>Ga0268263_1001291_pt1 | contig 23321 bp, 19 predicted proteins | sample Biomet5_FD_190358 | JGI IMG/M metagenome (GOLD analysis project Ga0268263, IMG submission 190358) | Microbial communities from bioreactor (seeded with sewage sludge) at LBNL, California, USA - Biofuel metagenome 5 (SPAdes) (version 4) | ecosystem: Engineered > Bioreactor > Anaerobic >... | reverse complement strand
GTATTCATATAGAGTTGCCTCCTCCAGCCCCCAGACGTCCGCCCGGTTGATCGGGTCGTCGAGGCAGTAGCCGTACCAGTCGTTGTCGCCGCCCTTTTCGCCGAGCGGGTCGAGGGCGGTGAAGCGGCCGGTGTCGGCGTCATAGTCGCGCCAGACGAAGCGCGTGAGGCCGGTGTCGGCGTCAAAGAGCCCGCCGGCGAAGCCCAAGGGCAGCCGCACCACCCCGCCCGCGACGTCCAACAGGTTGCCGAAACTGTCGTAACGCATTGTCTGTACGACATTTCCGTCCGGGGTGGCAAGCGCGAGCGGCGTGCCCAGCTGGTCGGCCAGCAGCAGGTACGACTCGCGGCCGTCGGTCACGCCGACCGGCGTACGGCCCTGCGTATAGGCCAGCCGCCACCAACGCTCGCCGTCGTAAAACTCCAGCAGCCGCAACGGGTCCAGCCCGCGGAAGGCCTGCGCGAGCGCGCCGTCGATGCGCTTCTCGCGCCGCAGCCCGTCGGCGTCGTAGCCGTACTCGACGCGCCGTCCGTCCGGCAGCTCCACCGCCAGCAGCAGACCCGAAGGTTCGTAGTGGTACTGCGTCTGGCGTCCTTCCGCGACTTTCAGACTGCGGAACCCCGCGGGATCGTGCGCGTACTGCGCGTCGCCGGCCTGGAGCAGCCGGTCGCCGAGGCTGTAGGTGTAGCGCCGCTCGCCGCGGAATCGCAGCGGGTTGATGTCCGCCAGTCGCCGGGCCTCGCGGTCGTACTGGTAGGACTCGCGCAGCGCGCCGCGGCCGTCGGTGACTCGCGCCAGCCGGCCGGCGGAATCGTAGGCGTAGCGCGTGATTTCCGAACCGCTTCCGAGGTCGAGGCTGCGCGCGGCGATGCGGCCCGCGCCGTCCTGCGCAAAGGAAATCGAAGGGGTTGTGGGCATGGGGAAACTCCCGATGTTTGCGCGCCCGGCGACCTGCCCGGCGCTGATTGCGCCAAGCATACCACCGGGTTGCGGCGGAGGACGGGAATCCCCGCGAATGGACGCGGAAAGGACGCAAATTACCGGTTGACAGGGCAGCGGCGGGCGCGGCTGAAGGGAATGCCTCCGGCGGCCGGGCAGGGGCTGCGCGCCCCTCCCGGACCCTCCCTGCGCCCCCTTTCAGGGGGGTGACATGGTCCCGTGCCCGGCCGAAGGACGTGCCGGAAGTGGGAAGCAGCGGCCCCAAAGACGAGGCGAGCGCCCAGCTTCGGGCGCTCGCTCGCGCAGGTCCAGGGGGCGCGCAGCCCCCTGGCCGCCGGAGGCATATTCACACGCCGCCACAGTCCGCCGGAGGCATATTCACACGCCGCCACAGTCCGCCGGAGGCATAATCACACGCGGCCACACCCCACCGAAGGCATAATCACAGCCACGACGTTGTGGCGCGTTTTTCATGCTCCGCAGGCCAAGGGGCGAGACCCCTTGGAACCCCGTTAAGGAACGCCCAGCGTGTGGTGAGGCCAAGGCGCGGGCGCCGTCGAACGGAACCTGGCCGCCGGAGGCGTCGCCCCGCCACGACGGCAGGGCGGCGGTCCTCCGGGCGGGTTCAGGGTCGTCTGCGGGGCTGCTGGGGGCGGGGTGCGAGGGGATTCTGGCGGCTGTCGTTGCGGGTGCGCTCTTGGCGCGGCTGGACGGCGGGACCGGTTTCGGGGGTGAGCAGACGTCTGCCCTCCCCGGCGCCGGCGAGCATGTACTGGGCGGCCTCGCAGACGTGGGAAAAGCGGCTTTTTTCGGGCGAATCCTGGTAGCGCGCCTCGCCGGCGACGAGCAGGCGGCGGTAGCGCCAGGCCCCGGCCATGCCGGCGATGAGGGTGCGGCAGCGCGGTGAGAGGAGCAGTCCGGGGCGGCCGTCGATGTCGCGCGAGAGCGCGGCGGCCACGGCCTCGCGGCGCAGGAGCGGGTCGTTGGTCGGGGCCGGGCGGGCCTGGAGTCCGGCGGCGCGCAGGATGTCGAAAGGCGTGCGCTCGTCGGTCTGGGCGCGCTGCATGCCCGCGGGGTCGCCCCAGATTTCGACGGCGAGGCCGGGATAGCGTGTGGCCAGGAGGTCCTTGAGCAGGCCGGCGAAGCGCAGCATGCCCATGTCCTGGCTGACGAGTTCGTCGAGGATGAGCCAGCGGCCGTCGGCGAGGCGCTGGCCGATGGCGGCGGCGGGGGTGAGGCCGAAGTCCAGGCCGGCGTAGAGGGGCAGGCCGGGCGCGGGCTTGAGTTCGCGCGTGGCCGCGTGGCGGGCGTGGTCGAACTCCGGGTACACGGGCAGCCCGTCCTGGGCGAAGCCGTACTGGGCGCAGTAGTAGACGCGGATGTGGGCCGGGGATTTGCCGGCCATGCGGCGTTCGTAGAAGCGCGGCGCGAGGTTGGCGAGGTTCTCGGCGTCGGGATTGGCGAGGAACGCGCCGTCGCGTTCGACGATGCCGCCGGGCTGGCGGAAGAAGGCCCAGTCCTCGGGCCGGGTCTCCTCGGCGAGGGTGCGCCACCAGTGGTCCAGGTCCGGCGGGTTGGTGTCCATGATCACCCCGGCCCAGGCGCAGCCGCCGTCGCGGCGGGCGGGGAAGCGCTCCACGCGGTCGCCCAGGGCCTCGACGACGCAGAGGGGCAGTTCGCGGGCCTCGTTGATCCAGGCCCCGGTGAGTTCGAGGGAGAGCAGGCGGCGGGCGTCCTGGGGGCGGTCCAGGGCGCGGAAGAGGACCTCGGCCTCGGCGCGGGTGCCGTCGGCCAGGGGCACGCGCAGCCGGTGGGTCATGTCGGAGTGGCTGAAGCGGCCGAACTGCTCCTCGGGCAGCCAGTTCAGCCAGGTGCGCAGGGTGGTGTCCTTGAGTTCGCGGTAGGTGTTGCGCAGGATGGCGAAGCGCGAGCGGCGGACTCCGGAGGGATCGGCGGTCTGGCCGCAGGCGCGGGCGAGGAGCTCCACGCAGCAGGCCGAGGACTTGCCCGAGCCCACGGGGCCCATGAGGCCGCGGTAGAAGGCCGGGGAGGCCATGAACCGGGCGATGGTGGGCGGGGCCTTGTAGGTGACGGCGTAGGGATGTGCGGGCTTCATGGGCGCAAGCATAGCACCGGGTCCGGGCCGGGGACGGAAATGCCCCGCGCCGGGCGGGAAAAAGGACAAGAATTCCGTGTTGACAGGATATTTCCGGCCGCCCGGCGGTCCCTTGGCTGACAAGCGGCGCGGCTTGGGCTATGTGGGCCGGTAGGAGGATGGCGGGCCATGGGCACGGCGCTGAAAAGATTGGCCATGAGCGTGCAGCCCTCGCTGCGCGGCCGGGTGTTCGCGCTGCTGGCCGGCCTGACCCTCTGCGCCTGCGCCGGGGCCACGGCCACCTACTGGCTGGCGCAGCACTACCTCGACGCCACGGACATGCTGCGCGAGGTGAACCTGAGCCAGCAGGTGGCGGCGCTGTCCCTTTCCGAGCATCTGGCCGGGCTGGAGGCCGACGCCCTGGCAGCGCGCCAGGACCCCTCCCGCCGCGCGGACTTCGAGGCCCGGCAGCGCGCCGTGGACAAGGCCTTCGGCCATTTGCGCGCCAGCGAGCCGCTGGAGGCCGGGCGCGAGCTCATCACGCGCATGGACAAGGGCTTCGGGAACCAGGCCCGGGTCCTGCGCGAATTCATGGACAGCCGGCCGGGCGAGGGCGCGGCGCTGGTGGCCCGGGCCGCGCGCTACCGCCAGGACGCCCAGGAGGCGGCCGGCGACCTGTTCGACCTGCACACCCGCGACGCCGACCTCGGCGTTTCGGCCATGCGCGCCCTGGCGCACACGGCCACCACGGCCTCGCTGTTCGTGATTCCGGCGGGCGCGGTGCTGGGGCTTTTGCTCGGCTGGGTGCTGCTGCGCCAGGTGCTCGGCCCGATCCGCCGCCTGGCCCTGGGCGCGGCCATGGGGCAGGGCGGCGGGGACCCGGTCGACCGGACCGCCGCGAGCCAGTCCGCCAGCCAGTCGGACGAGGTGCGCGCCGTGGGCGAGCTGGTGGCCGGGCTCCTGCGCGACGTGGGCGCCACCCAGGCGCTTCTGAAGGAATCGCGCGAGCACCTGATGCAGGCCGAGAAGCTGGCCCTGGTGGGCAAGCTCGCCGCCGGCGTGGCCCACAGCGTGCGCAATCCGCTGACCAGCGTGAAGATGCGTCTGTTTTCCCTGGAGCGCAGCCTGGACCTCAGCCTGGCCCAGCGCGAGGACTTCGAGGTCATCAGCGAGGAGATCCGCCACCTGGACACCATCGTGCGCAACTTCCTCGAATTTTCCCGGCCGCCCAAGCCCAAGCTCCAGCACGTCAGCCTGTCCGAGGTGGTGGACATGACCCTGGTGCTCCTGAAGCACCGCCTGGAGACCTACGGGGTGGAGGTGCGCCTGGACCGCGAGGGGCCCCTGCCCGAGAGCGAGGCCGACCCCGAGCAGCTCAAGGAGGTCCTGGTGAACCTCGTGCTCAACGCCTGCGACGCCATGGGCGAGAACGGCCGCATCACCATTTCCGAGAGCATCGGGCTCATCGAGCCGCTAGGCCGGGTGGCCATCCTGGAGATCGCCGACTCCGGGCCGGGCATCGCCCCGGAGGTGGCGGAAAAGGTCTTCCAGCCCTTCTTCAGCACCAAGGAGGAGGGCACGGGCCTCGGTCTGGCCATCGCCACGCGGATCATGGAGGAGCACGGCGGGTACATCCACCTCAAGCCCTCCGAGCGCGGGCAGGGAGCCTGCTTCGTGCTCGTGCTGCCCATCCGGGAGAAGATATGGCTCAGATCCTGATCGTGGACGACGACGCGCAGCTGCGCCAGAGCTTCGGCAAGATTCTTGAGGGCGAGGGCTACGAGATCCGCGCCGCGGCCAGCGGCGAGGCCGGCGTGGCCGAGGTCCGCCGCGAGGCGCCCGATCTCGTGATCATGGACGTGCGCATGACGGGCATCACCGGCATCGCGGCCATGCAGCAGATGCGCGCGGCCTCGCCCAACCTCCCGGTGATCATCATGACCGCCTACGGCGGCACCGAGACGGCCATCGAGGCCACCAAGCTCGGGGCCTTCGACTACATCGTCAAGCCCTTCGAGATTCCGGACATTCTGCGGCTCATCGGGCAGGGCCTCAGCGCCGGCCGGCTGGCCCGGGCGCGGGTGGCCATCGCCCCGGAACCCGACGAGAGCCAGGACGACGCACTCGTCGGCCAGAGCCGCGCCATGCAGGAGGTTTTCAAGGCCATCGGCCGGGCCGCGCCCACCGACGCCCTCGTGCTCATCCGGGGCGAGTCCGGCACGGGCAAGGAGCTGGTGGCCCGCGCCCTCTGGCAGCACAGCGCCCGGGCCGCCAAGCCCTTCGTGGTCATCAACTGCGTGGCCATCCCGGACACGCTGCTGGAGAGCGAGCTTTTCGGCTACGAGAAGGGCGCGTTCACCGGCGCGGGCTCCCGCCGCGTGGGCAAGATCGAGCAGGCCCAGCGCGGCACGGTGTTCCTGGACGAGATCGGCGACATGCCGCTCACCGTGCAGGCCAAGATCCTGCGCCTGCTGCAGGAGAAGCAGATCGAGCGCCTGGGCGGCCGCGAGCCCATTCCGGTGGACGTGCGCATCCTGGCCGCCACCAACCGTGACCTGGAGGAGGCCGTGGCCCAGGGCCGCCTGCGCGAGGATTTGTACTACCGCCTCAAGGTCGTGACCATCAGCCTGCCGCCCCTGCGCGCGCGTGAGGGCGACGTGCCCCGGCTGGCCGCGCACTTCCTCTCGCGCCTGGCGCGGGAGCTGGACATGCAGAACCCCGGCCTGACGCCCGAGGCGGCGGACCTGCTCGCCGCGCATCCCTGGCCGGGCAACGTGCGCGAGCTGGGCAACGCCCTCAAGAAGGCGCTGATCTTCTCGCGCGGGGTGCCCATCGGCGCGGAGGACATGTCCCAGGCCATCGGCGTCGGCCGTCCGGCCCCGGCCGTCTCCGGCGCGGGGGCCTCCGCCACGGCCGCGGACGAGCCGCTGCGGGCCTTCGTGCGCCGCGCGCTCATGGACCGGGCCGGCGAGGCCGCCTTCGAGCATGTGCTGGACACGGTCGGCCGCGCGGCCATCGCCGAGGCCCTGGAGATCACCGGCGGCAACCGCACCCGCGCGGCCAAGCTGCTCGGCCTCTCGCGGCCCACGCTCATCGCCAAGATCGAAAAATACGGGCTCAGACTCACCACCCAGGTGCAGTAGCCCGCCGCCGCAGGCAAGGAGCACGGATGCCTCGATTCTTCCCCCGCGCCTGGGCCTGGGCCCGCGCGCACGACCTCGTCGCGCCGGCTTGCGCCATGGCGCTGGCGCTGGCCCGGTTCCTGGCCGAGCGCACCTGGGATCTGTTCCTCCTGGGCGATTCGTTCCAGTGCTACGCCCACTTCAACTTCGTGCTGGGCAATCTCCTGTCCGCCGGGGAGCTGCCGCAGTGGCTGCCTTACGCGGTCTATGGCGCGCCGGCCGCGCCCTACACCCAGGTCTTCCTGACGCCGTTCACGCTGGTCGCGGCCCTTTTGGGCGCGGCCTTGGGCGTCAGCGACGCCTGGGCCCTGTTCAGCGCCTGCGTGGTGCTGGAGCTCTGGGTCCTCGTGCTCGGGGCCTGGCTGCTCGCGGGCGAGCTGTTCGAGACGCGGGCCGCGCGCGTGGCCGTGACCCTGGCCGCAGCCTTCGCCAGCAACTGGCAGCTCCAGATGTTCTGGTCGCACCGCATGCTCGTGTACTGGCCGCTGCTGCTGTTCTTCATCCTGCGGCTGCGCCGCCGGGGCGATTTGGCGGACATGGCCGGGGCCTGTCTGGCCGGGCTGTTCCTGATCTTCGGCAGCGTGAGCTACGCCGCGCCCATCGACCTCCTCTTCGGTCTGGTGGTCTACCTCGCGGCGGCGGCCTGCCTGGGCCTGCGCCAGCCGCTGCTCGACCCGGCCGGCCTGCGCCGCCCCGCGACCCTGGCTCTCTGGGCCGTGGTGCTGGGCGTGCTGGCCGTGTACGGCCGGCTCATCGCCCATCTCTTCGACCAGGTTGCGGTGCTCGCGCCCTTCCGCAACGCCGACGGCTCGGTGAGCCTGGGCACCTTTTTGAGTTATGGCGGCCTGGCCGCGGACAAGCTGCGCGAATTCGTCTGCGGCTTTCCGGCCATGCACCTGGAGACCTTCTTCTACCTGGGCGTCCTGCCCACCGGTCTGCTGCTGCTGGCCCCGACCCGCTGGCGCGACAGGAAGATGCTCCTCGTGCTGGCGGCCACGGTCTTTTTGTTCCTGCTCAGCCTCGGGCCTGATGGCGGGGTGGCCTACGCGGCCTATTATTTCCCCCTGGCCGACCGCTTCCGACACCTGAGCATGCTCCTGCCCCTGGTGCGGCTGCTGCTGCTCGTGCTGGCCGGCTACGGGGTGGAGGCCCTGGCCCTGGCGCCGGACGGCGGCCGCCGGGCTTTCGGGATCTGCCTGCTGGCCGCGCCGCTGCTCATCGGCGTCAAATGGGCCTTCGCGCCCATCCCGGTGCAGTTCGGATGGACCGCGCTCTTGCCGGAGATCGGGGCCGGGCTGTGTTTGGCGGCTTGGCTGACTCTGCGCCTGCTGCCCGACTTGACCCCGGCGGCCGCAGCCGTCGCTGTGCTCGTGCTGGAGCTGGCCCTGGGCCAGTGGGCCATGGCCGACCACGTGGACAAGTTCCTGTCAGTGCGCCACATGCGCATCGGGGAGCGTGATCTGACCGAGGCGCAGCCCCTGGTCTTCGATCCGCACCGCCTGGCGGAGTCCGAGGGTGATCCGCGTTGGCCCACGGTCATGCGCCTGGGTCTGCGTCAGCCCGTGAACAACGTCACGCTGCTGCACTTTGCCGGCGTGGACCTCTGCATGCCCATCTTCCGGGTGGACTTCATCGCCGAGGCCACCCTGCGTGATATGCCAAGCCTGGGACAGGATGTCCTTTTGCGCTCCAATATGCCCATGACCCCGCAGGAGCGCTTGGCCGCCGTCTTCTGGCAAGACCGCCGCGCCGCGCCGGCCTATCGCGAACTCTGCGGCTGCGGCGAGTTCTCCAAGCTGGCGATCCTCGGCGATCCGGCCGCGCCGCCGCCGGAGGTGCTGCATTTTTCCGCCAACCGCCTGCGCGTGCGCACGCGCACCAGCGCCCCGGAGGCCCTGTTGCGCTACGCCGACAGCTTCGACCCGCGCTGGCGCGCCAGCATCGACGGCCGGCCGGCCCCCGTGGGCAACGCCCATCCGTTCAAGGCCCTGCGGCTGCCGCCGGGCGAGCACGTGGCCGAGTTCGTCTTCCATGACCGGTTCCAGGACTGGACCCTGCGCCTGGCCGGCCTGGCCGCCACGGCGGCCCTGTTCTGGCTGCTCGCCTGCGCCCTGGCGCGCGGCGGGGGCCGGGAGGACGCGCCGCGGCCCTAATCTTCCGCCGCAACCGGCCGATGAGGCCGGCATGAACGACTTCTTCATCCAGCCGGCCCGGCGGCCCCTCGTGTCCGTGGTCATCCCCAGCCATGATTACGGCCGCTATCTGCCCGGCTGTCTGGTCTCGCTCCAGCGCCAGGACATCGGCGCGGACCGGCTGGAGGTCATCGTGGCGGACGACGCCAGCGGCGACGGCTCGCTGGAGCTGGCGCAGCGGCTCCTGCCCGGCCTGGGCTTCGCCGCGTGGCGGGCCTTCGGCGTGCCCCGGTCCGGCCGGCCCGGCCCCGTGCGCAACGCCGGTCTGGCCCTGGCCTCCGGCCGCCACCTGCTGACCCTGGACCCGGACGACGCCCTCAAGCCCGGCTACCTGCGCGCCTGCCTGGACGCGTTGGAGGCCGGCGCGGACGTGGCCTACACGGACTTCGTGCTGGCGCGCGGCGACACCCTGCGCGAGGTGCGCCTGGGCGCGTTCCGGCGGCAGTTCCTGGCCAACCAGAACATCCTTGCGCCCACGGCCGTGTTCCGGCGCGAACTTTGGGAGCGCGGGGCGCGCTTCCGCGCGGCCACGGCCTATGAGGACTGGGATTTCTGGATCCAGCTGGCCCTGCGCGGGGCGCGCTTCGCCCATGTGCGCGAGCCGCTGTATTATTACCGGCTGCACGGGGCCAACTACTCGAACGCGGCGCGCCGGGAGGACGCCCGGGCCAAGGCGCGCATCGTGCTGGACAACGCGGAGTTCTTCCCCTCCTGGACCCTGGACTGGGCGCGCGGCGTGGCGCAGGGCCGCCCGGACCCCATGCCGCGCGGCGTCATTCCGGTGCTCCGGGAGCACGCCGTGGTCGGTCCGCTGCCCTGAGGCGCGGCGTTCGGTCGGGGAAGGGAGCGCGGCGGCGCCCCCGTCTCAGCGCAGCCCCAGGGCCTCCCAGAATTTGCCGGCCATGCGCTCCAGGCTGAAGCGTTCGACCACGGTCGCGCGCGCGGCGGCGGCCATGCGTTCGCGCAGGCCCGGATCGCCGGCCAGACGCAGCACGGCCTCGGCCCACTGGCCGGGGCGCTCCACCAGGAAGCCGTCCGCGCCGGGGGTGAGGATCTCGCGGTTGAAGCCCACGGCCGAGGCGATGGGCACCGCCCCGCAGGCCATGTACTGCAGGATTTTGAAGCCGCACTTGCCGCGCGTGTATTCGTCGTCGGTCAGGGGCATGAGCCCGCAGTCGAAGCCGCCCAGCTGGGCGACCTCCAGATCCCCGCTCCAGCGCTCGAAGCGCACCATGTCCGCCAGCTCGCCGGAATAGGGCTCGTCGGCCACCACGCGCACCTCGATGCGTTCGCGCAGGGGGGCCAGCTCGCGCAGGACCTCGGGCAGGAACCAGAGGTTGCCGGAGGTGCCCATCCAGCCCACGCGGAAGGGGCCGACGCCGGCGGCGTCCGGCGGGGGCGGGGCGTACACGCCGGTGTCCAGGAGCGTGGGCAGGACCACGACGTTGCGCTGATGCTCGCGCGCATGGCCGGCGAGGTACTCGTTGCCGGCGATGACCACGTCCGCGGCCGCGCAGGTGGCTGCGAAGCGCCGGGCGATCTTCTCGGACTTGCGGGCGCTGCCGGGCCGGCCGACCTCCGCGGGGTGCAGGGCCCAGAGCGCGTCGTCGACATCGTAGGCCAGAAGATCGCAGCGGCGGCGGATGAGCGCCAGCTCCCAGGGGGCGAAGAGCTTCTGCTGGATGACCACGACCCGCGCGCGCGGCAGGGCGAGCAGGAAGGCCAGGCGCCGGTGCACGGCCTTGGGCGCGCGGCGCCAGTCCGCCGCGAGTCCGGCGGCGCGGCCGCGCGCGACGAAGGGCAGCACGCGGAAACGCACGCTGGGCAGGGTCTCGCCCGAGGGCGTGAGGAAGAGCAGGTCGAGGGCCGCGGCCATCAGCGCCGCCTTTTCTCGGCCAGCAGTTCGTCCACGAGTCGGAGATAAGGGTCCAGGCCGCAGGGGAAGTCCTCGGGCCAGGCGAAGGGTTCGCCGCGGCGGGGCTCGGTGGCGGCCTCGCGGAGGAGCGCGGCCAGGGCCGCCGCGTCGCCGGGGTCATGCAGGCGGTGGCGCTCCGGCACGAAGATGGCGCTGCCGTTGCGCGTGCTGGAGATGGTCGGCAGGCCGCAGGCCAGGGCCTCGAGCACGGCGTTGGAGCAGGCGTCGTAGTACGTGGGCAGGGCGAAGACGTCCGCCGCGGCGTAGAAGGCCGGCATGTCCGTCACGCGGCCGTGGAAGCGCAGGCGGCCGGCCACGCCCAGCTCGTGCGCCAGGTGCAGCCAGTGGTCCGGCCCGCGGTCGCCGGCGACCTCCAGGCGGAAGTTCGGCGGCAGGAGCGCCAGGGCGTGGATCAGCGTGCCCAGGCCCTTGAGGGCGAAATTGGTGCCCGCGGTGCCGATGAGGATCTCGCCGGGTCCGGCGTGAGCCTCGACGCGCAGGCGCTCGCGCAGGGCCGGATCGGCCGGGGCGAAGCGCTTCGGATCGGGCCGGTTGTAGATCACCATGACCCGCGCCGGGTCGATGTCCGGATGTGCGGAGAGCAGCCATTCGCGCACGAGGTGGGAGACGCAGACGATGCGCTGGCGCGGGTTGGCCGGCCGGGAGAACTGGCGGTTCTCCAGCCAGTGCAGCACGGCCGAGGCGGGGGTGAGCGCGCGGTGCAGGCGCTTGAGCAGGCAGGCCGGGCCCGGGCCGTAGGCCGCCTCGGTGAGGGCGTTGAACACGGACTGGGGCCCGCCGCCCACGCGCAGGATGTCCTGCCGCCAGGTGCGGCCCAGGCCGATGACCAGATCGAAGCCGCCGTGACGCACGTGGGCGTCGGCGACGCGGGCGAACCAGATGTTCTTGAAGGCGCGGCCCAGGGGCGGCCGGCCCAGCACGTCCACCTGGACGCCCTCCGGCGGCTGGCCCTCGACGCGGGCGCAAAGGCAGCTCACCGCGTGTCCGGCCCGGGCCAGGGCGTCGGTCAGCCGCCAGGCGAAGCCCTCGGCCCCTCCGTAGAGGCCGAGGCGCGGCATGACGAGGACGATTTTGGCCTTGGGCATGGGCGATTCTCCAACGGTTGTTCTGGTGGCGGGATTCTTGTACGAAACGGGGCGCTTTGACAAGTCGGTGCGGCTTTGGCATAGCCAAGGCCGGAACCGCACACCGACCTGTCCGCAACGGCCAAGGAGACCAGCAATGTTCGCCACCCCCCAGCCCGATCTCGACCTGTTCCTTTTGCTCAACCAGGACTGGCGATTTGGAGTCCTGGACGTTGTGCTGCCGCTGCTCTCCTCACGCACGGCCCTGTTCGTGATCCTGGCCGCGCTCATCGTCTGGCGCTCCATGCGCCGGGGCAAGGGCCAGGTGCTCTATTTCGTGCTCCTCGTGCTGGCCATGGGCGCCGCGGACCTCGCGTGCAGCGCGATCAAGGACAACGTGGGCCGCGTCCGGCCCGAGCACAGCATCGCCGGCACCTGGCATCGCGAGTCCGGCCAGTGGCAGCGCCTGCCCGCGGACTTCCAGCCGGTCAAGAGCCAGGGGTCGAGCTTCCCCTCGGCCCACGCCGCCAATTCCGCCGCCCTGGCGCTTTTGGCGTCCATGCTCTGGCCGCGCGTGCGCAAGGGCCTGTGGCTTCTGCCACTGGCCGTGGGCTGGTCGCGGGTCTACCTGGGCAAGCACTTTCCCACGGACATCGTGGCGGGCTGGCTCCTCGGCGTCCTCGTCGGCTGGCTGTTCTGGCGGTTGTGGCGCTTCGTGGCGCTGCGCTGCGGGCTCACGCTTCTGCCGGAGGAGTCCTACGCGCCGTACCTGCTGCCGCCGCCCGGCCGTTGTCGTTGACGCTGGGCGGGCCGGGGCGGTTACGCGCCGTCCGTTCCGCCGTTCCCCTCGCCGTTCTCGTCCCCGCCGTCGTCCACGGGCACCGCGCCCTTGCGCTTGTAGGCGCGGTACACGGAGATCCCGAGCCAGGTCGCGCCCGCGAACAGGGCCACGGACAGCCCGATGGACAGGATCTTGCCCAGGCCGGATTCGGCGTTCAGGCCCGCGCCGAAGATGGCGAAGACCAGATTCTGCGGGATGTAGCCGAGCATTGAGCCGAGGATGAACGCCCCGGCCGGGATGCTCGTGACGCCGGCGGCGATGCTGGTGGAAAGGTTGTGGCCCACCGGGAAGAGCCGGATGGCCAGGGAGGTGCGGAAGGGGTCGGCGCAGAGGAAGGCGTCGAGCTTGGCCACGCGCCGGCCGAAGCGCGCGAGCACGAAGCCCCGCCCCAGGGTCCGCGCCACGGAGAAGTCCAGGGCGCAGCCCAGGCCCGTGCCCAGGGTGGTCAGCAGGCCGCCCCACACCCCGCCGAAGACATAGCCCCCGAGAAAGGCCGGGAACTGCCGCGGCACGCCCAGAGCCGAGGCCAGGGCCGTCACCGCGACGAAGAAGATCACGCCCTGCGCGCCGTGGCCCTCGATGTTCGCCAGGAGCCATTCGCGCCGGGCGGCCAGGGTCGACTCCAGCCCCAGGCCCTTGAGCAGCCAGACCAGCCCGCCCAGGATGGCGAGCAGGAGCAGGCCCTTGAGCGCGGACTTGAGTCCGCCGGCGGACGCCTTCTCAGTCATCGGCCCGGCCCTTGCGCTTGGCCTCGCGGGCGGCGGCGCGGCGTTCGCGGCGCGTGCCCTGCAGGGGGGGCTCCCCGCTGCGCGCCGGACCCGCGCCGAGGATCAGCTTGAAACCCACGTACAGGGCCAGGGCCTGGGCCGCGCCCATGACCAGATCGCGCTGGATCACGGCGTACCAGACGCCGGCGGCCGTGCCGAGGACGAGCGGGATCAGCGGCCAGCGCGGCCGCTGGTGGAAGCGCTCCGGCCGGCCGAGGAAGGCGCGCCAGACCATCACCGCGAAGGCGAAGGCCTGCAGGGCCACCGCCGCGGCCAAAAGCTGCGTGGAGAACGGGACCAGGACGATGCCGGCATCCATCGGTTCACCTCGGGGGGCTTAGAGACGGCCCCGCGCCGCGGCCTTGCGGGCCTCGTCGTGGCGGCCCTGGAGGTCCAGGGCGAGCACCAGGGAGTCCCAGAACTCCTGGCGTTCGGGCATGAGCGCCGCGGCCTGGCGGGCCAGGGACTCGGCGATCTGCGGGTCTTCGCCGGCGTCCAGATACAGCCGCGCCAGCATGTGCAGCGCGAAGGCGTCGTTGTGGTTGGCCGAAAGGGCCAGGTGCAGGTGCTCGCGGGCGCGGTCCTTCTCGCCCATGGCCACGTAGAGCCGGGCCAGGGGCCGGTGCGCCGCGTGCTCGCCGCCGGGCGTGGCCAGGGCTTTTTTGTACAGGTCCTCGGCCGAGGCCAGGTCGCCGGCGCGCTCGGCCAGGGAGCCCAGGCGCAGCAGGCTGAAGCCGTGGCCGGGGTCCAGGGTGAGGCAGCGCTCGTAGGCCGCGCGCGCGGCCGCGTCCTCGCCCAGGCGCTGGCAGGCCCAGCCGAGGTTGTAGTGGGCCATGACGTTGTCCGGCTCGGCGGCCACCACCTGTTCGAACTCGCGCCGGGCCAGCTCGGCCTTGCCCAGGCGGGCGTAGCAGATGCCCAGCGAGTTGCGCGCCAGGAGGTTGCCGGCGTCGGCCAGGAGCGAAAGCTTGAACTCCTCCACCGCGGCGTAGAGGTCGCCCTCGGCGAAGAGCCGGTCGGCCGCGATGTTCAGGGACACCGAGTCGAACAGGGCCACGCGCGGCGCGGGCAGCAGCAGCGCGTGGTCCAAGGCCTTGCGCGCGCACTCCAGCGCGTCGGCCCGGGCGAAGGACAGGAAGGGGTGGGCGTAGAGGCCCACGGCCAAGTCCAGCCCCAGTTCGGACGCGGCCTGGGCGGCCAGCTCGCGCCCGCGCTCCAGCAGCGCCGGGCCGTCCTCGCCCGGCAGGAAATGCACCAGCCCGCCCAGGCCGAAGCGGCCGCCGGCCGGGCGGACGGCCTTGGTCCCGGCCGCGGGCTTGCCCGCCGGGAAAAGCTTTTCGGCCAGGGCCGCCACCTGCGTCACCGCGGCGTCCAGGCGCTTGACCGTGCCGCCGCGGCGTTCCTGCCCCGGACCGGCGTCGTCGCCCCCGGCCGGGACCACCCGGAGCAGGGCCAGGCCGAAGCGCTCGGCGCGCTGGCGCGCCCGGCCGAAGTAGGTCAGGAAGTCGCGGTAGCCGTAGAGCCCGGTGAGCATGTCGCGCTGTGGCTGGCCCGCGCCCTCGCCGCCGGACTCCGCGGCGAAGAGGCTGTCGCGCTCCTGGATCAGGGTCAGGCGGTCGCCGGGCTCCGGGGCCCAGGCCGGGTCGCCGGCGTGCAGCAGCTCGGCGAAGGCCATGTCCGCCTGGACCTCGGTGAGGGCGAGTTCGCCCTTGTACAGCGCGGGCGAGCGGCCGAGCAGGCGCTCGTCGCCGGAAAGCCTGGCCTCGAAGGTGCGCTCCTGGAACTTCGGCGACCAGATCAGGAAGCGCTGGCCCTCCTGCGCGCCCACGCCGCGGCCCAGGCTCACGGACAGGCGCTGCATGGGCAGCACCTCGACGATGCGGCCGCCGCCGCGCAGGATGTCCTGGAAGCCGAACACGCGGTTGCGGCCGTGATCCTTGCTGGTGCCCACGGCCTTGGCCGCGGCGCGCATGATCATGCGCGCCTGCTCCTGCGGGGTGCGCTGAAGCTGGGCCCCGCGCAGGCTCTGGGGATAGTTGGCGTAGCCCAGGCTGGCGGAGACGCCGATGCGGTCGCCCGTGACCTCGTCCAGGAAGCTCAGGCCGCCGATGGCCTGGCGCACCAGCTCGGCCAGCTGGAAGCAGGTCTTGGGGCTGGCGTCCGGCGCGAGCAGGGCGAAGGTGTCGTTGTGGATGCGCGCGGCGCTCACGTGGCGGGGGCAGGTGGCGGCGATGGCGCGGCCCACCTCGGCCACCATCTGGTCGCCCAGGAGATAGCCGTAGCGCTCGTTGATCCACTGGAAGGAGTCCAGGTCGAGCAGGATTACGCCCAGGGAGGCGCTGAAGCACTGCATGTCCGGGTCCGAGCGGCCGCCGCTGGTGGCCGCCAGGCAGTCGCGGATGATCTCGATCTGCCGGGTCAGCGCGCCGGTGAAGTGCTCGCGGTTCATCAGCCCGGTGAGCGGGTCGGTGATCGCGCGCTTGTACAGCAGCAGCTTCTCCAGCACGCCGGCGGCCAGCTGCCGCAGCAGCGGCGGCGCGGCCTTGGGCGCGGCGAGGTGGAGCCCCCGGGCCACGAACACGGCCAGGGTCTCGCCGCCCAGGGTCAGCGGCAGCACCAGCTCCTTGGCCGCGCGGTCGTAGCGCAGCTCCGGGACGGGCGCGCCCTCCCGCGGGAAGAACAGGCTGTACGTGGCGAAGGGCGCGAAGGCGTGCACCGCGTCCTTCAGGCTGCGCTCCAGGTCGATGAGGTCCTGTCGCGTGAGGCGGACGGAGGCGTCGGCGAGGGCTCCCTCGAAGCTGTCGGCTGTGGGTCGCATGGCTCGCTTTCTATCGTGCCGCGAGGCGCAGCACAAGGGCCGCGTGGGCCCGGAAGGGGTGGGGAAAAATCTGTGGACAGCCTGGGGCAATCGTGCCATGTCTCCGTTCCGAAAAGACCCCCCTTTGAAGGCCGGAATCCGTTCGCACCCGCCCGGAAACCGGAAAAAACACAGAGCAGAGCGATGGAACTGACACACGAGATTGCGGATCTGAAGAAACGTTGCGGCGCCTGGCGCGAGCAGGGACTCACCATCGGGCTTGTGCCCACCATGGGCTACCTCCACGCCGGACATCTGTCCCTGGTCGACCACGCGCGCGCCAACGCCGATCGCGTGGTGGTCAGCGTCTTCGTCAACCCCACCCAGTTCGGCGCCAACGAGGACCTCGGCCTCTACCCGCGCGACCTGGAGCACGACATGAACCTGGCCCGGGAGCACGGCGCGGATCTGGTCTTCGCCCCCGCGCCCGAGGCCATGTACGCCCCGGACCACGCCACCTGGGTCCAGGTGCCGGAGCTGGCCGCCGGCCTCTGCGGCGTGTCCCGCCCGATCCACTTCCGCGGCGTGTGCACCGTGGTGCTCAAGCTGTTCAACCTCGTCCGGCCGGACATCGCCGTCTTCGGCCAGAAGGACTGGCAGCAGCTGGCGATCATCCGGCGCATGGTCCGCGACCTGAACCTGGACGTGGACGTGCGCGGCATGCCCATCTACCGCGAGCCCGACGGCCTGGCCATGAGCTCGCGCAACGTCAACCTGACCCCGGAGGAGCGCCGGAACGCGCCGTCCATCCGCCGCGGACTGGAGCTCGTGCAGGAGGCCGTCCGCGCGGGCGAGCGCGACACCGAGAAGCTCGGCCCGATCTTCCGCGCCAACGTGGCCAAGCACCTGCCCGAGGCGCGCGTGGACTACGCCTCCTTCGTGCATCCGGATTCGCTCGCGCCCGTCGCGCGCATCGACGGGCCCACGCTGCTCGCCGTGGCCGTGTTCATGGCCCGGACGAGGCTTATAGACAACATGCTTCTGGAGGTGTAAGAACCCGTGCCCAGACGCAGATTCTTGAGCGCCAAGATCCACGGCGCCACGCTGACTTCGTTGAACCTGGAGTATGAGGGAAGCATTTCCGTGGACAGCGCCCTGCTCAGGATGGCGGGCATCCTGCCGTATGAGCAGATTGACGTGCTGAACCTGGACAACGGGGAGCGGCTGACCACCTACGCCATCCCCGGCGAGCCGGGAGAGATCTGCCTGAACGGAGCGGCCGCGCACAAGGGCAAGCCCGGGCAGAGAGTTATTCTGGTGACATACCTGGATCTGGAGCCGGACGAGATCGCCGGCCACAGACCCAGGGTCATACGTGTGGACGCCGCCAACAGGCCCGAGGCGGCCCACTGAACCCAATACTTACCTGATATACCGGAGGTTTCATGATTTCGCCCAAAAGCCGTTACCTGTTCACTTCCGAATCGGTGACCGAAGGTCACCCGGACAAGGTGGCCGACGCCATCTCCGACGCCGTGCTCGACGCGCTCATCGGTCCCGATCCGGGCTCGCGCGTGGCCTGCGAAACCCTCGTGACCACCGGCATGGCCTTCATCGCCGGCGAGATCACCACCAAGGCCTACGCCGACCTGCCGGCCATCGTCCGCGAGACCGTCAAGGAGATCGGCTACACCAGCTCGGAGATGGGCTTTGACTCCGCCACGTGCGCGGTCATGTCCTCCATCGACAAGCAGTCCGCCGACATCGCCCAGGGCGTCGACCGCGAAAAGCCCGAGGAGCAGGGCGCCGGCGACCAGGGCATGATGTTCGGCTTCGCCTGCAACCAGACCCCGACGCTCATGCCCGCGCCCATCTACTACGCGCACCAGCTCTCGCAGCGGCTCACCGCCGTGCGCAAGCAGGGCATCCTCAAGTTCCTGCGGCCCGACGGCAAGACCCAGGTGGCCGTGGAGTACGAGCACGGCCGGCCCACCCGCATCGACAACGTGGTCTGCTCCGCCCAGCACGACGAGAGCATCTCCCACGACGACCTCGTCGAGGCCATCAAGAAGGAGGTCATCTTCAAGACCCTTCCGGAAAGCCTCGTGGACGACAAGATCAAGATCTACGTGAACCCCACCGGCCGCTTTGTCATCGGCGGGCCCATGGGCGATTGCGGCCTGACCGGCCGCAAGATCATCCAGGACACCTACGGCGGCGCGGGCGCCCACGGCGGCGGCGCGTTCTCCGGCAAGGACCCCTCCAAGGTCGACCGCTCCGGCGCGTACATGGCCCGGTATGTGGCCAAGAACATCGTGGCCGCCGGCCTGGGCGAAATGGCCGAGGTTCAGATCGCCTACGCCATCGGCGTGGCCGAGCCGGTCAGCGTGGTCTGCACCACCTACGGCACCGGCCAGGTGCCCGACGACGTGCTGACCCGCGCCGTGCGCGAGGTCTTCGACCTGCGGCCCTTCCACATCCTCAAGCGCCTGGACCTGCGCCGGCCCATCTACAAGCTGACCACCAACTACGGGCACTTCGGCCGCGAGCTGCCGGAATTCACCTGGGAGGCGACCGACGCGGCGGCCGACCTCAAGACCGCCTGCAAGATCTAGCTTCCGACCAGCCTGAAAACGCCGACGGGGCGGAGAGCGCACATGCTCTTCGCCCCGTTTTCATTTGGCTGGGCCGCCGCGGCCGGCGCTAGCGTTTGTCCAGGTCCCTGGCCCCGTCGCGCTTGCGCTGATATTCGCTGAAAAAGCCGCGCAAGCCGCCGAGAAGGACCACGCCGGCGACGATGCCGCCCAGGCCGAGGGCCGTGTCCGTCGAGCCGGTGCCGGCATAGGCCAGGGCCGCGACGGCCCCGGCGGCGAGAACGCCGCCGGCGACCACCTGCCGGACCGCCCGGAAGGAGTAGACGCCTTGCGTGAGCTTTCCGGCGGCTCTTCGGCGTTCGATGAAGAGAACCCCGGCGAGGAGCATCGCGAGGAGCACCCCCAGCCGGGCAAAGCCAGATGCCGTCCACATCGTCATCTTTCCCTCCAAAATGGACGCTGAAAATGAGGCGCGATGAATTGGGCTCCCCCCATCCGCCCGGTTGACCGGATCATCCAAACAGTACCCGTACCAGTCGTTGTCGCCGCCCTTTTCGCCCAGCGGCTACCACTGATAGGCCGATGCCTGCGGAGGGGACCGCTCTGTGCCCGCAAATTCATGCGCACGTAGCCATGCGCGCCATTCGCTCAGTCCTCTTTTTTTGTGAAGACCTTTAGCAGCGCATACGCATCAAAAATGATGAGGAGCACAAGTACTGGGCTAAGCTTCCAGGCATCTAGCCAGTATATGAGAGCTAGAGGTGTAACATTACAGGCGATTGAAATGGTTACCTTCACCCATTTACAAATTTTTGACGAACTCATGCCCTGCCCATTTTATTATAAAGACCTATGTAGCTGGTGGACGTCTCATTGCTTCGTCCTCAAAAAAGACAGTTCAGTCAGGCGAAGTATTGTATAATTCGTCATCTTGCCGAGGTTGCTCCTCATCAGCAGAAGGAATCTGTGCTTCAATGGAGGTGGCAAGCCTCTCTTTAACAAAATTATTGAACTGATCAACTTTAGTCCGCACAGGAGGATATTCTGCTGCCGTCTGAAGCGCCATAGCGATGGCATTTCCTAAAAACATTCCTGCCGCACCACCTGGACCTTTCACTCCATATTTCTTGCCAATTAGTTCACCAATTGTTTTCCCATTTTTTAAACCATCAGCCCCCGCAAGAATGATACGCGTTTCCGCTTTTGGGGGACTGGAATCCTCCTCCTCGTCGCTGAGTCCCCAGACGTCCGCCCGGTTGATCGGGTCGTCCAAACAATACCCGTACCAGTCGTTGTCGCCGCCCTTTTCGCCCAGCGGGTCAAGGGCGGTGAAGCGGCCGGTGTCCGCGTCATAGTCGCGTATAATGAAGCCCTGGGACGATGATGCGATCGAGCCAGGGATGTACGAAGCTACTCTTTGTCGAGATTTTGGGCTTCGCTTTTTTGAAATTGGTACACTTGATGAAACGCGCGAAGCCATCCGACGGCGAAGATGGCGAGCAATATTACGCCACATTCAATAGCGAGTTCGGCGTGTCGTGTCAGGAAGTAGATGACAACGGTGAGGAGGGCTGGAATCGGCAGGCTGAAGCCGACAAAGCGCCAGACCGCGCGGTATGAATACCCCTCTTGTTTGGCTTTTGTTGGGGCAAGCCACCTTTCCACCATGACGGCGATGCCGATAACAGCAAACATCCCCGCGAGTGCAGACGTTCTGCTCATGAGTATCTCCACATCGTGCAGTGCCGTGCCGCAACAACCTAATGGCGATCTCTTAGGTCTTCCGGTTCATACGGCTTGTTTCTTTTATCCCAGTATTCTTTCGTCTCTTGTTCCACGTCGTTTAAGCTGTCAGGGGAGATCAGATCACCCAGGGGGGCAGTGAGAACACCAAGTCCTCTTGACACCCACGGGGAAATCTTCCCTACATCCTGTGCCCTTTTTGTCATCAACGTAGAGAGAGTAGAGATGACATCACCCCAAAGAAGCCCCAGACATCCGCCCGGTTGATCGGGTCGTCGAGGCAGTAGCCGTACCAGTCGTTGTCGCCGCCCTTTTCACCTACGGGGCATGGCTGTGAGGTTGTGTGTTTACTTCTCCTGCCAGAACCAGGAGTTCCAGACCTTCACCCCGCGTGCCTTCAGGTGTTCGAGGATGCCTTGGTCCGTCGGGATCCAGGCTATGTTGATCTTCTTGAACAGGATGCCCTTCTTGTAGACGATGATGATGCAGAAAAGGATCTCTTCATAAGGGCTCAGGTTGATGATGCGACGGATTTCCTCGTAGGCTCGCACTCGCTCATGCGGCCAGGAAGAGGTGAAGGTGTCATCCGAGAATGAGGCGATGCGCAAAAAGCAAAGAAAAACGTATCCGAAGATGAACAATGACAAGGCAAAAGGGACAATCCAGTAAATATTGCATGTTGAAAGCGCTGCGAAGAAAAGGACTATTGGTACGATGTAAAAATACCGCGTAACCTTCGCGGATGCATATGCGCTTCGAATGGCATAATTTTCTTCCACAATTATTTCCATATAGTGTTTCCCAAAGGCCAACGCGTCATTGCCGCCGCGCCAACCGGTTAGTATTCCCTTACGCCAGTAGTCTATGTTGCGCAGGACATTTAACGCCATTTGATTTCAAATGTTCGTAAGCAGTCTTCGAGTTAGCCAATGTGCAGGAAAATAGTCATCTGAAAATGATGCGATACTCATGTAATTAAGTATGCCAATACATTTATTATTAAAGTGGTTAAAGCGACAGCTATCGGGATTGCAAAAAGCATCCAACTGATTTGGCAAAGCCATATGTGCAGAACATAGTATAGCTTGCTTAACAATAATATGCACCGCTCTCTCTCTAAGCAGTGGCGCAAGGCTCATCTGCGAGCCTTGCGCCATCTGGGGGCTGAGTCCACTACTTTTGTTTGTATAAGTCAAAGCCCTGCGGCGTTTTATTGGCCAAAAAAATCGGGTACATGCAGATCCATGGACTTGGTGTACGTCTTCAGGGCGTGGGTTTCGAACGGCGCGCCAGCGCCATAGTTGTATGTAAGAATGTCGCCGGAGTAATTGCTTCCAAACACCTTATCGATCCCAATTCCCGGTCCTATTTTGAACTTCGTTATGGGGAGTCCCCCAATACTCCAGCCTGCCTGTGTGCCCTTGCCTGCGAGGTCGTCCATGTGCGTGGCGTTGGTGGCTTGGGTGAAAATCCCGCCTGAAATGCCATAGCCGGCCGCTGGCCCTGCGCCAGCGGTCCCTTGCAACGCCCAGTTCCCTTCACCATCCCGGCCAATGGATCCGCTCAGCGTGCCGCCGACGCCAAATCCGCTGGCGCTGGCTGTTCCGCCGACATTGACCGTCCACAGTCCCCAGACATCCGCCCGGTTGATCGGATCGTCGAGGCAGTAGCCGTACCAGTCGTTGTCGCCGCCCTTTTCGCCGAGCGGGTCAAGGGCCGTGAAGCGGCCGGTGTCGGCGTCTGAAATATAAAAACCCCGGCCGTTGGCGGGTACGAACCGGGGCGGAACTTGTAGGCTACACGAAGCCGCCGAAGGTCCAGGCGACATACGTAATCGCCAGCGCGAGGGCCTCCGGAAACGCGATGGGCGCGGAAAGCAAAACCCACCAGGGTCTTGCCGCGTCACCCTTATGCCGGCAAAGCGAAACGAACACGCACGCCGCCCAAGGCAGCCGCGCCACAACTGCGCCTGCCGCTCCCGTCATGTCCTGGCCAAGAATCTGATAGGGCATGTGCATTGGGAGAAGGGCAGCCAAAAACGCAGCCCCTCCCAGGAACAGGCTCAGCCTGTTTCGAGGCCTTCCGCCGGTACCGGCTATTGGAACCACCATAGTGCTCCTTTCCGCATGGTCTCTGCCTGGTCTTCCTTGCCTGGAGGGGGGCGCCGCTCCCACCGCGATGAATCTTCGGGCAGCTCCTGAAGGTTTTTGACAAGTTGAGCGTCACAAACTTTCTTGCAGGAGTCCGGGGCCTCCAGGTTGGCGCAGTCATCGTAACAGAAGTCATGGATGCGGCATTTTTCGTCCGCGCAGTCTACGGATGCGAGCGGCCCTGGCCTTCCCCCGTGCAACGCGGGGTTCCAGCCACCGGTTCAATTCTTGCCGAATAATTTCCATGTTTCAGGCCATCGCGCAGTGAGCGCCCTTCGCCGCAAAAATCGTAAAACGAGTCCTCCAGCCCTCACACATCCGCCCGGTTGATCGGAACAGCGAGGCAGGAGCCGCACCAGTCGAGAGTCACGCGCATTAGCGTAAGCGCGCCATGACGGGGCAAGACGATCACTCGGCGCAATCATGTCGATCTTTGGGGTAGACCTCGGACTTTTTGTAGCGCCGCATGCAGTGCGCGCAGGTGTATTCTTCCTCTTGTTTGCAAGAATAGTAAAAAGTTAAACAAAGTTCAAAGACTACGCCAATAAAATAGAGCTTACTTATCCATAATGTGAATAGCGCTGAAACTAATACTCCTGAAAAGTTAATCCATCCGAGAAACCTTGAATTGATTTTTCGCAATTTGTTGCCGCATATCGGGCATTGCTGCGCAGTTGTCATATTCTAGTCCTGCATGGATCCGTCTGTCGCCGGTTTGTAATTGTCAATAAACCAAGTTGCCGCTTGGTCAATTTTGGATTTTATTGGAGGATACTGCAGTATAGTGCCGAGAAGCATGCCAGTCCACAACCCGACGACACTACGACTTGCCGCGCCAATCCAACCGTCAGCAGCGTACCCCTTGGCTGCGTTCCAGAGCGCGCTTTTGAGCCCACTGGCGACGATATGCTTGCCAGCCTTTCTCGCCGGATCTTCATCTGCAGCGCCGTCATGTGCTGCTTCAAAGGATTCGCCCTCCAGCCCCCAGACATCCGCCCGGTTGATCGGGTCGTCGAGGCAG
>Ga0268263_1001290_pt1 | contig 23335 bp, 33 predicted proteins | sample Biomet5_FD_190358 | JGI IMG/M metagenome (GOLD analysis project Ga0268263, IMG submission 190358) | Microbial communities from bioreactor (seeded with sewage sludge) at LBNL, California, USA - Biofuel metagenome 5 (SPAdes) (version 4) | ecosystem: Engineered > Bioreactor > Anaerobic >... | reverse complement strand
GAGCGTTTAGTACAATAAACAACTCCGGAGTATACCTTGTTTAGTGATTTATTGAACCCCGATCACAACATAAGCTGCCTTTATGGTCGAGGGCATTTTGTGCCCCATGTTATAAAAATGTAGCGATTTCACTGCTAACCACTTGAATTTAAGGTTTTCTACTGCGCTACTACCATGCTTTGGGGCAGTGATGGGGCAAAGCGTGAAAGCGCCTGGTTGAGCAGAGAAACCTGTTCGGCGCTCTTCTCTGACATCCACCTTCCATACACCTTGTAAACCATCTGAGCATCGGTATGCCCCATCTGAGTTGCTATAAAGTTTGGGTTTGCACCAGCTGATAATGACCAGCACGCATAGGTATGCCGTGACTGGTACGCGTTACGGTAGCGAATACCGGCGCGCTTGATTATCGGGCCCCAAATTTTATTAATGGAATTAACCGCGTAGTGATATCCTGTTCGAGGTCCACGTTTGACGCATTGAGGGCTGAATACGAAAGTGCAGGGTTGTATGACGGACTGTCCATACTCACGCAATTTCACTTCAACCTCATACTGCCGGCCAAGGCGTGTCAACTGGGCCTGATCCCTCAGGGCATCAATAGCTGGTTGTATGAGATAAATCACCCTGTCAGTGCCTGCCTCGGTTTTTGGCAGGGTGAACTCATACGTTTGGGTCAGGTTACGTTTAACCGTAATGGTACCCGCAGTGAGATCAATGTCTTCCCATGCAAGACCACATAATTCCCCATGCCTCATTCCGGTATAAACGGCAACGGTCCAGAGGTTACGCATCTGCTGGTGGCCACATGCCTGAATGAACCTGATGAACTCGTCTGAAGTGAGTGGATCGGGTTCGTCTTTAGCCTTCCTGAGTCTGTTAATTCCGCTAAACGGGTTTTCCTTTGCATAACCGTTATCAGCTCCGAACTGGAAGATCTCGGCCATCAGCATCATGTAATTATTCACCGTGGATGACTTCCTGCCTTTTACCTGTGTCCGGTGATCTTTCTTCATCACATGAAAACCCGTCAGCAACTCCTTCCTCACATACAGCAAATCCTCAGTGGTCACCGCAGAAACCATTTTGTTTTCGCCGATGCGCGGAAGCATGTTTTTTATGATGGATTCGTACCTACTCATGGTGTTTGAGCTGATTTCCATCAGCTTCAGCTCTGACCATTTTTCGGTAAGTTCCTGCACAGTAATTTCCTTACTATCCTGACCGAACCGGGCAAGGTTCGGTGAGTTAGGGAACTTTTCCGCATAGTTAAAATTCCCCATCCTTATCGCAAAACAAACCGAAGAACGAAGCTCACCAGCAATCTTGCGATTTTTGGCAGTATCAGGGACACCGAGGTTTTCCCTGACTCTCTTGCCTTTATATACAAACCATACGCGGAGTGAACCACCGTGGTTTTCGACGCCTGTCGGGTATGATGTATTGGCCATTAATCCCTCCTGACGTCCAGGAGCGTTGACGAGTGTACTGCTTTTCATGCTGTCTTCGCACCTGGTTGATTTTTTTTCTGAGCCTCAATCCACTGATCAACGGCTTTCCTGTTGTACATGCATTCGCTCGATGGCTTGGGATTACCATCTGGTGAAATATGCAGGTACTCTCGGCCAAGCATCCAGGATTCTTTTCTGGCCCGGGTGATGGTACCGGGCTTGAGCCCGGTAACCGCAATCAGAACCTTTTCGCTAACCCAGTCATTCGGTACCAGAAGAACGATATCAGCACTGGTTTGCATGGATCTCCTCCACTTTCTCTTTAGCCAGACGCACGCACCGCGCAAAAGAAGAGGGCGTTACAATTTCGCGCAGGGCCTGAACAAGAAAATCATTTTGCTGTTGGTGCAGCTCCAGGTTGCGTTCTTTTTCCTCATGACGCAGAACTGCCAAACGAGCTGTGATGATGCGGCGCTTACCTTTGATCAGCCGCAGCGCGTTCTCTGCCTTTTTTCGCCATGTACTCCAGTCACTGCTGCTGTTAGATCTCGCCAGTTGTTCTTCAATACTGAGCTGCGCTTCTTCTGCGTTAACAAGCTGCTGTAGGCAATCGCTGATAGTGTTGAGGTGGTCCGTATCGATAAAGGTCTTTTTCATTCTTAAGCCCCGAAACCCATCAAAAATTTGTACTCAATCAGTGCGCCGAACACGACGGCCACCAACAACAGGCCAAACAGCATGGAAAGGAAGAAAGTCTTCATCTGACTGCCTCCCGCTGAACGGTTTTGTAGGCCCGCAGCATGTCGCGAGATTTACCGGATAAAATGGTCTTCATGAAGAACATTCCACTACGGTTTGCAACTATTCCTGGAGTCGAGAGAAGAGCCGCATCTATTACCCGGTTGTGCTTTCGGAATTCGAAGATGGTGCTGGTGATAAATATTCCAGCTGTTGCGCCAAAGTCACGATATTCAATTTTCATCAGATTAATTCTCCGGCAACATCTTTTTCGTAGTTCTCCCATCCACCGTAGCTGTTGACCATTTCTCCCAGACGAGAGAAGCAGGCGTTCATCCAGCGGATCCCGCGGGGAGTAAGTGTCGGTACCGTACCCCAGTCGATAAAACTGGAATTACTACCGTCCATATACGCGATGAGATTCAGCATATTGGTGTAGTGCGACATCCGGCGCTCAACACTCCATCCCTTATCTTTCAGGTAGGAATCAACAAACCCCCGCACAGCTGGCTGGTTAAGAGAAATATCGCCGTGCTGGTGGCGATAAACCGGTCGACGGTGCAGGCTGACCAGGTGAAACAGATAGGCGTCGCACACGACGCCCAGTGCCATCTGGTGTGCCTGAAGTAATTCGTTATTCATCATGCTCGACTTCCTTACGCAGGACAAAACCGCCGAACTCAGGGTGCTGCCAGCGCTTGCGCTTACCGGTTGGGCGAACGGATTCTTCCAGCAGCACCTGGAATGCGTGAATGAATGATTCACGATGCACACACAAACCGCGAACGCCCGGCAAATGTCTGGATGGCAAATTTGCGAGCTGAACAAGGCGACGGCACGAAGGATCCGACAGGCCGGTTTCCCAGGACACCTTATGCACCGGTACGAATTCAGCATCGGTATTCACTAATTCAGTACCAGAACCAATCTGCGTAGGTTGATCTGTTGGGGACGCAGGCGCAGCAGTAACCAGGCTGGCGCCACTCAACTCCATTACCGCCTTCATCGTCGCTGATGCTGTCGCCTCGGCCACAACGCGAGCCAGTGAAAGAATGTCGTGGTTCATACTGATTTCTTGCTGGTGTGATTTAGTCACTGGCACTTCTTTGCTGTATGTTCCTGTGGTCATAATGGCAGGGAGTACATCCTCACAAACCCAGTCCTGCACACGTTCAGCGGATGGGAGCTGGCTGCGCAGGATCAGGCGGAACAAATCAGCCTGGCCAGCAAGCTGAGTGCCGCGCGGTTTTTCACCAAATCCCAATTCTAACGATTCGTTATAATCAATTTTAATCAATGCCTTACAGTGGTCTTTTAAAGCTTTTGCTGGGTTTGTATAGCCCAGAGACTTCGCCAGTTCTACGGCATCAAAGGCTGGTTTTCCTTCGTAGAGAATCCCACTCATCGAAAAATTGAGTTCTTCTGAGCTAAAGGTCATTAATTGGTTATTCATATCTTTTCCTTAATGCATGATGCCGTTGCTTTCACTGAGAAGATCTTTAAGCTCCTCAGTACCATGGATAAACACCCCGTCGATAAAGTCGACCAGCCATGTGGAGCCTTTCTCTTTGCGGTTTATCTCATCCAACTGGTAGAAGCGCATTGGCGCGAGATATCTCTCCTCCGGCTTTTCATCCATCACATAGCGTTCAATCTGGTAAATAAGCAGGGTTTCAATGACCTGTTGGTTAATCTCGACAACAATCCCCGGGGCACGGAATACCAGCTGACCGCTCTCTGTGTGACCGAAACGATCTGCGCAGGCGTTGAGGTAATACAAAGCAGCACTTACGCGCAGTTGCCCGGTGTGGAATTCAGCAAATTCGTACAGTTCTTCAGGGGATAGTGGTGCATCGGAACCGTAGTTATTTGCATCCAGTATCCATGAGGGGACACCGGGTAAGTCCTTGATAAGATCGATGGCGCTCTGAATTTCTTCTGGTGATTTTTTGGTATTCATTTGATCCCCTCCGGTTTGCTGGCCTGAAGCTCAGCCTGTTCTTTCACGTAGCGGTCGTGCATGGAATCCCATTTCGCCAGCCACTGCTGAGCTTCGCGCTTACTGGCGAGAATTCGGCGCAGGCGGCGGACACAGCGCTGGTGGGCGGCCAGGTATTCAACAGTCGTTTCACCGCGACGCCATGCCTGTTCACCGTGATCCATGTCAACCAGTACATCAGGATGGCGTTCACGAAAGCCCGAAGCCCCAAATGCCCAGGTGGTCATGAAGAACGCCAGATAGCGAATGGCGGTGTCACGGCTGAAGCATTTCTTGATGCGGCCGTGGCGCTGAGCCACAAACAACGGACCGACTGGCGTATCGTGTTTCTGTAATGCCAGGTCAATTACGCTGGCGGTGCGCTTATCGTTCATTTTTTGTCCTTTAATTTTGAATAGCGTTCGTGTGACATCACTTCCCAGTTCTGGCCGCCATCGCGGGAGAGTAGCCGCCAGCGGTGATTAACCTTGAGGCTTAAATTCCCGGATCCGTGCATACGGCAGGGGTGAATGCGCCTTGCTCTAAACTGGCTTAAAACGTGTGCTGCTTTGAGGTGAACCCACTCAGGAATTCGTATCGCTGTAAGTGCCATCAGATCCCCCTATTTCATGACCCTCCGTTTTCGGAGCCTCCACTTTTTGTTTTTTGACGAACTCAACCAGCTCAGAAATGAGCTCGTCGATTAACTCCTTCCCGCTATCTGTGAGGAATTCACCGCTGCCATTAACATCAACAGCGCTGCTGTAAATTCCCTTAATAGCTTTTACGCCTTCGACATTCCCGTACTCACTGATCGCAAGCCTTTCGAATTTTCGTAATAATCCATCGAGAAGAATTTCTGTTAACTCGACCGTGTTAATTCCACCTTTCTTGAGCTTAATAACAAGGCAGTTACTGCCCGTTTTACGCTGGTGGCGTAATAACGCTGCCTTTAAAATTCTCCGGCGATAGACTTCTGTTAATTTATCCATTACGCTGCTCATCCTCTAATTTCATAACTATCTCTTCTTCTTTTTCTGTCCAGTTATGAATATCACCAGCCAAGTCATAAACAAGAGAGCAGATTGCTTTTAGTTGAAAGTGGTCGAGTTTGTCGTGATATTCAAATAATGTTTGTGATAGACCTGCCAGTTGCTCGGCTTTGATATTCACAGCCTGAATATCCTGCCTTTTAAATAAGCCCATAATTACCGCCCGTATGCTTTTTTCAGGTAAAGGCGAGCGATTACCTCGTAACCACAGGCCGCATAAAGACACGCTGTTTTGTATGCCGATTTATCAATGATGAAAGTCATATGAAGCACCTCACAGCCAAAGAAGCGACCACCCGACCGTGAATTTTGATTTCTTTCTGTTCATCAGCATTAAGGGTGAAAGTTTCGTAATGATGGTTATCAGAGATGATTTTTAATGAGCCATCAGCTAATGGCTCAATTCTCTTAATGAAAAGGCATGGGCGACCAAAAGCATCCATTGTGTAAACATAAATGCCAGAGGTAAGCGCACTTCCACCGCAATCAACGAAAGCCACAACCTCACATGGTTCGATGGTCGGCTGCATTGAATCACCTTCCATCCGGCAGCTCTGAACGCGGTTACCAAAGTCATTAATATTGTCTGAACCGAACAGCATTTGAGGAGTTTTTATTGGCTGATTAATCGCGATAGCGTTTTGCATTTTCATTTCCTCAGGGTGAGTTTTTCCCCACCCTAAAAGGTGTTAATTATTAATAATTGACTTAATTAGTTAGTTAAATAGCGGAGAATATTTTCTTAATGTCAGGATGGTCATCAATGATTTTTTTAGCATCATCACATGCTTCATCATATGACTTGAAGAAATCAACTAATACAAAATAATTATCGATGCGTTCGTAAACGGCGAACTCCATCTCTCCAACAAATGTTGTATTAAATTTGTAATTAAATCCTTTCTCGCAAGGCTGTACCGCATAAAAATAAGACCAGTGCGAATTGGATGCTTTGAGTTTGGCGTGAATATCAAATGCCTGGCAGGTTGGTTTAGGTTGGGAGTTTGTGTTCATCTCATTGGCTCCGTTGTTTGCCGATGAAGTGATATTACAAAACGTAATTAATTCTGTCTATACAAAATGAAATAAAATTTGATTATTTAGTGAAAGTGCATGATTCCAAAGTGTATTTATTTAGAGGGGAGTCGTAGAGACAAAAAACCCGGCATTAGCCGGGTTCAAATAGTTAACAGGTTGTTTTAGCTGAAAGTGTCTTCAGGCCATTGAGATGCGACTACTTTTCCCACCAATCTACAATGTTCGTTGCACGGTATCATTGGAAATTGAGGGTTAAGTGGCTGAAGGAAGGCCTGCCCACCGTCTTTTATCAGCTTCTTGAATGTGAATTCATCACCACCAAGACGAGCGATACAAAAGTCGCCAGGGTCAACTGGTTCTTCTGGGTCAACCAAGATAAGCATGCCCTCAGGAAAGCTAGGACGCGAGCCTGTAGGCGCTGTCATAGAATGACCGTCAACTTCAAGCCAAAATGCATTCTCACTGGCTTTTTTCGTCGTGCTCACCCAATTCTCTGCATCCCGCTCAGTAAAGGTTCTGAACTCTGGTGAAAACATACCAGCCTGAACGTGAGAGAAAACAGGATATTCGAAATGGGGCTTTGGCGGCTCAGAAAGCTGACCAGATCCGATGCTGAAGGAACCGTCTAGGTTGAGGGTAGCTCCAACGATACCAAGGATTCGGAAAATCGAGCCTATTTCAGCAAGCGAAGCCGACCTCCTGCCGTTAAGCCAGTGACTCAAAGCACCTTGGGTAATACCTAACTCTTCTGACAATTGGGCTTGGGTAATCCCTACTTCAGACATTCTGGCTTTCGCCAGCTCATACCATTCAGTTTTCATAAGCTCATAATATTACAGTATGTGATAAGGTTTCAATGCACATATTGTAATATTTTCTTGATAATTTCAAATACAATATGTAATATCTCCTGAAAGAACAGGAGACCAAAATGAGCAATTTAAAAAAGCTACGTATCGCCAGTGGCTTAACGCAATGTGAGTTAGCAAATAGCATCGGCCAGACTCAGAGCTCTATTTGCCACTATGAGTCTGGCAGGAGAGTTCCCGACATTGTGACATGCCATCTCATTGCTTCTGCTTTGAGTAAATCAGAACGGAAGGTGTTGATCGAAGAAATTTTCCCTTACCCATCCGCAAAGGTGTGATATGTCGCACTCGATCACTACCGAAAACCAAGTTAAGCCATTGGATATCGATTATCGCGATCCGCGCGGTGTGATTGTGCATGTCACCGGCTGGAATCGGGATAAACAGCAGGTGTACTTCACCAGGCAGAATTATCCGCATGAATGCATGCAGCCTGTCTGGAAGTTTCAAAATTATTTCAGGAGGGTTGGGGAGTGAGCAATTTCTTACAGCTCGTTGATCGTCCAATAGCCTTTCAACGGTCCTTCGTTCGCCTTGGCGTGGGCATTACAGGTGCATTGCTATTGTCTCAGATTGTCTATTGGCAGAACCGCATGGAAGGGCAATGGTTCTACAAAACCCAGACAGATCTCGAAGAAGAGACAGGGCTTACCCGTTACGAGCAGGAAGGCGCTCGTAAAAAACTCGTTTCTTGTGGCGTTCTGGAAGAAGCGAAGCGCGGCATCCCTGCGAAATTATATTTCAGAGTAAATCAGGAGCGTTTGGAAGAACTTCTAGTCGGTGAAAACCAGCATGCAGGCATGGGGAAAACCAACAAACAAGGATGCGGAATTTCCGCAAACAGTGATGCGGAAAACCAGCATGCAGGCATGGGGAAAACCAACGAGCAGTCATGTGGAAATTCCGCATCCATTCATACAGTAGATTACCAGGAGACTACACAGAAGATTAATACAGAGAATAAATCTCTTGGTGCATCGGCTGAAGCCGACACACCGAAAGTGAAATCTTCAACTGATTATTCTCCTGCATTCGAAGAAGCCTGGCAGGCATACCCAAAACGTAGCGGCGGAAATAACAAGCTAAGCGCATTCAAAGCCTGGAACGCACGTATTAAACAGGGCGTAAAACCAGGGACGATGCTGGAAGGGGTTAAGCGCTATGCAGCTTTCATGGCCTCTGAGGGAAAGATCGGTACTTCGTTCGTCAAGCAGGCGGCGACCTTCTTCGGACCGGATAAGCATTTCGATGAAGCGTGGTTGGTAGAGACCACGGCAAACAAAGCCCCTACGCGACAAGACCAGTCTCGCTACGAGTGGTACGCAAAGTCTGATGACGGCTCTGCCGAGGTGTTTATCAATCAGTCAGCGATCGATCGCATGAACCGTGGCGGGTATCGCCCATGAAAATATTCCTCAAGCGTGTGCTGGTGGCCGGATATAACCACGGCGTTCTGTGCGAGGGATTTGTGAAATGGTTGTTTGTTAAATTCGATTTACGGAGTGTCTGATGACCCCTGCTGAACTCTCAGAAAAACTATGGGATAACGCCGAGCGCGTCGCTAAATTTCTCCTTCCGAAAGGACATCTGGAGGGGAAAGAGTGGTGTGCTGGCAATACGAACGGTGACTCAGGCAAAAGCCTCAAGGTCAATATCGGCGGTAAAAAATCATGGGCTGACTTTGCCAGCGGTGACAGCGGCGACCTGCTTGATCTCTGGGTTCTGGTGCGTAACTGTCAGTTGCATAACGCCATGCGAGAAGCGAAAGAGTTTCTTGGCCTGAAAGACGACGACCACCACTTTGAAGCGAAGAAAAAAACGTTCTCTCGTCCGACGAAGAAGGGCGTTAAATCGGCCAGTAAATGCTACGACTATCTCGCTTCGCGTGGCATTACCCGTGAAACAGCCGATCGTTTTAAAGTGACAGACGCGGTGGTCTGGTACCACGATGAAAACCGCGAGGTGCCTGCCGTGGCATTCCCGTACATTCGGAACGGTGAACTACTGCAGGTAAAACGTATTGGTACCGAAAGGCCAAACGGCAAAAAGCTGATCATGGCTGAAGCTGATTGTGAACCATGTCTGTTTGGCTGGCAGGCGCTGGATAAAAACACCCGTCTGGTGGTGCTGTGCGAGGGTGAGATTGACTGCATGACCTTCACGCAGCTCGGCTATGATGCCCTGTCTGTTCCCTTTGGCGGCGGTAAGGGTGCCAAACAGCAGTGGATTGAATACGAGTATCACAACCTCGATCGCTTCCAGGAAATCTGGCTGTGCCTGGACAACGACGATGTAGGCCGTGAAGCTGCAAAAGAAATCGCCAGACGTCTTGGTGAGCATCGTTGCCGCATGGTTGAACTTCCGCACAAAGATATCAACGATTGCCTGATGAACGGCATGGACAGCGAATCCATTCTGGAATACATGGAGCGCGCAAAATTCTTCGATCCCGACGAGCTTTGCTCAGCAGGGGATTTGCTTCAGGAAACAATCGAGGCATTCGAACATCGGGATACTGGCCTGTTTACAAGCCCATGGGCTTCGCTGAACAACAACTTTAAGTTCCGTGCCGGTGAGCTGACCCTGGTCAATGGCGTAAATGGGCATGGCAAAACAGAACTCGTTGGACATATTGCGATTGATGCGATGAGTCAGGGCGTCAGGACCTGTATTGCTTCTCTGGAACTTAAACCAGGCAAAATGCTTGCCCGACTCACGCGGCAAACCATCTGCACTTCCTCACCGAAACGTGAAGAAATCATTATGACCAATGAATGGTTTTCTGACCGCCTTTGGGTATTCAAACTTACCGGAACGGCCAAAGCAGACCGGCTTCTTGAGATTTTTGCCTATGCCCGGCGTCGCTATGGCATTGAGCTGTTCGTCATAGATAACCTGGCTAAATGTGGGTTAGACGAAGAAGACTACACAGGTCAGAAGGACTTCATCGATACGCTGTGCGACTTCAAGAACGAGCATAACTGTCACGTCCTGCTGGTTACCCACGCCAGAAAAACAAACGACTCCGCTCCAACCGGAAAGATGGACGTAAAAGGCACCGGTGCGTTGACTGACATGCCTGACAACGTTATGGCCGTCTGGCGCAACATTCCCCGTGAGCTGGCGCAGAGAAAAGCGGATCGCATGGGTTATGAGAGCCTCGACAAAGACGAACAGGCCGCAATCAATCTTCCCGCCTCAATGATTCGTTTGTTGAAGCAACGAGAAGGGGAAGGGTGGATCGGTGACATCGGAGCTAATTTCGACTCTCGCTCTCACCAGTTCCTGGAAGGCGAGAAAAAACCATTTAACTACCTGGTCGGTAAGCCGCAAAGCGAGCTTGATCTTGAGTGGGAAGCCAGCAACGTAACGAGGGTTTGAGATATGGAACTTGAAGCATCACTAAAACACTTTAGCCCTCAGGGTATGCACATCAGCGACGACGTGAAAGGAACCTCTCCGGATCGTATCACCGGCACCGATGTTATGGCGGCCATTGGTACCACCAGCAGCCGAGCGCGGTTTGGTCTGGCAGCCTTCTTTGGGAAGACCGGGATCAGCAAAAGTGATGAGCAACTGGCTGTACAGACTCTGGCGCGTCACGCAATGGAATCAGCGCCACGGAATGTACGTAAAGCAGCAGCCGGAGAGTTTGGCTGGTGCATGCTGGTGCTCGCACAATTCGCCTTTGCCGAATACTCCCGTTCAGCGGAAACCAGCGTGACGTGTCACAGCTGCAGTGGTACCGGGCGGACAACAAAAGAGCAGGTCACCCGTAAGGTTTCGTACCCATGGGGTAAAGCGCCATACTGGGCCAGCCGATCCCGTGCCGTTCGTCCGTCTGACTGGGAGCAGTGGACAGATGTAACAGAGATTGTACCGGCAGTCTGTGATGCTTGCGAAGGCAAGGGAACAATCAGCGCCCGCTGTCGGTGTGGGGGTAAAGGAGAAGTTCTCGACCGAAAAGCCACAAGCGAGCTCGGCGCGCCGGTGTTTAAAACCTGCGAGCGCTGCAGCGGAAATGGATTTTCTGCGGTGCCGTCTACCGCAGCCTATAAAGTAATACTGAAGCGCGTTCCGGATCTGCACGTCAGAACATGGACTCGCAACTGGAAACCTTTTCTTGAGGCACTGGTAAGCATTTGTCAGCAGGAGGAGGGAAACGCCGCAAGAGAATTTCAAGCTGCAACCAGTTTAGGCGAAGAAGGTGACGAAATTTAGCATTATTACGACATAAGGCTTGATTTTGTCCGAAGTTGTCGTGTATGCTTCTAATCATGCGGAGTAACGCCTGAAAGATTTCAACAAAAAGCCCCTTGCGGGGCTTTTTTTATGGCAGCGAGTTAACGAAAGAACTGAAAAGGGCCTTATCTTTATTGCTAATTGATTTTTTCAAATGTAGTTGATGATTTAAAGGCTTAAAGTTTTCCTTTGTGAGATATATACATGCTTTCTCAAAACGATCCTGAAGGAACTGAAATCTTTCATTCAGCCTGAAAACTTTTAATCCTAATGACATGACCTTCTTCTCCGGAATATCGTCAGGATTGCAATTATTGAGTTCTTCCAGCACAAGGCGAATGTCTCTTTCGAAGATTAGCGCTATGTTATAATCGTTGAGGAGGCATTCAGGATTACGAACAACGCCGATTACTTCGTCGATGAATTGTGGTTTTACATTATCCTCAGCGTTTTCATCTTCGTTATCAGAAGGTTTTTGAGACATAACATTCGACAACTGCATTTCTTCCTTGGTTTTCCTTCTGGGAAGTAAAACTTTTCCATCACCTAAAGCAGCCATACGTTTCAAAGCTTGACTCCCGGCTCGGCCAACTACTTTAGAATCTCTTAAATCTAAAATTTTATGTGCGACCCATTCTAATGATGGTTCACTGGCTTCGATTTTTGCTTTTGCTTGGTAATGGAGAAAAATATTTTTCTTGGCTTCCTTGAGGGTTGTTAGATATCTGTGGAAATTTGCCTTTTTTTCGAGGTCAGTGGCTAGGTTTTCAAATGCTATACCGAAGACTTTTGTACCGCAAACGTGACCCAGGTTCGTCTCCAGACCATCCTCAGTAAGAACAAGAAACCCTTTTTTATGGCCTGTTCGACAGCTCGACTTGCCACACGGGATTTCTTCCGGGAGGTCATCATAATAACCAAAAACATCGGATAATTGTTGATCGGTCAGTTCCAGCCTGGAATGATAGCTTTCCCGAGCTTGAATTTCTGTCCAGTCATTAATGCGATCAAAGCTATTGCCGTTTTTAATAAAAATCATATCTTCCCTTGCTGTGGTTAGATTGAAAGCACTGCCGCTTGATATTTAACCACTTTCCTGATTGTTTTTCATCATAAAACCATATGATTGCAAGGGTAGTTTTACTTATGTATCATCTCGCTCCCGGCCCTTTAGCTCAGTTGGTTAGAGCGTGCGACTCATAATCGCCCGGTCGCTGGTTCAAGTCCAGCAAGGGCCACCAGACCGCCACTAGCTCATCGGGAAGAGCGGCAACCCAGGTGTTGTGGTACGGGGTTCGAGGCTCCGGTGGCGGACCACTGCCGACTTAGCTCAGTAGGTAGAGCAACTGACTTGTAATCAGTAGGTCACCAGTTCGATTCCGGTAGTCGGCACCATATGCGGGCATCGTATAATGGCTATTACCTCAGCCTTCCAAGCTGATGATGCGGGTTCGATTCCCGCTGCCCGCTCCAGTTTAAGCTTTTCGGTCTGCGATGATGGGGTCCCCGGAGTGACTGAAAAGCGACCTAGTTTTGAATGGGCGCTGCTTTTTGCAAAATTGCTGTGTGAAAATACTGACCTTTGGGTTCAGCGCTCATCCAAAAGCATCTCGTTAAAATCCAGTTAACCTCGGGTGGTTTGTTGGGTGAGGTGCCTCAAATTCAAATAGCCTCGCTTCGGCGAGGTTTTTTCATTTGTAAGACAACCATCAGGAAGCAATGGCTAATCTCATTGACTGCAGGAATAAGTTCGGCGTAATTTATTTCTGTGGTGAATCCTTTCTAAGCGAAAGGGCGTTCCAGTCAACTGCTATCTGCAGGTATGCGCGCGACTTTACTGGCTGGAGTAGAGTCACCGGGAGGCACCCGGCACCATGACAACAACAATACAGTTTCAAATTCCTTGAGAGCCTGCCGTAAAAAGCAGGCCTTTTTTTATGAATTTGCAAACTGCTGCTACGCTTTGAGTTGTGGGAAGTAACTGAATGCCCGGTGGTTCTCCTGGACCGATAGTGAATCAGCCGATACAGCTTCACTCCTGAGCATAGGTCTTACTCACACCTACCTCACAAATAGTCAAACTCATTAGCCCGCCTTTAAAAGCGGGCTTTTTTTATTTCTCCACACAGCACCCGCACACAGCGAGGTGAGAGACCATGAAAATGCATAACGATCCCCACTCCTGGACGGAGTTTATCGAACTGCTCCACAGCTGGTGGCGCGGTGAAACGCCGATGGGTGCCGTATTGCTATCGGTAGTCATGGCTGCCATGAGGATTTCCTACGGCGGTGGTGGCTGGAAGAAAATGATTCTGGAAGGCTCTATTTGTGGAGCGCTAACTCTTACAGCTGTATCAGCTCTTGATTACTTTAACCTTCCGCAGTCTCTGTCGATTGCTATCGGCGGCGCTCTGGGCTTTGTTGGTGTTGAACAGGTTAAAGCTGTAGCTGGCAGGGTGTTTAGTTCTCGATTCGGAGGTGGCGATGCAAACCAGTGATAAAGGCATTGCCCTGATCAAAGAGTTCGAAGGCTGCAAACTCACCGCCTACCAGGACAGCGTAGGCGTCTGGACGATCGGCTATGGCTGGACTCAGCCTGTAGATGGGAAACCAATCCGCGCCGGAATGACCATTAAGCAGGAGACGGCAGAACGCCTGCTGAAGACCGGACTGGTAAGTTATGAAAGCGACGTGTCTCGCCTGGTTAAAGTCGGTATGACTCAGGGGCAATTCGATGCCCTGGTGTCGTTCACGTATAACCTTGGCGCTCGCTCATTGTCGACCTCAACACTGCTGCGCAAGCTCAACGCCGGTGATTACACTGGCGCTGCCGCTGAGTTCATGAGCTGGAATAAAGCTGGTGGCAAAGTCCTGAATGGGCTTACCCGTCGCCGGGAGGCAGAGCGGGCTCTGTTCTTGTCGTGATTAGCGCACTGGTAAGGCGTTACTGGTTGCATCTGCTGGTGGTGATGCTGATCGGTGTGCTGGCGTTCTTCGTTAACCGATACCGAGACAACGCCATCACATACAAAGACCAGCGCGATAAGGCTGTTGTTCGCGCCAATACATCCGAAGCCATCACCAATAACGTTATCACCGCGATGAACCTCATCCGTGACATCTCAAAGGCTACCCAGAATGCTAAGAACGAACTGGCCCAGAAAGGCGAAACGCGCATTGTCTACATCAGGCAGGCGCTTGAAGGCGACCCGTGCGCTAACCAGCTTGTTCCTGCTGCCGCTGCTGACAGCCTGCGGGAATACGCAGACAGTTTACGTCCCGGCTCCGGTAGTACCAATAAGCCCTGACCTGACCGCAGAGACGCCGATCCCCGGAATGGCGGTTCCGTTCACATGGCAGGCAAGTCTGGAGTTAAACGCTCAGCTCTACACTGCGCTTGGGCAGTGCAATCTGGATAAGGCGGCAATCAGGAAAATCGAATCATCACGAGCCTCGCAATAGCGGGGCTTTTTTATAATCAGAAGCAGGAGAAGAAGCATGTTAACAGTAAAGGTAATGTCACCAGGTGGTGGTGAAGAGATTCATTGTGGTTTGAGTGTGGGTTTTAACCCCAGGCAGCAGAGTATCGCAGTATCTGGTATGGACCAGAATATCTTCCTTAAAGAGGGAGAGGTTGCCTACGTGATGAACCAGAACGGAAAGACAGTTTCTCGTTATGAGCATGTGGTTCGTCAGTAATCATTACAAAGCTCATCTGCTGGTGGGCTTGATAATGGTCATAAACTTTATCAGTTGAATCAATCAACTGATTATCTTGCGCAATTGGATCTCTTCCTGCTCGTTGAGCCTGGCATACTCGCTGATTTGTTTAATGAGTGACTCTTTGTTATTAGACATCATGGATGAAACGTAGCAACCAGTTCTCCATTCGAAAACGCTTACAAAAAACAAGGGTGTTGTTTTTGAGTACTGATAATGTATTGAGAGGTCATTGCAAATTCTTTTCTTTTCCATGGGGTAAGTTTCTACTTAATGCAAATTATCGGCATTTATAATGCTTCATTGGGTTGAGATACATGAATACTTCACTTTGAGTAAAGTGATACTTAATTACCGCTAAAATTAGTAGGATTAATCTTAGGTTATTGTTGTTTTTGGCACAATATGAATAATAAATTCGACTAAACACAACGATAACAAACGATGAAAATTCAATCTATTGCAATCGCTTTGCTGGTGGCGATATCGTCACCTTCATACTCAGCATTTCAGGAAAGGGAATACAATACCTGGTATCAGAAAGATGCAGTGCTTTACGACATTACGCAGACCTCAGAGGGATTGCCCGTCATGATAAGCATCTCGCAACCAGGGCGGGGATCAGCCAATATGCTCGTATCCTATATGTCCGATGGTAGTTGTGGGGATAAGAAGGATTTTCTTAATGTGAACGGGAAGGATGTTCCTGCAACTTACAGCTGTGCATCAGTCGGGGTAAACAGGATTGAGCACTTTGCAATTAATGATGCCGAAAAGGTCAATGAGATGGTTAACCACCTCAAGTCTGATTTCACTTTGTTGCTTCAGAACGATATTAAGGTCTGGGCTGCAAACATAAAGACGCCGAAGTACGGCATAGCGCCAAGATTTTAAATCGCCAGATATAACCGCCTGAGGGCGGTTTTTTGTTGCCACTAAAGATGGTTATCCCCTGTAAGGGATAAAGTACTGAATATCCCTTGCATGGGATAAACATGCCTCGCATTCCGCGGGGCTTTTTTTATGCGCATCGCACGCGCACATCGAAGAAAGTCTTTCAGCTGTGAGCCTGGGCAAACCGTTAACTTTCGGCGGCTTTGCCGTGCGACAGGCTCACGTCTAAAAGGAAATTGAATATGTCTGAATATGCAAACATTCCTCAGGTAACTACCTTGCCAAAACCTTTTGGTGTAGCCGTCAAATGGAAATGGCCGGATGGTAGTCACTGGTTTTCTGGTCTGGAACTGCAATGCCTGTTTGAAGATGGGCGTTTTGAGAAAGAGAGAATTTGCTGGCCGGTTACTGAGAAGCTCATCTCCGGCCTAAAGGCATCTGAGCGCGTGCAGGTGCGCCTGCGTCCAGTTGCAGCAGATGGTTCAGCACGGGACTGGCGAACCGGCGACTGGATTGAAGGAATATCGTCTGTCAATACCGATGAAATCCTTCAGGCGTTGCAAGAGGATATCCGCAGCAGCAAAACGTTTGAGCTATTGAATGGAGGGCGCTTTATTAAAGATGCGCATATCGGCGATGGCTTAGTCTCTGCCAACTTTAGCGTGAAGATGGACCTGAACCAGTGCGGAAAACAGCACCCTGCGGGCATGTCCATCGGCGTTGAAGGTGCCCAGCGTCAGGTGGTGTTTGAGGCTGATCGCTTTAAGGTGCATGAAGCCGCTCAATCAGCCATCGAGAATGCTGTGGTTTTAAGTATGAAGATGAAAACTGCGCTCAGCGATGAAATGAAACAGGCCGTCATCGATGCAGTACGTGAAAGCGATCTGTTCACATCCCTTCAGACTGCGATAGCTGCTCAGGCAGCATCAACCGTTGCTCTGCAACAGGCTGTGAATGATGTAGTTGGCGATGCTATTCGCAACGCACTGAAGCCCGGTGGAATGATTTGGACGAGCTTTCAATCATGCCGGCATTAATCCCACGAGCGTGCCGTAAGCGTGGCTGCCCTGGCACAACCACTGATCGCTCAGGATACTGCGAGAAGCACCGCAATGAAGGCTGGCAACAACACCAGCAGGGCAAGAGCCGCCATGAACGTGGGTATGGCAGCAAGTGGGACATCATCCGTGCACGAGTGCTGACGCGTGATAAACATATTTGCCAGAACTGCCTGCGCGGTGGGCGTGTAGTACCTGCAAAGACAGTTGACCACATCAAGGCAAAGGCACACGGCGGTACTGATGATGACTCAAACCTCGAAAGTCTTTGCTGGCCCTGCCACCGCACCAAAACAGGGCGAGAACGTATCAAATGATACTGATTACCATTACAGCGAAATTATTGCAAATGCAACTATATGCACTCAAATGATATCAATTATCATTCAGACAGGGGGGGATCAAATCTCTGTAGCCTGCTGCCCAAAGGACCGCCGCCTCAGTCGTTTTTTTATACCCGCGAAAAATGAAATTTAACCAGGAGTGTCGCTTATGGCTGGAACGGCGGGGCGTTCCGGGCGTCGACCCAAGCCAACGGCGCGCAAGGAGCTGGCTGGCAACCCCGGAAAGCGAGCCCTGAATAAAGACGAACCGGTGTTTACCCCGATTAAGGGTGTGGCACCACCGGAGTGGTTTGAAGAGGATGATCTCCCTCTCGCAGCGATCATGTGGGAGCTGACAACAAAAGAGCTATGTGGTCAGGGGCTGCTCTGTGTTACAGACCTTGCTGTACTTGAACGCTGGTGTGTCGCTTACGAATTCTGGCGCAGGGCCGTTAAGAATATTGCCTCTGATGGACTTTCTATCTTCGGCGCTATGGGCGGGAAAATTAAAAACCCTGAACTGACAGCCAAGAAAGAACAGGAATCTGAAATGAGCTCTACCGGTTCAATGCTTGGTCTTGATCCAAGCAGTCGTCAACGCCTGATCGGGCTCGCTGGACAGAAGAAAACCTCTAACCCCTTCCTGAAGATGATTAACTCATGAGCCGGAAATCGTACCCAAACGTTAACGCCGCGAACCAGTACGCCCGAAACGTTGTGCGGGGGAAAATTCCGGCGTGTCAGTATGTCATTCATGCCTGTCAGCGCCATATTGACGATATGGCCAGGGAAAAAAGCCGAAAATTCAGATACCGCTTTGACAAGGATATGGCGGAGAAAGCCGCGAAGTTTATTCAACTCTTGCCTCATACAAAAGGCGAATGGGCATTCAAACGGATGCCGATCACCCTGGAGCCGTGGCAATTGTTCATAGTGTGTTGTGCATTTGGTTGGGTACAGAAAGGAACGAAGCTCCGCCGGTTCCGCGAGGTCTACACTGAGATTCCGCGTAAGAACGGTAAATCCGCAATTTCAGCTGGCGTGGCGTTGTTCTGCTTCACCTGTGATAACGAATTTGGGGCCGAGGTATATTCCGGTGCCACGACAGAGAAGCAGGCATGGGAAGTTTTCAGACCAGCACGCCTGATGTGCAAGCGCACACCTCTGCTGGTGGAAGCGTTCGGCATAGAAGTAAACGCCTCTAACCTTAACAGACCAGAAGATGGTGCACGCTTTGAGCCGCTGATTGGTAACCCTGGTGACGGGGCATCACCACACTGCGCCATTGTTGACGAATACCATGAACATCCAACGGATGCGTTATATACCACCATGCTTACAGGTATGGGAGCACGGCGTCAGCCCTTGATGTGGGCGATAACGACAGCGGGATATAACATCGAAGGGCCTTGTTATGACAAGCGCCGTGAAGTGATCGAAATGCTAAATGGCACAGTCCCGAATGAAGAGCTGTTTGGCGTGATTTATACAGTGGATGAGGGTGACGACTGGACGGACCCTAAAGTTCTGGAGAAGGCAAACCCGAATATGGGGGTGTCTGTCTATCGCGATTTTCTGCTCAGCCAGCAAATACGCGCTGTGAATAATGCCCGCCAGGCAGGTGTATTTAAAACGAAACACCTGAATATCTGGGTTGCAGCAAGAGCGGCATTTTTCAACCTGGTATCGTGGCAAGGGTGCGAGGATGAAACCCTTACCCTTGAGCAATTTGAGGGGCAGCCATGTGTCCTGGCATTTGATATGGCACGAAAGCTGGATATGAACAGCATGGTGCGTTTGTTCACCCGGGAGATAGACGGGAAAACTCACTATTACTGCGTTGCTCCTAAATTCTGGGTTCCCTATGACACTGTTTATAGTGTTGAGAAAAACGAAGACCGCCGTACCGCCGAGCGCTTTCAGAAATGGGTTGAGCTGGGAGTATTGACAGTAACGGATGGGGCAGAGGTTGATTACCGCTACATTCTTGAAGAAGCAAAGGCGGCGAACAAACTGAACCCGGTTAGCGAGTCACCTATAGATCCGTTTGGGGCGACAGGCCTTTCACATGATCTTGCTGACGAAAAGCTTAACCCAATCACGATAACCCAGAACTATACCAACATGTCCGACCCGATGAAGGAGCTTGAGGCTGCCATTGAGTCTGGCCGTTTTCATCATGATGGGAACCCTATCATGAGCTGGTGTATCAGTAATGTGGTCGGGAAATATCTGCCAGGTAACGATGATGTGGTCAGGCCCATCAAGGAGCAGAACGAAAACAAAATCGACGGCGCGGTCGCATTGATTATGGCAATTGGTCGTTCGATGCTCTTTGAGAAAGAGGACACACTCTCCGACCGCATTGAATCTCACGGCATACGCTCACTTTAATCGAGGCGATTATGATCCTTCAAATTCTCACTCCTCTGGTTGGAGTGATGGGTGCCTTTTTGCTTTCATTTGGTGCATGGATGATTTATCAGCCAGCAGGCTATATTGCTGGTGGCATGTTGTGCATCGTCTGGTCATGGCTAATGGCTAAGTTTCTTGCCTCTCCGGCGACGAACTCTACGGGAGGTGACTGATGTTTTTCCCCGGAATGTTTGCAAAAAGTAGCCAGCCAGTAACATCACCGGCAGAACTGGCTGAAGCGGTGGGAATGACTTACGACACTTATACCGGAAAGCGTGTCAGCAGCCAGAGAGCTATGCGTCTGACGGCAGTTTTTGGGTGTGTAAGGGTTCTTGCAGAATCGATGGGGATGCTGCCATGTAACCTTTTTAAATCCTCAGGCAACACAAAACAGAAAGCAACGGGAGAGCGCCTTTATAAGCTGCTCTCAATGAAGCCTAACGACTATATGACACCGCAGGAGTTTTGGGAGCTCGTTATCGTTTGTCTTTGTCTGCGGGGAAACTTTTACGCTTACAAGGTAAAAGCTCTGGGGGAGGTAGTTGAACTACTTCCACTCGATCCGGGGTGCGTCCAACCAAAGCTAAACAGCCAGTGGCAACCAGTTTACATGGTGACTTTTCCGGATGGGTCTACAGACGTTCTTGGTCAGGATGATATCTGGCATGTAAGGACGCTGACCCTTGACGGCCTGGTCGGCATTAATCCGGTAGCTTATGCCAGAGAGGCGATTTCTCTTGGGATGGCTACCGAAGAACACGGCGCGCGATTATTCAGTAATGGTGCGGTGACAACGGGTGTATTAAGAACCGAGCAAACTCTTAGCGATGCGGCGTATGGCCGCCTGAAAAAAGACTTTGAAGACCGCCATCTTGGATTAAGTAATGCCCACCGACCGATGATCCTTGAAATGGGGCTCGACTGGAAATCAATGGCTCTCAATGCTGAAGATAGTCAGTTCCTTGAAACAAGGAAATTCCAGCTTGAGGAGATTTGTCGCTTATTCCGCGTTCCTCTTCATCTGGTACAAAACACTGATCGCGCAACCTTCAGCAATATCGAAAACCTCGGTATTGGGTTTATCAACTATTCTCTAGTGCCTTACATGACCCGTATTGAGCAACGCATTAACGTTGGGTTGGTAAAGGAGTCAAAGCAGGGAACCTTCTACGCAAAATTCAATGCAGGCGCGCTGTTACGCGGGGATATGAAATCCCGATTCGAATCCTATGCAACCGGAATTAACTGGGGCATTTATTCGCCTAATGATTGTCGGGAACTGGAGGAACTCAACCCGAGGGCAGGGGGGGATGTTTACCTGACACCGATGAACATGACGACAAAGCCGTCTGACAGCAATAAGAGCAAAACAACCGAGGAACAACATGATGCCGATGACTAAACAGCGGCTGGATATTCCGCTGAAGCTAAAGTCTGTCAGTGACAGCGGGGAGTTTGAAGGCTATGGCTCTGTGTTTGGCGTTAAGGACAGTTACGACGATGTAGTTGTTCCCGGAGCGTTCAGTAAATCACTTCAGTCATGGCGGGAGAAAAACGCACTTCCTGCCATGCTCTGGCAGCACCAGATGGATGAACCCATCGGGGTGTATACAGAAATGAAAGAGGATGAGGTCGGATTATACGTCAAGGGGCGATTGCTGATTGATGACGATCCTCTGGCAAAGCGAGCACATGCCCATATGAAGGCCGGTTCTTTAACCGGCCTTTCTATTGGTTACATGCTGAAAGACTGGGAATACGACAGAACGAAAGAGGTTTTTCTCCTGAAGGAGATCGACCTCTGGGAAGTCAGCCCGGTGACGTTTCCATCAAACGATGAGGCGCGTATCAGCGATGTTAAAAGCGCTGTCGCCCGTGGTGAAACCCCATCACAGAAATGTATTGAACGAGTCCTGCGCGATGTTGGGCTCTCACGCACCCAGGCCAAAGCATTCATGGCCGGGGGCTATGGCTCACTATCCCAGCGTGATGCTGGTGATGTGGTGAGCGCACTGGATGCACTGAAAAACATCAAATTTTAATCAGGAGTTTAACTATGGCCGTTGAAATTAAAGACGTAGAGCAGGTCGCGCAGGAATTGCAGGCAAAGTTTGAAGACTTCCGTTCTAAAAATGACAAGCGCATTGAGGCGCTTGAAAGTGAGAAAGGCAAGCTCGCGGGTGAAGTTGAAACCCTCAATGGGAAATTGAGTGCTCTTGATGAGCTTAAAACCTCTCTGGAAGAAGAACTGAAACAGGTTAAACGTCCTGGCGGTGGTACCCAAAGTAAGGTTGCGGGGGAACATAAAACAGCATTCATTACCTTTATGCGTAAGGGGAATGATGATGGACTTCGCGACCTGGAACGTAAAGCGTTGCAGGTAGGTGTTGATGAAGATGGCGGTTTTGCTGTTCCTGAAGAGCTGGATCGCGCCATTATTGATCTTCTTAAAGACGAAGTCGTGATGCGCCAAGAAGCGACAACAATCACAGTCGGGGGCGCAAACTATAAAAAACTGGTTAACCTCGGTGGGTCTGCTTCAGGTTGGGTAGGCGAAACCGATCCCCGTCCTGCAACTGATGCCTCCAAACTCGGTCAGATTGAGCCTTTTATGGGGGAAATCTACGGCAACCCGCAAGCCACTCAAACGATGCTGGATGACGCATTCTTCAATGTTGAAGACTGGATCAACAGCGAACTGGCGATTGAGTTTGCAGAGCAGGAAGAGATCGCCTTCACCAGCGGTAACGGGAACAAGAAACCAAAAGGTTTTCTGGCCTATGCCTCATCACTGGATGATGATAAAACCCGCGCATTCGGCACTCTTCAGCACATTCTCTCAGGCGCTACTGCTGGTTTGACTGCTGATGCGATCATCAAGCTGGTTTACACCCTGCGAAAAGTACATCGTAACGGCGCTAAGTTCATGATGAACAATAGCAGTCTGTTCGCTGCTCGAATCCTGAAAGATTCTGAAGGCAACTATCTGTGGCGTCCTGGTCTTGAGCTTGGTCAGCCTTCGACTCTGGCTGGGTATGGTGTGGCTGAGAACGAACAAATGCCTGACATTGCGGCCGATGCTAAAGCAATTGCATTCGGTAACTTCAAACGCGGTTACACCATTGTTGATCGTATTGGCACACGAATTCTCCGTGACCCATACACCAACAAGCCATTTGTCGGCTTTTACACTACCAAGCGCACTGGTGGGATGCTGGCTGATTCCCAGGCGATTAAATTGCTCAAGATTGGTGCCGGGGCTTAATTCATCACGGGGGCGACAGCCCCCATTTTTACAGGATTAAGTTATGTTCATACTTAAAAAGAATGTGAAGTGGTCCCCTGATGGCTGTCGCGTGGAAGTTGTTGCAGCCGGTTCGTATCAGGATGGTGAGTTACCAGATCGATTTTTAGTTATTGCGGAAGAGTTGGGGGTCATTGATACAGTTGAAGGTGGTGAAAAAAAACCTGATGCTGATCAGCAGCCAGAGCAGCCAGAGCAGCCAGAGCAGCCAGAGCAGCCAGAGCAGCCAGAGCAGCCAGAGCAGCCAGAGCAG
>Ga0268263_1001289_pt1 | contig 23353 bp, 22 predicted proteins | sample Biomet5_FD_190358 | JGI IMG/M metagenome (GOLD analysis project Ga0268263, IMG submission 190358) | Microbial communities from bioreactor (seeded with sewage sludge) at LBNL, California, USA - Biofuel metagenome 5 (SPAdes) (version 4) | ecosystem: Engineered > Bioreactor > Anaerobic >... | reverse complement strand
AAAGCAATCGGAGCCGCAGGCCAAGGACATCGCGCTTTCGCTTGAGATGGTGACGAACGGAAACCTGAACGTGTTCGCACACCAAACCAACGTGGACGTGGACAACCGCCTGATCGCGTACGGTATCCGCGACCTTGGAAAGCAGCTTAAAACCGTAGGGATGCTGGTGATGCTGGACGCGATCCGCAACCGCGTTGCCCGAAACCGGGAAAGAGGCAAGCGGACGCATGTGTTTATCGACGAGATGCATATTTTCTTCGGCAACGAGCTTTCGAGCAACTTCCTGTCCGAGTCATGGAAGCAGTTCAGGAAAGACGGCGCGCTGGCGACAGGCATCACCCAGAACGTCGAGGACTGCCTGAAATCCGTTACGGCGCGTACGATGCTTGCCAACTCCGAGTTTATCGTGATGCTCAATCAGGCCCCAACCGACCGCATGGAGCTTGCGAAGCTGCTCAACATTTCGGAGACGCAGCTGTCGTACATCACAAACGCGGAGGCCGGGCAGGGGCTGATCAAGTGTATGGCGTCCATTGTACCGTTCGCAGATAAGTTCCCGAAGGATACCGAGCTGTACAGGCTTATGACCACCAAACCGGATGAAATGAAAAGATTGAAGAAATAAGGCAAGTAGCAGAGCCGGGAAGAATGATCTCCCGGCTTTTTTCTGTCTGCCGGAAAGAAGGATGAATATGGATATTCGGACGAAACCCAAAGCGGATAGGCCGAAAGTTTTAGATAAAGCTGCCCGGCTGCCTCAGCATACGAAGAACGCCCTGTTAAATATGAGGGATAAGGCTAAGGAGATCGACACAAGAGATGTTTACGGCACTCCTGAAAACTACGCAACCGACCAGGTATCGGGAAAAGCTTCGGACGCAGCACAGAAAGCAGCCCATGAAACTGTAAACAAGTCAACGCAGATTGTCAACCGTGGCAGGCAGGAACTCAAAAAGCGGTTCCGGCAGAATGCGAGCCGGACAGGGCGCACGTCAGCTAAGCAGGCCATGAAAGGAACAATCAAGACGGTTGATAAGAGCGTAAAGACGGCTCGGCACACTGTGAAAGCAACGAAGCGGACGATCAAAACGAGTGCGCAGGCGGCGAAGGCTGCCGCCAAAACAACAAAAGCGACTGCCAGAGTTTCGATTCGCGCGGCGCGGGCCGCGGCCAAGGCCGCGGTTACGGCTATAAAGCTGCTGGCTAAAGCGGTGGCAGCAGCGGTCAAGGCAGCAGCGGCAGCGATCAAGTCGCTGATTGCCGCTATCGCCGCGGGCGGATGGGTTGTTCTCGTTATTGTCATTGTTGTCGGAGCGATTCTGTTTATTGTGAATTCCGCTTTCGGGTTGTTTTATTCCAATGAGGAAACCGGAGATGCGAATACAATATCGATGTCCGAGGCGGTAGCTGAAATCAGCGGTGACTATAGCGTGTATGTTGACCAGCAGGTATCCAATGCATCGGCAGGCCACGAAAACGTTACGGTGGTATATGACAGCGGCATTGATGGGGACAGCGACAGCGTTAACAACTGGGTGGATGTACTGGGAATCTATGCGGTTAAAACTACTATGGATGAAACGGAGCCAACCGAGGTCGCTACAGTAACGGAAGAGAAGAAGCAGATCCTTAAAGACCTCTATTGGGAGATGAACACGATTTCAATCAGAACCGAAACCGTTGAGGAGACAGACCCCAACGACGAGAACGCGGAGCCCGTTGAGAAAACAACCGTACATGTCAGTATATCTTCGGAAACCTATTCGGACGCCGCGGAGCGATACGGGTTTACGGATGAGCAGAATGAGATGCTGGAAGAACTGATGGTTCCGGAATATCACTATATGTTTATTTCGCTGATCGGAATAGACTGCTATGGCGGACTGACCACGCAGGAGCTGGAGGATATACGGAGCAGCCTTCCGGATGACGTTGGCGGCGATATCGTCCGCTATGCGCTGACTCGGCTGGGCGATCCGTATTCAATGTCAAAGCGCGGACAGGGCAGTTATGTGGATTGCAGCTATCTGGTGAGATGGGCTTATCAGCAGGCGGGTGTCACTTCGTATACAGCGGCGACGGCGGCAGAGCAGGCACGATACTGTGTGAATAACGACATGATAATGTCCAAAGATGAACTTAGGCCTGGGGATGTGATCTTCTGGCGAAAGAATGGATGCACCTGCGGAAGGTACAAGGAGATTCACCATGTCGCGATTTACATCGGAAACGGGTTGATCATAGAGGCGAGCTCCAGCCAGGGATGTGTGCGGATAAACGAGCTCTGGGGAGAAGAAAGCGGAGGAAAATGGGAGGTGATTTATTATGCAAGACCTTATAACCAATAGGAAAACGCCAATAATATATAAATTATCCCGAACGGTACTTGTGGTGGCACTACTACTCCGAAAGCTATTCGGTTTTTTACCCCTACCACACCGGACGGGAAAGACTCCATAAATAAACCGGTCGGGACGTCAATGTGCATTTGATACGACCTCTTGTAGTATCATACATTAAAAACAGATTAATGCTTTTCCCCGCGAAGTCATAATTTACCCTTCCATTTTTAGTTGCTCCGGTGGTACAGCGTTGTTTATAAGATATCCGAAGCTGGACTGCAAGCGCACCTCATCATGTGAAATGAGCACATATTCCCAAGGCTTTCCACCGTTCACCGAATTCCATTCTGAAACAGCACGGCAATATTCCTGTCCCGCAATTGCCTTCTCCCATACGTCGCCCGATTTATTTCGCAGCGCATTTTGGACTTCGTTGGCGGCTTTCGTTTCCACCATATAGATTATGCCTTCAGTTTCCACTACGAAATCAGGTTCATAGCGGCTTATGCCACCTGCACCGTAGTAAATATTGAACTGTTTAGCTGAAGGACGCATCCATTTCAGGACAGTACCATCATTCTCCAAAACAATGGCAAAGATACGCTCGGGATTGCTATCAAATTTATACAGTGTATGGCATGCTTTTTTAAAGCCCTTGAATATCTTTGTCTTTACCTCGGCCGCTGGTAAGGTGGCCCGGAGGTCATAGAGATCATCGGACTTGAACTTTCCGCCAAAACCTGTCTCTATGCGAGTGAATGGACGCATATTGGAAGCATGGTAGCTGGTTTCTTCTTTGTAAAAATGCTCGTTCATTTGCGCATAGATTATGTCTGCAAGAGTGCGCTGACGATCACGCATTACCTTTTCGGTTTCACTTGAATCTAAGTATGATAAGAAGTGCCTCTTTGCATCCGCAATAAGGGAATATATTAAGTCAGCACATGTGCCATAGTCCACATTGTCATGTATAATGATGTGCCTCACAATTTCATTTTCTACTGTGTCTGCCTTGGGAAATAGTACAAATTCGGTATCATATTCGAAGGTTTCGCCACCTTCCTGTAATTCTGTTCCGATAAGGGTATCATCAGACGGATGCCAGTTGATGTTATGAGTATCGAGTGCAAACTCATAAAAACCACGTTTTACTTCAGCAAACGGCTGTACCACCGCCACAGGGATAGGTATAACATTATCCGTCAAAGCCTGTACACAGGTGTCGATGGCTACCTCTACTACCGATGTTAAATCCTCTTTCTTCAAATTTAGTGAAGGGAACTGTCGTATGGTTTCATTTACTATACTGGAATGCACGACCTTGCGAATTTCTGTATCCTTTGTAGCATCAAAGGTCTTTACCTGTTTGCCAAGTTCGATAACCGTTTTAGAAGCGAGTTTCGCTACAAACTGCGCGACCTGAACAGTTTGTTCAGGTGTTTTACTTTCAGCATAAGATTCACTGGCAGTTTCACGAAGCGTGAAGGCAAGCTGTTCAGTAAAGCTCTCGGCGCTTGTCAGCTGATCGTAAACGGAGGGTAATTCCACCGTTTCGCGCTGATCGTCATTATCTGTTTCCGTAGGGTCAATATAATAAACGCGGCGTACGAGTGAATTTGGATCGTTGGCAAGGCTGACTATAGCTTCATAGCGGTCATGACTGACGATGGAGAGTCGGTCAACCTCATCCACACCTGTACGTTGCCCATATGGTAGGCGAAGCCCACGCCCGATTGTCTGCTCTGTAAGCGTTTCCGAAGCCGAGGCGCGTAGCGGGATAATCGTATAGAGATTAGTAACATCCCAGCCTTCTTTAAGCATATTAACGTGAATCACAATCTCAATGCGGTTATCCGGTTTCTCAAGTGATAGGAGAAGTTCAATGTTCTCATCTTTTTCAGAACCGCGTTGAGACGAATTGATTTCCAGTACTTTATCTTTGTAATATCCGCGAAAGAAGTTGTCCGATGTCAAGTACTCTCTGATATGGTGAGAATGCTCCGTATCTTTGGCAACTACTAGTACAAACGGTTTCACTATGGGGTTACCTGTGCTTCTAGCATAAACATCAAGCCTGCTTTTTGTTTCTTCATGCAAACGAATGCCATCATTGAGTTTTTCATGATCTAGTTGTTCCGGGGTATATTCTTCTGGGTGAAAGTCCTTCCTTGTAAAAACGACTGGTACTTTTACGTATAATCCGTCATTTAATGCATGGGCAAGGGAATATTCATAAACCACATTTTTAAAGTCTATCTTCCGTGAACCCTGCTGTATTTGAGGCGTGGCTGTAAGTTCTACGCCTAAAATCGGGTGAAGCTCATTGATAGTATCAAACCCTCTGTCGGCATGATAGTGGTGGCTTTCGTCCATAAAAATGCACAAGTCCGGAAGAGATTGAAGGTACGCAAAATATGATTGCCCCAGAACTTCGTTCAGACGCCGCATTCTCCCCGATTCAGAATTCAGCTTTGAGATATTGAAGATATTAATAATAACCGGCTGAAGAAGCTCGTGCGTAGATAACTGACGAAACTCCTCATAATTATCACCGTCTATAATACGCGGTGGATTGACGAACTTATCCAACCCTCGAAATACATATTTCAGATTTGACGGATCGCCAAGGTCGGCTTTCAGTTTCTTATAAATAGTAAGATTCGGGGCCATTACGAAAAAATTCTTGATTCCCTTGTGATAATGCAGATAGGCAATCAATGCACCCATCAGCCGTGTTTTGCCGATACCTGTGGCAAGCGCGAAGCATACAGACGGGAACTCTCGCTCAAAGCTAGTAAGCGTGGGGAAGAGCTCCCACATTTTTGCAAGTTCCGCATCCAAGTCCGGAGATTTTGATAAAGAAAGAATATCGCATATTCGGGCAAACCGTTCCAGGCTTTCGTGCTGAGGTGGGCGGAGAGCAAGGCGATTGTTGATATATTTAGAGTGATATGTATAAAAAGACTCACTATACGGTTCATTAAGCATCTTCCCATTCCTCCTTATCCAGCTCAGGTGGATTTACAATGTTCAGATTATAGTTGTCAACGCCATATTCGCACTTAGAAAGCACCGACTGCGGAATTTTACGAACGTTGATATTATCGTACCTCTTGCCTAATCCCACATCGAATGCCGGAGCACAGATTAGCAGTTTCTCGAATTCCGGCAGATCTCGGGCAATATTGTCCAATTGAGTTGCTGTAAGGTACTGAGTAGTAACGTATATAAAACTATTGTCCTGGCTCCGTCCCTGCTTCCAGAACACTTCTGCGTCTGGGGCATAAACAAATCCGTTTAATTTGGCAACAGCTGCGACCAGCATTTGGGCATTATACTTATCACTAAAGATTGGTTGACCGTGTACATCCTTGATAATCAATGTTGGTGCAAGCTCATAGAACTTGAATCCCCCACCTCCTTTCCAATCCACCGCTTTGGAGATACCACCCTGTTCACCTTCAACCACGGCTTTTAGACGCGGCAGGCAATGGGTGTAGCAATGGTCACCGAGTTCGATGCCGATATAACGCCTACCCATTTTGTGGGCGACGGCGGCAGTTGTACCAGAACCGAGGAAGCTGTCAAGAATGAGGTCACCGGGGTTGGTCACTATCTGGAATATTCTTTCTATTAGCCGTTCGGGCTTTTTACTGTTTGGGAATTTTACTCCTCCTTCAAGCCCTAAAGATAGATAAGATATATCTGTCCAAATATTCGTGAGGATATCAGATGGTGTGAGTGTACCACCTATATTTTTTAGCTTCGCTGAGTAGAAAGCCAAAGTCCTTCCATTGTATATGATTATAGGGTCTTTTCCATTTCTCTCGTAAATGAAAAATTGTTCCCGCTCAACTTTAGAACGCTCAATTAGCTTCGCGACATCGTTGGCAGGTTTTTGCAAGGTATTGAGACTAACAACAGTTTTCGCCAATGCAAGAGCTTTCTCGCGTTTCATTGAATAGCGGATGTCTTTCCAAGACTCTCCGTATTTTTCGCGAAATTCGCGCCAATTCGCCACGCCAACTTCCTCATATATGAGGTCGTCCAACTTTTTGAGGACCCAATTTTCTGGTCTATCACTCATATTCTCGATATAGCTACCGTAATCCTCGCTATAATTAACGGGTATATAGACGGGAGAAAATATCGCTTGCTGAGCATCTTTTACATATACTAAGATAAACTCGCTAACATTCACCGGGCAGACGTTTATAGAACGATAGCTTGCGGTTGTTGCGGTTTTTAGGGTAACTACTGTGACAAAGTTCTTTTCACCGAAAATCTCGTCACATACAATTTTTAAATAAAACAACTCATCAGAGTTTATAGAAATCCAAAGAGAACCTTTCTCGTTGAGGAGATTAAAAAGTATTTCAATTCTCCGTTTCATAAGGGAAATATAGTCAGAGTGCGGTGAATAGTCATCGTAATGTGGGTTTGCCACATTGATATTGTATGGCGGATCGATATAGATACACTTTACTCTTCCTGCGAATTCTTGTTCCAGCGCCTTAAGTGCAAGTAGGTTGTCACCATGAATAAGCATATTGTCAGCATCAGGGTCACCATAGTCCTTAGAAGCGTCATGCAGTAGTATTCGTGGTTCTACTTGTGGCTCATTACCCTTGCCAATCCAGGTTAGTTCAAGTTTTTGCATTCTATTAAGCTCCTTTTGTCTGTTTGTTCTCCCATGTTTCAATTAAATACATTGACATCGTTCCTGCCATATTAACACATAATGTTGCATGCCGTGTAGCTGGTTTAACTCGTTGTACGCCTCCGCCATGAGCATCTGATAACTTGTTTCGCAATGAAGCCAATCCATTAACTACTGACATACAGCCACCTAATATCTGTTTAAACTGCTGCTCGGTATGCTGCGAAGGCGATAAGTTTAAGAAGCTTGCAGCTTTACTGTATAAAGTAGGCAAATCGTCTGCATCTTTATATGCTTCCGATTCTCCCGATTGATCAAGGATATGTTTACATGTTGCTTCAAGCAATGTCCGTGCAACAGTAATAGCTCCGTCCGGATCACTTTCTCGTCTTTCAAGGGCCTTTTGCCATAATTCATGAACATAGGATTCATTAAATTCCGCTGTTGTCTGCGTTATTATGGAATCCAGTTCCGTTGGCGCTTTTTCAAAATAGTTATACAATTTTGAAAACTCGTCGTTCAAATACTGACGGCGTTCATAATAGTGTTCAAATTTGTTTTTTATAAAGTCCCAAAAATATTCAAGAGTTCTATACTTTATTACACAATCCGGGAGCATTGTTTTTATAACCGGATTATTCATAAACTCTGCTCGCAACTTAACATAATCCCCGGTTGGGCATGTGTCATTTGTGGCGTTTGCTCTTAATGTATTATGCAATAATTCCGTTTTTTCCAACCATTCACGATTATTCATGTATAAGAGCGCCTCCATATTTCAAACAATCTCAAACGAGATGGTCATTATGTGTTCCAGTGTGGATGCACCTTCTAATTTGCCACGTATTTCGTCTTGCAGTCTCTCGTTTTGAATATCAATTTCATCCTCGCGTTCATAAATCTCGCGCCGCATTTTTTTACGCTTTTCTTCAAGACGACTGACCTCCTCTTTAATTTCAAGCATTTCGGCAAGTGTTTTATCGGTACTGGCCTTGAAAATACGTTTCTTTTCAGTAATTTCTTTGCTTAAATCCTTAAGTTCCCTCTGAAGGCCATCTTTAAGATCTTCACTGAAAGCATCCAGCTTGGAACATTCAGCAAGGAAGTACTCTTTATTGATTCGCTCAATTTCTGCTTTTCGTTTTTCCAGGTTGGCTTGCCTGAGTAAGTCCAGTTCTTTAACTTCAGTCTTGTATTCTCCGATAACCGTTGCTGGCAGTTCCATGATGCGGTTGACCATATCGTCATCCACTTCGGTACCATCCTCGGTAATCACGGAAAAAATGATGTGCTCTTCTGTTTCGAAACCGCTATAAACCAGCTTATCCAAAGAAAGGATTCCACGAAGGTTTGGATGATTTTCTAAAAAACTGATTCGATGTTCCGGCGAGTTCGTATGATCAAAACAAAGGATCGCAGGTGAAAGCGGTTGCGCCAATGCCTGCGCAAGCCACGCTTGGCACACCGGATCATCACGACGTAAAAAGATGTCGCCTTGACGCTCGGCATCTTTCCACTGAACATTATAAGTTTGAGTGGAACCATTTACCTGATAAGCAAAGCGCCACTGATCAAGAGGCATTACCCGTTCAGCACCCTTCATAATAAAGAAACTACATAACCAACGACTAAATTTATCGAGCCCCGCAAGAGTGTCTTGCTGGCATCCCTTTAAACGTGCAGCAACTTCTTCGTCGAAGTTTTCGAGGATAGATTGACGTGCGGCAGTCATCTTCTCATTGATGCGTTCGGATAGCTCCGTCTGTAGGCCGTCAAACTCATGTTGGATTTCTTCTGTACTTTTGCACTTTTGGTAGATCTCTGCGATCCGCTTTTCAAAATCCATACCGGATTCGATGGCCCCCAATACCTCGTCGGAGGAACCAAACAGACCGCTAAACAATCGGAATTTCTGGTCTAGCAGCTCATAAACACGGACATCAGCTGCATTTTTCTTGTTTAAAAAGTTAATAACAACTACGTCATTCTTTTGCCCATACCGATGACAGCGACCAATACGTTGCTCAATACGTTGTGGGTTCCATGGCAGATCATAGTTTACAATTAAGCTGCAAAACTGCAAGTTGATACCCTCGGCGGCCGCTTCTGTCCCAATAAGGATACTGGCCCTGTTGCGAAACTCTTCCACTACCGCAGCTTTAATATCGGCTTGCCTGGAGCCGGATATTATCCCATCATTTTTGTGTCGTTCTTTCCATTGATTGTATACTCTTTTTGATATTTCATCATTGTTAGAACCGTTCAGGAATACAATCTCGTCCTTGTAACCATTATTGGTTAATAGGCGTAAAAGGTATTCTTGTGTTCGGCGTGACTCGGTAAAGATAACAGCCTTACGTTGCCCCCCACGCCTTTCCGTTTCATTAAAGCCATTTTGTAGCGCCGTAAGTAGGTTGTCGCCCTTTGCATTGATAGTAATGCTTTTCGCTAATTCCGCATACTCCTCAAGCCTCTGTAATTCTTCTGCTACTGCGGCACGGTCTTGTTCAAAATCGGAAGTCAATAGATCATTTGAATCTTCTCGTTCTTCCATCAACTCATCAATAGTATCATAGTCATCACCAAATTCGAGCAGCTTATCGTAACCTTCCAATAGCGACTTCAATCGTTCAATCAACGAGTTTAATGTACCAGAAATAGCGAAGGATGATGAAGCTAGCAATTTTCGTAAGACTAAGGTGATTAAAGTTCTCTGACCTTGCGGTAAAGCATATAGTCTATCTGACTGCAGATAATCTGAAACGAAATTGTACAGCTTTTCCTCCTCTGCTGTAGGAGTATATTCCTGCAGGATAGCAATACGACTCGTATAGTTAATATATTCGGTCACTTGCTTACGCAGAGTACGCTTACAAAATCCAGCCAACCGTGATTTTAGTGCACGATTCCGTAGCTCTTCATTTGCAACTGATACATACATGTCTCTGAATGTCCTGGCATCACCAAAAACATGTTCATCAATTATACTTACAAGGCCATACAGTTCCATAAGGTTGTTCTGAAGTGGCGTTGCTGTGAGTAGTAGCTTCCGTTTTCCGGCAAGTGCCCTGCGCAGTCTTGTCCCCGTCACATTCCCTGGTTTGTAAACATTGCGTAGACGATGCGCTTCATCAATAATGACCAAATCCCATGGAGTGGCTTTGACATCATTTTCTTTCAATGAAACAAAATTAAATGAACAGATAACAACTTGATCCTGTATGTTAAAAGGATTGAGCACCCCATCTCTTTTTGCTTTGTTATAGTTCTTAGATTCGAGTATGATTGATTCTATATAAAATTTTTCCGCAAGTTCTGTTCGCCATTGAGTGCGAAGTGAGGCGGGAACGATAAGAAGTATACTCCGCTTTCGCTCAGACCAACTTTGCGCAAGCACCAAACCGGCTTCAATGGTTTTCCCTAGCCCGACTTCGTCTGCGAGGAGAGCACCATTGGAGAGTGGGGACTTTAGAGCGAATAATGCGGCATCAACTTGGTGAGGGTTAAGATCGACCTTCACGCCGGACATAGCCGAAGCTAACCCGTCAATGCTTGATTGCGGGCGCTTTAACGTGATCTGCTCTGCAAAGTACCTTGTTTGATGCGGTGTGTATAATTCCAAAGTATTCTCCCCAAGACCCGATTCTTGTGTTTGTATAAATTTCCATCGAGATGAATCTTAAAGTCAACAAACCTTAAATATTATCTCAAAGATAGAGGTATATTGCAAGAATTAACATATTATCATTCAAGCTATCATTTTCACAGAACTATTCCGTAAATATACTGTCAATTGGCTTGCATTTAATCCCAACAGCTCCATGCAATGTTATCCACCATCCGTTCTGCGCCAAGATGATGTCCGTTTTATCGTACAGAAAACCTTTATAATAAGATTGAATGGCGAACATATGTTTGCTATAATAGAAACCATAAAGCGGTAATAAAGGAGAAATACAATGGGTAACGTAATAGAGTTTAAAAAACACATACAACAAAATAATGATTCTTCATCAGGAATATATTCAAACAATAAGTTATTAAAGCCAGTCCACGCTTTTAATTGCCCTGTACCACTGTATTCAGATAAAGAGGGCCAGCTTTATACCGCATTTTATTATTCCGATGCCGGTAAAACAGTTGTTATCCCCTTTTTTGATAGTGTGGAAAGCCTGGCTAAACACGAAAAGAAAAAAGGGCAAAGTAATGTAAACATGGCAACGTCAGAGTTTAGATAATTCCAAGGAGATACGCAGATGAAAGAAGACAGCCCTCTAAAAAAACTCGAATTGATTGTTGAACGGGATAAACGGCTTAATATCGAGGCTTTTCATAAAGCAAAACTGCTGCTTCGCATATATCGTAATGTTGTTTGGCGAACCCAAGAGGTCATGTATGACGCTGACGCTGAGGCTTATGATTTTGGCGGACGAAGGATTGCCGAATTAGCCGATTATCTTTCATTCGATTTCGACAGTGATATTGATAAAGAAAAAGCCGAAATCAAATTACTTAGTATTGCAGAGACAAAGTTTCTCGTGGATCTGGTTGATAAGGCACTGCTCAAATTGAATGCATACCCAGATTTAGGTCAACTATATTTTGATATACTAACCAAGCAATATATCAATAAAGTTAAGTATACTGATGCGGAGCTAATTGAAACGCTTAGCATAGAGAGAACTCAATACTATAAACGCAAAAAAGAAGCTGTAAACCTTTTTGGGGTTATTCTGTGGGGATATATAATTCCGCCAATAAGAGATTACTTATCCGGCTCAGATATATTATCATATAGCGAACCATGACCGAACGATTTACGGATAAAAGATGTACGGACAAAGAACCAAAGATGGACTCAAATCGAATTGTAAGTGTATGTCAATATAAATAAAATGGTTATAGTGGGAACTGTATTGCTTTAGCCTCGGCGAAATAAATAACCGAGGCTATTAATATGCTTTCCCAAATATAATAACCATTTAACGAAAGGTCGCAGAACAACTGCGGCCTTTTGTTGTTTCTGGGGAAAGGAAGCTCTGTGAACATACGCGCTCCGCCGGTCGCCGTTTGATTTTTATCAACAACAAATCAAACGGAGGTCTAGCGAATGAAAAATGCGTGTTTTAAAAAACAACGTAAGAAAGGGACAATTCGAATAGGTGATGTGATGTTTATTGTTACCGGAGATGAATATACTCAGTACTATGCGGAGCTTGAACGAAAAAAGTACGTCAGAAAACAGGAACGGGGGAAAAAGATATCATATGAAAAAGCGCTCGAGGACGGTCTGCCGATCGAACAATTATCGGCAAATCCACCGATATCGGTAGAAGAAGAAGCGGAAAAAAATATTCTGATAGAACAAATGCTTGAGGCAATAGGGCAGTTGAAAGAGTCTGAAAAAACTCTGATCCAACTGCTCTTTTTTAATGAAATGACCACAAGAGAAGCAGCCAAAATACTGCGGGTCGATCACTCAACAATTGTGCGGTGGAAATCAGACTTGCTATTAAAAATTAAAAAAATGATGGGATTTTAAAAACTATGCACCAAACCTCTCATTTTTTCCTTTCAGGGTATGGGAGCAGTTCACAGTGCTCCCATGGACCTTGAAAAAAGAATACGAAGCAGGATGAATACTTTCTCCATGCGGCCCGGGGAGGGAAAGCTAAATGACAGGTACGCCATGACCGCAATAGCGCGAGCGATCTATACTAATGTCAAAATGGGCTTTGGCAGGCTCTGGCGATGATCCGCATGGATGGATAATGATACTTGTGCATAGTCGAGGTTAGGTCCCAGAGTGTACCCCGCTCGTCGAGGGGGTGGTGAGATCCCAATGAGGCAAAAGCCGATTGCCGTTCATGCTGCTGTAAGATAGTACTGATATTAACAGGGCGCTGTCTGTACCTATGATTGCGCCCTGTTTTATCTATTAATGAGAAGCACAGAAATTATTCGAGGATATCATGGAGGTCATATAAATGAGCAAACAATATAAAAGTATGGATGACTTACCTCTCATGCTTAACGCCATTGACATTATGAACGTGCTTGGTATATCGCGGGCATTTGCCTACAACATAATGCATGATAAATCCCTGCCGGTTATTGTAATCGGAAAACGCCGGGTCGTAAATAAAGACAAGTTTTTCACCTGGCTTGAAAAATGTGAACATACCAAGGAGGCATAACGTGGCTAAAAATAAACGTTCTGATGGGTTTTATCAGAAGAATATTACCGTTGGAAGAAAAGCAGATGGCTCTTATATACGTAAAACCATATATGCCAAAACAAAAAAGGAACTTGAGCTAAAAGCAGCTGAAATCACGCAACAGCTCCATCAAGGCATATACGTCCCCGAAGACAAAACTACCTTCGGAGAAATAACAGATATTTGGCTCACACAGTATAACCCTACAGCCAACGAAAAATGGTTTTACCGCCAGGAAAGCGTTATCAATAAACATCTGTTGCCTACTCTGAAGCATATGAAGCTTAAGGATCTAAAAACCTACCATCTCCAGAGTATAATAAACAATATGGCGAAGGAGGGTCTTGCCACCAGCACCATGAAGCAGGCCAAACAGACTGCGGTGCGGATTCTGAATGTCGGTGTGGAGAATGATTTGGTCGTTCGCAATGTCTTTTCTACCGTTAAGGTCCCAACTATCGAACCGAATGAACGTCGAGCTTTGACAGAAGAAGAGAGAGACCTTGTTAATCGTACTTGGCATGAGCACCGCATGGGCCATGCAGCCATGATCATGATGTATTGCGGACTGCGACGTGGCGAGCTATTGGCGCTAACATGGGTGGATATTGATCTTGAAAGAAAAGTCATTTTGGTTAATAAGTCCGCGAGCATACTTAAGAATCAAACACAGATTAAAAAGCCAAAGTCTAGAGCCGGAGTGCGAGAGGTGCCTATTCCCAATTTCTTGGCCGAAATACTCCGCGACTTGCCTCATCCCTTTGAATTAGTGTGTCCAGATGCAAAAGGAGATTTGATGACAGGTACCGCTTATTATCGAGCATGGAACAGCTATCTTCATTATCTGAATCTGCAGGCGGGTGGTCGAGATGCCTCTCGGTCACAAAAGAAGGTTCAAGTCATTGATCACATCACTGCGCACATGTTCCGTCATACTTATGCCTCCATGCTCTATGAAGCAGGGGTTGATATTAAGTCCGCACAGCGCTTTTTAGGCCATGCTGATATTGAGATGACACTGGCAGTATACACACATCTAACAAAATACAAAGAAGATGAAGCCATTAATTCACTTAATGCGCATTTGGACAAAATAGCATCATTTGAACCTGCGGCAGCTAAAGAGCAGCCTAAACAGAAGACAAAAAAACGAGACGATTTGGAACGGTAAAAAGGCCAAGAAATACTGCTTATTTCATCAGATTTAACGGTTTTCAGCAGGGTTAAAACCGCCTATACTACATTTATACTACACTTTGAAATAAAAGCATGTATAAGTGATGGATTTTTGATCAATTTAACTTAGTTGAGGCCGTAAATATCCCATAAAACAGGCCTTTTAGCTATTCCGTGTATATATTTGAACTCTAGGCATGCCGCCTAGTGAGGCTATACTATAATTTATCAGCATCCTTTATTTTCAGTATTCGTTACTTAAAAGAGAATTTGCAACATGTGATTCCCTCATAATTGTCTGCTGCATATTCATCAGTGCGCAATACTCATTTTATGTTTTTTATTTTTGTGTAGGTTACCCATATTTTAAACAGAAGAAAGTTTGCGAATTAAGGCTGCCCCCGATGTTTGTTAAATCGTGCTTTATTTATCGTTGGTTCTACTCGACAGCCATTTTTCTTAATGCTTCTTCATTAAGAAGCCGTATACTTGATAAGTAAAAATCAATAAGGCCTTCATCGCGCAGCCGTCCAAGCTCACGAGACATTGAAGGACGGGATACGTTTAGATAGTCAGCTAGTTCGTTTTTGTTCACAGGTAAAATAAATGTGATGCTTTTATTTATGTTGCGCTGTTCAAGCAGGTAAGTACAAAGTTTAGCGCGCATGCTCTTTATCCCGAGATAGTCAACCTTTCGGTTTAGCTGCACCGCCTTTGCAGATAATATTCTAAGCATGTTTTGGATCAGAGTTTTATGAAAAACGCAGGCTCTCGGGCAATTCCCCAAAAATCTGTCGGAAGGAATGAACATAAGGAGGCTTTCCTTTCGTGCAGTCACAGTAGATGGCCAGATTCCTTGGCCAGCAAAAGCCGCTATTTCTCCAAACGTATTTCCTTTTGTTAAAAAAGCTATTATTGATTTGCTGCCTGCTGCGTTTTCACGTATAACCTCCACTTCGCCGTTCAGAACGATACCTACGCCTTGAAGCGGATCACCGGCAATTACCGCAATCTCTCCTTTCTCATATTTTCGGATAACAGGATCGAAGCAAATCATCATAGAATCTAAATCCTCTGAATCAATTCCCGAAAATAATTCTATGCCTTGGATATATTCAACTACGTTAATTTTCATAAGTCATACTGCCTTTTGTAGCTATGGCTACGGATATTATATTCCAATCATATTATTATCTAAGCGTGAAGTCAATTAAACAGACTGGAGACAACAAAATGATAAGAAAAATTGTGAAGATAGATGAAGAAAAATGTACAGGCTGCGGCCTTTGTGCCCAGGCTTGCCATGAGGGAGCGATAGCGATGGTTAACGGCAAGGCCAAGCTTATCTCTGAAAGCTATTGTGATGGACTGGGCTCCTGCCTTCCGCATTGCCCTGCAGATGCTATATCTATTGAGGAGAGGGAAGTCGCGAACTTTGATGAAGAATACGCCAGACGGCATCAGCAAGAAAATTTAAAGAAGTCAGAACAACCAGTGCAGAAACCGGTGTGTGTTTGTCCGGGCACCGTTCCTAGATCTATTGAAAGGGAGCATGCCCCGGCTATTTTGTCAGATTCGAAGTTGGAATCTCAGCTTGCGCAATGGCCATGCCAGATAAAGCTTGCGCCTATACATGCGCCCTACTTTGATAATGCGAACCTGCTTATTGCAGCTGACTGTACAGCGTACGCATATGCGAACATACATAACGATTTTATGCGTAACAAGATTACACTTATCGGCTGTCCAAAGCTCGACGATATAGATTACTCGGAAAAGCTGACTGCAATACTAAAAGCCAACGACATTAAGAGCGTGACGGTGCTCAGGATGGAGGTACCCTGTTGCGGCGGGATTGTGAGCGCAGTTAAGAATGCTCTCATGACCAGCGGGAAGATGATTCCTTGGCATGTAGTGACTATATCTACGGACGGAATGATTTTGAAAGATTGAACCAATGGAAGATCAAAACCACCTTTTAGAACTATTAAGAATTTCGAAGAGGAGGTTATGGGGAAGGGAACGCACGAAAAATTGCACCAGCTACTAAACAAATTTGAGGCGATTAGATACCTCTAAAGCAAGATCCTTTGGGTTATCGTGTTGTATTTATGTAGCCATGGATACGGAAAGTTGTGGAATTACATGCTATTATACTTATAAATTAAGTTGCGAGGAGGCTGTTTAATGAAGAAATATGTATGCATCCCTTGCGGATATGTTTATGACCCTATGGCAGGTGACCCTGACAGCGGAATAGCTCCGGGAACCCCTTTTGAAGATATTCCAGATGATTGGGTGTGCCCGGTCTGCTTTGTGGGAAAAGACGATTTTGAAGCTATAGAAGATTAAAATATTTAGGAGGAGTTAATTATGGGTATGTTTTGTTATCAATGTCAGGAAACGGCTGGAGGTAAAGGCTGCAGCGTGCGCGGAGTATGTGGGAAGACTGAGGAAGTCGCAAAGCTGCAGGATCTGTTGATTTATTCGCTGAAGGGTATATCTGAGATTGTGGTAAAAGGGAAGCTGGATGTTGCTAATATGGCAGAGGTCAATCACCAATTAGTGAACAGCCTGTTTATGACCATAACCAATGCAAATTTCGACGATACGGCAATCGAAACTCAGATAAAAAAAGTCCTGACCTTAAAAGAGGGTCTTAAGAAAACTGTTGATGTCACTGGTCTGCACGACGCAGCGCGTTTTAATGCGAATACCCTGGAAGACATGCTATCAAAGGCAGCAGGCATTGGGGTTTTGTCCACAGAGAACGAAGATGTGCGTTCCCTGCGCGAGATGATCACATACGGGTTGAAAGGCATGGCGGCTTATGCGGAGCATGCCCTGAACCTGGGCAAGGAGAACTTAGAGATATATACGTTTATATATGAAGCTCTCTCAGCGACGCTGGACGATAGCCTCTCCGCCGATGATCTGGTTGCCCTGACGCTTAAAACCGGAGAGTATGGTGTGAAAGCGATGGCTCTGCTTGATGACGCCAATACATCCAAATACGGCAACCCTGAAATCACGGAGGTAAACATCGGTGTTCGCAGCAATCCGGCTATACTTATTTCCGGACATGACCTGACCGATCTGGAACAGCTGCTTGAGCAGACAAAAGGGACCGGCGTGGATGTTTATACTCACAGCGAGATGCTTCCGGCGCATTATTATCCGGCGTTTAAGAAGTACGACAACTTTGCGGGCAACTACGGAAACGCATGGTGGAAGCAGACTACAGAGTTTGAGTCCTTCCACGGTCCGATCCTATTTACGACAAACTGCATTGTCCCGCCCAGAAGCGAAGAGATCAAAAGCCGTATCTTCACAACGAATTCGGCGGGTTATCCCGGTTGCAGGCATATTTTGGCGGATGAAAACGGCAAGAAGGACTTTTCGGAAATCATTGCGCTTGCGAAAACGCTTCCTGCCCCCGAAGAGATTGAAACGGGCAGCATCATAGGCGGTTTTGCGCACAATCAGGTAATCGCGCTTGCCGATAAGGTTGTCGAGGCCGTTAAATCCGGCGCTATTAAGAAGTTCTTCGTTATGGCTGGCTGTGACGGTAGGATGAAATCGAGGGAGTACTATACCGAATTTGCGCAGAATCTTCCCAAAGACACGGTTATCCTAACAGCAGGATGTGCGAAGTACCGTTATAACAAATTGAAATTGGGGGACATTGGTGGTATTCCGCGAGTTTTGGACGCCGGTCAGTGCAACGATTCTTACTCTTTGGCTGTCATAGCGCTTAAATTGAAAGAGGTGTTCGGCCTTGACGATATCAACAAGCTGCCTATCGCTTTTAATATCGCGTGGTATGAACAAAAAGCAGTTATCGTTCTTCTGGCGCTCTTGTACCTTGGAGTTAAGAACATTCACCTCGGGCCAACACTCCCAGGATTCTTATCGCCAAATGTAGCCAAGGTGCTTGTCGAGAAATTTGGCATTGCCGGAATCGCAAGTGTAGAGGACGATATAAACATGTTCTTAAAGTAATCGAAGGAGGATAAAGAAATGAAGGCGTCCATAGATAGAGAAGGCTGTATTTCTTGTGGAGTATGCGAGTCAACTTGTCCGGAAGTGTTTCGTATGGCTGGTGACGGATATGCGGAAGTTATCGTTGATACTATTCCCGAATCCGCAGAAAAGACAGCAATAGAAGCACAGGAGAATTGTCCTGTATCGGTTATCACGGTAGAATAAAACATAAGCGCCCTCGGATAGAAAAATGTAATTCTGAGGGCGCTTCTCTATTTCGATTATATGAAAAACGATAGGTCTTAAGTCCTATCGTTTTTAATCGTATTGTTAACGCTACTTCATATTTTTAGGGCTTGGCGCTTTAACTACGAAAATTTCCATGACCGCGTCGTGCTGATTAAACACATTCATCTTGGTCTTATATGGGATATTGATTATACTCCCGGTTGGATACGTGTACTCGTCCTGGTCATTGAGCTGGAGAGTAACCTGCCCCTTTGTAACGATCATATATACATTGGAATTTGAATAGTGCTCGGGAAGCGCTTCAGATTTGCGCAACACCATATGGTTAATAGCGAGATTGTCATCCTCAATAAGTTTTTCGATTACCTTTTCATCTGATAATGTAAACTTGAATTCTTTTTCAACCATCACGGTTTGTTCTCCTTTATATTGATTTTGCGAAGTCTTCTCCAAAAAGAATACATTTTTGTTCGGCTTCCTTATCGGGTACCCATAACGTTCGAAATCCATCATTGGCAAGAGAGAAACCAGCGTCATTCAGATGTGCGCTTATTTGTTTGATGGCCTCGCCGCTCCAACCGTAGCTGCCAAAGGAGGCTGCCTTTTTGTTTTTGAACTTGAGACCGCGGATCATCTCAAGAAGCCCGCCTACAGAGTATAGATATCCGTTGTTTATTGTAGGTGAACCAACAAGAATTGCTTTAGATTTAAACACTTCGGTTAAAATATCATTCTTATCATCCTTTGATGAGTTGAAGATCTTTATTGTAACCGACGAGTCAACGTTTTGAATGCCGACGGCTATCGCTTCCGCCATCTGGCGCGTGGATTCCCACATAGTGTCGAATATCAGCGTGATCTGGTTTTCCTGATAGTTGTCTGCCCATTTCAAATACTGCTTAACGATCTGTGTGGGGTCATTGCGCCATATCACGCCGTGGCTTGGGCATATCATACTTACAGAAACGTTAAGCGCAAGCACTTCATTGATCTTGCGTATGACCAAAGGGCTGAACGGCGTCAGAATATTTGCGTAGTATTTAATCGCTTCATGATAAAGCTCGGCTTGATCCACTGAATCGTTGTAGAGCAACTCCGAAGCGTAGTGCTGCCCAAACGCATCATTACTGAAGAGAATGTTTTCGCCGGTCATATAAGTGAACATAGAATCCGGCCAGTGAAGCATAGGTGCCTCGATGAAAACAAGTTTACTATCTCCAAGATCCAATGTATCGCCGGTTTTTACAGGTTGGAAGTTCCAGTCTTTATGGTAATGCCCTTTTAAGGACTTTACTCCATTTGCAGTACAGTAAATAGGCACCTCTGGAATTTTGCGCATCAGTTCCGCTAGTGCACCGCTGTGATCTTTCTCGGCATGGTTGGCAACGATATAATCGATCTCTTTTAAGTTAACTTCGTCTTTAAGGTGGGCGACAAATTCCTTATCATAAGGCTGCCATACCGTATCAATAAGTACGGTTTTCTTATCCCTGACAAGATATGAATTGTAGCTTGAGCCTTTATGGGTTGAATATTCTTCACCGTGAAAAGTTGTTAATGTCCAATCGACTTTCCCAACCCATGTGACTTTATTCGTTAGCTTCTTCCCCATAGTGTTCTTCCTTTCCAAGTGTTTGTGGGATGCCCTTATGTCTATGACGATATGATATTGCTTTTTGCTTACATTTGTCTGAGCAGGCAAAACAGACTAGGCAGGCATCCTTATTTATCATATAATATCCATCTTTTTTGTCAACTGCGGCTGCAGGGCAAACGCGGCTGCATATACCGCAGTTTGTGCACGCTGAGTCATCAATATTCATACTATAGATAGGTTTTCTAGTAACCATATGAAATAGTGTTCCATATGGGCAAAGGTATCTATGCCAAAGTTCTTCGGGAAAGAATAATGTCAATATAACGCCGATTATCAGCAGCCCCGGAAGGACAGGAAGCTTTTTACCGGTTGCCATAGTAAAGACAAATAAGGCAATGAATAAACCAAAGACGATGTACCTGACAGCTGGTTTTTTAAGAACTGTTGGAGTTTTAATACTTTTTATACGAAGCTTTCTCTTTATCCAGGATATGCCCCGCATCAGAGTATTAATTGGACAAATCCAGCCGCAGTATAGCCGGCTAAAAAAAATAGAGACAACCACTCCGAGAACGAATATTGCCATCCATAATTGTATTTTTCCGGTGATTGTTAAAACGATGAAAGCAGCTAAAAAAATTATCTGAAGAATGGTTTGTAGTCCTTTTCTCATATAACATACCCTCCCTGATTATTTGACTTGGTATGTTTATATTAATATAATAAAAAGAAAGTATCGGTTGTTTTTACAACAAAACGGGAATATACAGTGAAAAAATATTATGAGAAGTTAAAAGAGGTTAAGCTTTTTGCCGGACTGGATGAAAACAGTTATGAGCCCGCGTTGACTTGTCTGCACACAAAAATAGCCAAGTATAAGAAAGGACTCATTTTGCAGCTGACAGGCGACCTTATCAAAAGCATCGGTATCGTGCTTGACGGATGTATTGAGATATCAAGAACAGACTGCTCGGGCAATCGATTGATCATAAATAGAGTGGAGTACCCTGCTATGTTTGGCGAGGCCTTTGCTTTCGCAGGAGTAGAATTCAGTCCTGTTACGTTGACGGCTCTTGAAGACTCGACGGTACTACACCTGGATTTCAAAAGCATTATTAATGACGAGGTATCGTCAGAGTGTAGCTACCACAAAATGATTATAACAAATATGCTTAAAATAATGGCTCATAAAAATGTGTTTCTGAGTTCCCGTTTGGAATTAGTAACGAAAAAAACAACTCGTTCAAAGCTGGCAGCATTTTTATTACATAGCTCGGAACTTGCCAAGTGCGCAAATTTTGAGATACCATACAATCGCAACCAGCTGGCGGATTATCTTAGTGTAAACCGCAGTGCTATGTCTAATGAGCTCTGCAAGATGCGGAAGGAAGGAATACTGGACTTCCAAAAGAATAGATTCGCCATACATAAACCAATGAAGTTATCTGATTTAGCTTACGGTAGGAGGGAAGGGCAATAGTCACTGCTGATTTGCATATTACTACTAACGACGCTCCTTCGTTGGTGTGGAATCACATAAAACGGATGACTAAGGCTGACACACGTTGAGTGCATGGAAAGATAATAGAAGGATACAGAAGATGCCTAAAATACTTTGATGAATGGTTGGACAGCCGATTTGGTTTACTACATTTATACTACATTTTCTGTAGTATAGTATAGATTTTGAGGGGATTTATAGACCAGATAGACATAGTAGAATCGCTCAAAACCCCTTTAAATAGGCATATTCGGCTTCCTGCCTCATGTGTTACGAACCATAGACCTACCGCCTCCTAAGCGAAAGGCCGCGCGTTCGAGCCGCGCCGGGAACGCCAAAAGCCGTAAAATAAAGGGTTTTGCGGCTTTTCTCTTTTTTCAAACTTCTTTATCTGTGCTGAAAATGCACTTTGAATCCCCATGCATAACCGTTAGTTTTCTGCTAATAGGATTCGAACCGTTTTTGCTCTCCAGCTAATAAAATTAGCAGGCCTGCTAATAGAATTTCGTGCTTTTTTGTAGCTCACTTGATAAGCTCGGCGAGAGCATTAGCAAGCTCGGGGGACTTCTGCAGATGCTCAATCAACGTCTTAATATCCAGCACATTCTCCTGCGGCGGCTTCACGTCACGCAAATCCGGATTGGCATAGAAAGCGGCTTCAAATTTCTGTGCGTTAAGCTTCCTGTCTTCGTCCAGGATATGCGCATAAACCTTGGTGATCATGTCGATCTCCGCATGGCCTGTGTCACCCTGCGTCGCCTTCAGATCGCCCTTATTGAGCTTCAGCTAGGTTGTGCTGGAATGCCGCAACGAGTGGAAAACCACGTTAGGCAACCCGACACGCTCTCTGAGCCGCTGAAAGGATTCCGTTATCACCCGGTCTTCACAAGGCCTGCCGCTGTTCATCGGTATCACAAGGTTATAATCCTCGTATTCATCCTGAAGCAGTTCTTTTAATGTGTTTTGCTTTTCCCTGAACTCTCTTAGGATATATGCGACGGTCTTAGGCAGCCATACCCTGCGTACACTGGACTGCGTTTTCGGCGTCTTCAGCACCACTACAGTTGTCGGATTTTTCTTGACCAATGGGAACATGCGAATGATGTCCTTTTGATCGAGAGTTTTAATCGCTTCCAAGGATGCGCGCTGCAGTTCCTTATCAATATAAATGTAGGCATCATACGTATATGATAACGCCGGAAATACAATACAAACGACGGATAATACCGGGATAATATGCTTAACCGAGTATGATATACTCGGGCGCACAACAAAAACTGTGCAGGATTCAGGTGATTCGTCGCATAAAAACCTGACATGCACATATCAATATGACCTGGCCGGTAATTGCACGGTTCAGATCGATGCACAGGGCTATATTACAGAGACCGAATATGATCTTGCGGCACGTCCGACCCACGTGCAAAAAACAGATATTCGGTTTCCAACGGATATATGCGCAGCAATGCCATGATGAACGTAGAGAGGCCGGGGAGCGAAACGAAGTTGAGGGCAAGTTTGGAACTTGCAAACGCTGCTATGGTTTGGATCGGCTCACTACCCGCCTTCAGGCTACTTGTGAGACACAGATTCACATGATTATACTGACAATGAACCTGTGGAAGA
>Ga0268263_1001280_pt1 | contig 23449 bp, 27 predicted proteins | sample Biomet5_FD_190358 | JGI IMG/M metagenome (GOLD analysis project Ga0268263, IMG submission 190358) | Microbial communities from bioreactor (seeded with sewage sludge) at LBNL, California, USA - Biofuel metagenome 5 (SPAdes) (version 4) | ecosystem: Engineered > Bioreactor > Anaerobic >... | reverse complement strand
GCAGGGTTTAGGGAACAGGCAGCGGCGGTCGGGGCAGGTCCCATGCTCAAGTTGACGATGGCAGCTTGGCTGATAGAAGTTGGCGGTCGGACCCCCGATATCGTTTATGTAACCCTTGAATTCGGGGTCGGCCTTCAGAAGCTGAGCCTCGGCCACGATAGATTGCTTGCTGCGATGAGAGATGATCCGGCCCTGATGGTTGGTGAGCGCACAGAACGAGCAGCTACCGAAGCAGCCGCGATTGGCAGTAATCGAGAAGCGGACCTCCTTGAATGCTGGGATGTCATGGTAGCAGGGGTGGGCTGCACGCATGTATGGCAGTGCGTATGTGTCGTCCATTTGCTGGGTCGAAAGCGGATAAGCAGGAGGATTCTGAACGATGAAGACGTCACCATCAGGTTCGATCAGGGTCTTTGCGATGAAAGGGTCGCTGTTGGCATGCTGTATGGCGAAGCTGCTGGCATAAGCACGCTTGTCAGCGCAAACCGTTTCAAAAGACGGCAGTTTGATTGTCTCATCGGCTATGGATGAGATGTCATGCGTCAGATACGCCGACCCACGGATATAGGTAACGTCTCTTATGTCCAGTCCGCTATTGAGCGCTTCGGCGGTCTCAGCGACGCTGGTCTCACCCATGCCATATAGCAGCAGATCGGCTTGTGAGTCGACCAGAATCGAATGCCGCACGGCATCCTGCCAATAATCATAATGCGACAGGCGACGCAAAGATGCTTCGATGCCGCCGATGATGACAGGAACGTCAGGGTACAATCTTTTGATGATACGACTATAGACGATGGTCGCCCTGTCCGGACGATGCCCCATCTCCCCGTTGTCGCTGTATAAGTCGGAGCTGCGCGGGCGTTTGGATACGTAATAATGGTTGACCATGGAGTCGATGTTGCCTGATGACACCAAAAAGGCGAGGCGCGGCCGGCCGAACTGCATGAAAGGCATGTCATGATGCCAGTCGGGCTGGGCAAGCATGACAACCCTGTATCCGAACGATTCAAGAGTTCGGGTGATGATGGCCGGCCCGAAGGATGGATGGTCGACATAAGCGTCGCCGCTCACGAATATGAAATCAGGCTGCTCCCATCCACGTTCGATCATCTCGGCATGGCTGATGGGCAGGAAACGATGTGTTTCGTTCATGAGAACATTATAGAGAAAGCGCATCAGCAAATCAATGAGCCCAAAACCGTCTTGGGGTATATAATTCTAGTATAAGTATCGGGAGGAACAACAATGTCTTCATACATAATTGCCATCGATCAGGGAACCACCAGCTCAAGGGCTATCGTCTTTGATGACGCGCTGCAGATCGTCGCAACGGCCCAGCAGGAGATTGCTAACACGTTCCCACAGCCTGGCTGGGTGCAGCAGGATGCCGCCGAGATCTGGTCATCCGTAAAGGCTGTCATAACCAGGGTCGTCGAGAAGGCGCATATAAGCGTTTCCGACGTGAAGGGCATCGGCATCACGAACCAACGTGAGACGACCATCGTTTGGGATAGGCGGACAGGAAAACCAGTCCATGACGCGTTGGTGTGGCAGTCACGCCAAACTGCTGACCTGTGCGACAGGGCCATCGACGCCGGTTGGGAAAAGATTGTCAAGGCGAAGACAGGGCTGATGATAGATCCTTATTTCTCAGGCTCCAAGATACGTTGGATACTCGATAGGATACCGGATGGCCAGAAACGGGCGGCTGCCGGTGAACTATATTTTGGAAATGTCGACAGTTGGCTTGCCTATAATCTGACGGCCGGTCGCTGCCACGTGACCGACGTCACAAATGCTTCGCGTACGATGCTCATGAACATCGACAGCCGGCAGTGGGACGAAGAGCTGCTTAGCATCTGGGACATACCAGCAGCGATGCTGCCACAGATAAAACCATCGTCGTGCGTCTATGGGACCACCGATATCTTGGGACCCGACATCCCTATCGCATCAATGATCGGTGATCAGCAGGCAGCCTTGTTTGGGCAGATGTGTTTTGAGAAAGGGCAGGCCAAGAACACGTATGGAACGGGCTGTTTCCTGCTGTTCAACACTGGTACAGAGCGCGTCAACAGCAAGTCAGGACTGGTGACAACCATTGGCTGGCAGATCGGTGACGAAGTCGCCTATGCCCTTGAAGGAAGTGTGTTCGTCGCCGGTGCGGCCATCCAATGGCTGCGAGACGGTCTCAAGGTGATTTCCAATTCCTCGGAGACCGAGAAGATTGCTGAGGAACTGCCTGATTCAGGCGGTGTCTATGTTATCCCAGCGTTCACAGGTCTTGGCGCACCATACTGGCGCAAGGATTCACGGGGTGCCATCTTCGGATTGACACGCGGTACGACGACCGCCCACCTCATAAGGGCGACGTTGGAATCGCTGGCCTATCAGTCCTATGACGTCATCAACGCGATGACGGCTGACACAGGCGTACGGCTGGATACGCTGCAAGTCGATGGCGGAGCCTGCCGCAACAACTATCTGATGCAGTTCCAGGCCGACCTGCTTCAGAAGGAGATTCTACGGCCGGTCGTCTTTGAAACGACAGCGATGGGGGCTGCCATGATGGCTGGATTGGCGGTCGGTGTCTTCCCTAGCAAAGCGGAATTGAAGGCCCATTATGCCGTCGACAGAGTCTTTAAACCACTGATGACCGTCGGTCAGTCGCAGGAACTTTTAGAAGGCTGGTCGCGCGCCATCCATGCGACGATGGAATTCTAAGCAACCCTCTGTACTTTTTTATATTTTTATGATAAAAGTATAGCCTGGGGAGGGAAATGAACCCATGAAAAAGATTCTTATTAGCCTGTTGATAGTATTGCTGATGGCTGGCTGCGGCACCGCTGCTCCTGCGACCCCGGTCGAGAAGACGGCCAGCTACAAAGGCGAGCCGATGGAAGACGGCTCGTACATCACCGTCGACCTGACGATGACCGATGACAAGATCTCCAAGATCGATATCGACGAGTATTATGCCAAGAAGCAGGCCTTCAAGGATGACCTGAAGGATGACTATGGCATCAAGAGCGACAAGGGCGATTGGTACAAGCAGGTCGAAGGTCTGGAGAAATACCTGGTTGGCAAGACGCTGGATGATGTCAAGGCCATGACCTTCGATGAGAAGGGTCATTCCACCGATGCCGATGTCCTCACGGTCTGCACGATCGGCACCTCCGAGATCATCACTGCCGTCATCGCTGCCATCGGCGAAGCCAAGTAAGCAGAAGTCGATATACACAGACAAAAGAAGGGTGCATCCCTTCTTTTGTTATTTTGGAATGAGTGTATAATGAAGCAATGAAAAAGAATCAACTGTTCAAGCTGATGAATAAGAGCGATATCATACTGGTGGCAGTGCTGGTCGTGCTGGCCGCCATATTATATGCGGTCATGTATTTCGGGATAGGCACGGCTGAGTCCGGAGGGACAAAGGTGGCGGTGGTCACCTACAAGCAGCAGGAAGTCTTGCGCATCGATATGACCGTCGACGGCACATATACTGTCACGGCTACCCTTGGCGAGGTGACTATCGAGGTCAAGGACGGCGCCGTTCGTGTCGAGAAGGAGACATCACCATATCATCTCTGCTCCATCCAAGGCTGGGTTTCCCATTCCAACACCCCGATAATCTGCCTGCCGAACGACCTTGTGGTCGTCATCGAGAATGGCGGAAGCGGCAGCGAGGATGTGATCATCGGATGAAACTGAAGACATGGGTTTCGCTGGCTCTACTGTTGGCCATCGGCATCGTGCTGCAGATCATTGAGCCGCAGCTGCCGCTGCCGGTTTTGGGCGTCAAACTCGGATTGGCCAACATCGTTGGCATTTTAGCGATGCGCCGCTATGGATATCGCGAGATGCTGACGGTCAATCTGCTAAGAGTCTTGTTGGCCTCACTATTACGTGGTACAATATTCGGCACAGGCTTTTGGCTTAGTCTGTCTGGCGTCTTACTGAGCACGCTGATGGTCATAGCGGCCAGCAGGCTTACGAAGCTGTCTACAATCGGGCTGTGCATATTGTCAAGCGCGGCCCATTGTCTCGGGCAGATCCTGGCTATCTGCGTTATTTGGTCAAGCATCTATCTCATCGGCTATCTGCCTGTGATGTGGCTGCTGTCAGTGCCAACCGGGATGCTGACCGGATACCTGTCCGACCAGGTGCTTAATCGGCTGCCTAAGGAGGCATGAAGAGATGAAGTATTCTTACAGACCCAGTGGGACGTGTTCGTCGCGGTTCGATTTTGAGATCGAGAATGGCATCGTCAAGGATCTCAAGGTCACCGACGGCTGCTCAGGCAACCTGCAGGGGATATCCCATCTTTTAGTAGGGATGAGGATCGAGGACGTCATTAGCAAGCTGAAAGGAATCCGCTGCGGTTCGAAGAACACGTCGTGTCCTGATCAGATCGCCCGCGCGCTGGAAGCCTACGTTTCCAAGCAAGGGTGATTCCGCGGAGAGGTTCGCAAGCTGGCTTTGGCCGGCTTGTTTTTTTGACAGGGGGAACTTATGAAAACAATCGGATTCCTGAAGAAATACATGGGAGCGCTCATCTGGAAACAACTGGCGGTCTTTATAATCGTCTTGGTATATGTTGCGATGAACCTTTTCACACCTCTCATGTTCAGCTTTTTGATTGATAACGTCATCCATGGCCAGCCGGTCACCAGCGGACTTTTCGTTTGGCTGGCTGCGGCACTGGGTGGCGTCGCCCGGCTGCATGACAATCTTTGGATCGGCGGGCTGGTGCTTGTAGGGGCCAACATCATACTCGGTCTCGCGATCTTTTTGCGCGGGAAGCTGAACAGCCAGATTTCTGAACAGACATGTGAGAACATCCGCAATGACCTTTATGACCACATGCAGCTGCTGCCGTACAGCTATCATGTTAGGTCCCAGTCCGGCGATCTTCTGCAGCGGTGCACGTCGGACGTCGACACCATCCGTCGGTTTCTGGCGGGTCAGATGGCTGAGATGTTCTATTCCATCGTGATCGCCGTATTTGCCAGCTGGATCCTGTTCGGCATCGACGTGCGGCTGGCCTGGTATTCAATCATCTCGTTGCCATTGGTTTTCGGGGTGTCGTTCTACTTCTTCAAGCGTATCCAGGAAACGTTCCGCAAAGTCGATGAGGCTGAAGGTGAACTGACAAGTGTGGCACAGGAGAACCTCAGCGGCCTGCGCGTCGTGCGTGCCTTCAATCGTGAGCGCTACGAGATAGAGAAATATGAAGAGAAGAACCGCAAGTTCACCCAGGCCAACTTCGGGCTGATCCGCCACCTTGGCACCCAGTGGGGCTCGAGCGACTTTCTGTGCATGGCGCAGATCGGACTGACGGTGGTGCTCGGCATTTATGAAGCCGTCGCCGGTCGGATCACCATCGGCGACTTATCGGTATTCATATCTTATGAGTCGATGATCCTGTATCCGATGCGCAGCCTGGGACGGATAATTTCCGACATGGGACGGATGAACATCTCGATTGAAAGGATCAATGAGATACTTCAGGAGCCAGTCGAGGACATGGAAACCGGCGTGACCCCGCCCATCCATGGGGATATCGATTTCAAGAACGTTACGTTCCAGTATGATGACGGTACCGCACCCGTGCTGAAGGACATTTCATTCCATATAAACAAAGGGGAGACGGTGGCCATCATGGGTCCGACAGGATCCGGAAAAAGTTCGCTTGTACATCTGCTGACTCGTCTGTATGAATATGGAAGCGGTTCGATCAAAATCGATGGCGTCGAGCTTAAGACCATTCAGAAACGATATCTGAGGCGCAACATCGGCATCGTTTTGCAGGAACCTTACCTCTTCTCCAAGACCATCTATGACAACATCCGCATTGCCAACCCGGCGGTTCCGCGCAAAAAGGTCGAACAAGCCGCGCAAGTGGCGGCGATACGTGACGTCATCATGGAGTTCGATCAAGGCTATGATACCCTGGTCGGTGAGAAGGGGGTGACGCTGTCTGGCGGACAGAAGCAGCGCATCGCCATCGCACGCACCATCATCAACGATTGCCCGATACTGATATTCGACGATTCGCTGTCGGCCGTCGACACGGAGACCGACGCCGCCATACGCGGCGCCATAAAGTCGCTGTCAAAGTCGCTGACGACGATCATCATCGCCCATCGTGTCTCTTCAGCGCAGTCTGCTGATCGCATCATCGTGCTGGAAGACGGCCATATCTCGGAAAACGGGACACATGAGCAGCTCGTTAAGCGGCCCGGACTGTACAAGCGCATATATGAAATCCAGACGGCCCTGGACAATGGAGGTGAGGCCGCATGAGTCAGATTCAATTCGAAGAGCAGAGCTACAACACCGATTCTTTGGATCTGGGGCTGTGGAAGAAGATCATAAAGATGCTAGGCAAGCGTCGGAAGAACCTGTGGATCCTGTTCTTTTATATGATCATGGTCGCCGGATGCGACGTGCTGCGTCCCATCATGGACAAATACGCCATCGATTATTTCGCTACCCAGCCGGTAGTTTCCAGCCAGGTGCTTTGGTATGGACTTGGTTATTTCGGTTTCGCTCTATTCAGCGGCCTGCTGGTATACCTGTTTGCCATGCAGTCAGGACGTATCGAGACTGGTTTCTCTTATGACATCCGCACAAGGGCTTTCAACCGTCTGCAGCAGCTGTCATATTCATATTATGATAAGACGCCCACCGGCTGGATAATGGCTCGGCTGACATCCGACGTTCAGCGATTGGCTGACATTCTGGCCTGGTCGCTGATGGATCTGGTCTGGGGCCTGTGCACTATGATTGGAGCCAGCATCGTCATGTTCACCGTCGACTGGAAACTGGCGTTGCTGGTGCTTAGCGTGGTACCGGTTCTGGCCTATGTCTCGATGTGGTTCCAGATCCGCATCCTCAAGAATTACCGCGAGGTTAGGAAGATAAACTCCACCATTACGTCCGGCTTCAGTGAATGTATCTCAGGGGCCAAGACCACCAAGACATTGGTGCTGGAAGACGCCAACCTGACCGAGTTCAAGTCCAAGACGGCCGACATGCGTCAGCATTCAATCAAAGCGGCAATCTTCAGTTCATCGTTCATGCCTATCGTCATCGGACTGTCGGCGATATCAAGTGCGTTCATTCTGTGGTATGGAGGCAATAAGGTCATCCTGCAGACGATGGAGTTCGGAACGCTGCTGATGTTCACCGAATATGCCAGCCAGTTCTTCGAACCACTGCGGCAGATTGCACGGCTGCTGGCCGAACTCCAGATGGCCCAAGCCAGTGCCGAACGCATAATATCGCTGGTCGAAACCCCCATCGACATCGTGGACTCACCCGAGGTCATCGCCCGCTACGGCACGCCGTTGCAGCCTAAGGTTGAGAACTATCCGTCCTTGGAGGGCGACATCGAGTTCAGGCACGTCGATTTCTACTACAACGTCAAGGAACCGGTCCTCAAGGATTTCAACCTTAAGGTGGCCAAGGGGCAGACCGTCGCGTTAGTCGGGCAGACCGGCAGCGGCAAGAGTACCATCGTCAACCTACTAAGCCGCTTTTATCAGCCTGTCAGCGGTGAGATACTGATCGATGGTGTCGAATACCGTCAGCGTTCACTTGGATGGCTGCACAGCAACCTCGGCTACGTTCTACAGGAGCCACACTTATTCAGCGGGACCGTGCGCGAGAACATACGTTACGGCAAACTTGATGCCACTGACCAGCAGATAGAGGCGGCAGCCAGGCTGGTCGATGCTGATAGTTTCATCCAAAAATTGGAGAAAGGCTACGACACCGAGGTCGGCGAGGGCGGCGGACGGCTTTCAACGGGGGAGAAGCAGCTCATCTCCTTCGCCCGTGCCGTGGTGGCCGACCCACGGCTGTTCATCCTCGACGAAGCCACATCATCCATCGACACCGAAACCGAGAAGGTCATTCAGAACGCCATCACGCGCATCCTCAAAGGAAGGACGAGCTTCGTCGTGGCCCATCGTCTGTCTACCATCGTCAACGCCGATCTCATCCTGGTGATTAATGACGGGCGGATCGTCGAGCAGGGTACTCATAACGAACTGATGGCTCGAAAGAAGGCTTATTACAGGCTATACGTAAACCAGTTCAACCAGCAGCTGCAGGATCAGCTGTTGGGTGTTCGTGAGCAGACCCACTGAGAAAAAGCTTCAGCGGTATGATCCCCAAAAGAGGGGTTTTGGCCACAAGATGGTCCGAACCCCTTGTTTTTAGACGATAGAATGATGCCTGTTCTCAGGTTTTCAATCCTGGCGGATGATTCGGATGGCGGTGTCAAGGTCATTATCGGCGACGATGGTCAGATAACGCGTCAGCATGCTGTCGGTGGCCGCTGGCAAAAACTTCCTTTCCGCAGACTGGAGATGGAAGTTCAGGGCGCTGTCGGGGCGGTATCTGGAGCCTTGATAGACCATGCAGGCAGCGATGCGGTCGCAGGTCATTTCCTTAACATAGCGCTTGGGCATCTCACGGACGATCAAGCGGGCGTCATCGCGAGTTCCGATGCGGTCAGTCCAGAATTCCCAATGATGAGGGTTCCGTCCCTTGTGGTGGAGCCAGCCGTAGGAGTAGCCCAGCGCACGGCGCTCGGCCACGATAGGGCTCTTATCACCTTGGAAATACCTGACTCCGGGCCAGAACTCCGATGGAGAATATTTGGAAAGGTCATGGGCCAGCCCCTGACGGTAAAGCCCCATCTTGAAACAGAGCCGCATGACGATGAAACGGTGCTTGTCGATCGTATGCAGATGACCAAAGAAACGGTGTATAAAGCTAGCGCCTTCAGGATTGTTCATGTCTCAATTCTAGTCAATGCCAGTTTATAAAACAAGCCATGTATGATAAAATCGAGTGGAGCAGGTGGGAAAAATGAACAAGAAGGATTGGATGCTGTGGGCGGTGATCGTGGTCATCGACCAGTTGGCCAAGATATATATCGCAAGCGTCATGAAACTTGGCCAGAGCATCGAGGTCATAGACGGCTTCTTCTACATCACCTTCGTACGCAACACGGGGGCAGCCTGGAGCCTTTTCTCGGCACTATCCATGCGTTGGGTCTTCGTCATCATGGCGATTGCCGTCTGCGTGGTCATCTATCGATACCTGATGCGCAACAGCTGCCGTCCACTTACCAAAGCGTCACTGGTGATGATCATGGGCGGTTCCATCGGCAACATGCTTGACCGGGCCGTAACCGGCTCGGTGGTCGATTTCCTTCATTTCTTCATCTTCGGTTACGATTTCCCGGTCTTCAACATTGCGGATTGCTTCCTGTCGGTTGGCACCGCGCTGCTGGTGGTCGCCATCATGGTCGAAAAGGAGCCTAAGAAAAAAGATGAATGACATCCAAGCCGTCATAGAACAAAAGGAGAACGGCACCCGTATCGACAGGGTGGCCATGGAGCATGCCGCGGTGACAAGGACGCGCGTGCAGCAGTTGATAAAGCAGGGCTTGGTCGAGATCAACGGTGAACCGGTCAAGAACTCATATCGCGTCAAGACGGGCGATGAGCTGACCATCACAATCCCCGAGGTTCAGGCTTATAACCTGACCCCCATCAAGATGGATCTCGACATTCGCTATGAGGATGATGACGTCATCGTAATAAACAAGCCTCGGGGCCTGATCGTCCATCCCACTGCCTCGACAAAGGAGCCGACGCTGGTGGAAGGCGTCCTTTATCACTGCCACGATCTATCAGGGATCAACGGCGTGATGCGTCCTGGTGTCGTCCATCGCATCGACAAAGACACAACCGGGCTCATCGTCATGGCTAAGAACGACCTGGCACACCATTCACTATCAGATCAGCTTAAGGATAAGACGATGAACAGGAGATACCTATGCATCGTTAACGGCGTCATCCCCCATGACCAGGGAACCATCGAGGCACCCATCGGGCGCGATCCAAATGACCGGCAGAAGATGGCGGTGACTGACCAGAATGGGCGTGAAGCAGTGACGCAGTTCTTCGTGAAAGAACGTTTCCGTGAACATACGCTGATCGAGTGTCGGCTGTTAACCGGCCGTACTCATCAGATCAGGGTGCATATGCAGTACATCGGCTATCCAGTGGTCAACGACCCGAAATATGCGCCGCGTAAACTCAAGGGTGACGGGCAGATGCTGCATGCCTACCAGTTGACGTTCATCCATCCCCGCACTCACCAGCCGATGACTATAGAATGTGAACCGCCCCAGGATTTCAAGGACTATCTGGAGATGCTGCGGCGCACGGAGGGCAACTAAATGGCAGATTCACAGTATGGAATCTGGATGCTGCAGCTGATGCGCTATTTCATAGGTCACTGCGGATTCATGCAGATCAATGTCCCCGGTGGGCACAAGGATGAGGTGTGGCTGACCAACCCGCAGGATGCTAATTACATCGTCATTCACATGGGCATCGCCGATGGCTATGCCGATGCTGAGAACAGGGCCCGGATGGTGACGGTCGTAACGACATTGCTAAACATCGCCAAACGGAAGGGACGAATGCTCGACATCTGCCTTGATGAACGTTCCGTTGCCGCCAGCGACGAGCTGATCGACCATATTGCAATCTTTCCTGGCTGTATGGTGCCTGAACGCATCAAGAAACAGTATCCTGGCGTCGAGACGGTGGTCTTCGACGCCGATGACCCGATCAAGGAAGAGCAGCTGCTCGGCAAGTCAATTCAACAGTCGCAGCAGGAGCAGTACCGCAAGCACATCCGGCCCATCGAACTGCTTCGGCAGAACACCAGCCTGATGTTCTGGATCATCATGGGCATATGCGTCATCATTTGGGCTGGACTAAACATAACGACCAAGGTAGCTGGCGTCGACTCCATCTCCGCCGCCATATTTTGGGGGGCGTACTACAAAGCCTTCATCGTTATATTCAACGACTGGTGGCGTCTGCTGACGGCAGGATTCGTCCATATCAGCGTATTCCACCTGCTGTGCAACATGATCGCGCTCTTCAACCTCAGCCAGATGATGAAGCAGTTCTACAAGGATTACGAAAGCATCATCATCCTAGTGGTGTCCATCATCGTAGGCAACCTGTTTGTGTTCATCGGCGACGTCAACACGGTGTCGGTCGGACTGTCAGGCGGGCTGTATGGATGGATGGCCGCCACGATCGTCTATTTCTGGAAGAACGGCTATTTCAAAGACGCGATGCTGAGACGACAGATATACTCGACGATAATCATCAACTTATTGATCAGCTTGATGCCCAATGTCAGCCTTCTGGCTCATCTAGGCGGAGCGGCGGCCGGGCTGTTCCTAGCCTTCGTGTTCTGCGAGAAGGACAATCGGACGATGGCCCGCAACATCGCCATCGCCGGTGCCGTCACCGTCATCGCCTTGGGCGTGTTGGCTTATACCGACCGTGGGTTCAACGACTTCTACTACGGTACCGACCTGCAAGTGGCTGAAATCTGTCACAAGGCTGGTCTCGAGGATGCTTCTACGAAAATTACGCTGCAGACTTTGGATTATTATAATCAACATTGAGGTGAAACGGACAATGAAAAGAAACAATGTCATCGACTGGGATACCTATTTCATGGCCCTGGCCCATCTGAGTGCCCAGCGTTCCAAGGACCCGCATACGCAGGTAGGCGCCGTCATAGTTGATGATCTCCATCGCATCGTATCCATCGGCTACAACGGCATGCCTCGGGGCTGTTACGACGACGCTTTCCCATGGGAGCGGGAGGGTGATTTCCTGGACACGAAGTACGCATATGTGGTACATGCCGAGCTTAACGCCATCCTCAATGCCAGGCGTGACGTAGTCGGCTGTACGCTGTTTGTGTCGGAGTTCCCCTGCAACGAATGTGCCAAGGCCATCATCCAGGCCGGTATCAGCCATATCGTATATGAGGCTGACCATTATGCCGACAAGTCCTCGGCCATCGCCTCCAAGCGGATGCTACAGAATGCCGGCGTCTCGCTGCGGCAGCTTGAGTATTCAGTCGAAGTCACTGTCGCCAAGGGGCCGGCCTTCAGCAAGCAGTAGACCTTGGCATCCAGAGAAAAAAACGGCTTCGGCCGTTTTTTTTGCTTTCGCGAGTCGGCAGTCTAGTGATGGCTTAACTGTTGAGCAGACGCACCACACGGTCGGCCGCCGCTGCTGGACTGACCGATGCTAAACCGCATCGAAAAGACTTGACCAGCTGACCGTCAAAGACGTCGAAAAGATGGCGATAGGATACTGATGGGAAGGTCGATGCACCATGCAGCGGCCAGTCGTTGATGTCGAAATAGAACAGGCCGAAAGCGTCGGGCTTGATGGCTTCCGCGATGCTGATGAACACCGATTCGGGCTGTGCCCAGCTTATGACAATGGTATCGAAAGTACCGGCTTCAATGAAGCAGCTGATGGCATGGGTCATGTTGCCGAAGGCTAGCTGATCGACTTTTTGGCCATACATGTCGGCCGTGGTATTGCATCCCCAGAACCCATCGTAGGTCACCGGCTGCGGCAGCATCGTCATCAGCTGTTCGGCCAGTGCAGTCCGCTGCTGATAATCCACGCAGTTTATCATGATGATTCTTTTCATAAGGTACCGTCCAGCATATGGTCATATCCGATGGTGAACCAGTGCGGATCGCCAGTGCGAAGATAGGCGATCACGGCGTCAGTCAGGCAGCCAGGCGTGGAGGCTCCGGCCGTGACGGCGACCTTGCCGCACGCATCCAAGCCAGGTACTGCCGGCAGCTGGGCGGCATTCTCCACCGTCACCACCAGCGGTATGCCGGCTGCTTGGCCGCAGCTAGCCAGCTTCGCGGTATTGTTGGAGGCGGGATCACCGACGACGATAAGGGCGTCATAACCTTTAAGAGCCATGACGGCCTGCTGACGCAGCCGGGTCGCCGGGCATATCTCCTGACAGACCTCAGCCATCGGGAAGCGCTGCTTCAGCGAAGCAATCCAGCCTGAGATCTCGATAAGTGACATCGTCGTCTGGTTGGTTATCATGATATGGTCGCTGCCGATGTCGAGATTGTCGATATCCGAAGGCCCGGTGACAAGATGGATGCCTGGACCAAGCGCTGAAACGGCCAGAGATTCGGGATGGTCCTTTACCCCCAGGTATATCACCTCATATCCGTCGGCCAGACGCGAGGCAATAAGTCTCATATTCTTCTCAACGTCCGGACATGTGGCATCGACCACCGTAAGGCCTTTTTCACTAGCCATCCGCATCAGCGCAGGGTCGGTGCCATGTGCCGTGAAGATGACGATGCCATCATCGATCGAATCCAGCCATTGACGCCGGGTGTGGATCTTGTCATCCAGGGTGACGGCTCCCAGGCGCCGTAGCGCTTCCACGACATGACTGTTGTGGACGACCATGCCTAAAATATAGACTTTGTCGGCCGGATGGGCGGCCAGAGTCTCCTGCGCCTTACGTAGGGCCATGATCACACCTTTGCAGTATCCGCAGGGTACGACCTTATCGACTTGCATGTTATCACCTCTGTCATGATAGCATGGTTTTTGAGATTTGACGGCAAATAAAGTATAATGAGTCCGAAAGTGAAGATGGTGAACATGAAAGAGACAAACATGCCTGTCTGGCGTCAGCCGGTACGCCAGTTGATTGATTACGATGGCTTCAAGGAATATACAGAGATCCAGTCCAAGGTCATTCCATTGATTATGGCTGGTCGTGATGTCATCGGAATAGCGCCTACCGGCACGGGCAAGACGCACGCCTACCTGCTGCCGCTTCTGCAGAACATCGACACCAGCAAGACCACCGTCCAGGCGGTAGTGATGGCACCGACCAGGGAACTGGCCCAGCAGATATACAAGCGGGCGGCGGAGATCGTAAGGTTCGACCCGCACATCCGCATCAAGCTGATTAGCTCGGGGATGGACAAGCAAAGGATGGCCGGAGCCCTGAAAATACAACCGCACCTGGTCATCGGAACCGTCGGCCGCCTGCGCGACCTTTTCGTCGATGAGGCGGTGCTGCGTCTCAACAATGCCAAGGTAATGGTCGTCGACGAGGCCGACATGCTGCTGGAAATGGGCTTCCTGCCACAGGTCGACGAGGTGTGCGGCCGTATGGGCGCTGATCTGCAGATGCTGGTCTTTTCGGCCACGATCCCTGATCAGATGCAGCCGTTCTTGAAGAAGTATATGCATAATCCCGTAGAGGTATCGGTCGGACAGGACCGCCGTGATAAACCGAAGATAGAACATATCCTCGTCAATTGCCGGCACATGACCTATCAGCAGAAGCTTCTGAAGATCCTGCCTGGATTCAAGCCGTACACGTGCTTGATATTCGCCCGGACCAAGCAGGAGGTATCGCTGACGGCCGCGGCCATGAAGGATGCCGGTTACCGCGTCATCGAGATGCGTGGCGACATGAAACCACGTGAGCGCAAACAAGCGCTGCGCGCAATCGAAGCCGACAAGACCGCCTATATCGTGGCCAGTGACATCATGGCACGCGGCATCGATATCCCATCCGTCAGTCATGTTGTATCTTTGGGCCTGCCTTCAGAACTGGAGTATTATACCCACCGTGCGGGACGGACCGGGCGCGCGGGACGAAGCGGCATCTGCTACACGCTCTATAACGAGAATGACGTTCATGGACTACGCACTCTGCGTGACAGCCAGAAGATACCGTTCGTGTACCGCGACTTCCGCGGCGGACAATGGGTGGCCGCCAAACCGTTTGATTATCGCCGTCCCAAGCCCCAGACTGCCGCTGACGTGCAGATCAAGAAAATCCTTGCCAAACCGATCAAGAAAGTCAAGCCGGGCTACAAGAAGAAGCGTCAGTTGGCAATCGACAAGATTCGGCGTCAGCAGCGTCGTGACAAGATAAAAGGCTATATAAAGGCCGAGCAGAAAGAACGCGCCAAGCAGAAACAGCGCGTCAAGGGGGGATACGGATGCTAAGGATCGGCTCCCATGTATCAATGGCAGCGCCTGATTACGTGCTGGGGTCTGTTCGCGAGGCACTGTCCTATGATGCTTCGGCACTGATGATCTACACAGGGGCGCCCCAGAACACCATCCGGATACCGGTCGACCGTCTTAAGGCCGACCAGGCCCGACAGCAATGGGAACAAGCCGGTTTCGAAATGGACGCCATGATCGTGCATGCACCTTATATCATCAACCTGGCCAACACCGTCAACCTAGAGACCTACAATCTGGGAGTTAAGGTTCTGGCCGGTGAGATTGAAAGGACCCGGCAGATAGGAGCGCGCTATGTCGTCCTGCACCCTGGGGCTAGCCTGACAGCCAGCCCTGAACAGGGCCTCAGCCAGGTAGCCAAAGGCCTTGATGAGGTCCTTGACGGCCGTGATGACGTATGTGTTTGCCTGGAGACGATGGCCGGTAAAGGCAGCGAGGTCGGAACCAGTTTTGAACAGCTGGCTTCCATCATAAGCAGGACGTCACACGGTGCTGACCTCGGCATCTGTCTTGATACATGTCATATCAGCGATGCTGGATACGATCTGGCCGATGCCGATGGAATCCTGGACAACTTCGACCGCATACTGGGACTTGACCGCCTCAAGGTCGTACACGTCAATGACTCCAAAAATCCCCAAGGGGCGCATAAGGACCGTCATGCCAACATCGGTCAGGGTCAGATTGGCTTCGAGAAGATTAATGCCTTCGTCCACAATCCCCGTCTTAAGGACAAGATATTCATCCTGGAGACGCCATACATCGGTGGTCACGCCCCGTATGGATACGAGATAAAAATGCTGCGGGAGGGACGTTATGAGGAGATCCCCCTCGCAGCCGATTGATAAGTCTTCAACTGTCGCTCTCAAGATAGCGTCGTATCTCATCCTTCAGGACCTTCACGACCTGGTCCTGGGGGATTTTTTTGATTATTACGCCCTTGCGGAAGAGCAGGGCCTCGTCGCGTCCGCCAGCTACACCGATATCGGCGTCCCGCGCTTCACCTGGTCCGTTGACGGCACAGCCCATGACGGCAACCTTGATATCGGAATGGATCGTCTCCAGGTAACGGTCGATCTCATCGATGATCGGCAGCATGTCATACTGTGTCCGGCCGCAAGTCGGGCAGCCGATCAGGTCAGGAACCCCATCTATGAGGCCAAAGGCCCTCAGAAGCTTCTTGGCAGCCTTCACTTCCTCGATGGGGTCAGACGATATCGAGATGCGGATCGTATCACCAATGCCGTCGTTGAGCAGGGCCCCCAGCGCCGCTGAAGACTTGATCAGGCTATAATCAAGAGTTCCGGCCTCAGTCAGTCCAAGGTGCAGGGGATAGTCCCATCGCTGACTGGCCAGACGATAGGCCTTGATGGTCATCGGAACGTCGGAAGACTTGAAGGACAGGCAGATGTCATGGAATCCCATCTGCTCCAGGATGTCGATGTGCCCTTGGGCGCTCTCCAGCATCGCTTCAGCACAATTATGTCCATATTTCTCCAACAGTCTTTTCTCAATGGATCCGCTGTTGATACCAATCCTGATAGGCAGATGCTGCTTCTGGCAGGCGGCCACTACCTCCTCCACTCCCTGCCGTGATCCGATGTTGCCAGGGTTGAGACGAATCTTATCAGCTCCCGCCGCGATGGCCGCCAGAGCCAGCTGATGGTCGAAGTGGATATCGGCGACAAGTGGGATGGAAATCCGTTTCTTGATTTCGGCGATGGCCTGGGCGTCCTTCATGTCCATGACCGAGACCCTGATATATTCACAACCGGCCGCGGCCAGACGGTTGATCTGGGCCACGGTGGCGTCAACATCTCTGGTATGCGTATTGCACATCGACTGGATAAGCACATGGCTGGAATGACCCAGGTTCAAAGAACCGATGCGCAGCTGACGGGTCTGCGTCCTTATTGTCATATTCAAGCACCTCCTTGGCCATTATATACTGATTTTAAGAGTGAAAACTATTGTAAAAGCGAAGATAGTTATGATATGATACATGGGCGATATGGAAGGAGTTAAGTTATGGCTAGAGATAGGGTTATATATAAATGCAGCGAGTGCGGCGAGGAGAACTACCTTGGTTCTCGCAACAAGCGCAAGCACCCTGATAAGCTCGAGATCAAGAAGTATTGCCCGCGGTGCAATAAGATCACTGTCCATAAGGAGAAGAAGTAAAAGGCCGTATGGCCTTTTTTCATGGTATGGCGACCATCACCGCCCTTGTCACGGGACCTTTTGAAGAAAACTGCTACATCATCCGTCAGGATCCGGATATCGTCGTGATTGACCCCGGGGCTTCGGCGCGCCGCATCCGGGCCACTATCGAGGGGATGATACCCAGCCATCTGGCGGCCATCATGCTCACCCACGGACACTTCGACCATATCGGAGCCGTCGACCAGCTGTATGGGCATTACCACTGTCCCATATATGCTTGTGCCGATGATGCCGATATCCTGGCAGATGCTGAGAAGAACAAATACTATGAGCAGACAGCGACTGTAAATTCGCCCATCCGATGGCTACAAGGCGACAGCCTGGATATCGGTGGGATGAAGTTCAAAGTCTTCTACACGCCAGGCCATACACCAGGTTCGGTGATGTATCAGCTTGACGGGATGCTGTTTACGGGTGATACGCTGTTCAAGGACAGCGTGGGCCGGACCGATCTGTATGGCGGCAGCGATACGCATCTCAAGCAATCACTAGCCATGATCAGCCGTATGGACCCTGGGCTGACCGTATATCCTGGCCACGGGCCGTATACAAGCATCTGGCAGGAGCTCAAAAACAATGTCTATCTGCACTGAACCGCCCGTATGGACGGTTTTTTTTGGGAAGGGGAGCGGTACCGCCCTATATATATGATGGAAGGTGATGAACATGGAACGGCGCTTCTGCGAGATATTGGCCAAGTCGCTCCGGACGCGGGCTACCGATGTGCATTTCCAGGTGGATGAGGAGGGCCGCGTCACGATCAGCCTGCGAACGATCAGCGGCATGATGCCGATAAAGCCCGATGTTCGTGATATACGACTGTTCAACTTTCTGCAGTACCAGGCCCATTTGGACATCAGCGCCCTCAACAGGCCCCAATCAGGCAGTTTCAGTTATTTCTACCGTGGGCGTAACTATGATTTTCGGATGGCCGTGCTGCGTACTCCTAAGTTGCAGAGCGGCGTGCTGCGCATTCTATCCAACCATGCCAGCCTTTCCATCGCCGATCTATCCGATGACAGCGTGGCCCGGAAAGCCATGGAAGATTGGCTGGCGCTGGAAAACGGTTTGGTCGTTCTTTCCGGTCCGACCGGCTCGGGCAAGACGACGGCACTGTACACAATTCTTTCACAGGCCATGGGTCGGACGATATATTCACTGGAGGATCCCATTGAGGCCATCCAGGATGGTTTCGTTCAGCTGGAGATAAACGAAAGGATAGGTTTCACGTATGCGGAAGGCATTAAACAGATACTGCGCCATGATCCCGACATAATCATGATTGGAGAGATACGCGACGAGATAGCGGCACGGATGGCCGTACGCGCCGCCTTGACGGGCTGCCTTGTCATAACGACAATCCATGCGGCCAGCATCAACGGGGCGATTGATCGCCTGCTGGAGCTAGGAGTCGGCCGTGGCGATCTGGCCGATACGGCCCAGGCGGTGTCCAATCAGAGACTGATGAAACGTAAGGGCCGGCTGGAAAGGGTGGGACTGTTCGATATTCTTCAGGGAGAGGAATTAAGGAATGCTATCATCAGTGGGACTCGTATCCCGGATCGTCTGCCGGAAAAGATTGAAGAAGGTAAGTCAATGGGCCTTTGGGATCAGGCATTCGATGTCCAGAAGACATCGTAAGTGCATCACAGACGATCAATGGCGCTTGATCGCTGTGCTGCTGTCAAGAAATTACGGATTGCGCGACGCCCTTGAGATGATCATCCGCATCGATCCAGATGGACGTGGGCTAAGGAAACTGATGCAGGGTCTGAATCGTGGAGAGGCAATCGTAGGGATGCTGGCCGACCGGGGATTGGAAGGTCAGATCAAGTTTTACTGCGGGTATCTGCCCCTGGAGCATGCCATTAAGGTGGCTATGAATCAAGTCAGATGGCGCTGTGAGCTTACCAAGAGGGTGCTCAAGGCACTAGCATATCCAATGGTGCTGCTGCTGGCCAGCATGGGACTGCTGCTGCTGTTCACGCAACTGGTGATGCCGGCTATGAACGACGTCATCGGACAGCAGAACGGCCGGGCAGCCGTGCTGGTCGGAATGCTTAATGCCATCTGTTTCGTCAGGGATGTACTGATGGCGTTGATAGTTTCAGTCACGACAGTCATAACCGTCATCAGGCTGCGTCATCGGCAGGCGTATGCCTGGATGTTCTTGCATAGGTTGCATCTCGACCGTACAATACGGGTCATGGTGACATTCGTTTTCGTCCGCTGGCTTGATACGCTTCTTGACCAAGGTGTGGCGCTGTATGACGCGGTACAGATCATCCGGCACAATCGGCAGGACGAGATGGCAGGGATCATCGCTTTCCATTTCGATCAGCTTTTGCGTGATGGCGTGGATTTCGAGACAAGCCTTAGCGGAGAGTATTTCGATGATGATTTCCATGCTTTATGCCTGTGGGGTCTCAAAAGTGACGATTTCCATGCAGCACTGTCCGATTACATATCTGTCATCGTTGAAAAAAGCGAGCATGTCATTAAGACTGTCGGTATCGCCGCCCAACTGACATGTTATGGATTTGTGAGTCTGGTCATCATCACGGCCTATCAGGTATTGATGCTGCCGCTTGAGATGCTGGAAGGTCTGGGATGAGAAAGGAGCAGTAAATGAGTAGAAGAAAAGGTTTCACTGTCCTGGAGATGATGCTGGTGCTGATTGTCATATCAGTAATCATGCTTATCACCATCCCCAACATCGCACAGAAAAAAAAGATTATCAACGACGTGGGCTGTACGTCGCTGTTGGATGTAGTGAACTCCCAGATTCTGATGTATAACCTGGAGACAGGACAGGAGCCTACAGACCTACAGATACTTGTGGACGAAGGCTACCTTAAATCCGAACAGCTGCGGTGTCCTAATGGCAAGAAGGTGATTATCGATGCCAATGGCCAGGCGGCGGCGCAGTGAAGGATTCAGCTATCTGGAGATGATGCTGGTCATGCTCGTAATCCAGGTCTGCTTCCTGATGGCGGTTCCAGCCATAGCCAGGATGCGGAGCGGGTCGGAAATGGAGGACTGTAAATATGGGCTCGTGTCAGCGCAGATTGCGGCGATTATGAGCGATGAGACGATAGAATACGACGGTGATGAGGTAGGGGACCAAAAGGTCACATTCAACCGTCGTGGCAATGTAAACCAGGCCCGGACGATTGAATTGATTGACGGAGACCTTGTCGTATCACTGGGGACGGGACGGGTCTATGAAAAAGAAGAGTATTGAGGGCACGCTGCTGATCGACGCAATTATGGCAATGATGATGATGAGCCTGCTTTCATATGTGCTTTTGGGATACGCAAAGGTACTCATCCATTATGATCAGTGGGAGTACCAGGAGAGTGACATCGAGATATGGAGCGGATTTGAAAGATGCGAAATCTACTGCCCGGATGTCGAAGGGGAGGATATACTCTCCTTGAATTGATGGTGGCCCTTGCGATTATGGCAGCCATGGCAGGGTTGGCCGTACCGGTGGTCAAGACCATGGCCGAGGTCAGGGAGAAATCGTACCACGAATACCAGGATGACATCGGCATATACCAGCTGCAAGTCAAGCTGGCAATCTGCAGCATCGATGACGTCACTGATGAATTGATAAAATACCATGACGCTGACAACGAATATGAGCTTGCGGAGGACGACGGACGGCTGCTCAGCCATCCGGGGACCGTCATATATCTATATGGCATAGAGGACGTCCTATTTGAACTTGAAGATGACATGATCGTGCTTTCATACAGCCGTGATGGCAGATTATTCCGCTGGCCGCTGGCCTATTATTTAGAAACTTCAAGCCCTGAAGGACCTGGAGCAAACAGCACGGAGGTGAATGAAAATGACCGGGCGGCATCATGATGGCTTCATCAGCATGTTGATGCTTATCATGCTGGCATCCCTGTGCTACATAGGAAAAGGTCTCGGCGATAACGTGCGGCTGGCCTGGCAGTTCCATCAGCATGATGACCTTTTCTACCGTGCCAACTGGATCGAGGTCCTGACGATAGGGCATGTGCGGCAGTGTTTCAGGGATTACACCGAAAGCGACGAGGAAATCTTTTTTGACGGTTTCAATGTGGAGATATCATATGACGAACTGCAGGCTGATATTACGATATCCCAAGGTGATTTTGTCAGGGAGAGGGTTTTGGTGTATGATGATATTGATGACACGGTGGTGGATTATTATTAAGGGCTTTTCAAGCTCTGTTTGAACGTGCCGTCGGTCATTATTTGTGATTTATGTTTAACAATATACCAAAGTTTGCTATAATACTAAATGCCAAATCACAAATGGTAGGATTTTTGCTATTAAAAAGGAAAGAGAGTGCGTTTTATGCTGATTGCCAATGAGTTGAGACCAGGAACTACTTTTGAGTACGAGGGCAGTATCTATCTGTCCCTCAACATCGCGCTGAACAAGACCGCGATGCGGCAGATGGTTGTCAAGGTTAAGTCCAAGGATATGCGTACCGGCGTCATTAAGGATATCGTCTTCACCGGTGGCGACAAGGTCGAGCAGGCGCGAATCGACAAAAGGGAGATGCAGTATCTTTATGATTCCGGCGATTCGCTGGTTTTCATGGATAAAAGCAATTATGAGCAGCTAGAGATCCCCAAGGACAAGCTGTCCTGGGAACTGAATTTCCTCAAACCGGATTCGGATGTCAACATCTCCATGTATGAAGGAGAGGTTTTGGGGATCATCCTGCCGGATAAAGTCGCACTGAAGATTACTGAGACCGAACCGGCTGTCGCCGGCAACACCGCCACTTCGGCGCAGAAGAACGCCACTTTGGAGACCGGCTGGCAAATAAAGGTCCCTCTGTTCATCAACCAGGATGAAATCGTTCTTGTGTCCACTATCGATGGTAAATACTCTGGGAGAGCCTAATCCGCCAATGGAGGATTAAAATGTATAATAAAAGCAGATTGAGCAAGTACCAGGACTTGCGACAGAGGGTAAGTACTAATAGCGAAACGGCTGATGTGAGTTCCGATCGGCTGTCTGACTATGCTTCCCGCATAGAACAGATGACCAGCCAGAAAGCTGTCGACAGTCTCAATTTTCGTACTGAATCAGATTACATGCCCAATCGCTCTCGTCTGAACGACACTGCCTCATTCTCGCACGGCGCGATCGACGGAGCCAGTCAGGCACGCTCGGACTCGCCGGCCGGGGTGGCCGCCGCGTCTCCCGAACCAGATTATGACCGTATGGTGAAGGAGCAGGAAGAGTTCCTAAAGAGCATCGATTCGCAATACCCTGCACGTCAGAATGCGATTCTGAAACCCGCGGATAACCAATACCGCGGTTTCAGGCGTGGCAACATGACGGCCGCCAACGCAACAGGCGCACAGACGGCTCAGGCTGACAGAGGCGATGATTATACTAGGTCCTATCAGGCTGGCACGGCCCGTCCCATGGGTACGAGCGCGCAGAATTTTGATCAGACGCCGCGATATGCCGCTTTCAACCAGCAGCAAGGAATGCCGGTTGTGAACCAGTATCAGCAGTCCTCCTATGACGATAGGACGCTACAGAATCATTTCCAGCAGGCAGCTCAGCCGCAGTATCAGCCGCAACCGGCGCCGCAGCAGTATGGATCTGTGCAGAAATCGTACAATGGCTTTAACCAGCCGCAATCGATGCCTGTAGGAAATGATTATCAGCAGGCAGCCAATCCTCCTTTTGGGATGACAGGATCGTACGGGAAGATTCCGACCGAGCAATACCAGCCGCAGGCGGCGCCTGTACAGAACCAAGGCTATCAGCAATTCAGCCAGCAGCCTGCCATGCCAGACGCTGCATGGAACCAGCCTCAGCCGGTCTATCAACAGCCGGTCGCGGCTCCGATTCAGGCACAGCCTGTCGCACCGCAGCCTGTATATCAGCAGTATGTCTCGGCTCCGGTGGCTGGTCAGCCGGTCATGCAGCAGCCTGTTGCTGCGCCAATAATCAATCAGCAGCCTGTTTTCAATTCGACACAGCCACAGATGCAGTCTTCTATGCCGCTGCAGGCATTGAGCCAGAATCAGCCGCAATCTTTTAACCAGCAACCAGCACCCAATCAGGTGCCGACACAGCCCATGATGTCACAGGCAATTGTTGCTCCTGCACAGCCTCAAACAGCCGCAGCGCAGCCGACGATTGCTACGGCGCAGCCGCAGCCTATCGTAAATCAGGCCCAGCCCCAGGCCGCTTCTACACAGCCGGTGGTTGCTACGGCGCAGCCGCAGCCTATCGTAA
>Ga0268263_1001278_pt1 | contig 23501 bp, 23 predicted proteins | sample Biomet5_FD_190358 | JGI IMG/M metagenome (GOLD analysis project Ga0268263, IMG submission 190358) | Microbial communities from bioreactor (seeded with sewage sludge) at LBNL, California, USA - Biofuel metagenome 5 (SPAdes) (version 4) | ecosystem: Engineered > Bioreactor > Anaerobic >... | reverse complement strand
GTCGGAAGGCAGCGACACGGAGCTTCCGGACGCGCCCGACTTCACGGTCTACGACGCTGACGGCAATGCCGTGAAACTCAGCGATTTTGCCGGTAAAACGGTGGTGATAAACTTCTGGGCGAGCTGGTGCCCTTACTGCGTGCAGGAGATGCCCGACTTTCAGAAGGTCAGCGACGAGTATACCGACGTCGTGTTTATGATGATAAACGTGACGGACGGCAGCCGCGAGACGATGGAGAAGGCCAAGGCGCACGTGGAGAAGAACAGCTTCACGTTCCCGGTGTACTACGACACGGATCTGGACGCGGACAGCGCTTACGGCATCTCGTCCCTGCCCTCCACGTTCGTGGTGAACGCCGACGGCAAGATCGTCGGCCGCGCGCTGGGCATGATAGACGGGGACGCGCTGAGAAACGCGCTCGAAAACCTCAAATGATGCGCAGGACATAAAAAACAACGGGCCTCGGAGAAAAAACTCCGAAGCCCGTTGTTTATTTTACTATGCCGAGTTCGCGCGAGAGCCGGGCGACAGGCAGCCCCATGACGTTGAAATAGTCGCCCTTTATGCCCTTGACGAGCACGGAGCCCTGCCCCTGTATGCCGTAGGCGCCGGCCTTGTCCATGGGCTCGCCCGTGGACACATACCAGCTTATCAGCTCCTCGGGCAGGTGGTAGAACTCGACCTCCGTGGTCTCGCGAAAGGAGTGCAGCGCGCCTTTTTCGGCCACCGCGACGCCTGTGAGCACGTAGTGCCGGGTCCCGGAGAGCTTTCTCAGCATCGCGGCGGCGTCGGCGGCGTCTTTGGGCTTGCCGAGCACCTCGCCCTCCACCACGACCACGGTGTCGGCGCCGATGACCGTGTCGTCCGGGCGCAGAGCGGAGACGGCGGACGCCTTCAGTCCGGCCAGCAGCACGGGCACGTTCCACCACGGTGTGTCGGGCGGCACGGTCTCCTCGACGTTCGAGACGACGCATTCATATTCGGGCAGGATGAGCGACAGCAGCTCCCTGCGGCGGGGGGACTGGGAAGCGAGCACGTACATCCTCACTCACCCAGCAGTTTGTCGATGGCCGCGAGTTTGGCGCAGAGGCAGAAAAGATCCATCGCCTTGGAGAGCTCGTCGACGGACGGGAACGTGGGCGCGATCCTGATCCAGCTGTCGTCGGGGTCCTTGCCGTAGGGGAATACGGCGCCCGCCGGGGTCAGCGCCACGCCCGCCTCCTTGCAGAGGGCCACGGTGCGCTTGGCTGTGCCGTTGGTCAGCCGGACCGCCACGAAATAGCCGCCGCTGGGCTTGTTCCAGTCCGCTATTCCGAGGCCGGAGAGCTCGCTGTCGAGCTTTGAGAGCACGGTGTCGAAGCGGGGGCGCAGCACGGCGGCCTGCTTTTTCATGTGCGCGTGGATGCCGTCGATGTCGCGGAAATAACGGTAGTGACGGAGCTGGTTTATCTTGTCGGGGCCGATGGTCTGCACGGCCATCTGCTTTTTGACGAACTTGATGTTGTCGGCGGAGGAGGCGAACACCGCGACTCCGGAGGACGGGAACGTTATTTTGGAGGTGGAGCCGAAGATGTAGCACATGTTTTCGCTGCCGAGCTTCCTGCACTCCGTCATCAGGCTTATCAGGTGGTCGGGATGATCGTCGTAAACGTCGTGCACGGCGTAGGCGTCGTCCCAGAATATGCGGAAATCCGGCGCGGCGGGCTTGAGCCCGGCAAAGCGGCGCACCGTGTCGTCGGAGTAGGTGATGCCCTGCGGGTTGGAGTATTTCGGCACGCACCAGATGCCCTTTACAAGCGGGTCGTTGTTTACGTAGTCTTCGACCATATCCATATCGGGCCCGGTAGGGGTCATTGGTATAGTGACCAAATCGAAACCGAAAAATTCAGTTATAGCGAAGTGCCTGTCGTAACCGGGAGAGGGGCAGAGAAATTTGCGTCCCTCGACGAAGGCCCACGGCTTTTCGCCGCCCAGCACGCCGTTCGTCATGGCGCGCGCGATGGCGTCGTACATGAGGTTGAGGCTGCTGTTGCCGCCGACGAGTATCTGATCCGGAGAGACCTGCACGATGCGGGAGAACAGCTCCCGGCACTCGGGTATGCCCTCCAGTGCGCCGTAGTTGCGGCAGTCTACACCGGACTCCGTGGAGAAGTCCGAGTCGGGCATCAGCCCCCCGAACATCGGCAGCGAAAGCGCGAGCTGATCCGGGCCGGGTTTGCCGCGGCTCATGTCGAGCTTGAGGCCGAGCGCCTTTTCCGCGCCGTAGCGCTTTTCTAAATCCTCTTTTAGGGTGAGAAGCTCCTCGCTCGTCATGGAGCCGTATGCTTTGCTCATCGTTGTTACTCCTTTCGGACGGCCAAAACTAATCGCGTTAATTATAATATATGAAAAACTGTTTTGCAAGTACAACTTCTTAATCCTGCAAAAATGATTTTGTCTAATTTTCACAACAAAAAGCCGGAAGGCCCTGGGGCCTTCCGGCGATGATGTGCGCTTTTTTTAGAAATCCGCGGTGCCCGTCGTGCGGGGGAAGGGCAGCACGTCGCGGATGTTGGGGATGCCCGTGAGGTACATGATGATGCGCTCGAACCCGAGGCCGTAGCCCGCGTGCTTGCAGCCGCCGTAGCGCCGGAGGTCGATGTACCACTCGTAATCCTCCATCTTCATGCCCAGCTCCTTCATGCGGGCCAGCAGCAGATCGAGCCGCTCCTCGCGCTGGCTGCCGCCGACGATCTCCCCGACGCCGGGGACCAGCAGGTCGGCCGCCGCGACGGTCTTTCCGTCGTCGTTCTGGCGCATATAGAAGGACTTTATCTCTTTAGGATAGTTGGTGACGAAGATGGGCGCGCCGTAGACTTCCTCCGTCAGATAGCGCTCGTGCTCCGTCTGCAGGTCGACGCCCCAGTACACCGGGTACTCGAAGCGGTCCTTCACTTTTTCGCAGAGCTCCACCGCCTTGCCGTAATCCACGCGGGCGAACTCTGAGCCGATGATCTTTTCGAGCCGCTCGATGAGGCCCTGGTCGTAGAACTCGTTGAAGAACTTCATCTCCTCGGGGCACTTGTCCAGCACGTAGCGGAAGATGTATTTTATCATGTCCTCCGAGAGCTGCATCTCGTCCGCGAGGTCGGCGAACGCCATCTCCGGCTCTATCATCCAGAACTCGGCGGCGTGGCGCGCGGTGTTGGATTTCTCCGCACGGAAAGTGGGGCCGAAGGTGTATATGTTGGAGAAAGCCATGGCCATAGCCTCGCCCTCGAGCTGGCCGGAGACGGTGAGCCCCGTCGTCTTGCCGAAGAAGTCCTGGCTGTAGTCCACGGAGCCGTCCTCTTTGCGCGGCGGGTTGCCGATGTCGAGCGTCGTGACGCGGAACATCTCGCCGGCGCCCTCGCAGTCGCTGCCCGTGATGAGCGGCGTGTGCACGTAGACGAAGCCGCGCTCCTGGAAAAACTGGTGTATGGCGAAGGCGGCGGCGGAACGCACGCGGAAGGCGGCGCTGAAAGTGTTGGTGCGCGGACGCAGATGAGCTATCGTGCGCAGGTATTCCAGCGAGTGGCGCTTTTTCTGCAGCGGGTAGTCCGGAGAGCTCTCGCCCTCCACCTCTATCGTGTCGGCGTGCAGCTCGAATGACTGCTTCGCGTCCGGCGTCAGGACTATCATGCCGGTCACGGAGATGGCCGCGCCGACGTTCAGTTTGGTGATCTCCTTGAAATTATTGACCTTGTTCTCCTCGTAAACGACCTGCAGATTGGAGAAGAAGGTGCCGTCGTTCAGCTCGATGAATCCCAGCGATTTCGAGTTTCGCGAGGTCTTCACCCAACCCGATACTTTTACGGGGTCGGAAACAAAGTCCCCCGGCGCGGCGAAGATCAGCCGCAGCTCCGTCCTTTTCATGGTATCACCTCATAAATTCGTCTTTTGCCGTTTTTCAGACGGTTTGTGAATATTATATCCGCATGGGCCGCGCATGGCAAGGTTTTTTTGAAAAAGGCGGGCCGATAATTGTTTTATACAGCGTTTTATGTTAAAATATCTTATTACGCAATAAATGAAGCTATGGAGAAGATATGGAAAACGATTACTCATCCCGTCTGAACAAGCCCCAGCTCGAGGCCGTGGAGCACACCGACGGGCCGCTCCTTATACTCGCGGGCGCGGGCAGCGGCAAGACGACCGTACTTATAGACCGTGTGGCGCACCTCATCGAGAGCGGAGTGCGCCCGTGGAACATACTCGCGATAACCTTTACGAACAAGGCGGCGGACGAGCTGCGGGAGCGGCTGGGCAAACGCCTGGGCGGGCCGGCGGAGGATGTTTTCGCCTCCACGTTCCACTCCATGTGCGTAAGGATCCTGCGCCGGGACATAGACCGTCTCGGCCTTGCCAGGAGCTTTACGATATACGACTCCGACGACTCCGTGCGCGTGCTGAAAAAGTGCCTTAAGGATCTTTCCATGGACGAGAAGAAATTCCCGCCCAAACAGCTGCTCACAGAGATAAGCCGGGCCAAGGACGCGATGGAGACGCCGGGGGATCTTGCCTCGCGCGCGGCCTCGTCGTCGGACTTCCGGCTCACTGTGGCGGCCAGGGTCTACGAGCGGTACGAAAAGGAGCTCACCGCGGCGGACGCGCTGGATTTCGACGACCTGCTCTGCTACGTCGTGCGCCTGTTCAGGCAGTTCCCGGACGCGCTGGAATATTATCAGGAGCGCTGGCGCTACATAATGGTGGACGAGTACCAGGACACGAACCACGTGCAGTACCTGCTTGTCTCGATGCTGGCGAAAAAATATAAGAACATCTGCGTCGTGGGCGACGACGACCAGAGCATATACAAGTTCCGCGGCGCGACGATAGAGAACATCCTGTCGTTTGAAAGTCAGTTCCCCGGCGCGAAGGTGATAAGGCTGGAGCAGAACTACCGCAGCACGCAGAACATACTCGACGCCGCGAACCACGTCATCTCCAACAACACGGAGCGCAAGGGCAAGGAGCTTTGGACGGCGAACGGCGCGGGGCCCAAGGTGACTGTCCGCCGCGCGGAAAACGAGGAGGCGGAGGCCGAGTTCGTGGCGAACACGGTGCTCGACGGCGCGGCGCGCGGAGCGCATTTCAGCGATTACGCCGTGCTCTACCGCATGCACGCGCAGTCCAACAGCATAGAAAAGGCGTTCGTGCGCGAGTCCGTGCCGTACAAGGTCGTAGGCGGCCTGCGCTTTTATGAGCGCAAGGAAGTCAAGGACATGCTGGCGTATCTCTCCGTGATAGCGAACCCGGCGGACGGGCTGCGTCTGGCGAGGATCATCAACGAGCCCAAACGCGGCATAGGCGACGCGACGCTGGACGCCGCCGGACAGATAGCCGCGCAGACGGGGCTGCCCGTTTTCACGGTGCTGCAGCACGCGGACGAGTACGCCGACATCAGCCGCAAGGCCGCGACGCTAAAGACCTTCACGGACATGATGGAGGAGCTCATGGAGCTCTCCGAAAGCGAGGGGCCGGATGTCCTGTTCGATGCCGTCACGGAAAAGACGGGATATATGAGCATGCTCAAGGCGCAGGGCATAGAGGGCGAGAGCCGCATAGAGAACGTGGGCGAGCTCAAGACGAACATAATCAAGTACATGGAGAACGCGCAGGAGCCCACGCTCGCCGGGTTTCTCGAGGAGGTCGCCCTGTATACCGACCTCGACAGGCTGGAGGAGAGCGACAGCGTGCTCATGATGACGCTCCACTCCGCAAAGGGTCTGGAGTTCAAAAACGTTTTCATCGTGGGGCTGGAGGAGGGCATCTTCCCCGGCACCGGCGCGATATACGATCCCGCGGAGATGGAGGAGGAGAGGCGCCTTGCCTACGTGGGCATCACGCGCGCGAAGGAGCACCTGTGGCTGACGTCGGCCGCCTCGCGCATGATGTTCGGACAGACGAACCGGAACCTGCCCTCCCGTTTCGTGGAGGAGATACCGGAGGAGCTGAAGGACTTCACGGACGAGACCGCCCGCCGCAGCACCGCAAAAAGCTACCACTTCGAGCAGGACGCGGCCGGAAAAGTCAATGTGCAGGCGACGTTCACACCGGCGCCGAAAGCCGTGCCGTCGGAGACCTTTCGTGCGGGGGACGCCGTCTCTCACCGGGTGTTCGGCCGCGGCGTGGTGCTGAAGGCCACGCCCATGAGCGGCGACACGCTGCTGGAGATAGCTTTCGAGACGGCAGGCACGAAAAGGCTGATGTCGAACTTCGCTAAACTGAAGAAAGGGTGAGATGATGCAGCTGCTTTCAATATCGCTGGATTCTGTGGACAACGACGCCGTGGAGAGCGCGGCGAGCTTTGCGGAGACGCTGGCCAAGACGCCGCCGGAAAAGCTCTGGGAGACTTACAAATGGCCGCTCATATCCACGCTCGTCGTCCTGGTGATAGGCTATTTCGTGATAAAGCTCGTGAGCGTGCTGTTGGAGAACGGCCTGCGCCACAGCCGCATGGACAAGGGCTCGCATAAAATAATAATCTCCTCGGTCAAGATATTGCTGTGGCTCGTGGTGATCCTGACGGCAGCCTCCATGCTCGGCATACCGATGGCGTCCACCATCGCGCTGTTCGGCGTGTTCGCCCTGGCCGTCTCGCTGGCGATAAAGGATGGGCTCTCGCACTTTGCGGGCGGGATAATGATACTCGCGTCCAAGCCGTTCACCGTCGGGGACTATATAGAGAGCAAGGCGGAGGAGGTGTCCGGCACCGTCATGGACATCGGCCTCATACATACGCGCCTGCGCACGACGGACAACAGGCAGGTATATGTGCCGAACGGCGTGCTGATCGCCTCCACCGTGATAAATTCGACGAAGGAGAGCACGAGGATACTCAACCTCGTGTTCCCGATCTCATATGCGTCGGACTACAAAAAGGCGAAACAGCTGATACAGGACGTCGTGGACGCCCAGCCCACCGTCTCCCGCAAGGAGAAGCCGGTCATCCGGATATCGGAGTTCGGCTCGTCGAGCGTGAACATACTCTGCCGCGTGTGGGCGGACAGGGACAGCCACGAAAAGACCAAATTCGACATACTCGAGGGCGTGATGGACGCTTTCGGCGCGAACGGGATAGAGATACCGTTCAGCCAGCTCGATGTCCACATAAGGGACGGGGCCGCGAATTGAGCGTTTTGCCCATTGTATAATATTATCGGTGTGTTATAATATAACACCGTATCGTAACTATGTAAGTTGGGAGATGACCTGATGTCCACACCTCTGTGCCGCGAAAGAATAGGCGACGGCGTGTATTTCAGCTCGGTCGGAGAGGATAAATTCAAATCGGACAGGATCACGGTCTGTTTCGTCGCGCCGCTGAAACGGGAAGACGCCGCGGAGAACGCCATCGTTCCGTTCATTCTGCGCAAGGGCTGCCGCGCATTCCCGGATTTCACGCTGCTGAACAAGAAGCTCGCGAGGCTTTACGGCGCGATACTCGACGCGGACGTGACGAAATACGGCGACCGGCAGATGATGCACGTGTCGATCCAGGCGTTGGACGACCGCTACGCGATAGGCGGGGACGAGATGGTGCGCGAGTGCGCGGAGCTGCTGGCGAGCGTGGTGCTGGAGCCGAATTTCGACGCCGACGGTTTGTTCCCGGAGAAGGACCTGGAGCTGGAACGGCAGTATCTTGTCGATACGATCGACAGCGACCTCAACGACAAGCGGATATACGCGATAAAGCGCTGCACCGGGATAATGTTCAGGGATGAGCCGTTCGGGGTGCGCCGCTACGGAAACAGGGACGAGGCCGGAAGGATAACCAGGCAGGCGGCGACGCGGGCGTGGGAACGTCTGGTCAGGACGGCGCGGGTGGAGATAATCTTCACGGGCGCCGGGAACGCCGAGGCCGCCAAAAGGGTGTTTGCGGAAAAGTTTTCGGCGCTGGAGCGCGAGCCCGTGGAATTCGTCAAGCCGGCGATAAAGGCGAAGGCCGGCGCGTTCGTGTCCGAGGACGAGAAGATGGACGTGGCGCAGGGCAAGCTCGTCATGGGCTACCGCTGCGGCGCGCCGGAGAGCCGTGAGGACATAAACGCCATGCGCGTCATGTCGGCGATGTTCGGCGCGACGCCGTTCTCCAAGCTGTTCAACAACGTGCGCGAGAAGATGAGCCTGTGCTATTACTGCATCTCGCGGTACGACAGGCCCACGGGCGTGATGATAGTGGACAGCGGCGTCGAGACGGCGAACAGGCAGGCCGCGCAGGACGAGATACAGAACCAGCTCTCGCTCATGGCGGCGGGCGACTTCACGGACGAGGAGCTGGCCAACACCATCCTCATCATGAAGAACGGCCTGCAGACGGTGGGCGACATGCTGGACACCATAGAGGGCTGGTATCTGACGAGGATACTTGAGGACGACAGCCTGACGCCCGAGGAGGACGCCGCAGATATCGAAAAAGTCACCGCGCAGCAGGTGCGTCTGGCCGCCGCCAAAGCGGAGCTGGAAACGGTGTATTTCCTGCACGGAGAGGAGGCCGCCGGAGATGATTGAGGAGAAGACAGTCCGCTCCGAAAGGCTGGGCGACAGCTATAAAGTCATAAAACACGACAGCGGGCTGACGATGCTGCTCGCGCCCATGCCGGGATTTTCGAGCGCTTACGCCATGTTCGCGACGGCGTACGGCTCCATAGATACGCGCATAAGGATGACAGAGGGCGGGGAGTTCGAGAAGCTGCCGGAGGGCATCGCCCACTATCTTGAGCACAAACTGTTCGAGAGCGAGGACGGCGACGCGTTCCAGAGGTACGCGAAGACCGGGGCCTCGGCCAATGCTTTCACGGCGTTCGACCGCACGAGCTATCTGTTTTCGTGCACCGACAGGTTCGAGGAGAGCCTGGAGATACTGCTGGATTTTGCCACGCACCCGTATTTTACCGCGGAGACGGTGGCAAAGGAGCAGGGCATAATCGGGCAGGAGATACGCATGTACGACGACAGCCCGGATTGGCGGGTGCTGTTCAACCTGCTCGGCGCGATGTATGTGAACCATCCTGTCAAGATAGACATAGCGGGCACGGTGGAGAGCATCGCGCAGATAAACGCGGAGCTGCTTTACCGCTGCTACGGCACGTTTTACAACCTCCGCAACATGGTGCTCGTCGTGGCGGGCAACTTCGACACGGACACCGTGCTCAGAGTGGCCGACCGCGTGCTCAAAAAGGCGCCGGAGCTGCATCTGGAGCGCGCGCCCGTGGATGAGCCGGACGAGGTCGCGTCGGAGTACACGGAGCAGAAGCTCCCCGTCTCCGTCCCGATGTTCCAGGTGGGATTTAAAGGCAGGACGGGCACGGAGGCCGAGAACATGCGCGGCTCCGTGCTGGACGAGATATTCCTGGAGGCGCTCTGCGGCGAGGCGTCGGAGCTTTACCGCAGGCTGTACGACGACGGCGTGATAAACTCCACTTTCGGTACGGAGGTGTTTTCCGGCAGGGACTATATCTCCATGCTCGTATCGGGCGAGAGCCGCGACCCCAGGGCCGTGTTCTCCGCGCTGAAAGAGGGCTTTGCGTCGATAACCGAAAACGGCATAGCGGCCTCTGATTTTGAGGAGGCGCAAAAGACGGTCTACGGCCACTACGTCCGCATGGGCGAGCGGGTGGAGGGGGTCGCCTCCGCGCTGATGAATTGTTATTTCCCGGGCGTCGATCCTTACGAGCTCTGCGAGATAGCGGCGCACGCCACGGCGCAGGACGTTGTGGAGCGGGCGAAGACGGTATACAGCGAGAAACACGCGGCGCTTTCAGTGATAACGCCGCCGGAAGACAAACAGTCGGACGATTAATCCATAAGGAGCATAACTATGACAGACACGATATCGTTTCCCGGCCTCGGGCTGGAATTCACAGTCAACCGTGTGGCTTTCTCCATCGGCGGTTTCGACATCTACTGGTATGCGATACTCATTTCGGCCGGTTTCGCGCTGGGGCTGCTGTTCGCCTTCAAGAACTTCAAGGAGTTCGGGCTGGACGGCGACAGAGTGATAGACGTCATCCTCGTCGCGACCATAGCCGGCATAGCGGGCGCGCGCATCTACTATGTGGCGCTCGAATGGGACCGCTACAAGAACAACCTCGCTGAGATACTGAATCTGCGCAGCGGCGGGCTCGCGATATACGGGGCGCTGATATTCGGCATAATCGCGGCGTACCTGGCGGCGCGCTGGCGCAAGGTGAAGTTCCTGCCGTTCGTGGACCTGGTGTTCGGGGCGGTGTTCATCGGTCAGGCGATAGGCCGCTGGGGCAACTTCGTCAATATGGAGGCGTTCGGCTGCAACACCACGCTTCCGTGGGGCATGACGAGCCAGACCATACAGAACTACATCAGCACGCACACCATCACGCAGCTCGGCACGGTGATGGACCCGACGCAGCCGGTGCACCCCACTTTCCTCTATGAGTCAATCTGGTGCGCCATAGGCTTCGTCATCTATTGCTGCATCTACAAAAAACGCCGCTTCGACGGAGAGATGTTCCTCTTCTATACCGCATGGTACGGCTTTGGGCGCATGTTGATAGAGGGCCTGCGCACGGACAGCCTGTGGCTCGGCACGGTCAGGGCGTCTCAGGTGCTCGCCGGGGTGCTCTGCGCCGCCTCTGTCATCACGTGGCTGATAGTGCGCTCGAAGATAAAGCGCCAGAACGATCCGGAGTACCTGAAACTCTACCGCGACACGGAGGAGAGCCAGCTCATCGTGGCGGGAGAGTACGATTACAAGCGCGGCATGTCGAAGGCGGAGGCCTCCGCCAAGGACGTTGCGGAGCAGGCCGCGAGCGACGAGACCGTGAGCCGGCCCGAGGATGGGCAGGCCGCGGAGGAGGATGCCGGCGGCGACAGCGCAAAACAGGATGAACAGGATGAGACCGTCGGGCAGACCGGGATCGACGCCGAAAAGGAAGCCCGCGAAAAGCTGGACGACATAGCGGATCAGCTCGAGAACGACTTCATGGGCGGCGACCCCGACGACCCCGCGAAAAAATAAATTGCAAAAAGAGGAGGCGCGCCATTGGCTGAGATCATCGACGGCAAAGCTCTTGCGGCGAAGATACGCGGGGAGCTGAAAGAGGAAGCGGCCGCTCTGACGGACGAGGGCAGGACTCCGGGTCTCGCGGTCATACTGGTGGGCGACGACCCGGCCAGCAAGACCTATGTGCGGAACAAGGCCAAGGCCTGCGCCGAAATAGGGATCTATTCGGAGAGGTACGAGCTCGGCGCCGACACCGCGGAGGAGGACGTCCTCTATCTTATAAAGATGCTTGCGGGGCGGGACGAGATAAACGGCATACTCGTGCAGTCGCCGCTGCCGCCGCAGATAGACGGCCGCCGCCTTGTCGAGGCCATCCCGCCGGAAAAGGACGTGGACGCTTTTCATCCGGCCAACATAGGCAGGATAATGCGCGGCGATTACGACATGCTGCCCTGCACTCCCGCGGGCGTGATGGAGCTGATAAAGACGACGGGCGTAGAGGTCGAGGGCAGTAACTGCGTCGTCGTGGGCCGCAGCGATATAGTCGGTAAGCCCATGGCCATGCTCCTGCTGCAGGCGAACGGCACCGTCACCATGTGCCACAGCCGGACGCGGGATCTGCCGGATATAACGCGCCGTGCGGACATACTGGTGGTGGCGGTCGGCAGACCCAAATTCATCACGGGAGACATGATAAAGCCGGGCGCCGTGGTGATAGACGTCGGCATGGACAGGGACGAGGACGGAAAGCTCTGCGGGGACGTGGATTTCGCCTCCGCCGAACCGGTCGCCGGGTATATCACGCCCGTTCCGGGCGGAGTGGGGCCCATGACGGTCGCCATGCTGATGAAAAACACGGTAAACGCCGCAAAACGGGTTGACAAGCCCGTGTGATTATGTTAAACTGGCAAGTGCCGCATGTTCCGGGCTTATTTAAGTGCGCCAAGGCGCCGCCTGATGACAGCGAGTCTTAATCAAAGAGGGAATACCATGTACGCAGTGATCGAAACAGGCGGGAAACAGTATCGCGTCGAGAAGGGCGATGTTGTTTTCATTGAAAAGCTCGATGTGGAAGCGGGCCAGGAGGTGTCGTTTGACGACGTTCTCATGGTCGGTTCGGATAACGGCATAGTCGCCGGGACTCCTTACATCGACGGAGCCAAAGTGACCGCCAAGGTCGAGAAAAACGGCAAGGCTAAGAAGATCAACGTTTTCACCTACCGTTCCAAGAAGTGCAGCAAGCGCGCCCTGGGTCACCGTCAGCCTTACACCAAGGTCACCATCGAAGGCATCAAAGCCGGGAAATGATCAGGGCGGAATTTCGCTTTAAAAAAGGTGTTCCCGTCTCGTTCAAAGTGAGCGGGCATTCGGGTTACGCCGAAAAGGGAAACGATATCGTGTGCGCGGCGGTGAGCTCCGCGGTGGAGCTGACGGTCAACGGCATAACGGAGGTCGTCAGGACGCAGTGCGGCGTGCAGGTCGGGCAGGACAGCGTGGAGCTGGTGCTGCCGCAGACGTCGCGTCCGGCGGACTGGCATTTCGTCAGCGCGCTGAGACTGCATCTTCAGAACCTGTCGCAGGCTTATCCCGGCACAATAGAGCTTATTAATTCGGAGGTGTAATCAAATGTTGATACTTGATATGCAATTCTTCGCCCATAAAAAAGGAATGGGCTCCACAAAGAACGGCCGTGATTCCGAGTCCAAGCGTCTCGGCGTCAAGAGGGCGGACGGACAGTTCGTTCTCGCCGGCAACATCATCGTTCGTCAGCGCGGCACACACATCCATCCCGGTGAGAACGTGGGCAAAGGTTCCGACGACACGCTCTTCGCCCTTGCGGACGGCGTTGTGAAGTTCGAGCGCATGGGTGCGGACCGCAAGAAGGTCAGCATCTACCCGGTAGAGCAGTAATCATGAATGCGGGGCGGCGATTTGACCGCCCCGTTTTTATCTGAGAAAATAATTGAAACGGGCCCGTTGGGGCACTATAATGATAAAGAAAGAGAGGCGGCGCAGATGTTTGTCGATACCGCGAAGATAAGAATTAAAGCCGGAGATGGCGGAAACGGCGCCGTCACGTTCCACAGGGAGAAATTCGTGGCTGCGGGCGGCCCGGACGGCGGCGACGGCGGGCGCGGCGGAGACGTCGTGTTCGTGGGGGACACCAATGTCTCCAGCCTGATAGATTTCAAATATAAGAAACGCTATATCGCGGAGGACGGAAAGCCCGGCTCCGGGAAGCGCTGCTACGGCAAGTCCGCGCCGGATCTCGTCATAAAGGTGCCGGTCGGCACGGTGGTGAAAGAGGCGGAGAGCGGGCGCATCCTGGCGGACGTGTCCGACGGGGAGCCGCACATCGTGGCCAGGGGCGGCAACGGCGGCTGGGGCAACGCCCACTTCGCAACGCCCACCAGGCAGGTGCCGCGTTTTGCCAAACCCGGTCTTCCGGGCGAGGAGTTCGAGGTCACGCTGGAGCTGAAGCTGCTGGCGGACGTGGGGCTGGTGGGTTTCCCGAACGTGGGAAAGTCCACCCTCATCTCCGTGTGCAGCGCCGCAAAGCCTGAAATAGCGAATTATCCGTTCACGACGCTGACCCCGGTGCTCGGCGTGGTGCGCCTGCAGGAGGGCAGCTCCTTCGTCATGGCGGACATACCGGGCCTGATTGAGGGCGCGGCGGACGGAGCCGGTCTGGGGCACGACTTTCTGCGCCACGTGGAGAGGTGCCGGCTGATACTCCACATAGTGGATGTGTCCGGCAGCGAGGGGCGCGACCCGATAGAGGACTATAAAGCGATAAACGCCGAGCTGTTCAAGTTCAACGAGGAGCTTTCCAGACGGCCGCAGATCGTCGCCGCGAACAAGGCCGACATAGCGGAGCCTGAGCAGGTGGAGCGTTTCAGAGCGTTCATGGAGGCGGAGGGGAAGACGTGCTTCACCATCTCCGCGGCAACGGGGCAGGGCGTGCACGAGCTCATCGACGAGGTGGCCGCCCAGCTTGCGAAGCTGCCGCCTGTGGCAAGGTATGAGGCGGAGCCGCCCGTGCGCGAGGAGGTCACCGGCAAGCGCGACTTCACCGTCACGGTGGAGGACGGCGTATATGTGGTGGACGCGCCGTGGCTCATGCCTACGCTCGGCAACGTGGATCTGGACGACTACGAGAGCTTGCAGTATTTCCAGAGGGTGCTCCGCTTCTCCGGCATCATCGACAAGCTGGAGGAAATGGGCATAAACGAGGGGGACACCGTGAGCATACTCAACATAGAGTTCGAATTCGTGAAGTGATGGAGGGAGCCGCTTGCTGGGACTGACCGCGAAAATACAGGACCCCGATCTCTACAGCCCGCTGACGCTGGCTTTCATAGGCGACAGCGTCTATGAGTTGCTGGTGAGGGAGAGGCTGCTTTCTCAGGGCAGCCGTCACGCCGGAGAGCTGCACAGGCTGGCCGTCGCGATGGTGAAGGCGTCCGCGCAGTCGGCGGCGTACGACCTGCTGGAGCCGGTCCTGGAGGAGAAAGAGGCGGCCGTCCTGAAACGCGGACGGAACGCAAACGGCACCCATGTTCCGAAAAACAGTTCGCCGGCGGACTACAGGCGCGCTACGGGGGTGGAGGCGCTGTTCGGCTGGCTGTGGCTGCGCGGGGAAGAGGCCCGCATAAACGAGCTTTTCACGATGATAACGGAGAACGGCGACAGGCTGGAGGAAGACGGAGATGCGCGGTGACAAACTGGACTGGAAGAGCTATTTTATTGACGCGCTTTACGACCTGGGCGGATCTGCGTTTTTCGCTCTGGGCGTCAACATATTCACGGCGCCGAACGAGATAGCGCCCGGCGGCGTCACCGGCATAGCCACGATGCTCAATTCCATCACCGGGATGCAGATAGGCACGCTCAGTTTCATCATAAACATACCGCTGATGCTCGTGGCGTGGCGGCTGCTGGGCAAGAAGTTCATCATGAGGACTTTTCGCTCGCTCGCCGTGCTCACTGTGGTGCTCAACGTGTCGGAGCACTATCTGCCGGCGTATACGGACAACATGCTGCTGGCGTCGGTCTTCGGCGGCGCGCTGATGGGGGCGGGCCTCGGCATCATCTTCATGCGCGGCTCCACCACCGGTGGAACGGACATCCTCGGCAGGATACTGCTGCTGAAATTTCCGCATGTGCCGCTCGGCAAGCTGCTGATGGGCGTGGATTTCTGCGTCATCGTGGTGGCCGGCTTCTATTACGGCAGCCTGGAGGCCGCGCTCTACGCCCTGGTCGCCATCTACGCCACGGAGCGGGTGCTCGACGAGGTGCTCTACGGCCGCACGACCGGCTCGATCGTCTACATCGTCTCCAAGTACCCGCAGGAGATAGCGGACTACATCATGGACGACATGGAGCGCGGCGTGACGTTTTTAAAAGGAGAGGGCGGCTATACGGGCGAGGAGAAGCGGGTCGTCGTCTGCGCCCTGCCGAGCAGCGAGTTTTCCCAGCTGAAGAAGAAGGTGGAGCAGCTCGATCCGGATGCGTTCCTGATGGCCGCCCCTTCGACGCATATCATCGGCGAGGGCTTCCAGCCGTCGTTCGACGACATATGAAAGAAACGGGGCCTGCGGTATTTGCCGTCGGGCCCCTTTTTTGTTTGAATAATCGGCGCGCGGCGGTGAAAAATAATCGCAGAGCCCGCGTGCTGCCGTGCGGAGCGCGGACTTATGAAAGACAGTGTCCGCACGGAGAATGGAGAATAGCTATGCCTTCCAACAAGAACGAGAACGGCGACAACAAGAGCAGCAAGAGCGAGAACCGCACGGAAAACCGCGCCGAGAACCGCACCGGCAGCCAGAACAGAGCCCAGAACAAGAGCGACGACTGAGAACGGCGCAAAAAAAGACGCCCCCTGCGGGGGCGTCTTTTTGTTATATATCCCTTTGGCTCACAGAGCTTTCAGCGTCTCCATCACGTAGTCGCCGTACTCGTCGCAGGTGGCGCCGCCGGGCCTGCCGGTGATAACCAGCTTCTTCTCCGCGGCGCAGCGGTCGAGCGCCTCCTCCAGCCGGTCGGCCTTTTCGGTGAAGCCTATGTGCCGGAGCAGCATCACGGAGGCGCGCAGCATGGAGCAGGGGTCGGCGTAAGCACCGCGTCCCTCGTCTATCATGCGGGGAGCGGAGCCGTGTATGGCCTCGAACATCGCGTAGCGCTTGCCGATGTTGGCGGAACCGGCCGTGCCGACGCCGCCCTGCAGCTCGGCGGCCTCATCCGTAATTATGTCGCCGTACAGGTTCGGCAGGATCAGCACCTGGAAATCGCGGCGCCGTTTCTCGTCTATCAGCTTCGCGGTGGCGATGTCGATGTACCAGTCGTCCATCGCTATGCCGGGGTACTCCTTCGCGATGTCCTTGCAGATGGCCAGGAACTTGCCGTCGGTCGTTTTGATGACGTTCGCCTTCGTTATCACGGACACGCGGGTCTTGCCGTTCTTTTTGGCGTAGTCGAAAGCGAGGCGCGCTATGCGCTCCGTCCCGCCGGTCGTGGTCACCGTGAAATCTATGGCGAGGTCGTCGCTGACGTTGACGCCCTTGCTGCCGACGGCGTAGCCGCCCTCCGTGTTTTCACGGAAAAAGGTCCAGTCGATGCCCTGTTCCGGGATCTTGACGGGGCGCACGTTGGCAAAGAGGTCGAGCTCCTTGCGCATGGCGACGTTGGCGCTCTCGATGTTGGGCCACGGGTCGCCGGCGCGCGGGGTCGTGGTCGGGCCTTTCAGTATCACGTGGCAGGCCTTGAGCTCCGCGAGCACGTCGTCCGGGATGGGCTGGTGCTTCTCCACGCGGTTCTCTATCGTCAGGCCCTCTATCTTCCTGAATTCGACGCGGCCCTGCTCCACCTCGCGGGTGAGCAGGAACTCCAGCACCCGTTCCGCTTCGCCGGTGATCACGGGGCCGATGCCGTCTCCGCCGCACACGCCGACGATTATCTTGTCGAGCTTGTCGTAGTCGATGAAATCACCCTCGCGTTTTATGCGTTCGGCGCGTTCGAGCTGCGCCTGGGCGAGTTCGGCGAATTTTTCCGCCGCTTTTCTTACCTGTTCGTCCATTGTTCCACCATCCTGTATAAAGTCTGGGCACGCTGCCCGGTAAAACAGATCTTCGCTTTTTCTGAACATGCGCTCTCTGGCCGCCGCTGTGGCCGCCTCGTCGAGCGCGAGACGCCCGTCATCGTCCCTTTTTAAAATATCGCCCTCGCGCGCTCCCGGTGGCAGCCCGGAAACCCTTACGGTCACGAGCCCGCCCTCCGTTTCCAGCACCGCGAAGGCGCCTTCCAGCCTGTCTATGATCCAGTGATCCATAAAATACTCCGTCAATCGGTCGTGATCGTGAGCTTGTGCCCGTCGGTGGAGGCGACGACCGTCCCGTCGAGGTCCGTGCGGTAGATGGCGGCGCCGTGCCTTTCGAGCCTTTCAAGCGTGCTGTCCGCCGGGTGCCCGTAGTCGTTGCCGGCGCCGACCAGTATCACGGCGTATTCCGGCGCGGCCGCCTCCAGCAGCGCGTCTCCCGAGGAGGAGCTCCCGCCGTGGTGCCCGACCTTGAGCACATCGCAGGAGACGTCCGCTCCGGAAGAGAGTATGTCAGCTTCCGCGGCGGCTTCGGCGTCGCCCATGAACAGGAACGACTTCTCGCCGACGACGAGCTTCGTCACGACGGACCAGTCGTTCAGGTCCTCGTATTCGCCCACCGGGCCGAGCACGTACAGATACGCCCCGTCGCAAAGCTCATATTTTAGCCCCGGCTGCGCCTCCGTGACCAGGCAGCCGATCCTGGCCGCCGCGTCCAGCATGTCGTCGTAATATGTGGAAACGGGCGTCACGCTCTCGTTAAGCCGGGGCATGAGCAGCTCGTCCGCGCCGAAGTTGTTAAGTATGTAGGCCATGGAGCCGATGTGGTCGGAATGCGGGTGCGTCGCGATGGCGAGGTCCAGCTTCTCCACGCCCTGCTTTTTCATGTAGCTGACTATCCGGTACCCGAGATCGGGGTTGCCGGCGTCGATCAGCACGTTTTTGCCGGGCGTCGTTATGAGGATGCAGTCGCTCTGCCCCGTGTCGAGGAAATGCACACGCACGGTGCCGGAGGCGTCCGGAGCCGTGCCGGAGGCGTCCGTATCTGTGCCGGAGGCGCTATCGGCCCCGGCGCCGTCCCTGTCCATCGCCTGCGAAACGGCGCTCCACGAGGGCAACCCCATTTCCGGCCAGTTCTCGCCTATCGTCAGGATCGCCGCGGCGGCTATGACGACCGCGCTTATTATGATGAAAGGCCAGTTGAGGCCGTTCCTTCTGTGCCTGCGTCCGTCTTTCATTTGTTTTCGTAATCCTTGCGCAGATAGTTTATCTCGGAGAGATTGAGGCCGGAGGGCACGTCCGCCGCAAGCTTGTCGTTGTTGTAATCGTCAAAATAGCACTCGACGTAATCGACGTAACCGCCCTTCTCCGGGTAGGTGCGGATCACCAGATAGTGCGGTTCGAGCGAGACGCTCACGTCCATGTCCACCCGCACGACGGAATTTTTGGTGTCAAGGCCGAGCAGATGCAGCCTGTAGCCGCCGGACGAACGGTACACCTCGTTCTCGGAGAGCTTCAGCGACTTGAACAGCGCGGAGTCCAGCCCATAGTACGTGGGCTTCAGTCGCTCCTCGAACCTGTTGTACGCGTCTATGAACCACTCGCCGTCGTGCTTGTAATAATAGTAATCCCCGTCGTAGTAATCGCAGGCCGGGTAATACATAAAGACCACCGGGTTCGTCATGCGGTAGAGGACGGAGTTGTTGCCGTAGGAGTTTTTGCCGAAAGTCACGTCCTCCCGGGAGGCGGAGACGAGAGACCAGAGGTCGCGCGTGCTGTATTTGTAGCAGCGCAGTTTGCCGTACTTGAAATCTCCGGCCACCTGCACAAGGTAATCGAGCGCAGTGCCGTTCTCGTGCAGAGTCTCGTCCTGCGCGCCGCAGCCTGCGGCGGAAAATATGAAAAACACGGCCAGAACCGCGGCAAGGAATCGTTTCATGGCGCTCCTCCGGGAAACTATTTTATAATATATTTGAAAACAAGCCACAGCACGCCGTATACGACGGGCTGATGCACGATATAAATGATCAGGGCGTTCTGCCCCACGCCGGCGAGAAAGCGGCTGTGCCTTTTCAGGCAGAAAGCGGGGAGACGCCGCTCTTTAAAATACCAGCCGAGCGACGCGCCGCACAGGAACAGCAGGAACCAGGGCAGCAGGGGGAAATAGTCCGCGCTCGTAAAACCGCCGCCCGGAAAGCCGAGCGGGGCGAGCCAGGCGTAGCGGTAAAGCCAGACCGGCAGCGCGACAGTGCCGAACAGCACCGTGCCCCCATCTATCCCGTGGAGGCAGAGAAAAGCCGCTAGGAACAGCGCGCCGCCAAGCAGGGGCGGTATCCGCTCCACAGCCGGGCCTATGAGCGCGTAAAGCATCATCGAGCAGCCGAGAAAGTGCAGGATGCCGAACCATATCGTCTGCGACGGCATGAATATCAGCGTGCCCGCCGTCATCAGCAGGCCGACGCCGAAGGTCAGCGCCCCGCGCTTGAAGTTGCTGCGCGACAGGCGGCACGACACGCCGGAGATGATAATGAATGAACAGCACACATAAAGCTGCAGCCAGCTCAGCGGCGGAGAGAAGAGCGGAAAGTCCACGCCGAACAGCGCCCAAAGGTCGTAAGCGGCGTGATATATCACCATGCCGACGACGGCCAGGCCGCGCAGCTCGTCCAAAAGCCATATCCTGTTCTTCCCCTTAGCCAAGCGAGCACCGCCTTCCTCAGGTTGATATTATAACATAACCCGGGCGGGCTTTGCATCACTTTTTTGAAAAACTTGTAAACATTCGGCTTTGCGCTTGTATGAGGCCGTGTTTTTTGCTACAATGTAGACACTTATCAGCGCGGAAGGGGAACCTGAGAAAAGGCATGGATGAGGGAAAAAGACATATCAAACGGCTCGTGGTGAAGGTCGGCACTTCTACGCTGACGCATCCCACGGGCATGTTGAACATACGGCACGTAGAGGCGCTTGTAAAGGTGCTGTCGGACATAAGGAACTCCGGGGTGGAGCTGGTGCTCGTCACCTCGGGGGCCATAGGGGTCGGCGTCGGGAAGCTGAGGCTGGAATCCCGCCCGACGGATACGCCCACGAAACAGGCTGCCGCGTCCGTCGGCCAGTGCGAGCTGATGTATATTTACGACAAGCTGTTTTCGGAATACAACCACACCGTGGCGCAGGTGCTCCTGACGCGCGACGTGGTGGAGGACTCCGTGCGCAAGGAGAACGTGGAGAACAGCTTTGAGCGGCTGCTGGCGCTCGGCGCGATACCCGTGATAAACGAGAACGACGCCGTGGCCGTGGAGGAGATAGTATTCGGCGACAACGACGCGCTCTCCGCCACGGTGGCGAAGCTCTGCGGGGCGGACATGCTGGTGATCATGAGCGACATAGACGGCATGTACGACAGCGACCCGCACAGGAACAGCGGGGCAAAGCTCCTTTCGCGCGTGGACGAGATAACCGACGAGATGCGCGCGGCGGCGGGGGGCAGCGGCTCCAACCGCGGGCACGGCGGCATGGTGACGAAGCTGGCGGCGGCGGAGGAGGCCACGCAGGCGGGCATAGACGTGGTGATAGCGAACGGCGCGAGGCCGGAAAACCTTTATGATATAATGGACGGGAAACCCGTCGGCACGCTTTTCAAAGCGAAAAAATAAACCGAAAGCGGGGTGCGCGGCATGACTGAGATGGAGAGGATCGGCGCGGCGGCAAAGGGAGCGGAGAGAACGCTCGCCTCAGCCGGCACAGCGGTGAAGGACCGCGCGCTCGAAGCCATAGCGCAGGCGCTGACAGGGCGCGCGGAGGAGATACTGTCCGCGAACGCGGCGGATGTCGCGGCGGCGCGGGAGGCGGGCATGACGCCGGCCATGACGGACCGGCTGAGGCTCACCGCGGAGCGCATAGACGGCATAGCGTCGGCGGTGCGCGAGGTGATCGCCCTGCCGGACCCGGTAGGGAGGACCGACAGCGGCGTGACGCGGCCCAACGGGCTCATAATTTACAAGACGAGGGTGCCGCTCGGCGTCATCGGGATAATATACGAGGCGAGGCCGAACGTGACCGTGGACGCGGCGGCGCTCTGTCTCAAATCCGGAAACGCGGTGATCCTGCGCGGCGGGAAAGAGGCCATACGCTCCAACACTGCGCTCGCGGGGATCATGCGCGCGGCGGTGGAAGAAGCCGGCTTGCCCGCCGACTGCATACAGCTCGTGGAGGACACCTCGCGCGAAAGCGCCGCCGCAATGATGCATCTGCGCGGTTATCTGGACGTGCTCATCCCGCGAGGAGGGGCCGGCCTCATACGCAGCGTGGTGGAAAATTCCTCCGTCCCGGTGATACAGACCGGAGCGGGCAACTGTCATGTCTATGTGGACGCTTCGGCGGACGTGGGCATGGCCGTGGACATCATAGTGAACGCAAAGACGTCGCGTCCCTCCGTATGCAACGCCGCGGAGACGCTGCTCGTGCACAGGGACATCGCTGAGAGGTTCCTGCCGGCGGCCGCAGCCGCGCTCACGGAGAAGGGCGTGGAGCTGCGCTGCTGCGAAAGGGCGCTGGCCATAATCGGCGGCGCGGGCGTTCCCGCTGCGGAGGAAGACTGGGCCACTGAATACGACGATTATATCCTTGCCGTCAGGGTGGTGGACGACATAGACGAGGCCATGGCGCATATAGCGCGCTACGGCACGATGCACAGCGAGGCGATAGTCACCGAGAGCTACGCCGCTTCACAGAAATTCACGCGCGGGGTGGATGCCGCCGCCGTGTATGTGAACGCCTCCACGCGGTTTACGGACGGCGGGGAGTTCGGCCTCGGGGCGGAGATCGGCATTTCCACGCAGAAGCTCCATGCCAGGGGGCCGATGGGCCTCGCGGAGCTGACGACGATAAAATACATAGTGCTGGGCAGCGGACAGATACGCTGACGGCCGGATGAAAGGATAGGCTATGAGCAAGGATCTGAATGGCTGGGATCAGCCGGAGGAGATGACGCCGGAGACGGCGCGGGATAAGGCTGCGTCGGAGGAGACTGCGGCCTCTGAAAATGTGGAGATAGACATACCCGTTGGAGACGACGATTTCGTCGCGCCCGACGGAGACGGCCCCGAGCTCACCATAGACAGCGACGAAGCCCGCGAATACGCCAGGGCGAAAGAGAACGCGGAGCAGGTGGTGAAAAAGCACAAGCTCGTGGAGACGGCCAAACAGGAGCCGAAGCACAAAAACGCTAAGAAAAAAGAGCGCGAAAATCACGCCCGGCCGGAAACAGAGCCGGAGGGCGAGCTCGTGCTGGAGGACGTGCTGCTCATGGGCGAGGAGGCCGGGCAGGACGCGCAGACGGATGGCGCGGAGCCGGCGGCCGTGGCGAAGCACGACCAGACCGCGTACTCCGCCAGGGGCCTGGGCCGCACGAAACAGATGCTCTGGGGACGCCGCAGCCACACGTACGCCGCGCCGCTGGGGTTCGCGTTCATCATACTCGCGATAATCGGGCTCATCTCCGTCATAATATTGTGCGTCAACCTGACGGCCAACATCGTGGACAACACGGAGGAAAAATCCGCCTTCGAGTGGAAGATATATCCGCTGCTCATGTTCGACCCGGCGGCCTTCGACAGCCCTACGCAGCTCGACGAGGTGTTCGTGCTCAAGACGGCGCTGTGGAAGACGCTGCTCGAAAACCGCACGAAGTACACGTACAACGACAACGGCATGCTGGTGGTGCCCGCCTCAGACCTCGACGTCGCGGCGAAGAGCCTTTACGGCGACGTCATCAAGCTGTCGCACCAGTCGTTCAGCGAGGGGTATGAGTTCTTCTACATCTACGACGAGGAACAGAACGCCTATCTCGTCCCGGTGCAGGGGCAGACGGCGCAGTATTCCCCCAAAGTCATAAAGATCACGAAGAACGACAACCTCTACACGCTGCTCGTGGGCTACGTGCCGCCGAACGACCTGTGGAACATAGACACGGAGGGCAACATGACGGAGCCTTCCCCGTCGAAGTACATGTATTACGACCTGCAGAAGACGGACAGCGGCTATATCATAGTCGCCGTGCGCGAAGTGCCGAAGGAGGAGCTGCCTGAGGACGCCGGCACCGGCGGCCAGCAGCAGCTCAACCAGACCAGATACGACGAGTATGTGGAGGGCTTTATGGCCAGCCAGAGCGCGGCCGCGTCGGGGGACACCTCGTCTTATAAACAGGCGGTGGGCGCCGACTCGCTCGACGGGACGGACAGCGGGTCCGAGAGCGCCTCCGGGGATTCGGGCAGCTCGAGCGGCTCGGAAAGCACGGAGTCCGCAAGCAGCTCGGAGGGATAAAACCGCATATCGCACAGGGAGAGGACAAAAGTCCTCTCCTTTTTTGTGTGCAAAAAGCGTAAAGATCGCGGCGGGCGGAG
>Ga0268263_1001276_pt1 | contig 23513 bp, 18 predicted proteins | sample Biomet5_FD_190358 | JGI IMG/M metagenome (GOLD analysis project Ga0268263, IMG submission 190358) | Microbial communities from bioreactor (seeded with sewage sludge) at LBNL, California, USA - Biofuel metagenome 5 (SPAdes) (version 4) | ecosystem: Engineered > Bioreactor > Anaerobic >... | reverse complement strand
GAGTTTTATTGAAAGGGAATTCAAAAGAAAGAAAATAAAAGCCTATTATTACCCTCTTATCATCCTCGGAGCTGGCATTCTCGGGCTTATTGTTATTAAAATCGCATCCCCGTCCCTGTATTCTCTTATCATAAGTGCACCAAACACTGTTTTCGGAATTCAACAGGGAGGACCTTCCACAATCGATGAAGCTTCTTCAATATTTTACGATTATGGCGTTTTTACTATGTCTAAAGTTTATTCAAATTTCACTCCTACGGGATTTTTCGCGTCTCTGCTCGGGATGTTTATTCTGGCTGCAAACCTGTTCAGAAAACCAAAGCCTCAGGAAGTGTTACTTCTTATCTGGAGTTTCCTTATTTTCCTTACAATTTACGGTCAGAACCGTTTTGCATATTATTATTCAATAAACGTTTCAGTTCTGAGTGCATATCTGGGAGGCCTATTACTTGAAAAAGTAAAATGGAGTGAACTTGACCAGAGGTTTAAAAGTAATGTAAAGTCGCCTGCAGATATCCCGAAGGCATTGAAATTCGTCAAAATAGAGCAGGTTTTTGCAGTCCTGCTTATAGTGATATTTCTTATTTATCCGGTATACGGATCTGCAATGCCATATACAAAAATGGTATACGGCCAGCCCATCCAGCCCTGGGAAGAGGCTTGTACCTGGCTTAGCTCAAACACCCCGGATCCTGGTATGAACTACAATGCCATTTATGAAGCTCCGAAAAACGGAGAGATGTTCCAGTATCCATACACTGCATATGGTGTTATGTCCTGGTGGGACTACGGGCACTATATAGAGACAATAGGTCACAGGATGCCAAATGCGAACCCGTTCCAGGCAGGAATAGGGGGACGTTCGACAAGCATTAACGAGACAAACCGACCAGGTGCTACAACCTTTCTTACAGCTCCATCTGAAGAGGAAGCAAGTGCAGTACTTGAAGCCATAGACCCGAGGCCTAACAAAGCAGGTGCACGATACATAATGTCTGATGCCAGAATGGCTACAAGTATATTCACATCAATTACTAAATGGACTCTTGATACAGAAGGGTACTACCGGGCTTACTGGATAGATAAACAGTATATAAGCCTGCCTACCACTCGATATTTTAATACCATGGAGGCAAGACTGCACATTTTAGACGGAAACGGATTGAAGCAATACCGTATGGTTCACGAGACCGAGGCCTACCAAACCGATGAGCTATTGTATAAATATGCCTATAATTTTATCCTGGGGGGTAATATTCCGCAAGCGTATACTGGTTATGTCAAGGTTTTCGAGTACGTTAAAGGTGCAAAGATAACAGGAACAGCTTCCTCCAATGAGACTGTTAAATTAAACACTACAATTCTTACGAATAAGGGAAGGACCTTTGACTATTCACAGTCAACAACTGCGGATTCTCAGGGCAGGTATGAATTCACAGTACCTTATTCGACGGATGGGCCGATTGCGGGTCAGACTCAGTTTGATACAGCGCCTTCAGGCCCCTACGTGTTGAGTTACGGCAATAAAACAAAAGAAGTGAAAGTAAGTGAAGAAGCCGTATTAAATGGAGAACAAATAAAGGTCTGAACAACTCGAAATGTGCAATTGAGTTAATTTCACACCTTTGTTTCTTTTTCCTTCTTTTCTTATCTTTATTTTATTCTCCTGAAAAATTTATTTTTGAAATTTTAAAGTAGTTTTCTACCTTTCCAGAATGCTTTTTTTATAAATTCACAGATTACATATACTTTTATATACTATTATTAAAGTTTTTTACATACCAAAGAGCTTCTTAATGTGGGACTCGAACATTGACGCATCTTTAGAAGGTACTAATGTTTCGAGGTAGGCAGTCTTAGAGAGTCTGCGAGCCGGGGAAGAAAAGCAAAACCGGGAATACTGAGTCTCTTGAAGACTGTTCTGACCGGCCCTGTATGAAATATGCATGAGATTCATGAACATAAATAAAGTAGATCTAAACAACTATAATTAAAACTTGTAAATAATCAGACCTAATTGCCTGTATATTATTACATGTCTGTATAATATTGCCGACTTTATTTTCTTCTTCCATAAGTTATATGCTTAATTGAAAAAACTTGCTTCTAAAGGGATTATTATGAGTTCTCAGGATCATCCTGTATCATCGTTCAAAGATATAATCAAGTCCAGCTGGCCTTATGCTCTGGCAGTTGCGATAATTGGTTTCATATCTCTATGGATAAGAACATGTCCTTCAGCTACGGTGTTCTTATCTGACGGGTCTGTAAGGTTTACGGCTAATGATGCCTGGTTTCATATGCGTACCTTAAGGGTTCTGCTTGAAAACTACCCCCACAGAATGTTTTTCGACCCAATGACCAACTATCCTAATGGGAGTTACATCCATTTTGGTCCATTGTTTGATCAAATGATGGCTATTACTTCCCTGATTCTTGGACTGGGTCATCCCAGCTCTCATCTTGTTGATACTGTTGGAGCTTACTTTCCTGCAGTTCTCGGAGCTCTGACTGTCATTCCGGTTTACTACATAGGAAAATATCTCGGTGGGCATAAGACAGGGATTCTAGCTGCAATCCTGATCGCATTTGCTCCAGGTCAGTTTCTGACTCGTTCTCTGATTGGCTCTGCCGACCATCATGTTGCCGAGTCACTATTCAGTACTTTATTCATGATGTTTTTTATGCTGGCCTTAATTTCGGCAAAGGAGAATAAGCTGCGTTTTGAAGATGTGTTTAATAAGAAATTTATTGTCCTGAAAAAACCTCTTTTATACTCGGTTCTGGCTGGTGTTATGTACTCAGCTTACCAGCTTTCATGGCCAGGAGGTTCTCTTTTCTTATTAATCATTCTTGTTTATGCCGTGTTCCAGTATATCTTTGACAACTTCCGGAATGAGTCCAGCGATTACCTTGGGTTTACAGGCGTAGTCACCTGCTTAGTAAGTACAATCCTTATCCTTCCATTTGTCCATCCTGACATGGGCTTTTCACTTTATTATTACTCTTGGTTCCATGTCGTTACTGCTCTTGGAGCAATGGCAGGCTTTGCGGTTTTGAGTCTCATTGAAAGGGAATTCAAAAGAAAGAAAATGAAGACTTATTATTACCCACTGATAATCCTCGGAGCTGGTATTCTTGGGCTTATATTTATCAAAATTTTATCTCCTTCACTTTATTCCCTGATTATAAACGCACCGAGCACTGTTTTTGGGATTCAACATGGAGGACCTTCGACAATTGGTGAAGCTTCTTCTACATTTTACGATGATGGCGTCTTTACCCTGTCCAAAGCTTATGAATATTTCACTCCTACGGGATTTTTCGCATCTCTGCTTGGGATGTTTATTCTGGCTGCAAACCTGTTCAGAAAACCAAAGACTCAGGAAGTGTTACTTCTTATCTGGAGTCTTTTAATTCTTTTTGCAATTTACGGCCAGAATCGTTTTGCATATTACTATTCCATAAATATTTCAATCCTGAGTGCATATCTGGGTGGATTGTTACTTGAAATAGTAAATTGGAGTGAACTTGATCAGAAATTCAAAAGTACTGTAAAATCGCCCGAAGATATCCCGAAAGCATTGAAATTCATCAAAGTACAGCAGATCTTTGCAATCCTGGCCATAGTAATATTTCTGATTTATCCGGTATACGGATCTGCGATGGCATATACAAAAATTTCAAATGGTACCCCTAGTCCGTGGGTGGAAGCTTGTGACTGGCTCCGTTCAAATACTCCTGATCCGGGAATGGACTATAATGCCGTTTATGAAGCCCCGAAAAATGGAGAGATGTTCCAGTATCCAGACACTGCATACGGTGTTATGTCCTGGTGGGACTTCGGACACTATATAGAGACAATAGGTCACAGGATGCCAAATGCGAACCCGTTCCAGGCAGGAATCGGAGGCCGCAGGGTAAGCATTAACGAGACAAACCAGCCAGGAGCAGCAACCTTCTTCACAGCTCCATCTGAAGAAGAAGCAACTGCCGTACTCAAAGCCATAGATCCAAGGCCTGACAAAATGGGTGCACGTTACGTAATAGCTGATGCCTATATGGCTACAGTGATGTTCGGGGCAATGCCTGCCTGGACTCTTGATACTGATGGGTACTATAAGGCTTACTGGACAGGTAGTCAATATCAGAGCATACCGTCTACCCGATATTTTAATTCCATGGAAGCAAAGCTGTATATTTTTGATGGAAATAGCTTGAAACATTACCGTATGGTTTACGAGACTGAGGCCTCCCAAAGCAACGAGGTCGGATATAAACAGGTATACAATTACTTCTACGGAGGTAAGCTCCCTGAGACAGACACCGGCTATGTAAAAATCTTCGAGTACGTCAAAGGTGCGAATATAACAGGCACGGCTTCTCCTAATGAAACTGTTAAAATAAGCACTACAATCCTTACGGATAAGGGACGGACATTTAAATACACTCAATCAACAACTGCAGATTCTCAGGGAAGGTACGAGTTTACAGTGCCTTATTCAACAGACGGTCCGGTTGCAGGCGAAACACAGTTTGATACTGCACCTTCAGGCCCCTATGTGTTGAGCTATGGCGATACGACAAAAGAAGTGAAAGTAAGTGAAGAAGCCGTATTAAAAGGAGAAGAAATAAAGGCATAAAGCTACGGAGTGTACTATTACTTACTCTGCTTCATCTTTATTTCTCCTTTCTTCTTTTTATTCTTCTTTTTATTCTTCCAGAAAACACTTTCAAAATTTTCAAAAAAGACTGCCATTTTTTCAGAACAATTCTTTTATATATCCGTCAGTTACCTATACTTTTATATCTGCCAGTTGCATATACTTTTATTTATATATCCTTCAATCACATATACTTTTATATACTGTTAACAACTTCGTTTCACGTCTAAGAGGGATTCTCAAGGTGGAATTAGAAGAGTTGCCACGTCTTTTAGAAGACACGTCTTTTAGAAGACTTATTACTGTTTCAAAAATAGACAGCTTGAGAAAACCTGCCTTAGGAAAGATGAGCAAAAATTTCAGGAATATCGAATCGATGAAGCCTATCCTGATAGGTTCAGTATGAAAGCTGCATGAAATTTCTGAAAATGAACGAGCAGGATTATAAATGATCAGACTGATTTGCCTGCGTAGGATAATATTATCTATTTGATTTTCTTCTTCCACAAATTATATATTTAATTGAAAAAACTTACCTCTTAAAGGGGATTATTATGAGTTCTCAGGATCATCCTGTATCATCATTTCAAAACAAAATCAAATCCAGCTGGCCTTATACTCTGGTAGTTGCGATAATTGGTTTTATATCTCTATGGGTCAGAACACTTCCTTCAGATTCGGTGTTCTTATCCGATGGGTCCGTAAAGTTTGCGACCAATGATGCGTGGTACCATATGCGTACCTTAAGAGTTCTGCTTGAAAACTACCCCCACAGGATGTTTTTCAATCCCATGACCAACTATCCTAATGGAAGTTACATCCATTTTGGTCCATTGTTTGATCAAATGATGGCTATTACTTCCCTGATTCTAGGTCTGGGTCATCCCAGCTCGCATCTTGTTGATACTGTTGGAGCTTACTTTCCTGCAGTTCTCGGAGCTCTGACCGTCATTCCTGTTTATTATATTGGAAAGTATCTCGGTGGGCATAAGACAGGGATTCTAGCTGCAATCCTGATCGCATTTGCTCCAGGTCAGTTTCTGACTCGTTCACTGATTGGCTTTACTGACCATCATGTTGCTGAGTCGCTATTCAGTACTTTATTCATGATGTTTTTCATGCTGGCTTTGATTTCGGCAAAGGAAAAAAAGCTGCGTTTTGAAGATGTGTTTAATAAGAAATTTAATGTCCTGAAAGAACCTTTTCTATACTCGGTTCTGGCTGGAGTCATGTACTCAGCCTACCAGCTTTGCTGGCCCGGAGGCTCGCTGTTCTTATTAATCGTTCTTGTTTATGCCATATTCCAGTATATCTTGGACAATTTCCGGAATGAGTCCAGCGACTACCTTGGGTTTACAGGCATAGTCACCTGCTTAGTAAGTACAATCCTTATCCTTCCGTTTGTCCACCCTGACATGGGTTTTTCTCTGTACTATTACTCCTGGTTCCATGTCGTTACTGCTCTTGGGGCAATGGCAGGCTTTGCGGCTTTGAGTCTTATTGAAAGGGAATTCAAAAGAAAACAAATGACGGCTTATTACTACCCTCTGCTAATCCTCGGAGCTGGTATTCTCGGGCTTGTTGTTATTAAAATCGCATCTCCCTCTCTTTATTCCCTGATTATAAACGCTCCAAGCACTGTTTTTGGGATTCAACAGGGAGGACCTTCGACTATTGGTGAAGCTACTTCTATATTTTACAATAGTGGCGTCTTTACCCTGTCTAAGGCTTTTTCAAATTTCACTACTACGGGATTTCTCGCTTCTATTCTAGGAATGCTTATTCTGGCTGCAAACCTGTTTAGAAGACCAAAGCCTCAGGAGTTTCTGGTTCTTGTCTGGAGTTTCTTTATTCTCCTTGCAATTTACGGCCAGAACCGTTTTGCATATTACTATTCCATAAACGTTTCAATCCTGAGTGCATATCTGGGTGGATTGTTACTTGAAAAAGTGAAATGGAGTGAACTTGACCAGAAGTTCAAAAGTGATGTAAAATCGCTCGCAGATATCCCGAAAGCATTGAAATTCGTCAAAGTACAGCATGTTTTAGCAGTCCTGCTTATAGTGGTATTTCTGATTTATCCGGTATATGAATATGCAATGCTATATGCAGTTGGCTCAGACGAGCCCAATGAGCCGTGGACGGAAGCCTGTAACTGGCTTCACTCAAACACCCCGGATCCTGGTATGAACTACAATGCCATTTATGAAGCCCCGACAAACGGAGAGATGTTCCAGTATCCAGACACTGCATACGGTGTTATGTCCTGGTGGGACTACGGGCACTACATAGAGACAATAGGACACAGGATGCCAAATGCGAACCCGTTCCAGGCAGGAATCGGAGGCCGCAGGGTAAGTATTAACGAGACAAACCAGCCGGGAGCAGCAACCTTTTTCACAGCTCCATCTGAAGAAGAAGCAACTGCCGTACTCAAAGCCATAGATCCAAGGCCTGACAAAATGGGTTCACGTTACATAATGTCTGATGCCAGAATGGCTACAGAGATATTTGGGGCAATGCCTGCCTGGACTCTTGATACTGATGGGTATTATCAGGCTTATTGGACAGGTAGCCAATATCAGAACATACCTTCTACCCGATATTTTAATTCCATGGAAGCAAAACTGCATATTTTTGACGGAAATGGCTTGAAACATTATCGTATGGTCCACGAGACTGAGGCTTATCAAACTGACGAGGTCGGATATAAACAGGTATACAATTACTTCTATGGAGGCAAACTCTCTGAAGTAAATACCGGTTATGTCAAGGTTTTCGAGTACGTCAAAGGTGCAAATATAACAGGCACGGCTTCCCCCAATGAAACCGTTAATATAAACACGACAATTCTTACGGATCAGGGAAGAACCTTTGGATACTCGCAGTCAACAACTTCAGACTCTCAGGGAAGGTACGAGTTTACAGTACCTTATTCGACCGATGGTCCAGTTGCAGGCGAAACACAGTTTGACACTGCACCTTCGGGACCCTATGTAGTGAGTTATGGAGATACGACAAAGGAAGTGAAAGTAAGTGAAGAAGCCGTATTAAAAGGAGAAGAAATAAAGGCATAAAGCTACGGAGTGTACTATTACTCACTCTGCTTCACCTTTATTTCTCCTTCTTTTTCCTTTGTCTTTATTTTTGGATTCTATCTTTTCAACCTTATTTTTTAGTCAAGTCTGCAGATTTTTTACTTTACTTTCCCGCTACTAGATATACTATTAAATATCACATTACTTCGTAACTTTCTAAATACTGGATATATCTAGGTATATAGTTATATACTATTAAAAAAACCTACCTCGCAGGTGAAGTGCGATGAAAACCCCTATCATAGGCCGAGTCTGGAAATTCGGAAACGATATCGATACAGATGTAATTATTCCTGGTAAATACCTGCGGACCAAAGATATGCAGGTTTTTGCAGCTCATGCAATGGAAGGCATTGACCCCGAGTTTGCAAAAAAAGTAAAACCAGGGGATATTATTGTAGCAGGCAGCAATTTCGGCTGCGGCTCTTCAAGAGAGCAGGCTCCCCTTGCTTTAAAACATGCAGGTATAGCCTGCGTTGTAGCAAAATCTTTCGCAAGGATCTTTTTCCGAAATGCAATCAATGTAGGGTTACCTCTTATTGAAGCCGATATAGAGTGCCAGGAGGGCGATGAGATCAGGGTTGATCTTCTAAAAGGCGAGGTTACAGTTTCAGGTAAAGGCACATTCAGGGGAAATAAATTGCCGGATTTCCTTCTCCAGATACTTGCTGACGGCGGGCTTGTAGCTCATAGAAAAAAAATCCAGAGCGAGCAAAAAGAATAATTAGTCCAGTAAATATCAAAATATACCGAAAAGTAACTGAAAGTACACCGAGATGTACACCGAAATGTACACCGAAATGTACACCGAAATGTACACCGGAAACATATCGGAAATGAATTAAATTTGACAATTACTAAAATAATAGTAACCCAGAACGGTAATCCAGAACAGTAACCTATAGTCACGCCTGTAATTGTTGCAATAAAAATTTCATTTCATCTCAGTTGAGTAGTTGCATTATTTAGCCTCGTGACTATAGAATCGATAACCCTAAAAAATCATCCAAAGCAACCGATATCTATGATTTTTCCTGATGAGTATAAGTATGTGGGCGTAACAAAATCCTTCTGCCCGGGCACTGAGGAGCCTATCTATTTTCTGACTGACTATCTGATTACAGAAAAGGAAAATCCTCAGACAGGCGACTACGAATATGCAGTCTATCACGTAAAAAAAAGTGGAGAGGGATTGCTCAGGAAAGTTGAAGCTCTCGAAACAATAGCCTCAGGAGAAGAGGTGGTAAAGTATGACAGGGAATTGAACATAAAAAACCGCACACTCCTGATCGAGACTGCAGAAAAGTTTTGTACCGGCAAAGTGAACACAGTAATTTTTACAGGTATGGATAGGCATGTTACTTTTGTTCATGCCCCTGACCTTTCAAGCATTCTTGAGCTAGAAATCCTTGATGTTGCTCCCCCTTATCCTTCCTGGCTTTCTCTTGTTGTGAAAAGGCTTGAAGCCAGTGGAATTTTCGGGGACCTCCAGGTCAGGTTTACTGAAAAGGTAATTGACCTCAGGCGTTTTGAAGGAAAAAATACGGTTTTTCCATGCAGTGCGTCTGGACTCGAAGGCAAGTGCCTGGATTCGGATGTGCTCACAGAAAATGGACATTTACTTGTAGGATGCGAGATTTCGAAGACTCTTTTTGAAATGCGTTTTCCTGAACTTGAGTATTCATTTATAAACATCTGTCCTTTCAAGTCCGAAATAGTTGTGCCCTCAAAATCCTTTATTACGCGCTGCTGCAGGTCTGAAAATTCAGGGCTTGTAAAGATTTCGGGTTTTGATGGAGCTGTAGTCCACTGGGGAGCATCGGAGTACCAGGTTGCTGAAGCTATCCGAAAACTTGTAAATAGCCTCAGGCAGGGTTCAGAGGATCTAAATGCCAGAGCGTATAAGGTGTAGGACTTACGCGGTTGAACTGATAAATCAATAGCATCAAACCTTCAACTGTATAAACCACTAAACAAGTCACAACGCCTAAAGTGCTTGATTTTGTACTTCAAGTGCGTAAGTCCTAAGGTGTTCACAATTAAACTGCAGGCCTGCTAAGTTTACTTAAGGAAACTTATACTGAAAATTGGTAATTGAAAAAACTGCCGTGTGCGAAATTCAATTTACCTATTTCATATCTTTCTTTTAATATTAATACTGTCTGCTCCTATCTTCCCATTTTCATCAGCTGTTGATGATAAACACGTAGGTTAAAGTCACTTTTAATGGTAAGTTATAATGATGGGCTTTTAGGCTTTTTTGCTGCCGAACGTTCGTTTTAATACTAACCAAAAGTACTCACTGAAGATGTCCATAAATTCTAATATTTATTCTTTGAGTATTCGTTTAAGGTTTCTCAGACTTTTTTTACTAAGTTATATTTTTTTCATAAAGTAAACCAAAACTGATCTTGCAAGACTATATAAGTAACACAGACTTGTGAATTGTCGTGTCAGGTAAAAGAGCAGGAATCATGTTATCTTTTTGTCAGTAGCAATTTTCTGTGTAAGAGTCTGATCAACTTTTATTAATTATATTTTTATGTCTAAATCATAAGATTTTTTATTATAGATATACAAGTTCAGTATTAATAGCAACACCCGGCGATATTTGGAAAAAGTTATAATCTATGAAGGTCATCCTTTTAAAGGATCATTTACTGGCAACGCTCGTAATTGAGGGGATTTGAGGGGAGTGTCAAATATTTAAGTAACTCATGTAATCGGAAGCGGGTAGCCGATTACATAACAAAATTAAGTCTGGGGGGTAATGCTATGCTTTTGCTCATGATTGCATGGATTGTTGGATTCATTGTGGGGGTTTTCTTGCTGAAGTTTTTGTTTGTAACGGTTGCGGTACAGGCTTCACTTGCTTATAACACAATCATTGGACGTAATATTCATGGGAAGTATCAACAGGTGAATGTGATACCTGATTTGGTTAAAACTCTCGCGGACAGCAACATATACCAGCGTTATTCGCTTGATCCGCTGCGTGTTGTAAAATATCCAGCGTTTTATAGGAAAGGTTTTAAGTTTTTTGACGAAGATCAATATAAATATGCTGTTTCTTATGAAGGCAACGGTAAGTATACTGTCTATAGAAAAGTAAGGGCAGGAATATCAGGCAATAAAACAAAAACAATGGTTGAGGAAAAGTCTGAAATTAAAGTATGAGCAGAACTAAGGTGCGAGTAGAGTTATTTAACTTAAGTGCTGCCAAGGCTATACCAATATGTATGAGCAGAACTAAGGTGTGAGCAGAGTGTGAAAGTATCCACACAGCAATTTAATTTAAATACTGTCCGTTATAATCATGTTACTCAGACTTTTCGGGCTTAGTCTGCCTGGAATTTGACGAGATCCATATCCCCTATCATCCTCTCAAAAAGTATTTTTCATCCGTTGCCTGCACAGAAAACATAGTTTTAAATCTGATTGTAGATTTATTGGATCATCAAAAGGGTAATAACCAGGCATATAGGTATTTTGAGGATTTCAAGTATCAAATGTACTCATGTACTAAATCTCTAATTATTCCTAAATCGCGTGTTAAATCTCTAATTACCCTTAAATCATGTGTTAAATCTTTAAATATCTCATAATCATGTTTTAAAACTCTAACTACCCATAAATCTTATACTAAAGATTTTAACTATCCCGAAAAATCTCATTTATAAAACGAAACTGGAGTTCACCTAATGTCTTTCCTGACTAACTTCCTTTTAGGGCTCGGGCTTTCAATGGATGCATTTGCAGTTTCCATGTCCAGCAGTACTACTATACGGCCTTTTCATCTAAAGGATGCACTGAAGCTTGCCTTCTTTTTTGGAGGATTTCAGGCTTTTATGCCTGTGTTGGGCTGGCTTGGAGGGAGCGCAGTAAGTGGCTTTGTATCAAACTATGCTCCCTGGATTGCTTTTGGGCTTCTGGCCTTTATCGGAGGCAAAATGATTTATGAGGCTCTTTACGGAGATCCGGATGGGAAGATAAATTCCCTCAATTATTCGGTGCTTCTGATGCTCGCAATCGCTACAAGTATAGATGCCCTTGCCGTGGGAATTAGCTTTGCTTTTCTCAATACTCCTATTCTTGAACCTGTGATTATAATCGGCTGTGTGACCTTTTTCATGTCTTTCTGCGGAGCAGTCCTGGGGTGCAGAATAGGTCATTTTTTTGAGCACGAAGTCGAGATTATTGGAGGACTTATCCTCATCGGGATTGGTGGAAAAATCCTTGCCGAACATCTGCTCTGGATCTGACAAATCCTGGAAGTCTCAAAAAGTTACGCCAGATTCATATACCCCTAACTAAGATGCAGTTAATATGAGACTGGCTGTAATCGAAGGTGATGGTATAGGCAGGGAAGTAATCCCTGCGGCTGTTAAAGTCCTTGATGCTTTCGGGCTTGAGTTTGAAAAAGTTCCCCTGGAGCTTGGCTATACCCGGTGGGAAAGGACAGGAACTGCAATATCAAATGATGATCTGGAAACTATAAAGGGGTGCGATGCTGTCCTTTTTGGGGCAATTACTACTGTACCGGACCCGAATTACAAAAGCGTGCTCCTGACTATACGAAAGGAACTGGACCTGTATGCTAATGTCAGGCCTGTAAAACCTCTGCCCGATATAACAGGAGTTACCGGGAGAAACGATTTCGATTTTATTATTGTCAGGGAAAACACTGAAGGGCTGTACTCGGGAATTGAAGAAATAGGGCCCGAAATCTCCTGGACGAAAAGAGTCGTCACCCGGAAAGGTTCCGAGCGGATTGCAGAATATGCCTGTAAGCTTGCAAAGAAAAGAAAGAACAAGCTGACTATTGTCCATAAATCCAATGTCCTGAAATCCGACAAGCTTTTCCTCGATGTTTGCAGGCAAACTGCCAGTGCTAACGGCGTGGAATATGAGGATATGCTGGTTGACTCGATGGCTTACAACCTTATTATGCACCCTGAAAGGTATGACATTGTGGTCACAACGAACCTCTTCGGAGATATTTTGAGTGATATGTGCGCAGCCCTTGTAGGAAGTCTCGGCCTTGTCCCAAGCGCCAATATAGGGGATAAATATGCCTTCTTCGAACCTGTGCACGGGAGCGCACCTGACATTGCCGGAAAGGGCATTGCAAACCCGCTTGCTGCAATCCTCTGTGTAAAGATGCTGCTCGAATGGATGGGAGAACCTCGATCTCAAATTATCGATGAGGCAATAGCCTATTTGCTTCAAAAGAAAATCATCACTCCTGACCTCGGAGGGACGGCTAGCACAATGGAAGTCGGAAACGCAGTTGCGGAATATGTGGTGAGTAATATGTGAGGAACAATATACAGGATCGGCGCAGCTCACCCTGGTAACGTAGTTTAACCTGGTAAAAGCAGTTCAACCTGCCAGGATGGATCGCCTCCTGCCAGAGGAGAGTTTTTAATATTTTAAGCCCTTTTTTATAATAAGGCGCAGTTACATTTTTATCAAAAATGACTGCGCACTTAAATTCTGACTTATCGCTAACGAATGAATGGGGGTTTCATTCTGCGTCAATTTTTCGATATCTCGCTGCCTATTACGGAAGAAATGGTTGTATATCCGGGAAAGCCGGGGCCTTCTATTAAGAGGTATGCCTCTGTCCCGAAGGATAAGGTAAACGAGTCTATCCTGACTCTTGGAAGCCATACAGGCACTCATGTAGAGTCCAGGCTGCATCTTCAGGAAGGTAGAGAAGGAGTTGCTGACTTGCCTCTTGATCATTTTTATGGAAAGTGCAGGGTTTTTGATCTCGCTCTGGTAGAAAGTGAAATTCATAGGCAAGACCTTGAAGAGTTTGAAATCGGACCTGAAGAAATAGTACTTCTCAAGACCAGAAATTCGGCTCTTGGGTACGTGAAATTCCTTGAAAATTATGTACATCTTAAAATGGATGCAGCTGAATACCTCGTCAATGCCGGAATCAAAACCCTGGGATTTGATTACCTGAGCATCAAAAAACCCGACGGGGACGATGAGGTCCGTGAACTGCTTATAAATAATACGACTTTATTTTTAGGACTTAACCTTGCCGGTGTTCCTGAGGGGGAATATACATTCATAGGTCTGCCTCTCCGTATAGATACGGACGGAGCTCCGGCGAGAGTGATACTTGTTAAAGACTAACATTTCATAATAAAAACTAGTGTTGAGTCAGTCATCAAGGATTCAATGATTCCGAATAATTACAATCGATCTTATACGACATTTTGTGGTTGATTCTACATAGGAAAGACCGAATAATATAATAATTACAGCAAATGTTTTCAAAAACAGTTATAAAAAATTGACTTCAAACTTTATCCTGTGTAATTGGGATATAAATTACAGGTTTAAATAGAATCAGTTGAAAAGTAAGTTTCTCTCCGCCTTTAATTTTCGTCGGAATTTCTTCATGTTTCCGGTTTTTTTCTGACTTTTCTTGAAGTTTTTGCATCTCAGTTGGTCTGTTCTTGAGATCCACTTCAATTGACTTATTTTGAAACTTACTTCTCAACGTTCCAGTTCTTTAGAGGTTTTACATCATTTTGATTCGCAGTTTTTAATTTGCAGCTGTTCAATTCGCAGTTTTTTATTATATGACTCAAGTGCTTCCAGGCTAGTAGTCAATAATCCTGTTTTATATACTCATTACTGGAGCCTTTAGTTTAAGTATAGACATATCTCCAAACTGTACTGAGGAATTTATGTTTCTGTAACTTTCAAACTGCTCATAATACTGAGCACGCTCGATTAATCCTTTGAATATTTCCTCCATTGTATTCACCTCTATTTCCAAAAACTACTTCAGTACTTATTAATCTCAGCCTAGCAGAGTGAAAGTATTTCTTTCAGGACGTCCGGCAAAAATTCCAGTCTCTACAGTTATTGAGGCTGAGAGGCTGAAAACCTTTCCGGAAGGCTTTCAAAAAAATGGAGTCAAAAAATGTTAAATGCTAAGAAAAAAAAGTTTTAAATGGAGAGCCGGGATACAATAATTAATTCTTTTTTGCGGTGGCTACAAGCTGCTCTCCAAGCTTTTTGCATCTCAACAGTTCTTTTTCATATGGTCTGTACTTTACCTGCAACCCGGGATCAATCACTTCAATTCCTGCGCTTTTTAGTTCCTGTTCTATGATTTTTACTGCGCCTCCTCCCCAGCCATAGGATCCGAATGCCATAGCTTTTTTCTTCTGGGGGCGCAGGCCTTTGAGATATACTAAGAAGTCACCCACCGTTGGAAAGAGCCCATTATTAAGGGTCGGTGAGCCTACTGCAAAGGCGGCTGCATCGAGCATCTCTTTCATGATATCACTCCTCGAGCTTTTTCGAAGATTCAGCAGTTTTACCTCCACACCTGCGGCTCGGACAGCTTCGACAATCTCGTTTGCCATTATTTCTGTGCTGCCCCACATGGTATCATATATCACAAGCACTTTTTCTTTTACCTCTCCGCCAGCCCATGATCTATAAGCTTCAAGGATCTTCGGCAGATCACGTTTCCATATAATTCCATGAGAAGGAGCTATCTGCAAGGGTTCTATTTCCAACTTGGTTAATAACCCAAGATAACGAAGAAGAGGCATATGGAAAGGCATGAGAATGTTTGCGTAGTACTCGGCTGCTTCAGGAAGGACATCTCCCACTTCGAAATCATACCTTTTTGAGGTTGCTATATGCTGCCCGAAACCATCGTTTGAAAAGAGGATCCTGTCTTCTTTCAGGAAAGTTTCCATACTATCAGGCCAGTGCAGCATTGTAGCTTCCAGGAACAGAAGGGTTTTGCCACCCAGATCCAGCTGGTCGCCTGTCTTCACAACCTCAAGGTCCCAGTTCTCACTGCCCGAGCCCTTGAAGTAACCGTTAAGGATATCGACGCCTTTTTTTGTAATGAGTATTTTAGCATCGGTTTGTTTTTTAAGCTCTGCCAGAGAACCTGAGTGGTCAAGTTCCATATGGTTTACTACAATGTAGTCGAGTTTTGAAGGGTCTATAACCTGACTAATGCGTCTGAGCATCTCCCCTGCAAAGGGAGATTTTACCGTATCTATAAGTGCGGTCTTTTCCCCAACGACCAGGTAGGAGTTGTAGGTTGTCCCTCCGGGAGTTGTAAATCCGTGAAAATCTCTTCCGTTCCAATCAATTGCCCCTACCCAGTATACACCACTGGAGAGTTCAACGACTCCACCTGTTTCTTCTGTATCCATATTCGCATCTCGTCTGGTTTTTCAGGTTTGCATCCGGAAACTGGTAATTTCTTCCAGGAACTGGTCAATTAACTCGTAATGACTTCTTTCGTAACCTGCCAGCATCTCGAAGAAATTTTTCAGGCTTTCGTCATCTACCCTTTTTGCGACTTCCAGATAGAAATCTTCACTTTTTCTCTCGTGCCTGAGAGCTGCAACAAGGATTCCCGCATCTCCAAGCGTAATCTCTCCACCTTTTATGCGGCCAATATCAAACTCAGGAGTGAAAGACTGACCACTCGGAATTTCCGTACTGGTTACAGGCAGCTCATTTTGATCCCGATATCTTTCAAGATAGCCAAGATGTTTTACCTCTTCATTTGCCAGATACTCGTAGAGTTCCTTAAATTTCGGTTTGTCCATTAAAGCAGCTTTACTAAAGTAGAAGTCTCTTGCCTCTATTTCCCTCTCAATTGCCAGAGCTACGGCTTCTTCAATTCCTTTAAGATTTTTTACTTCTTCTACTACATTTTGATACTCGCTTCTCATACCTTTTACCCCATATGATAACTTATCTCTTCAGATTACCCGATTTTTAAAGTTTTTATGTTCTGGTTTCTTCCTTAGTTTTCTTCTTTTTTCGTTCTTTCACTTTCAGGATTATATCTTCAGTAGGTCGCTCAAGCCCGAATATGTCATAAATCTCGTAAGGGCTTTTAAGCACCGTGATATTTTCCATCTGTGCAAGTTTTTCCGAGTTTTGAACATCTACTTCACGCATATTAAGTTCAAAGGCTCTGCCACTGGGTGCAGAGGTTTTTACACTCCCTCTTTTCTGGTCTACTGGCAGGATGAAAATAGGTGTTTGTCCTTTTCCAGTCTGTGAAACTGCGTTTGTAACAAGGGTATCTGCAATCCCATACACAATTTTTGCCACGGTATTGGCAGTTGCCGGGGCTATCAATAAGAAGTCGTAGTATCCCATCTGCAGTGGGCCTGCAATGAACGGGGAGTTAGGGCCTGCATCCACCTTGAAATTAGGAAAGTCGTTCTGAATTTTATCCCAGAGATGATACCATTTCATTACGGTCTCGCCCTCTTTAGAGAGAAAAACCATTGCTTCAACATTTGTTCGGTTCTTAATGTCCACCAGAATACTGTAGGTCTCAATCATCTGGTCTCCCGAACCTGTTATTCCCCATGCTATTCGCTTGATGTTCTTATTTAATGGTTCTACCAAAATAGCTCCTCCTTAACTGGTTCTGACAAATTATGGAATTATTTCTCTTCCTGATTAACCTGAATCCTGAAAATCCTTCCAAAATTTACATCATTTGCTTTCTTCTTTTTGCGTTTCAGACGACTGGGGTTTGGATTCCGTTCCCGATGAAGCATTTTTTACAAGCCGGGTTGTCTGGACAAGTTTTTTTAGGGTTCTTCTAAGGCTTCTCATGCCTTCTGAATCTTCTGAGACTCCTTCTTCCCCTTTGTCCTTCGACCAGAATGTCCCCCCCAGGTTAGCTCCGAAAGAGCCTCCTCCCACAGGTATCATTTCGTTGATCACATAAAAGTTCAGGATAGTCTGGATTGCCGGTTCCTGTCCCCCTATCCTGTCTCCTCCGTCTGCAATTCCCATTCCAACTTTATTCAAAAAAACCTTTGGGTTTTTGGCAACTATGGCTCTGCATCTATCCATAATTGTTTTGGTCTGAGCGCTCAGTGTTCCCTGATAAACAGGAGTTCCAATAATCCAGGCGTCTGCCCAGATCATTTTGTCGTAGAGCTCGGCTGAAATATCATCCTTATGAATGCAGCCTTCCTTTGTTTTTAGACAGAAGTCGCAGTGGATGCAAAAGTTCAGCTTTTTCCCTTTTGCAGAAAAGTAATCGGTTTCTGCACCATATTTCTCCTCTGCAATCTTCAGCGCTTCCCGGACCAGAAAGTCAGTTGCCATATTTCTGGGACTTCCGGAGATTCCGAGAATTCGTATAGGTTTGGCTTCGGTTTCTTGCATGTCCCCCTCCGAATTACAAGTAAAATTATGTATATAAGCAAATATATCTATATGCTGGTATATCTTTCGGGTAAATAATTTTATGCCTGAGTAGTTATATGCTTGAATTTTTTTAATTTTTTCCTTTACAGCTTAAATCTTCTGTATAACGCTATCGGGGAAAGAAATAAGCAAATTGTTCCGGCTCCGAGGATTGTATATTCCTTTTTCAGGATAAATTGTCATGCCAATTAAGGATATGTTGAAAGTCTCTTCACCGAAAAGTTTATCTAGATGTTATTGAGACGCCGACCTATTTAGTTCCAAAAACTGGTAAAGTATGAGGCGTCATAAAGTATTCGTTCGGAGACGTGACGCACTCATGAGAACAAAAACAGGTATTATGTGATTGAAACAAAATAAACGATTTCAAACAAAACAGGTGATTTCAAACAAAATGGATGATTTCAAACAAGACCGGTGGTTTGGAAACAAAACAAACGCTTTCAAACAAAACAGGTGATTTCGAACAAAATGGATGATTTCAAACAAGACCGGTGGTTTGGAAACAAAACAAACGCTTTCAAACAAAACAGGTGATTTCGAACAAAATGGATGATTTCAAACAAAGGGAGTATTACATGAATATGCTGTTAATCTAGAGTAAAAAAGTAGATATTTTTGGTACTAAATTATAGAAATCTGGAAGTTCACAGGAAAACAGCCAATTTTTAACTCTTGATCTTATATTAATCCTGATCTTATATTACGAAAATAAATTGGATTGAATCTCAGTTGATGAACTGAGAGTTTTCCAATAAGAAAATATCTTATCCACAGTTTTCAATTCTGTTATCGTGGATATTTACACCAGTTTCTTTTGTATTTAAGCGCACTACTGCAGGGGCAGGTAAGTCATGGAAATGGTTGCCGGAAGCTTCTATGTTTTTAAGAGTTCCCTGTAATTCCAGGCCTGCGTATCCACCGCCAGATGTAGTACATTCATTGTTTTTCATGACACCATTAGTAACGGAATCGAATCTAACGGATGAATTAGTCCGGTTGATAAAGTTACAATTCTTAACTGTAATGCCGTTTACATGATAGGCATATACTCCGTCATGTCCGCATTTGTTTACAGTTACGGAATCTATCACTACGTTGCTGGATTGTGAAATGAGCATTGCATCATTACATCCATTCTGGAACGTAACATCCTGAATTGTTAATCCGTTGCAGTTTACTATAGTTGCCATGTTATAACAGGAGGTTCCGAGCCTGACACCAGAATAATAGTCGGACTGGCTGCCATCAACAGTTATGCCTTTTATTGTAACGCCGCTTGCAGAACTGCCTCTAACCATAAGCATGGCTTTCTTGTCTGAAATACTGCTCTCACGCCCACCCCAGACCGGTAGTCCTTTGGCAAGCTTAATCTTTGTACCGGAATCTCCTTCAAGGACTGTGTTGCTGCCGATCCGAAGAGAATCGCTTATATCATACGTGAAAGGGCCTTTAAGGTGGACAGTTGTGCCCGGGTTCTGTGCAGCAAATTCAAGGGCCTGGTTAATCTGGACATCATCGGCTTTTCCATCACAATTGTAGTCTCCACTTCCGTCTCCTGCAACAGTTACTACCTTTGTACTCTGAGCGCCTAACGCAGCCGGTACAGTTGTTAAAATAAGGCATGTTACCAGGAATAGGGTTCCTAGTTGTCTTTTTTGCATCGTATCACCTTTGGGTTGGATTTTTATAGGGATTTAAGTGAAATCAAAAAACATACAGTAAGGTACTTCTTTCCCAAATATTCTCAAAATTTCATATTACGTACTCGTAATACTTACTTTTCCGAACTAATCTAATCAGATAGGGATTTTAAATTCTTGAATAGAATTCTCTGATCAGGTCGGATCTATACGGGTATTCAGATTCCTATTACGTCTGCGTAATATTTTTTGAACCTATCCAATTCGGTTCTCTGCGATTTAGTGGGGTGGACACGTTGCACACAGAGTATCCACTCTCCAATAACGTATAGTAGGGATTAGTCACTGGAGGTGGCCGGAAACTAGAAGTTTTGGCTTCTACAAATCAAAACTACTACTGACCACAGGATAGTAGCCTTCTGGTCAATATTATTTATTTATCTAATACGGCCTTTAGCCAGATCAACTCTCCTTTTTAAAAAGGTCTGATTCATCATTACTGAATTTCTGAGTTGACACACTTGGTTATGTGATCTTATTATAAAATATTTTTGGTATTATATCAAATAAATTTATATAATGTGTAATTATTTCAATATATTTTAAGTGTTTATGGAACAGAGAAGTAAAATTTTACAAAGGAAATTTAAATACGTATCAATTTATATAATAAACATGATTTTCTTTAATATTAAGAAGAAGCTGAGGAACAAAGATCGTATTATATATTTTAATGCTGATTTTATCTCATAAGGCGGGAATACCCCTCTTCCTCAGACGATCCGGTTTTACCGGATCAGATCGGGAGTAGTAGTTGACTGATTAATTTAGTTGATATTGACTTGGCTCATATTGATTTAGCTGATACTGTTTTTACTGATACAGGTTTGTGGCTTTATATCGCCGGTTTATTGCTTTGTTTTTATACCATATTCATCAAAAATGTGTAATATACTAGAAGTTTAACTCCTTCTCGCCTGGCACTATGTATAAGAGTCTGGTCAGAAAAGTCTCAGGTTTTCTTAGCCTCCATTCCTAAAACAAAAAAAGGTAGTAAAATCCAATGAACATTGATATGCAAGTAAAATTAGAATACATTTTACTTCTATAATTATATATTGCGGAGTGCTTCTCTTTATATAATAACTAATATTATATGTCAATGAATATATCAAATTATCAAATATAAATTAAAATCGTATGAATTGTGCTGTTATAACAAAGTCAGAATAGCTTGGGGTTTTACTAACGGCATATGGTGGGGTAAAAGTGAAAAGGAAATTATTTTCGGTATCATTAGTTCTTGTATTTTTTATTTTGATATCGACAGTGGCTTCAGCCGAACAATATACAAAAATTGGCAGTGGGGCTGAGCCTGCTATCGATGATGGTAAAGTAGCGTGGACAAGTAATGGTGTTATTCACGTTTATGACCTGAAAACCAAAAAAGAAACTACAGTTAACTCTTCCGCAGCATCTTATCCAGCGATTTCAGGCAATAAGTTAGTTTGGCATGACGAGAGCAGTGGAGTCTCCAGACTTACTGTATACGATATAAAAACCAGGGCAAGATCTCACATTACAAAAGATGTAGACAAAAGTAGTATTCCTGCTATTTATGGCAGCAGGATAGTATGGAGCGCAGATTCCTGTGTTTACATGCGTGACATATCCACATCTATGCAGACTAAAATCGCAGCTGGAAGCAATCCTGATATCTATGCTAACAGGATCTCTTATGACTCTTATTCTACCAAGGACACTCCGCAAATTTACGTATATGACATTACTACTAAAAAAGCAATAGATGTCAGCCAGTATGGTGATAACATGTTTTCACATATTTATGGCGACAAAGTGATATGGTCGGATTTTTACAACAGACTGGGTAATATCCGCATGTATGATATTGTTACCGGGCAACAAACCGAAGTCACAACAGGGGATGACAAAACTGGTTATGATACTGGCGGTTCAACTGACATAAGTGGCAAGAAGATTGTGTACTTGAAGCATAACAACCTTGCGAATATAGATTCAGGTGATTTATACATATATAATACATATACCGGAAAGAGCAAACAGTTGACATCTGGCAATACTGCACAAACCCCGGCTATATCCGGCAACGTTATAGTGTGGTCTGATTCTTGCAGTATCTATATGTTGAACTATTGACAATAATCACTGACAAGAATCAGCCGTAAACGCGAATCTCTGGAAACTGGATCCCAGAAATGAGATTAACTCTAAAATGCATTCGTTGCAACTCAGACCATGTCAGAACTGGAAAAACATGCTGCTTTAATTGTGAAATACACAGAAGGAGTCAACATTACTATAAAGAGCAAATATATTGTAGCGAGGTAAAGTAGCATTATTATGAAGTAAAGCAGCAGCAAAGTAAAGTAAGGATTTCGCTGCTTTATATTTTTAAAATACAAACGTAAAAGGAGAGTTATTGATCTATTTTTCAGTGCTTTTTAATTAGAGTGCAAGTTTTTGGTGTGTTTTACTGATTTTTCTTTTCTTTAGCGCTTTCCTCGAGTTCTTCTTTTGCCACATTGAACCCTTTCGAAAAGTCTATCTGCACTGCCCTTCGAGTTTATTTTCATTTATCTTTATTATTTCTTGCTCTATATCTACAGTTAATATTCGCCCGAAAGCTGCGGGATTTTCGCCACATGCCATTTTCCAATATAAACCTTTTGGCCATTTTGAAAGAATACTTTTCTTCGAAAAAGCCCCGTTTCTTCCAGTTTCTTTCTCATGACCTAAGTTAGTACATTTTGAAACTGCGGTTTCAAGTACCAGTTTCTGGAAAAGGTTTTTAAGGTATTAGGACTTACGCACTTGAAGCACAAAACAATAGCAGTAAACTCATAACTTCTTAAACTATAACTTTTAATTATGATGTTTACTATACTTGATTTTGCAGCATAAGTGCGTAAGTTCCGGGTATGATTATCTTTCTTGAGTGATTCGGGCTTTAAAAGTTCACTATGAGGAAGATGAATAAACAATTTTATTACGATGATTTTATATAAGTTGTTTAATACAGTTAAATATATATAGATTCTTAAATACTGTTATGTGAAATTATATCAGGTTTATAATTAATGTCTATTATAATGGATATTAATTATTATTTAAAAGAAATATTTTGGGGACAAAAAACGGACCCATTTATTTTAAACAGTAATCAGGAGTAACTTGAGATGAAGTTCGGAATCGAATTTGTGCCGAGCGATCCCGCCTTAAAGATCGCATATTACGCAAAGCTCTCAGAACAGCAGGGATTTGACCATGTCTGGATCACTGACCATTACAACAACCGTGATGTGTACTCCACTCTTACCGTTCTCGCCCTGAACACTAACAGTATTAAGATCGGTCCCGGTGTTACAAACTCCTACACCAGAAACCCCGCAATTACTGCATCCAGCATTGCCTCAATTGCCGAGATATCAGGCGGCAGGGCAGTTCTCGGCCTTGGGCCAGGAGATAAAGCGACCTTCGATGCCATGGGCATTGCATGGGAAAAGCCTCTTGCAACCACCAAAGAAGCAATCCAGGCAATCAGAGACTTTATTTCAGGCAAGAAGGTCTCCATGGACGGAGAAATGATTAAGTTTGCAGGCGCCAAGCTCGCTTTCAAAGCCGGAAATATCCCTATTTATATGGGTGCCCAGGGCCCCAAGATGCTTGAACTTGCCGGTGAGATCGCAGACGGTGTCCTTATCAATGCTTCCCACCCGAAGGACTTCGAAGTTGCTGTAGAACAGATTAAGAAAGGAGCCGAGAAAGCCGGCCGTGACCCGAGCGAAGTTGATGTTACAGCATACGCTTGTTTCTCAATTGAT
>Ga0268263_1001272_pt1 | contig 23537 bp, 16 predicted proteins | sample Biomet5_FD_190358 | JGI IMG/M metagenome (GOLD analysis project Ga0268263, IMG submission 190358) | Microbial communities from bioreactor (seeded with sewage sludge) at LBNL, California, USA - Biofuel metagenome 5 (SPAdes) (version 4) | ecosystem: Engineered > Bioreactor > Anaerobic >... | reverse complement strand
GCAGATGGCACGGCAATCACCCTCACCGTCACAGTTCAGCCCTAAGGCAAGCAAATACAATTAGACAGGTACCTGTCGGCGTACCGGGCAAACCGCATCTTATATGTCCGGCACCACAAATGAAATCCGCAAAAAATCAACCGTTCAGATCAGCCGGACGGTTGATTTTTTTGTTTGACGCGCCTTGCCTGATCGGCGTTTTCATCCGGTTTTACTGAAAAATTCCGAGGCCTGACGCGGCGCGGATGGCCGATACTTTCCCGGAGGAATGGACTTGCCAAAAATAACACATTGCAATCACGGCAAAAATGAGGTATAGTACTACTACCGTTCCATACTTTTTGCAAGAATCTGGGGATACATAGATGCGAACAAATTCGAGGATAAAAAAACATTTTACCGCGGGAATCGTTGCGCTTTTAGTTTTTTGTACAATGTGTTCCCCGCTTTTTGCCGTGCCTTCCGGGGCCGTCAGCGAATCGGAGCTGAATGTCTTAAAGCAGCAGCAGCAAGCCCTTGCAAGTCAAAAAAAGGACATTCAGGCCCAGGCCAACGCGCTTAACAATAAAGTGAACGCCCAGACGCAGAAGCTCAACATACTGAACCAAAAGCTCGAAGTAACGAACAAGGAGCTGGATAATCTGTCAAAGCAGATCGTCATCTACACAAACTCAATCGCGGAAATGGAAAACGAGCTGAACGAATACAAGCAGCAGGAGCAAGACCTTCTGAAAAGATACAGGGCCCGCGTACGCTCCATGGAGGAAAACGGCAAACTCTCCTATTATACCATTCTCTTTGACGCCACAAGTCTTGAGGATCTCTTGAGCCGTATCGACGATATCAGGGAAATCATGGAATACGACAGCGACTTGATCAAGGACGTAAAACAAGCTCAGGTCAACGTTAAAAACGCGCAGACAGACATGGAAAATGAAATGGCCGAGCAGCAGGTTGTCTACGCGGAATATCAGGACAAGCAGGCGGACCTGATTTCACAGCAGACGGAGGCTGCGGCCGTCCTCACAAGCCTGAATACCAAGTCGGCCGAATATGCCAGCCAGCTTGCGTCTGTTCAGGCGCTCCAGTCTTCTATTTCCGGCCAAGTATCCAATATGCAGGCTCAGCTTGACGAGCAGAAGCGCATCGCGGCCGAGGAAAAGGCCGCCCAGACGGAGGACGACTCGTCATCGTGGTACGGCGACTCGGCGGGCTCGGCAACCGGGCAGCAGATCGTCGATTATGCGGAGACGTTTCTCGGCGTCAGTTACGTTTACGGCGGAACCTCCCCCTCTGGATTTGACTGCTCCGGGCTTGTCTATTACTGCTACAGGCATTTTGGCTACAGAGTAAACCGTACCGCGGCCGCTCTGGCTTATAACGGTACGTCGGTATCCTCATCCGCTCTCCAGCCCGGTGATGTTATCCTCTTCTCGGATGGCGGCGGAAGCTACATTGGTCACTGCGGCATCTACGTAGGCGGCGGAAACTTTATCCACGCGCCGCATACCGGAGATGTTGTGAAAATCTCCAGTCTTTCTTCGGAATACTATAAGGATCATTATTCGGGCGCGAGGCGGATTATCTAGTCACCGTTATTATCCTGCTTTATCCGAATATGCACATTTTTTCAAAACGCTTCTATGACGAGCGGGCGGGGGTTGTTATTCACCCCCCGCCCGCTTCGGTTTTCGCTTCGGCGCCGATTACTCTGTTGAACCTGCTGCGCGAGAGCCCTGCCGCGGGCGCAGCTTCAATCTCAATTCAGGATACCGGCAGCGCATAAATAGAAGGCCTCCGCGCCCCCGCAGATGGAACCGCTTCCGGACGGCTCGGAGAAGAGCCTCACATGAAAATTAAAAGGCTTCTTAGATCAATGCAGAGCAAATGTTCCCCAAAATTTAAGTTATTTTTAAGTTCAGGATTTTATCATATTCTTTATAGGTTAAAGGAGGCAAAAGCGATGAAATCGGAAAAAGCACTTTCTCTCTTGTGTATTACAGGCTTTATGGTGACGGCACTGGTCGGATGCGGGAGCGGCGGCACAGGTACGACAAGCGCCGCGGCCACGGCGACCGATTCCGCCGGCTCGGCCGGTTCCAGCGATTACAGCAGCTCCGAAATCGTCGGTCAGGTACAGACGGTCGAAGACAAAACGGTCACCCTGCTGTTGGGAGAACTGACGGACGCCGGGCAAGGCCAGAGCGGCGCGCCGGCCGGACAGGCGAACAGTTCCGACAGTACGGGTGCCGCCGCTCCCTCGGGCCCCGCCGTCCCCGCGGGTACCGCGCGGCCCTCCGCGACCGGGGAACCCTCCGGCGGCGGGCAGCCCAGCGGCCCGGCCCCTTCCGGGAACCAGCCCTCCGGCGGACCGCCGAATGGTCAGCCCGGCGGCGGTAAAATTTTCACAGCCGGTACGGAGACCAAAGCCATTACGATAACAGATGACACCGTTATTAAGGTCGAGAGCGCTTCCGGAGAGACCGACGGTTCGATAGATGATATCAAAGAAGGCGCGATCCTGGAAGTCACACTGGGAAATAACAATACGGCAACTGCAGTGACTGTCAAAAATGGTATGACCGGAAATCCGGCAGCACCTAGCAGTACAGACGCAAAGGCGCCCGCGGCCAACAGCTCCAGTCCACAGACCGCCGACAACTAAATCAGGCGCAAAAGTCCGTCTGGGAGAGGCCCTCTCCCAGACGGACTTTTGCGATCAGGCGCGCGGAGCGTCTGAAACCGATAAAGCCGGCGGTCAGCATTAAGCCGACCGCCGGTTTTCGATTTGTACAACAGGCTAATTTTTATAAGCGATGATAACACGGATACGCCCGCCGCTGCTGGGAGCCTTGTCATAGTAGCCGCAGAGGGAATAACTGCCGGTGTCGTTCACGGACGAGATACCGCGCAGTAAATAGCTGCCGTTGCTGTACAGGTAGACGGACACGCCGTCCCCAAGCGGATACTTGACCCCGCCGCCGACAGCGTAAGCGGAATCGAGGGAAGAAAGCTTTACCTCGGTGAGGTTGCGCAGCTTGACAATACTGCTGCCGCTGAACTCAAACAGTGCCGGCCCTGTGGTGACCCCGAAAAGCAGATTGGCCGAACTGTACGATCCGGACGTGCCTCCGATGACGTAGCTATAGGAGCCTGACATGTCCAGCGAGGTGGTTGAATAGTTGTTGACCACTTTTGTCAGTATTCCGTACTTATATCCGTCGCCGGTGACATCGTTCAGGATCAGGCGCGATATTTTGCCGGAATCGTTCAGCACATAGTACCTGACCTGGTCGCCGGACAGCGTAAGCCCGGCCAGCCTTGCCGGGTAGGTGATGAGATACGTCCCGTTCGCGGTGGTATCCATGATCTGAATGTCGTCGGCAAAGGCATAGGAGCCAAGAGTTGTCGCTGCGGAGTTCACCGTGCCGCTGAGAGAGACGGTGCCCGGAGACACGATGGCCACGCTCCCGCCGGCGATGGTTACGCGTACAAAACTGCCGGCGCTGAAAGCGGAATTGGCATATTGATAGGTATTGGAGGTCCCGTCCGTGCAGGCGACGGTAACCGTTTCGGCGGAATAGCTGCTGCCGTACTGATCGCTGTAGGTCTGCGTGCCCGTGCCGGTGACAATGCCGTACTTGACAATATCCAGCGCGTCCGGAGACACAGCGGCGACAACTCCGCCGTCCATGCCCAGCAGCAGCGTGACCGTGTCGCCGATCTTGTATGTGCCGACGGTGGAGAGCGCATACGCGGCGTCGGAAGTCGAAACCGTGTAGCTCTTTCCGCCGACGGTCACCGCCGAGGGGGCGGAGGCGCTGGGCGAGGCGGCGGTATAAGTGCCGCCGACCTGATTTCGGCAGACCCAGACGGTGCGCGTATTGGCGTTATAATAATACACGTCGTACAGGGATACGGCGGCGGCGGAGGAAGGATTGCCGTTCAGATACACCGTGAAGGTATCGCTTGCAAAGGGGAGAGCGGTATACCAGCCAGTGCTTTCCACAATAAAGGGGCCTTCCATTCCGCTGAGCATGATGGATGAGTAATCAAGCTCGCCGGAGCTGCTGACGGTATACCCCAGGGAAGACGCGTAATAGCCGCCGCTTTTGGTTTTGGTTTGCATGAGGTTATAGAACAGGTACATGCAGTCCTGCCGCGTCATGGCTTCGCCCTTGGACTTTGAAACATTTTTATTGAGGCCGAGAGAAACATACTTGGTGAGCTGGGCGTCGGGGTAGGTCCCCGAGAAGTCGGACGGGGAATACCCCAGCATTTTCAGGACGGGCGCTACGGCCTCCTCGAGAGTCAGGGCGTTGTTGGGCCTGAAGGTGCCGTCCGAGTAGCCGCTCAGCCAGCCGGCAACGACGGCCTGCTGAATATAGGAGGCGCCCCAGTAGGTGTACCTGACATCCTTGAAGGGGGAAGAACTCGCCGTGGAGCTGACGGTATCCTTATATTCCGAGGCGGCGATCATCATTGTCGCAAACTGCGCGCGCGTAACGTCGGCCGACAGATTGAGGTTCCCGTTTTTGTCCCCGTTCATAATGCCCAGCGCCTGGATACACTGCTGGACGGAAGCTGACGAGGCGGACGTGCCAGCGGCCTGGGCCGAAGAATAATTTGCCGCCAAAGCTGCGGTCAGCACGAAGGCAAGCAGCAGAGAGGTTGCTTTTTTCATTTTGATACTGTTCCTTTCTCTTCATTCATACCGCAGCGCGTCGATGGGATTCAGGTTTGCCGCCTTTCTCGCGGGCAAATATCCGAAGATGATACCGATCGCCACGGAGACGGCAAAAGCGCCAAAAACGGCTGTCCCCGACGGGGCTACCGTTATGGTGGCGTCCATCGCCTTTGTGATCACCTGCGAGGCCAGGGACGACAGAAGGTATCCGGCAACAATGCCAAGAATACCGCCCAGGGCGCTGACGGTCGCGGCCTCAATGACAAACTGCTGCATGATGTCTTTCTTTTTGGCGCCAAGCGATTTTCGGATGCCGATCTCGCGGGTGCGTTCCGTCACGGAGACAAGCATGATGTTCATGATGCCGATGCCGCCCACCACCAGAGAGATGGCGGCGATGGCGCCGAGAACGAGAACCACGATGTTCAGCGTATCCGTCATGCTGGAGAGCATCTCCGTCATACTGGTGACGGTGTAGTAGTCATCGCTCTCGTAGACATTATAAAGGGTGTTTTTTATCAGCGCTTCCGCGGCGTCGATGCTGTCCTCGGAGGCGGCGCTGAAGGAATAGCTTGAAATATCCCTGGCCCAGGACAGCTTGGACGCGTTGGTGTAGGGGATGTACACCGCGTCGTCCGTGCTGCTTTCCTCATTGTCGGCCTCTTCTTTCAGAACGCCGACGATGGTATAGGCGTCGCCGTTGATTTTCAGGGCCTTGCCGACGGCATCGCCGTCATAATACGTCGCCGCAACGTAGCTGCCTACCACGCAGACCTTTTGAAGGCGGAGAATATCCACATACTGCAGAAATCTTCCGTCCGCCACGCCGTAACGCTTGATGGCATAGTAATCCTCACTGACGCCGCTGACCGACGTGGTCGAAGCCGTTTCACCGTTTGCCCTGACCGTGGCGCTGACGGACACGATGGGGGAGACGTAGGAGATGACGCTCGGATAGTCGTCGGCGAGCGCATACATGTCGTCGACACTGACGGACCTGTCGGAACCGCGGCCGGTTATGCTGGCGGTGATGAGGTTTGTGCCCATGCTTTCAAAGCTTTCCTCAATATAGTTTTTCATGCCGTTTCCCATACCGACGATCACCGTTACGGCGGCGACACCGATAATAATGCCGAGCATGGTTAAAAAGGCCCGGGTCCTGCTCCTCTGTATGCTCTGTAAGGCGAGCTTGAATGATTGAAAAAAGTTCACGATACTTTAACCGCCTCTTCCGGGCCGGCGACGGCGCCCTCCGCTCCGTTCGGCCCGTCATATACAATTTTCCCGTCCGCGATGCGGATGATACGGGGCGCCATCGCGGCGATCGAATTATCGTGCGTGATCAGGACGATCGTATTTCCTTCATGGTTGAGCTCCTGCAGGAGATGCAGCACGTCCCGCCCTGTTTTCGAGTCGAGAGCGCCCGTCGGTTCATCCGCAAGGATTACCGAGGGATGGTTCGCAAGGGCGCGCGCGATGGAAACACGCTGCTGCTGGCCGCCTGAAAGCTGAGAGGGCATGTTGTTCAGCTTGTCGGAAAGACCGACGCGGTCGAGCGCGGCTTTCGCGCGTTCGGTGCGCTCATTTTTCGGGACCCCGCCGTAGATCATGGAGATCTCCACGTTTTCCAGGACATTCAACTTTGGCAGGAGGTTGTACTGCTGAAAGATGAATCCGAGCATCCGGTTGCGGATGTCCGCCAACTGGTTGTCGTTGAGCTGCCCCACATCCTGCCCGCTGAGAAAGTACTGTCCCTGAGACGGCACATCCAGACAACCGATAATATTCATGCAGGTTGACTTGCCGGAACCCGACTGGCCGACAATAGCAACGAATTCTCCCCCGCCGATGCTCATGGTGATGCCGTCCACGGCTCGGACCACAGTGTCGCCCATGGGATAAAGTTTATAAACATCCCTGAACTCAATTAAAACCGGCACTTAGATCAGCCTCCCGTCCCGCCGCCGGAAGGCCTTCCGCCGCCGGAGCCGCCGCCGGAAGGCATTCCGCCGCCGGAAGGCATTCCGCCGCCGGAAGGCATGTTTCCACCGGTGGTGCCGCCTATGGATATCATGCCGCCGCTGCTTGAAGAGGAATTTCCGGTATCCGAGCTGACGGTCTGGACGGCGATGATGTCGCCTTCGCTGAGGCCGCTTTTTACTTCAATATAATCGTCGTCGCTCACGCCCAGCGTCACCTCAACATATTCGAAACCGTCCGGCAAACCGTCGCTGTTAGCCTGAAGCACCTCGCCGGCGGTTGCCTTGCCGCTCTTTTGAACGAGGACGGTATTGCCGCGAACCACCGCGGACACAGGAACGGCCAGCGCGTCGCTGGACGACTGCACGACGATTTTCGCATCCACGTTCATCCCCGGCAGCAGGCCGTCCGTCTTGTCGATCCGAATCGTTACCGGGTATGTCGTGACTCCGCCGGAGGTCGTGCCCTCGATGCCGACCGAGGTCACCGTGCCGGAATAGGTGGCGTTTTCCACGGCGTCAGAGGTTATGACCACGCTCTGACCGGCTTTCACATTGCTGACGTCAAGCTCGTCGACACTCATCTGCATAGTCATGTAGGAGAGGTCATAGATCGTGCACAGGACAGTACCGGACGAACTGCTCGATGAGCTGCTTGACGAACTGCCAGATGACGTGCCGCTCGACGAACTGCTCGACGAACTGGACCCGACCGTATCTCCAGCCGTATAGTTTTTCTCGGCAATGGTCCCGGCAAACGGGGCCGTAACGGTGCAGTCGTCAAGAATCTCCTGCTTCTCGTCGAGCGTTTTCTGGGCTTCTTCGACGGACAGCTCCGCGCTGGGGACGCCCTGCGACAGGCTGCTGTTGTCCAGGGTGAGGATCACGCCGCCCTTGCTCACAAAGTCGCCTTCGCCGGCAGAGATGGAGGTGACGGTACCGGACGCTTTGGCGGTAATATTCCCTTCGCTCTTATAGGTAAATTCCGCGCTGCTGTTGCAGGCGACATTGCCGACTTTCGCGGTGGCGCTTGTCGAGGCCGTCAGGCCGCCGGGATTATTCACGTCGATAGTAACGTATTTTACGAGCATATTGCCGGTCAGGACCTGCTCGGCATTATTGATCTTGGTTATCTTACCGGAGAGCGTCTCAAAAGTGCCGTCAACCGTCACCGCAGCGGTTTCGCCCACAGACAGGGAATCCGCGTCGGCGGAATTGAAGGGGATAACCAGGCACAGGATGGAACTGTCCCGTATCGTACCGACGGCCTGACCGCTGGAGACGCTGTCGCCGACTTTCACATTTAGGGCAGTTACGGTTCCGGCACACGGGGCCTTCACGTTTAAGTTGCCCTGACTTTCGGCGGCGTCTTCATATTTCAATTTGGCCTCCGCAAGGCTCAGCGCCGCGCTCTTCACATCCGCTTCGGCATCGGCGGTGTCAATGGTGTAAAGGACTTGGCCTTCCGTAACCTCGTCACCCTCTTTGAAATTATCGCTGAGGATCTCGCCCGTAGTCTGAGAGGTGACGTCATAGGATTTTGCCGGCTCAAGGGTGCCGCTGCCGCTTAGAGTAACGGAGATGTCCCGCTTTTCAACTGCGGAAGTGGTGAAGTAGACATCTTTTGTGCCGCCGCCCGAGAAAACAAAGAGTTTGAGACAGACTGCCGCCGCAAGGACCGCGGCCGCACCCACGGCCACGGTGATTTTTTTCTTTTTTGACCATTTCCCGATCGCCGCCCCAAGGCGCCCCCACAGCTTTTTGGGCCATTTCCCAGCGACGACCGCAGGGAATCCACGCAGTTTTTTTGCAAAGCCGGATTTTCCGGAGCTTTCCTGAAGCAAAACATTGCCGTCAGCCTGAGACCTGTTTTTTTTCAATAATTTCATGAGAACTCTTCCTTCAACCAGAATGGATTTGCTGTCAGAGATACGCGGTGATGATTTTCCCATGATATGCAGCAATAGGAGACCCAGCCATTTTCCGCCAATGACACCTTTTTATAGGGTAGGTATGCAACCTTAAATTAAGTTAAAATCGCATCGCCATTGCCGCCTTATCCTTCCGGAATTCCGGCGGCTCGGCAATTTTTCCCCGTGAGCAGTTTCATGACCGTCCTGGAGCGGCGCTATCAAACGGCTGTCCGGTTTGCGGACAGAAGGCCCTGCTGATGCGGAAAACAGGGAATATAAAGCAATCGGCCCCCACGCGCTCATCCTGGCGCGGGACCGATTGCGGACTTACCTATTTTTTTTACGAGTTTGGTGGTTCACCCCGGAGGACGGCGGCACAGGAAAGCCGGGGAAAAGGCCCTATTAAACAGGCACAGGGACTTTCGGAGGGGGGGCGCTCCGGAACGCAGCCCTCTGCTACTTCCCCGGCGGATTCAGATGGCGTCGTAGAGCTCTGAGATTACTGCGGTCAAAAAGCCCGATATCTTGTCCCGGTCGGTCTGCGTGCCATAGAGATTTGCGCTGAGCGCCATAATGTCGTCATAGGTTGAAACGGCGATCTGAAAATAGGGGACGTATTTGACCGAGCTTGTCATAAAGGCATTTGTCATTTCCAGTTTCCCCATTTTCAGTTTCTCTTTGTCAAGGATGCCGAGATTCGTAAACGCGATCGTCGGATTGGAAAAGAACGGATCAACCGCCCTTCCCATGATTCCGTACGGAAGGACACGGAAGCCCGTTTCCATCAGCAGGATACTCTTCAGGCTGATAATATCGGCTTTTTGCCGGTCCATCTTCTCTTTTACCTTTTTCAGCGTACTGTCAAAGGAGGCTCCGACATCGGTTCCGATGTCGCAGGTCAGATTGGTGACAAGATTGCATATGTTGCCGGCTTTTCGGGTTGGAAGATACTTTCTGAGGTCCACCACGCACGGCAAGACGACAGCGCGGCCGAAATGCCAATAAAGCGCGCGGATATAGGCCGTCAGCAGGACATCGTTCACGGTGGCGCCGTGCAGCCTCGCATAATCCTTGAGCCGCCGGACTTTTTCGCGGGGAACGGTTTTCATCTCAATAAACGGATGCCTGAGGTCCCCTTCAAAATCAAATCTGGCCATATCGGGTTTGGTCATGTCATTGTTTCCGGCGAAGATTTTGATCCGATCGAGCCAGGAGAAGGTTTTCATGACCTGACCGAGATCCCGCCGGCCCAATAAAGGAACCGGGCGATAGCCGGGGTCTTTTTCTACCCCGGTGTAAATTGAGCTCAATAAGTAGAGATATTCCTTGAAGCCGGCGGCGTCGCAGAGCATGTGGTTGATCGTTACGCAAAGGGTATCGGTTTCGCCGCTGCGGATGAGGGTGATTTTCACTTGCGGCCCGTTCGCTTCGTCGGCTTCCCTCGGCAGGGTTTCCCATACGGCCGCATCAACATCTGCGGTCTCCACGAGTTCAACCATATTTTCCGCCGTATAGCCTTTGTCCTCCCAGTACGGTCTTCCGCAATTTTCGCGGAATCCGCATCGGATCAGGGGAAATGCGTCGGCAGAAAGATCCACCGATTTTTTCAGGCATTCCAGGTTGAGGTTTTCAGAAAAAATCGCCGCAAAGCGGATTGTTCGGTCGTTGATGCTTTTCCTTTTGAACAGGTGCTGAAGGATATCCCATGCCTCAGCATGATATTTTGTAAGACTCTTCGACAATATATGCACTTTCTTTCAAAGATTCTTTTGAACCCATCTTATCATATTTGGGCGTCAGTTGAAATACCAAGCCGAAAGGCGACAAAAAATTTTCACGTTTGCAGTCGTTTATCCGATAAACAATCAATTTTCGGATAGATATGAAGACCCGCAAAGCCTTTGATACCAAGGCTTTGCGGGTCTTGTCTGTTGGTGCTCCAGGGGGGATTCGAACCCCCGACACCCTGCTTAAAAGGTATAAATATAGCGATTAGCTAATTCCTGCTTCTTCTCGTAAAGTGCAGTAAAATCAAGGCTTTCATATAATAGCGTTGCATAACTACGACCGCCATTTAACAAGTTTGTTGACACTTTGTTGACATTTCATATGTCTAGCGTTTTTGCAAGATTATCAGTTGCCCTTCTTAAAGCTTCGGGAGATGTGCCAACATAAAAATTAAGAGTAGTACTTGCGTCAGTATGGCCAAGCGTTTCCTGAACTTCCTTTATAGAGGCACCACTATCAAGCATAAGAGTTGCAGCTGTGTGGCGAAGCATATGAGGGTGGCAGGGAGTAGGGTGCCTTACATGATGGTAGGCACAAAGGTACTAATCAACTATACAAAATTACTTGACCATCTAAATCAACTTTAAGGAGAAAAATTATGATTGAAAATTCTAAAAATACTTTTATAACCAGCGAATATATTGATGGCTACCACCCAGAAACTTCGACTAAAAATTGCAGTGTGTCCTGTTCCAGTTCAGATGCAGGAACGCTTGCTACTGTTGTGGGGGAGATACCCCCAACGGTAAATGGACAGGCTTTCAGCAAATGCTCAGGGGTGGGCAAAGATGAATATTCCCTTGGATGCCAGACGGTTTACGTTGCTGGATCTGAAGCTGACGTAAGTGCTTTAATGTCAATGGGCATGACAAATGCAATCCTTGTTGATGCAGAGAAAAGCAGATCAGAATCGGGCCTTTGGGACTGCTTCACAAAAAAAGATGTAATTATTATTGAGGACAATGATGAACTGGGCGGGGCGTTTATCGAGCACGTAACTGAAGCAGTAAAAAAGTTTGCAAAGTCGATAACGGTTATCCCGATCAGACGTATTTTGAAAAAAGCTCCACAGGGTGCCGACATTTCTAGTTTTATAGAAAGATACGGGTTAGAAAATGCCAAAGAACGCTTAGAGGATGAAGTGGCAATAACCGATCCAATATATATGTTTCATGTTAGAGCAAAACAGGCGTCGGAATTCGGAGAAGACAATACTCAGTTCCTTTGGTACCCGTATTTACCCATCGGAGATTATTCCGTTTTAATGGCAGCAGGTGGTACGGGAAAGACATTTTTCTGCTGTGCGGTAGCGGCTTTCATTTCTAATGGAATCGCGCTTCCGGGCGATGACACAACGGGAGGCCCTGAGCGTGTCCTAATAATTTCTGCAGAAGATACCGGCGAAATTCTAAAAAACCGGCTGGAAAATTCAGGGGCTAATCTTGATAACGTCTTAATAATAGATTGTAAGAACAGCGAGGACATGAATTTTACAAATGCTTCGGAAGAATTTGAACAAGAAATAATGCGTTATAGGGCAAAACTAGTGATAATTGACCCCTGGCATGCGTTCCTTGGAGCAAACATAGATATCAATCGAGTTAACTGCGTAAGACCGGTGTTTCAAAAAATAGCTAATATGGCTAAACGCTGTAACTGTGCATTTTTGCTCGTTAGCCACGTTAATAAGCGGGCGCAGGGTGAAAACGCAAATAATGCTGCTACGGGTTCTGCTGATTTTATAAATGCTAGCCGATCAGCTATGCAAATAGTTTGTGATGAGTCGAACCAAGATGTTAGGTATTGCGTACATACCAAGTCAAACTATGCTCCGTATGGAAAAACAGTTATATATCGTATTCAGAATGATGGAGTTGTTTGGGATGGATTTTCTGACGATATCACAAAAGCTACCATAGAACAAGCGGCTAGAATGAAGAAAACAGTGTCGGAAATAAAATCGAAAAATGTAGAAAAAGAAGAAACCAAAGGAAAGCTAAATGAAGCAATTGTTTTGGAAGCTCAAAAGTTAGGCTCCGGCAAAGTTGTTAGATTTACGTATGAGGAATTCAAGAATTTACATGGAAAAAGCATATTTGGATTTCATGAGCCGAAAAAAATAATTGATAGCATTATAGACGACTTGCCAAATGATTATGGAATCAAAATAGAGACCGGAATTCAAGTTAAGCATAATGGTGGGTATGGCAGGGGTTTTAGTATAATGCGATTTTCAAAGGATACGGAGGAGTAATTGCTAGTCTTGTTTTCGTAGATGGATAGAATAATTGTTTCAAAGGCCGATTGAATCTTCATCTTCATAACCAATGCGCGCTGTCACTTAAGTTTATACTATTAATGCCAAGCCCCATAGTTGAACCTATGGGGCTTGGCAGCTGAATGTGAGGCCGGAATTAAACCCGCAAGCACGTCCGAAGTGGACACTAGAACCTGAAAACGAAAAGTGACATATTATCCAGTCCTTTTATATGCCGCCCCGTGCCGCGAAATTCAACTTTTTCTTAACTATTTAGGCTATTTTATCTAATTCTATTTAATTATCTGAACAAATCCTCAAAAATCCTTGCATATCAACAGTTTATTGATTTTCACGGAAAATGCAAGTTTTTCTGAAATTTGTGGAGCAATTTGTGGAGTGAATACGGCGGGATCTTTGACCTTCAGGCAAAAAAATTAATGCTTCAAATTAATCCGTATATATCATGCGCAGATCATCCCCGGCTTGGGAGACATATTAAAAATGATGATTACCATACGGAGCTCGAGCTTCATGCGCGAAAACAGAATAGTAGACGGGCATATAATAACGGTAAAATACATAGCCAGTCTTGTGACGTGAGGGTTACCAATCTCCAAATCTATCTTTTTTGCAAGATCATAATAGTTTCCTTATTAATTGTCTTAAACCCTTGGACAGATGTATCCACGTAATTCTTGTTTTTTATTATATTACGTCGAAAATCATAAAGGACATCCAGCCCATGTACCGCTGCAAGCTCCTTAATAACAAGATGGAGAGGAAACTCTTTCTTGTTGACATGCCGATTACCGACCGTAAACACCATCAGCTTTTTTGGCTTTAAAACAATGCTCAAGTCTTTCAATACATCAGAAAAGTCCAATATAAAACTTGCTACCTTTCGTGCTTTGTCAATCATATTTTCTTCTATTAGTGTATCAACAAAGCTCTTTAATTGGACTGACTCTTGTAGAATTCCACTCTCCTGCAATTGTTCAAGTGGATATTTCACACCGCCGAGACTTTCCCTGTCTATTTCACTTAAGCTTGAAACCAATTTCTCACTAATGGAATCTTTTATATCTGTAAGCGGTATCCAGCGAAGCGGCAACACCGAATATTGACCATATGTTATTGTAGTTGCGTTATCGCCATACGGGGGAGACGTAATGATTAAATCGGCGCATCCCTCAGGAAAACTTCTTTTGTCACACAAGGTGTCTTTTGAATCTGCACAATATATGTGAACCTTTCCATTTCCCTTAAGCTTCTTGAACTCGATAACGGCATCCCTATTCGCCACAATTTTTTCACTAAAGCTTTTAATACAATCAAAATCGGTGTCCTGAATGGTTTGTTCAAATTTAATATGAAGCTTGAATGTACTGGTGCGCGCATTATCCGATTGCTTAGCTATGTCAGCAAATGCGACCCAAAAAAAGCGCCGGTATTTTATATCTGGCTCAATAAGTATACAATAGCGAATAAGGCTTAATTGTTTGATAACCTCGTCGGTATACCACTTGTTAATTCCATCGAAATCTAAGAGTTCAATATGTGCGTTATTATTATCAAGAATTCTTTGCTGAAGCTGCTCTATTTTTAACCTCAAAGTTTTTTCTGGATAGTTCTGGGTTTTTACCAATGTTATCAGATAAGAAAGGGGATTAATGTCAATACCTGCAACATCTAAATTTCGGATTAATCCTTCAACCAAAATCGTTCCCGACCCCATAAATGGGTCGAGCACGTTATGAATATCACTGTCATGCTTGAGAATTAAATCAAATATCTCACCTTGCATATTGGGAACCATAACAGCTGGATACTTAATCATAGAATGAACATGTGATCTTTGATCATTGCGTCTGAAATCCCAGTAAGCTTCAATATTTTCTTTAGCTTTCAAATCCGTAATCAAATCATCTGTTGACATATTATCTCCCCCTCCTCTCTTTTAAATATTCTGTTCAGTCATCAGGAAAACAGTTTTTAATAAATTCGCATTGAACTGCTTGACAATAGGCCTTTCCCTTCGCTTTATCCGTTTTCCCAACTTTTTTGAAATCGGATTCTTTTATTACGCGATGACATTCGGCAAGTTGCACTCTAAATACGTCTTTATCTGCTTGCTCAATCTTAATCCGTGTAGGATCATTGTGATTAAAGTCATATGACTCGATAAAGTCAACTTTGTCTCCCGTTAAGTTCTCATATCCTAGAACATATACCATGAGTTGATTTTTAATTTGCTCTTTAGAAAGCACTTCGGAACTGGATTTGAAGTCTACAATAGTAATCGTATTATTCAGGCTATCCTTTACCAAATCAATTCTTCCATCAATAAACAGATATTCGTTGACGCTATAGTCTATTGTCTTTTCTGAGAAAAGAATATTGGGAAAGTTTGCGCTATTATTTAGCACATAGCTACGTAAATGTTGGAGTGCCTTCTTTTTCATAGAATCTACTAGTAACGGAGATCCAAAGGGCAAATACAGATACTTATTGACTATCTTCTCAAGCGTCTGGTCTGAATAATCTGGCATCTCTTTATAGTGCTTGTGTATATAATCAAGCATATTATGAACAGAGCGCCCATACCCCATACGGATGTTCAATGGTGAATGAAAGCCAAAGACATTCAACATTTCAAACTTAAATGGGCAATCAAACAGATCTTTTAAAAGGGAAAAGTTGAGCGTTATCACTTCGTCCGCGGAGAATTTTTCTTCGGCCGATTTGGGATAAACAACATCTAATGCAAGTGCAGGATAGGCGTACGGAGAGTTCTTTGCTTCAACAAATGGTTGAGCAGGTTTTTTATACGTTTGACTTTTTCCGTAAGGCTGTGGTGAGCGTGTCATAAAGAGATACTTCTCGCTTCGCGTAATGCCTACATAAAAAAGCCGCCGGTAACTCTCCTCGTCATTTTCATACGCGTTGGCGATAGCATTATCATTAAATATTCCCCATGCACTTGTTCCCCCAGGAGCTTTAAGCGGAAAAGTTGAATATTGCGTTAAAAAAGGAAGAAATACAATAGGAAATTCAAGCCCCTTTGCCTGATGGTAAGTCATTATTCGGAGACTTCGAATTGTTTTAAAACTTGGAGATAGCCATCCCTCTGGATAGATGGATGGGGCATCATCACGCAAAAAAGTCTGAAATGCTCTGAGTTTATACTGGGGCTCCATGTCCAGATAAATTTTTTCGAAATCATTAATTATTTCCGTGAATTTACCCCAGTTATAAAGTACTTTTTCATCTGGATTACTGCTGATTAACTGGAGATCAGAAAAGAGTTTTTTCAAATTGTCCTGTATGGTATATTCGTAGGCATCGGTCTTATGAAAAAAAGCAACGAAATCTACTAGCGCTTTTTTAATGGCGTTATGGTCAAGCGGCGAATAAGGACTCCACTGTTGAACGAGTTCATCGCTGATTTGAATATGGTTGGCGTTAAATGTGGCTCTGTCATATGTCTCGACAACTGCAAAAATAGCATTAAAGGCTGAACAAACAGCTCGTATTTCCTTTGCTTCAAAAAGTTTCTGAGTTCCTTCAACGATAAAGTCGATCTTATTGTCTTGCAGCGCTTGAATGAGTTCAGGTACTTTTTTGACTGAACTGACAAGAATAACCATGTCATCATAGTTCAACCCATATGTTTTTCCATCTTTGGTGTATTTGGCTCCTGTAAGTTGCTTAATTTTTGAGATAATAAAACTTACTTCCGCTTGGCGATCATCAAAATCAAATGCAATAATATCTCCTTGATCGTAAGTTTGTGTATTATTGCTATTCATTTTCTTATCCAATCGGACCTGATTGTTTTGGATTACTTGGCGAGCAATATCCGTAATACCGCAACTACTACGAAAATTTATGTCGAGATCAACTCTCTTTACATTCGGATATCGATTCTGGAAATCACGTATATATGTCAAATTACTTCCACGCCAGTGGTAGATCGTTTGATCATCGTCTCCAACTACACAAAGGAACACATTTTTTTGATAGAAATATTTCAAAATGCGCTCTTGGGCATCATTCACATCCTGATACTCGTCAACAATAAGGTACTTGACAGTTGATTCGATATATGCATCAAAGCGTCCCTGCTCCAGCAGAGTAAGCGCTGTGACAATAATTGAAGTATAATCAAATTTACTCTTTGCATTGAGAACACTTTCATATTTTAAAATATGTTTTCGGAGCTCAGGGGCGAGTTTTTCTATTCCGTATTCGCGGCCAATGTCCAAAAACATTTTATATGCACTAATTGCCTCTTGTAATTTGCTATTAGCCATTCCATCATATATGAGTGGATAGTCAGAGCCCTTTTTAGGGTGGTATAAAACATCACTCATTTGCAAATCGCGCCTAAAACGTTTCATAAACAGTCGCGTTTGAACTTCTTCGAGCAACTCATAGTTCTTGTAATCATCGCAATAATTTTCCAGCAAGAAAAAACAATATCCATGAATCGTGCCGATATACATGTCAGCAAGACCTTCAAGGCTGTTATTGGCTTTTTCATATTCCTTATAAACCTTTTGCTTCAATGCCGCTGCTGCCTTTTTTGAATATGTAATGGCAACAATGTTCTCTGGCCTTACGCCTGGCTGCTTTAGCAAGTTGAGGATCCTGGCCACAAGCGTTGTGGTTTTTCCAGAACCAGCACAAGCCACGACTTGCAAATGCTCATTCACAGTATCGATGGCACTTTGCTGACCAATAGTAAACGCCATAATGATACCTCCTTAGCTCACAAATACTGGGCATATTCTCGCTTTGAATCACAATGAATGCAGAACCATTTATTCATTTTACATCAAATCTCCCCCTAACGTCTACACCAATGTAAATTTTTCGTCACAAATATCGGTAAGTTGCTATTTTCCAACCAGCAGATCCACAAGAGATGCCGTCAGTCCATCGGCCTAAAAAATCTCCTGGCTGATCTACTTTTGCTTTATCTGTTTCTCGCGCTGCTCCTGCACCTGCTTCGCCTGAGCCGTGACCGCAGCGTAGCTATTTTTGATCTTCACCAGCTTTGCGTCACGCACGGCCTTTTGGTTCTTGTACTCGTCAAGCTCAATTTCCCGCATCAGGTATTGTTCATATAGGTGGCGCTTTTCGCCCTGAAGGGAGGTTACCTTGCTGGTTCAGTCACCCTCCTAGGCTGGCTCAATGAATTGACACATTCTTTCTCTGCCTATCATTTCTGATGCCCCAGTATTCTTGGCTCGTCAAAACCTACCGGCCAGTCCACCATGCATTTTCATCCTTTCCATAATAAGTCAAAATCCCCTAGTTTTTCAAGAGAAATACGCAAAAAATATGTGAAAACGCAAAAAAGAGTCTCGCTCTATTATTAAACGAGATTGTCCCCACTATACTGAGTCTTCCTACCTGTAATTGAAGCCCCTCACGTGCCCGCATTATCAAAAATCCCTTAGCTAATCTAAAGCTCAAAATTTTTTCGGTATAACTTGACCTCCGCTGCATGATGTCAGAAAGCTCAGCGTCCATCACAGCCGAAGATTTCTCATTTCAAAATGAAATCTGTTCAAAATCAGCCGATTCGTTTTTTGTATTACCGTATACGATTTCCAAAAATGAGTCTTTGTCCTTGAGTGCGATATTCAAAAGCCCTTTCCGATGCAAAGCAACAAAAAGCGCAGCTGATCTAGCTTGACAATTAATTGACTTCTCGGGATTGAATTCAATATCTGTAAAGGCATCATAGCAAAGTATCTGTGACGATAATTCAGGATGAAGATAAAGTGTGTTAACATAAAGCCAGTTATAAAAGAAAGTGTTTGGAGATAAATTAAATTTGCGCTTTCCATAATAAAAATAAAGCAATTTTCCACTAGTTTTAAGCCTAGGGTCTTTCTTTGCATCTCTTGATGTTTTCATCATTAGGTCCTTGTATGGGCCACCATGCTCAAATACCTTGCTCGATTGAAATGCAACTTCGATTGAATACTTCTCTTTGTTATTTGGCTCAATCATCAGATTAAATGCGCTTAGGTTTACGCCCAATGCATCTTTGGACTTGCTAGATATCTCTAATACTTTTTGCTTGGGATGGTTCTTTAAGAACTGCTCATGTAAGTTTTCAATGCATTTTTGCTTTTGAACAACAGAAAAACCGGGAGCATAGACAAACTCTATTTCAACCTCACAGAAGTAAGGCTGTGTATCAATTGCTATAAACACGGGTCGTTTTGCCATAATAGTCTCCTTTTTACCAAAAACGCCAATCTTCTCTAGGGAAGAAGTAGTTGGTATTTATTCTTGCAGCTATTGTCGGTGGTATACGTGATTTAAATTTCATAAGTGTCGTTTCATCGTTAAAATATACTCCTTTTATGTACTTCAATGGTACACATCCAAAAACCAACACTTCTGCTTGTGGATTGGTTGGATACCAATTTTTAATTCGCATTGCACTTCTGCTGGGTTTCCCCGGATATTCTTCATACAGTTTCTCAAGAGCTTTACAGCCCATCCGTTTTTTTAGGTCTATAGAGTATGATTCTTCACTTCCTGCATTTGTTACGCAAAAAGCACATTCAAAATCTAGCAAAACACTGGCATCCAACTTTATTACAGCCCAATCGACTTCTTCATTTTCCATTCGCAAGCTATAAAACATCTTATAATTAGGGAATTCTATTGACATACATAGAGCATTTTCACAATTATCATAACGGTATCGATCATTATAATCTGCGTTCAGACCGCTTTTAGATATGGTTTCTCTTGGCATTAAACCATATTCAAAAATATTGGGGAGATTACTTGCACGCGTGAAGTGAAATAGGGTATCAATCTGATGTTCATCCATAAAATTCTTCATGAAGGAATCCCTCTTTTCTTCTTTTGCACAGTTCATGATGCTGGTAAAGAAAGTTGATAGCTTATAAAAAGTTGAGCAAATTGCATGTTATTGCTATAATAGGAAACAATATTTTGAAAATCCAACAAGAAATATGTAAAATTTCGTCTTTTCCATAATACGGCAATTGCCTCCCGCTTTGCAAGTGTTGATTTAATAAAAATAAAAATTTGCGTCCACTCCATGCCCTCTCGCATACCCCACATTTTCATATTTCCCCAAAGCTGTAATTGAAAAGATTATTTTTTTCCCGGTATAACTTGACCCACTACCAAGTCGCTCAATTTTTTGTTTGTTTATAAAGTGGTGAAATTGGAAGTAGTCAAATTACACTTATCACATGGTACTCACTCTCACCTCTAAACCCGGCATTCCTCATTCACTCCCCAACACGCTCAGATTTTGATTCTACGGCAAAACTCGTTGATTAACTCAATGCATAAAAATTTTTCCAACTTCCCCGGTATAGTTTGACCCCTAACCCTTCAAAGATTTTTCTTTTTCATATAACAATAAAAAACAGCAAGAAGGCAACACTGCCGAATACAGTCCCCTTATAACCACATATACGCCAAGCGGGCGCAGGTTGAGAAACACCTGCGCCCGCTCGTTTTGTCCTCTATCGTAATAGGAAGAACAATGGTTAGCGACATAAAATATTATCCGGGGTGAAGCTCAGGATTATCCTTGGGTGTCGGAATGAGAACCCATCTGCCCTTACGGCAAAGAAACCGAGCTGTCGCATTTGACTTCTCTGGGCCCAAAGCCTTTTTCAACAAGCCAGTCAGCAATCATATCCGCTATGACATCATTATTGTTGTGCATCATAAGCATATGTGTGTTTCCCTTGATGCCCATGTCTGGAAGGCTCATCCAGGTATAGTCAGCATCCAAATCATCCAGAGTCTTTCTCCAACGCGGTATGTTGTTTCTGACGGACTCCACCCACGAATGGACCACCTTATAATCAGCACTCACAAAATCGCCGTAACGATAGCATATTTACACGAATTGCTGAACCGAACATATGCAGCATCTCTTCATTCCTTAGGGCAAACTTACGTACATTTCTTGCGCTGCTCCGGTGGAATTAATAATTAATAGAAGTTTTTGCCAAACCTACAAGATCTCCCCGCATTGATTCTGTTATCTTGCCTTGGCTATACATTTCATTAGCCCAATTTTTTAAAGAATTGCCTTTGTAATGTTCTTGGTCGGCCGCAGTAGATTTAGGGTTTTTTACTGCATATTGAATAGCCATAGATTCGGTATAAATCAAAAAAAATAACCCAGTAGTGGTCTTTCCTTCTAAATCTTCTAAAAATTCATTAGATTCATTAATCGCTACAAAACCTGATCTGTCATCGTAGGTTGACATAAAATTTTTACGGCGATCACTTGAAAATGTGCCACCAAAATTACCACAAATAAATTTAGTGGTTGGAGCGATTGATCTCATTAAGGTTGGATCAACAGAATTGGCCCAATCAATGGTTTCTTTAATTTCATTACCATATTTACAAATATCACTGCTACCACCAGTTGCCATAATTATTCCTGGGAGTTTTGCTCCGTCTTCAGCAATGTAAGGCAGAACTTGAAAAGTTTTTAAACCTTCATCACTGCCGGTTTCAGTATAGGTTTCAATTTCACTAACATTCAATTTAAGTGGATTAAAATCAGTACTGCTATTGCCAAGCATAGTTTTTAAAGCATAATTTAGATTATCCACCACCACATTCTTAGCGTCGATAAATTCCTGCGAAGCGAACAGCTCGGGATGGTTCTTGAGATTATATTTGCTGACCGAGGCCCCGCCGATTTTAAGTGACAGCTCGGCGTTGCCGGCGGAATCGACGATATAGACGGTGGATGTATGGCCGTCGTAGAGAACGTTAAGACCGAGGTTTTCGGCGATGAACCGGACGGGGACCATGGTGCGCCAGTCTTTATTTACGTAAGGGTACACGTCCATGGTTTTCGCTTCGCCGTTGACGGTCACTGCCTTGAAGGTCGTTCCGTCCGCGGATTTGAGGACGATGGTATTGCCGCCCTTAATCACGGTGACGGTTTTATCGGCTCCGTTCCAGTCTACGCTTCCGCCAAGACCCTCGGCGACAAAGCACAGCGGCACTAGCGTGCGCCCGCCTTTGATAACAGCCGCCGTGTCCATAGTGACAGTCGCGTCCGTCACCTGCACCGCGCTCTCCGCAGCCAACGCACCAATTGGCCCCAGCCCCAGTGTCAGAACAATCGCCAGTCCCGCCGCAATAAGACGCTTATACGCTATACCGTGCATGAAAACCCCTCCTTCAAATTACCGTGCTTACCGGCACAAATTACAATATTTTACTTTTCAATTTAAATATAGCATTTTGAACTGAAAAGTCAACCAGTTAGATGGCTTAATAGATTTCTGCAACATTTCAGCGCTTTTTTAAAGCGGCAACTAATACGCAACAGAGAGGTATTCGGTTCTGAGTATCACAAAAATGATCATATATGTGTTTGGACGGATGGCAGACTTCTTTCACCAGACTACATTGCAGGTTCGTATGGGAGTATGGAGCGTTTAAAATAACTAGAATAATTAAAAAGTGCACACGGTAATCCCGTATCCATCTTTATATCTCATTCATCTTCCCAACACACTCAGATTTCAATTCTACGGCCAGAAACTAACTATAGTAATTACGTTTGAAATTTTTCCATCCTCCCCGGTATAATTTGACCCCCTAACCCTTCAAAGATTTTCTTCTTGTATATAGCAATAAAGAACAGCAAGAAGCAAGCACTACGAATGTGATACCCTCACAACCAGATAAACAACGAGCGGGCGCAGGTTGGGCAACACCTACGCCCGCTCGATTCATTTTCTATAGCGGTAGATTAAAATTCAAGTTTTATCTGAATGGCTATGTTGTATCCAGTCAAAATTTTTGAGCCAAGTAGTTCAATTTGCACCACATTGGGAATGTCATTTCTAGGAATTTATCATTTCACAACAATTGTCAATATAATAAATGAACTTTTGCAAATCATTGGCAGAATAACCTTCCAAATTATATGCTGTGTATTCATCCATCACTTGGGCCTCTTTATCATCAATTGGAGCACCAATTTTATCAATTAATTCATTACTAATCAAAAGCTCGCTCACTTGATGCCCACCAGCACAACAATTTTCTCCAATATAGCTCACCTCCATATTTACATGGCCGTTATAATATAAGTGAGTTTCTTTTTTGCCACCATTTGCATTTGAATCAATGGCATGAGCAGCACCGACAACTGCACCTACTGGGCCAGCAACAACACCTCCAACTAGCGCAGACTTACCGATACTCTTAGTTTTACTTGTGGTATATGAATCGATTTCATGGGAAACGGATAATTTAATACTTCCATTAAAACTAGGTGGATGCACAAGATATCCACGTCCCTCATACGGTCCCTCATACGAATATAGCATATTTTTTGTAATTACTGTGGCAGCTCGACTCTTTCCTATGAAAATATCTGCAAGTACAATTTTAACACCATCCCTGCTAAGATCGCTAAAGGCTGCCAAGTTGGACTTTTGTGATACCAGTGAGTTAATTACCTCAGCTAAGCGTTTGTCTTCAGGTGATGATTCCAAGTATTTGTCAGTGCTTTTTGCTAGAAAATGAGTGCCAATTTGTCCCCGGCATGTTATCAAAATAATCACTAGAATAATTGCCATTACCCAAATCATAAACGTCGCCATTCTATTATTCCTTCCTATTTCTTATTGTGATAGGGTTATATGTATCTCATTATATTGTGTTTCCCGTTTTCAGCGTGTTCAAACCGCGAGCAATAAGGTCACGGATCATCTCACTCTGGGTATCCATATAGTAGCGTTCTTTCTTAACCATATCCAAATCCTGTTCCATAGCAGGAGTAATGGAAATGGAGAATCTTTTCAAGTCGGTAGCCATGCTTATCGCCTCCTTTCGGTGTAGTGATTCACTGA
>Ga0268263_1001268_pt1 | contig 23588 bp, 22 predicted proteins | sample Biomet5_FD_190358 | JGI IMG/M metagenome (GOLD analysis project Ga0268263, IMG submission 190358) | Microbial communities from bioreactor (seeded with sewage sludge) at LBNL, California, USA - Biofuel metagenome 5 (SPAdes) (version 4) | ecosystem: Engineered > Bioreactor > Anaerobic >... | reverse complement strand
GGTGACGGTGAGCGTGAACGGCTGAGTGCCGCCCACCTTCACCGTCCCGTAGCCGGCCAGACTGGCCGACAGGCTCTCGGCGGCGCACGCCGTGGGAGCCGCGGGTGTCGCCGGGGTCGTTGGGGTGTCGCTGGGAGCCGGGGTGGGTGCCACCGCCGGCGCACTCGGGCTGGCCGAGGTGCTGGCCGGAGTGGCCGCAATCGGCGCACCGCCCTTGGGCAGGAACCACCACACCAGGCCGACGATGATCGCCAGTGGCACCGCCAGCACGAGGGCGCGACGAATCCAGTAGACCGCGGCGGGCCGCCCACCCGCCGGATGCAGCACCGTGCCCATAGGCCCAAGGCTAGGTCGCCCCGGCCTCGACCAGGGACGCACCACGCCGAACCAGGGGCTTACCTGATCCGCAGCAGCGCACGGCCCGGTACCTTGGAGCCTGACACACGAAGACTCTTGTGAGGCCACGATGACTGATCCGACTGCGGAACCCACCCCGGGCGCCGAGGCGACGCCTCCGGCGGACGATCTGAGGTTCCCGAAGTTCGACGAGCCCACCACGGTGGACCCATTCGCCCTGACCGACTCGACCCAGCCGGACTTCTCGGCGTCCAGCGACCCGTGGGATCTACCCAAGCCGGCCGCTGAACCGACCACCACCAGCTATCCGGGGCTGAACTACCAGGCACAAGCCGCGTACGCGCAGCCGACCAGCTATCAGCAGCCGATACCGCAGGCCCAGCCGACCCCGCCGCCGACCAGCTACCCGCCGGTCGCCGACTACTCCACACCGACCAGTCACCCGCAGGCCCCCTACGGCCAGAGCTCGGGCTACGCTCAGCCCGCCGACACCTCGACCGGCTATCCGGAGCCGTCCGGCTACCCGGGGTACGGCCAATCGCTGGCTCCCCAGCAGCCCTATGGCTACGGCTACCCGATGGCCCCCGACCATCCGAGCTCGACGGTGGTGCTGGTGCTCGGCCTGATCGGCATGTTCCTGTTCCCGATCACCGCCCCCTTTGCCTGGGTGATGGGCTCAAAGGCCCGCGCCGAGATGAAGGCCTACCCGGGACGGTGGGGCTCCAGCGGCACTCTGACCGTGGGCTGGGTGCTCGGCGTCATCACCTCCGTGCTCTGGTTGGTGCTGATCGGCTTCATCTTGATCGCGGTGATCGGCGTGGCTGCCTTCCACGGCTGAGTCTGAACGCAGCAGTGGCCCGGTTCCGAGGAACCGGGCCACTGCGCATTCTCGGGTCGAGAACCCGACTTACTTGCAGACCTCAGCGGCAGCCTTGCCCGCGGCGGTGTCCGGCGCGTACTCGGTGCAGACATTGTCCTTGGTCACGATGACCGGGGTCAGCAGGTAGGCCGGAACGACCTTGACACCGTTGTTGTAGCTCTTGGTGTCGTTGACCTCAACCGGCTTGCCGGCTGCAATATCGGTGATGTACTCCACGACCTTGGTGACGAACTTCTTGGTGTCCTTGTCGATGGTGGAGTACTGGACGCCCTGCTGGACCAGCTTCACGGACTCAACCTCGGAGTCCTGACCGGTGATGACCGGGTTCGGCTTGCCAGCGGACTTGACCGAGGTCAGAGCCGCACGGGCCAGGGTGTCGTTCGGGGACAGCACGCCGTCCAGCGAAACATCGCCCTGGTAGTTGGCCGACAAGATGGCATCCATCCGCTTCTGAGCATTCTCAGCCTTCCAGCCTGCGGTGGCAGTCTGCTGCTGGGTGACCTGGCCGGAGACGACCTTCAGAGTGCCGTCGTCGATCTTCGGCTGCAGGACGCTCATGGCGCCCTCGAAGAACGGCTTGGAGTTGGCGTCGTCGGGCGAGCCGGAGATGAGCTCGATGTTCCACGGCGACTTCTTGGCGGACTTGCCAAGGCCCTCAAGGAGCGCGGTGCCCTGCAGGACGCCGACCTTGAAGTTGTCGTAGGCCATGTACATGTCGACCGCGTCGGTGTTGGTGAGCAGACGGTCGTAGGCGATGACCGGGATGCCCGCAGCCTTGGCGGCGGCAAGCTGGCTGGTCAGCTGAGAGCCGTCAACGGCACCGACGATCAGGAGCTTGACGCCCTGCTCGATCATGGCCGAGATCTGGTTCTGCTGCTCAGGCGCGCCACCGTTCGCGAACTGCACGATGGGGTCGAACCCGGCCGCCTTCAACTGCTCAGTGAACAGCCCTTCGGCCAGAACCCAGTTCTCCGACGTCTTCTGAGGCAGCGAAACGCCGACCTTCGAGCCGGCGGCGAAGCCGGTGCCCAAAGTGATGTGGTTGGCGTCAGTCGGGGTGCTTGCAGCCGCCGAGGTCGACCCCGACGGGGCAGCCGAGGTGCTCGCCGCGCCGCGGTCGTTGCTTGCGCATCCGGAGAGCGCGAGCATGGCCGATGCACCGAGAGCGATAACCGCAGTTGCGATTCTCTTCATGTGTCCTACCTTCGTTGGTGGATGGATAGATGTACTGCGAACTGAGGGTCCGCTGCCCTGGCTGGGTCAGCTGACGAGACCGGTCGTCTGGGCGAGCGCCATGAAGAGCACGACCACCCCGATGAAGAGACCGACGATGAGTGCGGCGAAGACGCCGTTGCGGGCCTGCTTGGCCTGGACCGGGCGGCTCTTGCTCCACGCCACCCACAGCCCGATTCCGAGCGGGAACACCAGGAAGCTGAGCACTGCCCACAGCGGGTTGCCGACCTCACGGTTGGCAACCGCACCCGACTGGAGGTCGTTCTCGACCGCCTTGGGGTTGAAGCCTCTGGCCAGCGCTCCGATGATGGACGGCTTGCCCTGGGACTTGCTGTAGAGGTCGAAGGCGACGGCGATCAGCAGCACCAGGCCCTTGATCATCTGGGTCATGTCAGAGCCGACGCCCATCAGGTACAGGCCGTTGTTCAGCACCGCCATCACCAGACCACCGATCAACGACCCGGTCACGGTGCCGATGCCGCCGGAGACGGCCGCACCACCGATGAACACGGCCGCGATGGCGTCCAGCTCCCAGCCGACGCCGTCGGACGGGCCGGTCGAGGTGGAGCGACCGAAGTACATGATTCCGGCGACAGCGGCCAGGAACGAGACATTGGTCATCACCAGGAAGTAGGTCCGCTTCACGCTGATGCCGGTCAAGGCCGCCGCCGCCTTGTTACCGCCGACGGCGTAGACGCCGCGGCCGATGGTGGTGCGCGAAGCCAGGAAGTTGTAGGCCAGCCCGAGGGCGACCAGGATCAGGCCGGTGACCGGGAACGAGGTGCCTTGACGTCCGCTGCCGAACAGCCAGGTCAGGTAGCCCAGCGCGACGCCGATGACACCCAGACGGGTCACCGTCGCCCACAGTGGCGCCGGCGTACCACCGGCCTTGCTCACGCGGATCCGCTTGCGGACGTCCAGCAGGATCAGGATCGCCAGAGCCGCAATGCCGAGCACAAGAGTGGAGTTGTTCAGGCCGGTATTGGGCCCCCACTCGGGCAGGTAGCCGCCGCCGATGAAGCGGATCTCGTCCGGGGCCGGCTGCGAGGAGGCCTTGCCGACGTACTGGTACAGACCACGGAAGAGCATGTAGCCGGCCAAGGTGGTGATGAACCCGGGAACTCCCACAAAGGCGAGCCAGGAGCCCTGCCACATCCCGATCAGAATGCCGACCACCAGGCCGAACAGGATGCCCAGCCACCAGGGGAAGGCCCAGAAGTTGATCGACAGCGCCGTACAGATGCCGACGACCGCAGCCACCGAGCCGACCGAAAGGTCGATCTGACCGGTGATGATCACGAACAGCATGCCGATCGCCAGCACCAGCACGTAGGAGTTGCCGTTCAGGATGTTCTGGGCGTTCGACGGGGTGAGCATCTTGCCGCCGGAGATCACCTGGAAGAACAGCGCCAGCACAATCAGGGCACCGAGCATTCCGAACTGGCGGGGATCGCTGCCGAGAATCTGCCTGATCCCGCTGGGCGCAGGTCTGGCACCGCGCGCAGGGGCGCCCTTTCCTGGATTCTTCTGGCTGGCTGTCGTAGCGGTCATGTCGTGCTTCCTCGATCGACGATGGGAGATGGTGAGCAGCAGGTCAGGCTGCGGAGGTGTCGGTCATCAACCGCATCAGCGACTCTTGGGTCGCGTCCTCGGTCAACAGTTCGCCCGTGATCCGTCCCTCGAACACGGTGTAAATGCGGTCGCAGACGCCGAGCAACTCGGGCAGCTCGGACGAGATCATCACCACGCCCTTGCCCTCATCGGCGAGGTTGTTGATCAGGCCGTAGATCTCATACTTCGCACCGACGTCGATGCCTCGGGTCGGCTCATCGAGGATCGCGAGGGACGGCTGGGTGAACATCCATTTGGCCAGCACGACCTTCTGCTGATTGCCGCCGGACAAGGTCGAGACACCGACGTCGATGGACGCGGCCTTGATGTTCATCGCCGTGCGATACTCCTCGGCGGCGTTGATCTCGGCCTCAAGATCGATCACCGTCTTGCGGCTGATCCGTCGGATGCCGGCCGAGACGACGGTGTCCTTCACGCTGTCCAGCAGGTTCAGGCCGAGTACCTTGCGGTCTTCGGGCACATAGGAGATCCCGCATGCGATGGCGGTCTGCACGCTCGGGATCTCGACCGCTTGTCCGTTGATCAGGATCTCACCGCCCAGGTAGGTGCCATAGGTGCGCCCGAAGAGGGAGCGGGCCAGCTCGGTGCGTCCGGCCCCCATCAGGCCGGCGAAGCCGACGATCTCGCCGCGACGGACGTAGAAGTTGGAGTGATTGCAGACCAGCCGTCCGGGGATCTGTGGGTGCTCAACGGTCCAGTCCCGCACCTCGAAGAAGATCTCACCGATGTTGGGCGTGTGATCGGGGAACCGGGAGTCCAGAGCCCGACCGACCATGCCACGAATGATCCGGTCCTCGCTCACGGCGCCGTCCGCGACATCCAGCGATTCGATCGTGCGGCCGTCGCGGATGATGGTGATCGAGTCGGCGATTTCGGCGATCTCGTTCAGCTTGTGCGAGATCATGATCGAGGTGAGGCCCTGTCCCTTGAGCTGGCGCAGGATGCCCAGCAGGTTCTCCGAGTCCTCCTCATTGAGCGCCGAGGTGGGCTCATCCAGGATCAGTAGCCGGACGTCCTTGGACAGCGCCTTGGCGATCTCGATCAGCTGCTGTTGGCCAACCCCGAGATTCTTGATCGCCGTATCCGGGTCCACCTCCAAACCGACCCGCGCCAGCAGGTTCACCGCTCGCTCACGCGACACCTCCCAGTCGATGACGCCGTATCGGGTCACCTCATTGCCGATGAAGATGTTCTCGGTGACCGACAGCTCGGGGATCAGCGCCAACTCCTGGTGGATGATCACGATGCCGACCTGCTCGGAGGACTTGATGCCGTTGAACTGCATCTCCTCACCGTCGAAGATGATCCGGCCCTCGTAGGTTCCGAACGGATGGACGCCGGAGAGAACCTTCATCAGCGTCGACTTGCCCGCACCGTTCTCCCCGCAGATCGCATGAATCTCGCCTCGGTGAACCGTCATCGAGACGTCATCGAGCGCGCGGACGCCCGGGAAGTCCTTGGTGATGCGGACCATCTCCAGGATCGCCGGGGTGTCGGTCGCAGGGTTCGACGTGCCGAGATCGACAGGCTGACCGCTCATACAACTCCTCTTCGAGAACGAGGTAGCCAGCGTCACTCCAACAACGGCGTTGAAGATTGTTCGACCAGCCAAGGGCCAAAAAAGTCCCATCCGCAGGCTAGGTTGGACTCTTTCCGACTGTCAACGGTCATATCTGGCTCGTTATCCAATCGTTTTCATACGATGATTGCGCAAAAGATGGCCCGCCCCCATTGCCGCACACTCCCCGTGAGGCCTAAACTCAGCGCTATGTCGCCGCCGACAGCGCGCCTGTCCTTGAGGGACCGCACGCGCGAGGAGATCTTCCAAATCATCAGCAGCGGCCGAGACCTGACTCGCGCATCCTTGTGCGAATGCACCGGGCTGCCGAGCAGCACCATCGGCCACGCTGTGGCGCGGCTGCTCGCCGAGGGTCGGATCACCGAATCCCCCGCCCCGACCAAAGGACCCGGCTCCGGCAGCGGGCGTCCGGCCACCCTACTCAACCCGGCGGCTTCGGCCACTCGAATCGGAGCAATCGACTTCGGCCACCAACACCTCCGAGTCGCCCTCGGCGATGATGCCGGCACGATCCTGGACGAGACAGTGGTCAAGCTGGACGTCGACCAGGACCCCGAGCGAGGTTTGGACGTTGCCGCCCGCACGCTGCGTGAACTGGCCGCTCAACACGGCGTGAGTCAACTCGCCTGTGTCGCCGCGGGCGTGCCGGGCCCGATCGAGGCGACCACAGGGCTGGTCTGCTCGAACACCACACTGTCCAACTGGTCGGGCATGTTGCCGGAGCGCGAGCTGGAGGATCGGCTCTCAATCCCGGCCCTCGTCCGCAATGACGCCAGCATCGGAGCGCTCGGTGAGCTGCATCGCGGCGCTGGGCGCGGACACCGCGACTTCCTCTATATCAAAGCGGCCCACGGAGTGGGCGCCGGCCTGGTCAGCAATGGCGAGCTCTACCTGGGCGGTGCCGGCTTCGCGGGCGAAATCGGGCACATCATCATCCCCGGCCGTCCCGAACTCTGCCGCTGCGGGAATCGCGGCTGCCTGGAGGCGGTGGTGTCGGTGCTGACCGTCCGCGAGCAGATCCTGCACACCCACCCGCACCTTGATCGCGAGCACCTGGACATGAGCACCCTCGACGACCCGATCACCGCCCGTATCCTCAACGAAGTGGGTCGCACTCTGGGCGCCATCCTGGCTGGCCTGTGCGACCTACTGAACCCGACATTGCTGGTGATCGGCGGCGAACTCGGCACCTCGGGGACGGACCTGATCGAGGGCATCCGGGCGTCGCTGCGCCGGTTCGCTCAGCCGTCGACCTCGCAGGTGCTGGACGTGGTGCCGGCCGCACTCGGCCGCCGTGCCGAGCTTGTCGGCGCTGTGCAGTTGGCAGCCAGCTATACCCACGCGTGAGGTGTCACACCCCATATGGCAGTGGCCCGGTTCCGAAGAACCGGGCCACTGCCACGTCAGGCTCAGGGCTGAATGATCTCCGCCGTGGGCGAATCGGGAACCGGCTGCTTGGGCTGCCCGACAAAGGTGAACGGGAACTCCGAGCCCTCCGGCGCCACATCGACCAGGACGATCTCGCCGGGCATGACCTCCGCGAACAGGATCTTCTCGGCCAGCTGATCCTCGATATCGCGCTGGATCGCCCGCCGCAACGGACGCGCACCCAGCATCGGATCGAAGCCGCGCTTGGCGATCAGCGCCTTGGCCGCCGGCGTCAGTTCGATGCCCATGTCGCGATCCTTGAGCCGCAGCTCGATCTGGGCAACCATCAGGTCCACGATCCGCTCGATGTCGGCACCGGTGAGCTGGTGGAAGACCACGATCTCGTCCACCCGGTTCAGGAACTCCGGACGGAAGTGCTGCTTGAGCTCGTCGGAGACCTTGGCCTTCATCTTCTCGTAGCTGCCGACCTCGTCGGTGTTCTGGCTGAAGCCCAGGTTCACCGACTTCGAGATGTCGCGAGTACCCAGGTTGGTGGTCATCACGATCACCGTGTTCTTGAAGTCGACGACGCGCCCCTGGGCGTCGGTCAGACGACCCTCGTCCAGGATCTGCAGCAGCGAGTTGAAGATGTCCGGGTGCGCCTTCTCGATCTCATCGAACAGCACCACGCTGAATGGCTTGCGCCGCACCTTCTCGGTGAGCTGGCCGCCTTCTTCGTAGCCGACGTAGCCGGGAGGTGAACCGAACATCCGCGAGGCCGTGTGCTTCTCGGAGTACTCACTCATGTCGAGGGTGATCAGCGCATCTTCATCGCCGAACAGGAACTCGGTCAGCGCCTTGGTCAGCTCGGTCTTGCCGACACCGGACGGGCCGGCGAAGATGAACGATCCGCTGGGACGCTTCGGGTCCTTCAGGCCGGCGCGGGTGCGTCGGATCGAACGGGACAGCGCCTTCACCGCATCGTGCTGGCCGATGTAGCGACGACCGATCTCCTCTTCCATCTTCAGCAGCCGGGCCGACTCCTCCTCGGTCAGTTTGAAGACCGGGATTCCGGTGGCACCGGACAGCACCTCGGCGATCTCTTCCTCGCCGACCTCAGCCGGGACGTCCGAGTCGCCGGTCTTCCAGGCCTCCTCGCGCTCGGCACGAGCGATGTTGAGCTTGCGCTCGTCATCGCGCAGCCCAGCGGCCAGCTCGAAATCCTGCGCGTCGATCGCGGCTTCCTTCTGCAGGCGCACCGCGGCGATCTTCTCGTCGAACTCGCGCAGATCCGGCGGCGCAGTCATCCGCTTGATCCGCAACCGGGCACCGGCCTCGTCGATCAGGTCGATCGCCTTGTCCGGGAGGAACCGATCGGAGATGTACCGGTCGGCCAGCTGAGCGGCCGCGGTGAGGGCGGCATCGGTGATGGTGATCCGGTGGTGCGCCTCGTAGCGGTCACGCAGGCCGCGCAGAATGTCGATGGTCAGCGCGATCGACGGTTCGGCAACCTGGATCGGCTGGAACCGGCGCTCCAGTGCGGCGTCCTTCTCGATGTACTTGCGGTACTCGTCGAGGGTGGTGGCGCCGATGGTCTGCAGTTCACCACGCGCCAGCATCGGCTTCAGGATCGAGGCGGCATCGATCGCACCCTCGGCTGCACCGGCACCGACCAGAGTGTGGATCTCGTCGATGAACAGCACCACGTCGCCGCGGGTCTTGATCTCCTTGAGCACCTTCTTCAGCCGCTCTTCGAAGTCTCCGCGGTAGCGGGAGCCGGCCACCAACGCCCCCAGGTCGAGGGTGTAGATCTGCTTGTCACGTAGAGTTTCGGGGACGTCGCCGCGGACGATCTGCTGACTCAGCCCCTCGACGACGGCGGTCTTGCCGACTCCGGGCTCACCGATCAGCACCGGGTTGTTCTTGGTGCGCCGGGACAGCACGGTCATCACGCGCTCGATCTCCTTGGCGCGGCCGATCACCGGGTCGAGCTTGTTCTCCCGCGCCGCCTGGGTGAGGTTGCGTCCGAACTGATCGAGGATCGTCTGCGCCGAGGCGGCGGGGCCGGACTCCGGAGCGCCGGCGGTGGCCGCCTCCTTGCCCTGGTAGCCGCTCAGCAACTGCAGGACGGTGTTGCGGACCCGGTTCAGGTCGGCGCCGAGCTTGATCAGCACCTGAGCGGCAACACCTTCACCCTCGCGGATCAGGCCGAGCAGGATGTGCTCAGTGCCGATGTAGGGGTGGTTGATCTGCAGCGCCTCGCGCATCGAGAACTCCAGCACCTTCTTGGCGCGCGGAGTGAACGGAATATGGCCGGTCGGTGCCTGCTGGCCCTGGCCGATGATCTCCTCGACCTGCTCGCGGACGGCTTCCAGCGAAATCCCCATCGACTCCAACGCCTTGGCTGCCACGCCCTCGCCCTCGTGGATCAGGCCCAGCAGCAGATGTTCGGTTCCGATGTAGTTGTGGTTGAGCATGCGGGCCTCGTCCTGAGCAAGGACGATCACTCTGCGCGCACGGTCGGTGAAGCGGTCGAACATTGTGGAGAACTCCTTTTCCCAGCAACGGTCCAACCAGGCCAACCCGTTGCCGATGGCACCATCAGCTTAGTCAACGCCGAGACGGTGCCATGAAGTCCCGTGTTCGCCTCCGGCTCAATCCGAGCCGGAGGCGAACCCGGTTCAGCTCAGCTGTGAGCGCGCTCGTAGGCCTCGCGCACCTCGGCCGACACGCGACCGCGGGCCGAAACCTGCATTCCCTCCGAAACCGCCCAGGCCCGAATGTCGGTGGCGGCGGTGCCGCCAGCCTTGCGCTTGCCACCGGTACGACGAGCGGTGCGCTCGCGCTGTCCGGCTGCGATGTAGGGGGCGAAAGCATCGCGAAGCTTCGTGGCGTTGGCGGTGGAGAGATCGATGGAGTAGCTCACTCCGTCGAGCGAGAAAGCGATCGTCTCGGCGGCTGCGGAGCCGTCGAGGTCATCGGTGTGGATCACCTGAACTCGCTTGGCCATGTGGTTCCTTTCGATATGCCGTAGCACTCACGTGCTATTGGCTCCCCTAATCTGCGTCTTGAAGCATATACCCGGGGCTAGACATCGCAAGTTGACGAGCGGAATCCACAGGGTTATTTGACTAAAAAATCCAGCGCGCGTAGAGATCGCTTGCCGACACCTCTACTCGACACCCGCAACGGGCGCCGGGAACCGTCAAAACGGCGAACGCGCTCACCGGTTCCCGGGTTTTCCAGGTCACGAATCGCGCGCCTGCCATCCGGACGACGGCGGTGACCAGAGCCAAGGGTAGCGACCCCGGCAAAACTGACTCAGGCCCGGCGCAGTTCGTCGGCGACGCCGGCCGGCGGGTTGGCCAGCGCTCGCAGCAGAACAACGGTCGGAAAGCCCTGGGCATCCCATAGGTCGGCCAGGGTGGCCTCGCGCCCTCGGGTCGGCAGCGCCAGAATCTGAGCCTCCTGCAGGCCCATCCTTCGGCCGAGCTCGGCGCGGAGCGCCACCTTGTCACCGCGGAGCTGGGCTGCCTCCTGCTGAAGCCGTCCGGCTTCGGCCTTCACCTCATCCAGCCCGATGTGCAGCTGCTGGTTACGCTCGATGAGCTCGTCGATCGTGTGGTCGGTGCGTTGCCGGAAAGAGGCGACCTCGGCCGCCGAGCGGCGGGCATTGGCCGCCTGATCGCCGAGCAGCTGGGCACGAGTCTCACGGACTTCACCCCATGCTCGGACGGTGGCGAACACCCCCGCGCCAATCGCGATCACCGTACCGGCGACCGCGCCCCCATACCCGAAGAATGCAGTTGCGATGCCGACCAACGCCGCCGAGACCAGCACTACTTCAGCCTGCCTGCGACGCAGGGAGCTAATCGCTTTTCTCCGCCCTGCGGCTGATTTCACGCGGCTGAGTCTAGCCAGCGTCTTCGCTGTGATCGGGATTACCCGACGGCGTGGCGTCATCGTCTCCCGACGGCGGTATCCGGCACGCTCGTTCCAAGAAGGCGCCGGCAACAGCCAATCCGGCACTGACGATCACCGCAACCACCGAACTGATCACCCGTTCACGAGGCAAAACTGCATCCCACCGCGAAACCGAATATCCGGCAATCGCCGCATAGCCCCCGGCCAGCGCAGCGCCGACCAATAAGCTCGCTTTCCCGAGGATAACCAGGCGCAGGGCGCGCTGTGGGTCGAGCGGCTCATGGCGCACCTGCACGGTTCGATGAGTGGCCCAGGCCTGAATCGTCGTGAACGCGGCCAGCACCGCGGTGGTGGCCACCACGGCCAGCGGCAACTGTGGCAGCGGCAGGTCGAGCAGGTCCAGGACGCTGAACAGCAACCAGCCCAGGCCGGCTCCCACGACGATTGCGACGCCGATCGTCTGCCAGCCGGTGGGACGCAGTGTCGGCTGGGGACCTGGCTGCGCCATCACTCGATCCGGAGGTCGTCGCGCCGGACCACCCCGCTGCTATCGATGGCCTGAACCAGATCGGCCACCCGTCCATGGCCCACCAAGGTGGCCGAGGGGTCTGCCTCGAGCCATGGGACGAGGACGAACGCGCGCTGATGCGCCCGCGGGTGCGGCAGCGTCAGCGCCTCGGTGTTGATCCGACGCTCACCGACACAGATCACGTCCACATCGACAGTCCGCGGCCCGCCGGGAATCTCGCGGACGCGGTTGAACACCTCCTCGATGGCCAGGGCACGCTCGAGCATCACCATTGAGGCCAGGGTCGAGTCGGCGACCACGACGACGTTCAGAAAATCGGGCTGATCGAGCAGGCCGACCGGCTTGGTCTCATAGACCCCGGAAATGCCGGCGATCTCCAGCCCCGGAGTGGCCCGCAGCGCGTCCACCGCGCCTTGGAGGTACTCCATCCGGTCACCCAGGTTCGATCCGAGCGAGAACACTGCTTGCCGCAGCGGCACCATCCCGCTCAGGGTGTCCACATCGAAGTCGATCGTCATGGCTTCCTCCGGTTGATCGTCACGGCAACGTCGGCAACCGGGACCGACAGCGGAGCGTCCGGCTTGTGCACGGTTACCTCCACCTCGGCGACTCCCGGACGCGCCAGGCAGGCGGCGGCAATCCGCTCCGCCAAAGTCTCGATCAGGTCAACCGACTCACCGTTCAGCACCGCCGCGGTCAGGCCGACCAGCTCGGAGTAGTCGACTGTGGTGGCCAGGTCATCGCTGTCGGGCCGCGACTCCAGCCAGACGGTGAGGTCGGCGTGGAACGGTTGCGAGTTCACCTTCTCCTGCGGGTACACGCCATGGCGCGCGACGGCCTCGATGCCCCGCAGGGCGATCCGGTCCAGCTTCTCCATGGGTGATATCCCCCTTCTGCGCGACCCTACTACCGTCCGGCAAGCCGAGTCGGGTTGATCAGTGAACCCAACCGGCCGGCGACTGCGATGGCGTCCCGCTGGGCCCGGACCTGATGCGTCCGCACCCCCCAGACACCGGCGGCCGCCAGCAAGGTGGTGATCGCGACGGTGGCGTCGTCGCGCTGCTTGGGCGGCCGGGGACCGTCCGGATCGGCGAGCAGTTCGCCGAGGAAGCGCTTACGGGAGGCTCCGATCAGCAGCGGCAGGCCGAGCGCATCAAGCTCTTCCAGATGAGCGAGCAACTCCCAGTTGTGGTCGGCGGTCTTCGCAAAACCGAGGCCCGGATCAATCACCAGCCGGTCGCGGCGGATGCCGGCCGCGACCGCGGCGTCCACTCGAGCAGACAACTCTGCAGTCACCTCGGCGACGACGTCGTCATAGTGAGCCAGCTCCTGCATCTGGTCGGACGGACCGCGCCAGTGCATCGCCAGGTACGAAACCTCCGCCGCCGCGACGGCATCCAGCATCTGCGGATCAGCCAGGCCACCGGACACGTCGTTGATCAGCACCGCGCCGGCGCACACCGCAGCCGTGGCGACCTCGGCCCGCATGGTGTCTACCGACACCGGCACCCCGGACGCACTGAGCCGCTCGATCACCGGCAGCACCCGGGCCGCCTCCACCTCGGCCGGCACCCGCTGAGCACCCGGGCGGGTGGACTCCCCGCCCACGTCGACCAGATCGGCGCCGTCGGCGGCCAGTTGGCGGCCATGGGCCACTGCGGCATCTACGTTCAGGAACTCGCCGCCGTCGGAGAACGAGTCTGCGGTGACGTTGAGGATGCCCATCACCAGGGTTCGTCCGGGTTGCGGCAGTCGGGTCACCCGCAGAGCCTAACCAATGACGTCCGCTCCCCTCGACCCGACGCAGGGCTTCCCGATGAGACCCGACTTTCCACCGGATCCAGACCCGTCACCGAATCTGTCGCGGCTCGTACCCGGTTTTCCGCCTGATCTGAGCCAGTTGGAGGGGACGAATCGGCAGGAAAGTCGGGTTCCTCGATGCCAGGCGTCAGCGACAGCCTGAGATCGGGAGGAAAAGCCGGTGGTGAGCCGGCCCACGGCCAGCACCGAAGTGGCGTCCGACCGCTGGCGACCTGATCGCCACCCGACGGCGAGAGTCAGCCGATGATCAAGCCCATCACCTCGGCGCGGGTGGCCGGATTGGCCATCACCCCGCGGACGGCGCTGGTCACGGTCTTGGCACCAGGCTTGCGGACGCCGCGCATCGTCATGCACAGGTGCTCGCACTCGATCACCACGATGGCGCCCCGCGGTTTGAGGTGCTCGACCAGGGCGTCGGCCACCTGTGAGGTGAGCCGCTCCTGTACCTGCGGACGCTTGGCATAGGCATCCACCAACCGCGCCAACTTGCTCAGCCCGGTGATCTTGCCCTTGGACGGGATGTAGCCCACGTGCGCCTTGCCGGTGAACGGCAGCAGATGATGCTCGCAGGTACTCCACACCTCGATGTCGCGGACCAGCACCAACTCGTCATGGCCGAGCTCGAAGGTGGTCGACAGGATCTGGGCCGGGTCGGCGTCCATCCCCTCAAAGATGGATGCATAGGCCTTGGCCACCCGCGCCGGGGTGTCGACGAGGCCGTCGCGATCCGGATCCTCGCCGATCCCGATCAGCAACTCACGGATCGCCGCGGCGACCCGCGGCTGATCGACGGCCATCAGTCCTCCTTCTTCGGCTGGCCCCCGGAGTCGGGACGCGTCGGGTCGAAGGTCTGTCCGGGTCCCGGCTGCGGCGGGAACGGCTGAACCGGCGGCTGCGGAGCGGGCTGCTGAACCGGCGGCTGCGGAGCCGGCTGCTGCGGCCCGGGCTGCATCGGCGGGTAGCCCGGCTGCGGGTACCCCGCCGGCGGGAAGCCCTGGTAGGGCCCCGGCGCTCCCGGGTAGCCGGCCGGCGGGTACGGGCTCGCCGGCGGGAACGCAGTGGGCGGGTACCCCGGGGGGAGCTGCTGCGGATACGGCGGCTGAGCCGGGAAAGCCGGCACTGGTGCGGTCGCCGCGGCCGGTTCGACCGGCTGCGGAATCAGCCGCTCCGGGGGATCGATCGGCGGGACGTCACTGGGCTTGCGGGTGTCCGAGCCGGTCCAGGCCGGCCGCTTGGGCCAACGCTTCAGCGGCTCGAAGATCTTGGCGACCTGCTCCTTGTCGAGAGTCTCCTTCTCGAACAGCTGACGGACCAACTCGTCCAGCACCTCGCGGTTGGCGGACAAGACGTCGTAGGCCTCCTGATGCGCGTTGGCGATCAGCTTGGCCACCTCGGCGTCGACCTTGGCGGCGATGTCCTCGGAATACTCCCGCGCGCCACCGGCGTAGTCGCGACCCAGGAACGGCTCATGATCGCCGGAGCCGTACTTCACCGCACCCAGGCTCTCGGTCATGCCGTAGTCGGTGACCATGGCCCGGGCCACCTTGGTGGCCTTCTCGATGTCATTGCCGGCCCCGGTGGTCGGGTCGTGGAAGACGAGCTCCTCTGCCGCCCGTCCGCCCATCATGTAGGCCAACTGGTCGAGCAGCTGGCCGCGGGTCTGGGAGTACTTGTCGTCGTCGGGCATCACCATCGTGTAGCCCAGCGCCCGGCCGCGCGGCAGGATGGTCACCTTCTGCACCGGGTCATTGCCCGGCATGGCAGCCGCGACCAGGGCGTGGCCGCCCTCGTGGTAGGCGGTGATCAGCAACTCCCGCTCGTTCATCACCCGGCTGCGCTTCTGTGGGCCACCGATCACCCGGTCGATCGCCTCGTCCAGCTGCGGCTTGCCGATGAAGCGCAGGTTCATCCGGGCGGTCAGCAAGGCGGCCTCGTTCAGCACATTGGCCAGGTCGGCGCCGGTGAAGCCCGGCGTCCGCTTGGCCACGGTGGACAGATCCACATCGGGAGCGATCGGCTTGTTGGCGGCATGGACGCGCAGGATCTGCAGCCGTCCCTTCATGTCGGGTGCCTCGACCGGGATCTGCCGGTCGAACCGGCCCGGACGCAGCAGTGCCGGATCCAGCACATCGGGACGGTTGGTGGCAGCGATCAGCACTACCCCGCCGTGCACGTCGAAGCCGTCCATCTCGACCAGCAGCTGGTTCAGGGTCTGCTCACGCTCGTCGTGGCCGCCACCCATGCCGGCACCACGATGCCGTCCGACCGCGTCGATCTCGTCGATGAAGACGATCGCCGGAGCGGCCTCCTTGGCCTGCTCGAACAGGTCGCGCACTCGGGAGGCGCCGACGCCGACGAACATCTCGACGAAGTCGGAGCCGGAGATGGAGAAGAACGGGACGCCGGCCTCGCCGGCAACAGCGCGAGCCAGCAGCGTCTTGCCGGTGCCGGGCGGGCCGTAGAGCAGCACACCCTTGGGGATCTTGGCGCCGACCGCGGTGAATTTGGCCGGTTCGGAGAGGAACTCGCGGATCTCCTGCAGCTCCTCGATCGCCTCCTCACAGCCGGCGACGTCGGCGAAGGTGGTCTTCGGGGTGTCCTTGCTGGCCAGCTTGGCCTTGGACTTGCCGAAGCCGAGAACCCGGTTCCCGCCACCCTGGGCGTTGTTCATCATCAGGATGAACACCACACCCAGCGCCAGGAACGGCAGCACGCTGAACAGGAAAGTGCCCCACAGGTTCGGCTGCGGCGGCTCACCGTTCCAGGTGTCCAGGGTTCCGGCGGTGACGCGCTCGTTCAGCCGCTTGATCAGGTCCTGGCTCTGCGTGCCCACCCAGCCGGCCCGCAGCTTCTGCGGCGGGTTGTCCTTGGTGGTGACCTTGATGGTCTGCTCGCCGTCGTTGAGGATGACTTGGCTCAGCGGCGTGTCGGAGTTGATCAGCTGCACGACCTGTGAGGTCGGCTTGTCGGTGTAGCCGCCAGCGTTGTTGAACACCTCGACCAACAATGCGATGGCCAGGAAGCCCAGCGCGATCCAAATGATCGGCGATCTGAGGATCCGGTTCGATTTCATGAGCAGCCTTCGTGTGCGGTTCGTCCGGCTCGGACGCACATAGGACGATACCGAAGCGGGCAACAACCAGGGCTGAGACGCCTCAGCTGTAGACGTGCGGCGCGAGGATCCCGACGTCGTTCAGGTTGCGGTAGCGACCCGCAAAATCCAGTCCATAACCGACCACGAACTGGTTGGGGAGGTCGTAGCCGACGTACTTCACGTCGATTTCGGCCTTCATCGCGTCTGGCTTGCGGAACATGGTCATGATCTCGAGGCTGGCCGGATTGCGGGAGGCCAGATTCTGCATCAGGTAGGTCAGGGTGAGTCCGGTGTCGATGATGTCCTCGACCACCAGGACGTGCCGGCCCTCCAGATCGGTGGACAGATCCTTCAAGATCCGCACCACCCCGGACGACTGGGTGCCCATGCCGTAGGAGGAGACGGCCATCCAGTCCATGGCGCAGTGAATGCTCAGCGCGCGGGAGAGGTCGGACATCACCATCACTGCGCCGTTGAGAACCCCGATCAACAAGGGGTCTTGGTCGGCGTAGTCGGCATCGATCTGGGCGGCGATCTCGGCGATCCGCTCATCAATCTGGGCTCGGGTGAAGAGAATTTCGGTCAAATCGGCGGTGACGTCAGCTGCATCCACGGGGCATAACCTACCCGGCCGGGGAAGGGGCCAGCGACCTTCGGTGGTTCCTGGTTGCGTGGCGAGTTGGGCTGTTCAGTGTGCCTGCTCGGCCCCGCCCGATCCGGACGGCTCAGCCCACAGGCCGCCGTCGCGTCGGCTCACCCGGACGCCCGGAAGGTCCGCGCCCCGCTGGCCGTGCCAATCGTCGACCAGCGCCAGCACCGCTTCCAGGTGGGCGGCATTGAGGTCATTGGCCCCGCAGGAGCGCAGCCAGTCGCGCAGCACCCGGCTGCGCAATGCCACCGGCAGCGCAGCCAGCTCGGCGACGGGGAATGGCAGCTCTCGGGCCGGAAGTGTGTGCTGGGCGGCCAGCGTGTCGAGCAGGTCGGCGTCGCGGCGGGTCAGTTCGGCGGTCCGGGCCAGGGCTTCGGCGATTCCCGGCCCCAACTCGTCCTCCAGAACCGGCAGCACTCGCTGACGGACCCGCACCCGGGCGAATCGCGGCTCGCTGTTGTGCGGATCCAGCCACGGCTCGACGCCAAGCTCAGCGCAGGCTCGCGCGGTGGTCTCGGCCCGCAGTCCCAGCAGCGGACGTACGATCGCCCCGCGCCGAACCGGCATGCCGGACAGCGAGCGGGTGCCCGAGCCGCGGGCCAGTCCGAGTAGGACGGTCTCGGCCTGATCGTCCAGCGTGTGACCGAGCAGGATCAGCTCCCCGGGACGGGCTTCGGCTTCCAGTGCCGCATAGCGCGCTCGTCGGGCGGCGGCCTCGGTGCCGTCCGGGCTGTCGGCGATGGTGACGGTGCGCACCACCGCCTCGATCCCGCGGACGTCCAGCTGTCCGGCCACCGCCGCGGCCACCTGCGCCGAACCGGCCTGCAGCCGGTGATCGACGACGATCGCCCGTACGTCCAGCCCGCGCCGGAGCCCGACCAGATGCGCGGCAAGTGCCAAGGCCAGCGAGTCCGGCCCGCCGGAGCAGGCGACCAGCAGCGGACCGTCCGCGACCGCCTCGACGGCCTGGACGACGGCCAGCGTCGCCGGGCCGAGCGCCCGCTTGGCCATCAGATCCGACGCAGCCACAGCTGCGGGTCGTGGATCTCAGCGAGGCTCGGCAGCGCCTCGGGACCGGCGAAGGCCCGATTCAGGACGTCCACCCCCGCTTCGGCGATCACCGCCTGGCAGAAGGCGGCGCCGTCGCGGTACTGATCGCGCTTGAGGTTCAGCCCGAACAGCTTGGCGACGACCCCGGAGAATCCTCCCTGGTCACGATGCTGTTCGAAGACTGCGCGGATCGACGGCAAGGTCGGCACGGCCGCCGCCGGGACCCGGTCCATCATCACGTCGGCATGCCCCTCCATCAGCGACATCACCGCAGTCGCCCGGTCGAAGGCCTCCCGCTGCTCCGGCCCGCCGAGCAGCCCCGGCAGTCCGCGGTGCGGCTGGGCCTCGGGTGCATCGCCCTCATCCGCGACGACCTCGGCGATCAGCCCAGTGAGGTGGCCGCGCAACCACGGCGCCGCGCCGAACTGGAAGCTGTGGGTCTGTTCATGCAGGCACACCCACAACCGGAAGTCCCGAGGCAGCACGCCGAGCTTGCGTTCCAGACCGACCACGTTCGGTGCCACCAGCAACAATCGGGACGGCTCAGCGAACGGGTCGAACTGGCCAAGGATCCGGGTAGCCACCACGGCCAGCACTGCGCCGGCCTGGACGCCCAGCGCCCGGGCGCGCAGCTTCTGGGGCAGTCCCTGCGGCGGACGAAGCACACCGGCCCGCCCGAGCATCACATTGGCCGAGGACGCGGCGGCGGCCAGCCAGCCCGGACGATCCACGACCAGAGTGATCGCCGATGCCGGCCCGGCCAGTTCGGTGACGTCGGCGACCAGTTCCCGCGAACGCTCGGCGGCCTGATGCAGCTCGTCCACCACGGACGCGATCTGGCCGGCATTCACCTCCGGGCCCGGCGGAACCAAAGTGGCCCCAGTCCGCATCGCCGCAGCCCAGTCCACCGATGCCTGTTCCATGCGGCAACCCTACGGTGCGCTGCCCAGGGTTCAGCGGCAGCCGCAGCCGGCCAGCACGCTAGCCGATCGATCCAGCCAGTTGTAGGCGCTGTCCTGGCCGGTGGTGGAGTTGCCGATGAAGGCGAATACCAGCCGGGCTCCGTCCGCAGTGGTCACCCAGCCGGCCAGGCTGGCCACGGTGCGTAGCGTTCCGGTCTTGGCATGGACGCGGCCACGTCCGGCCTTCTCGGCCTTGTCGTCGAAGCGATGTTTGAGGGTTCCACTCTGGCCGGCCACCGGCAGTCCGGCCGCCACGGCCATCAGCCGCTCGGTCCGCAGCGACAGGTTGATCGCCTTGGCCAGCACGTTCGCAGTGACCCGGTCCTTGATCGCCAATCCGCTGCCGTCGACGATCACCATTCCGTCCGACCACAGGCCGTGGGCCTTCAGCCAGGTGGTCAAGGTGCCGGCGGCGCCGACGAAGCTGCCCGGCTGTCCGGTGGCCAGCGCCGCCTGACGAAGCAGCATCTCGGCGGCCAGGTTGTCGCTATCGGCCAGCGTGTGCGCGATCACGGTGGCCAGCGGCGCCGACTCGGCCGAGGCCAGCACGGTGCCGGGGGTGGTCAGCTTCGTCGGCTTCACCGAGGTGACCGTGATCTTGGCTGCGGTGAGGCGCTTGGCGAAGGCTTCGGCGGCGAATTTGGCCGGATTCGACTGCGCCCTCCACGAGTTCACCCGCCCCGAGTCGATGATCAGCGCGCTGATCTTCGACTCGTAGCTTTGCCAGGACTTCTTCCAGGCGGGGTTGAATGACGGCCCGGAGAACAGGCTGGCGTCGTAGCCGAGCGCGACCTTGGTGACTCCGGCCGAACGCAGGCTGGCCACCGTCCGGGCAGCGAGCTTCTGCAGCGAGGCGGGCCGGTCGGCATCCTTCCCGGCCTTGTCGGTGAGCAGTGGATCACCGCCGCCGAGCAGTACGAGGCGACCCGGCCGAGTGGTCACCACCGAGGTGGTGAACCGGTGATCGGCGCCCAGGATGTCCAACACGGCCATCGTGGAGAGCACTTTGAGGGCGGACGCCGGTGCCAGCGGGCGGTCGGCGCCACTGGCTGCCAGCGGCTGGCCGCCGTCGGCCAGCACGACCACGCCGCGCGTCCCGATGGTCTTGGCCGGGATCTTGGCCAGCGCCGCGGACAAGACGCGCGGCACCGGCAACGGCGTCACCGAGGGGGTCGGCGCAGGGCTGGACGGGGTCGCCGCGGTGAGGCTGGGGGCCGGCGATCGTCCGGGTGTATCGGGCACTCCGAGGGCGCAGCCACTGACCAGCAAAACTGCGGCAATCGCAACAGCCAAACGCCTCGAACCACCGAAAGGCGGCCGGCGTTCTCGCGATAGGCTCGGCTCATTCATAGCTGGAACATCATGGCAGAGAGGATTCGATGACCCCGACCGATCGGCCGAGCTTCGCCCGCCCCAAGATTCGTCCGAGCCTGCATTTCGATGTCACCGTCGAGATCCCTAAGGGCACCAAGAACAAGTACGAGATGGATCACCACACCGGCCGGATCCGGCTGGATCGGACGCTGTTCACCTCCACGCAGTACCCCAACGACTATGGCTTCATCGAGGGCACCCTGGGCCAGGACGGCGACCCGCTGGACGCCATGGTGCTGGTCCCCGAGGCCACTTTCCCCGGCGCACTGATCGAGTGCCGGGCCATCGGGATGTTCCGAATGAAGGACGAGATGGGCGGTGACGACAAGGTCTTGTGCATCCCGGTCGCCGACCAGCGGCAGTCCAACATCCGTGAGCTCACCGATCTGCCGAACCTCGCTCTGCTCGAGATCGAGCATTTCTTCACCGTGTACAAGGACCTTGAGCCGGGTAAGTCGGTCGAAGGCGCGATCTGGGTGGGGCATTCCGAGGCTGAGATGGAAATCAAGGCGAGCTGGGAGCGTGCCCGCGGCACGTCCTACGAGAACGAGTTCACTCGCGACTGATCGCGTACCCATCAGACCATGGCAGTCCGCGGCGAACCGAAGGCGCATCGCCTATATCTGATGCGCCACGCCGACGCACTGTCGACGGGGCCGGACCCGAGAGATTTCGCACGGCCACTGAGCCCGACGGGACGTCGTCAAGCCCGCGATGCCGGGCTGTTGCTGGGCAAACAGCGGATTGAGCTGGTGCTCAGTTCGTCGGCAAGCCGGGCCCGGCAGACCACCGAGCTGCTCGGCCTGGCCTGCCCGGTCCGGTACCTGGATCGGCTCTACAACACCGGTTCGCGGCAGCTGCTCTCTGAGCTGTCCGGGGTGGACGATCAGGTGCTCACCGTGCTCCTGGTCGCACATGCGCCCGGGGTGCCGGCCTTGGCCTCGAATCTGGCTGACCGCCAGCACTCCAATCCGGAGGCGATGGACCGGATTCGCTACAACTTCCCCCCGGCGACAGTGGTTGGGTTGGAGTTCTATACCGGCTGGTCGGCACTGGCCGAGGCCCGACTTTTCACCGCGCAACACCTCTGAACCGCCGTTGCCACTACGCAGTATTGCGAGTCTGCTGCGGACCGGAATGGCTCGGCTTACGCTGCCCATGAGGGTGTCGCGGGCTCGACTGGCCGGATCGGAGAGTCCTCCCGGTTTCGCCGTTCGCCACATACCCCCTACGGTATTTTCATCAGGTCAGATCATCGCCGGCACCGACGCTGGCGGAAGGAGAAATGATGGCCGAGGTACTCGTCCTCGGCGCTGGGGTATCCGGACATACCGCGGCGCTTCATCTACGACGACTGCTGGGTCGCCAACACACAGTGACGGTGGTCTCGCCGAACGCCAACTGGAACTGGATCCCGTCCAACATCTGGGTCGGTGTCGGCGACATGGGAAAGAAGGATGTCGTCTTCCCGCTGGCCCCGATCTACGCCCGCAAGGGCATCGAGTTCCGACAGGCCAAGGCGGTCGCGATCCGTCCCTCCGGCGATGACGAGGACGCCAAGGGCGCTGTCGACATCGAGTACACCGAGGCGTCCCGCGCCGGTCAGAGCGAGCGGCTGCGTTACGACTACCTGATCAACGCGACCGGCCCGAAGCTTCGCTTCGAAGCCACCGAAGGCATGGGCCCCGACGGGTTCACTGCCTCGGTGTGCACCGCCGACCACGCCGTCGAGGCCAACGAGAAGCTCCGCGAGACCATCGCCAAGCTGAAGGCCGGCCAACCGCAGACTCTGGTCGTCGGCATGGGCCACGGAACCTGCACCTGCGAGGGTGCCGCCTTCGAGTACACCTTCAACGTCGATCACCTGCTGCGCGCCGAGGGCGTCCGCGACCTGGCCCGGCTGGTCTACCTCACCAATGAGGCAGCGCTGGGTGACTTCGGAGTGGACGGCATGATCTTCGACCAATCCGGCTTCCAGACCACCAGCGAGCTATGGACCGGTTCGCTGTTCCGTGAGCGCGGCGTCGAGGCGATCCTCGGAGCCCATGTCACCAAGGTGACTGCCACCCAGATCCACTACGAGCTGCTCGACGGGTCGCTGCACACCCTCGACCACGACTTCGCCATGCTGCTTCCACCCTTCGGCGGCCAGCCGCTGAAGGCCTATGACGCCGAGGGCAACGACATCACCGGCGAGCTGTTCGCGCCGTCCGGCTTCATGAAGGTGGACGCCGACTACACCGCCAAGCCCTATGACGAATGGCGGGCCGACGACTGGCCCAAGACCTATGCAGCGGTCGGCTACGACAACGTCTGGGCTGTCGGGATCGCTTTTGCCCCGCCGCACCAGATCTCGAAGCCACGCAAGACGCCGAACGGAACGATGATCGCGCCGGCTCCGCCGCGCACCGGCATGCCGTCCGGCGTGATGGGCAAGACGGTGGCCATGACCATCGCCGACCGGATCAAGAACGGACCCTCAGCCCCGGCCCACGCTGCCTCGATGACTCGGATGGGTGCGGCCTGCGTGGCCTCGGCCGGTACCGGCCTGACCAAGGGCTCGGCCGCGGCGATGACGATGCTGCCGGTCGTCCCGGACTACCAGCGCTACCCCACCGGACGAGACGTCCGCGAGACCCGCGGCGAGATCGGCCTGCACGGCCACTGGGTGAAGCTGATGCTGCACTACCTGTTCATCTACAAGGCCAAGGCTCGCCTCGGCTGGCAACTGATTCCGGAGTGACCATGTCGCAACTGTCCATGAGCGCGCCCACCCCGGGTGCCGAGCCGATCGCCGATCTCTCCAAGGCCCCGCTGCCGACGGCCCGGACGCTCCGGGTCCGCCGCAACGTCGTCCTGCAGTTCTTCAAGTTCTTGTCATTCAACAGCCGGATCATGCGAATGGTGATCAAGGGCCACAAGTAACACTGACGCTCGGCTCCGCACTACCGGGTCTCGTGCCGCTCCCGGAGGCTCGGCGCGCTACTGCTCTTGCCGTGGTGCTACCGGTTCTGCTGCCGTGCTACCCGTCCCGTCCCCGTGCTACCCGTCCCGTCCCCGCACTACCCGTCCCACTGCGGTGCTACCCGTAGACCGGTAGCACCGCATCGAACCGGTAGCACCACGGCAAGAGCAG
>Ga0268263_1001267_pt1 | contig 23597 bp, 20 predicted proteins | sample Biomet5_FD_190358 | JGI IMG/M metagenome (GOLD analysis project Ga0268263, IMG submission 190358) | Microbial communities from bioreactor (seeded with sewage sludge) at LBNL, California, USA - Biofuel metagenome 5 (SPAdes) (version 4) | ecosystem: Engineered > Bioreactor > Anaerobic >... | reverse complement strand
GGAAGCGGTGACAGCGGCTCAGCTGTGCAGGCTGACGCCCAACCGGCGCGCGGTGCGCTCCTTCTGCCGGGCGGCACGCTGCCGACGCAGCCGCTTGACCAGCAGTGGGTCGTGAGCCAGCGCCGCATCGGAGTCGATCAGCGCGTTGAGCAGCTGATAGTACCGGGTTGCAGAGATGTCGAACCGCTCGCGAATCTCGGTCTCCTTGGAGCCGGGCAGGGACCACCATTGCTTCTCGAAGTCGAGGAGGGCAGCCTGCTGCTCGCTCAACTCAACGGTGGTGATCGCCATCAGTTCGGCCATGCGTCGATTCTAGACCGTGAATCACACCGGTGTCATTCGGATGATCGCGACGGCCGCGCGGCCCACGGACGCCCGACGGTCGATAGCTGGACAACCTGGTCGATCCACTCGGATGAGGGCATCACAGCGTGGCTAGACTCATTTGAGGCTCGGTCAGGGCCACCCCCACAGTAAGGAACACCCATGCAACGGCTGAGCGGTGCGATCCAGCACTATGCCTGGGGCACCACCGACGCCATCCCGAACCTGCTCGGCGTCGCCGCCGACGGCCAGCCGGTCGCCGAGTACTGGCTGGGCGCACATCCGCTGGCTCCGGCCACCGTGGCCGGCCGCCGGTTGGACGAGGCTCTGGTCGAACATCCGGAGCTTCTCGGCGCACAGAGCCGGGCCCAGTTCGGCGATCAGCTGCCGTTCCTGGTCAAGGTGCTGTCCGCCGCGCACGCGCTGTCCTTGCAGGCGCACCCATCCCGCCAGCAGGCGATCGAGGGCTTCGCCCGAGAGAATGCCGCCGGCATCGCGCTGGACGCCCCGGAACGCACCTATCGCGATGACTGGCCCAAGCCGGAGATGCTCATCGCCTTGTCGGAGTTCCACAGCCTGAACGGCTTTCGGGAGCCGACCCGGACGGCCTGGCTGTTCGACCAGCTCGGCGTGAGCACTGAACTGGCTTCGGTGATCGGGCCGCTGACTGAGCGCAAGGGCGCGGCCGCCATGGCCGAGGTGTTCTTGGACGTGCTGAGCCTGACCGGCGAGCGCGCCGAGCTGTCCGAACTCGTCTGCGCGGCCGCCATGAAGCACAAGGACGCCCCCGGCGAGTTCGGCGACTTCGCCCGCACCGTGATCGAGCTGGACGAGGTGTTCCCCGGCGACCCCGGCATCCTGGCCGCGCTGCTGATGAACCGGGTGGTACTGGCCCCCGGCGATGCCACCTACGTGCCTGCCGGACGGATGCACGCCCACCTGTCCGGTACCGGCATCGAAGTCATGGCGAACTCCGACAACGTGATCCGCGGCGGACTGACCCCCAAGCATGTCGATGTCGGCGAACTGGTCAAGGTCGTGGACTTCGAGGCGATCACGCCGACCCGGCTCGCCCCCGTCGTCGAGGCCCCCGGCGTCGAGCACTTCCCGACCGAGTGTCCCGAGTTCGATGTGTGGCGGATCCGGGCCAATCCGCTGCCGACCCCGGTGCCCGGACTCGGCTCGGCACGAATCCTGCTGATGGTGGGTGGATCGGCCCGGCTGCGCGCCGACGGCACCGATCTTGAGCTGGGCTCCGGCGAGTCCGCCCTCCTCGAAGCCGGCGAGAACCCGACGATCGAAGGGGACGGCCTGGTCTTCGCGACCGCCGCCGGCGTCCGCTGAGGTGCTCACCGCAAGTCTGCGTCGACAACTGGCCCAGCTACGCTCGGCCAGCGCCCGTCCGGTCGTCCTGATCGATGGCGGAGCCGGCTCCGGCAAGACGACGTTGGCCGCCGAGATCGCAGCCGAGTGGCCGGGCAGTGTCGAAACCGTCAGCCTGGACGAGTTGTACCCGGGCTGGCAGGGGCTGGCCCGCGGCTCAGCAGAGGTGCCCCGGCTGATCAAGGGCAGCGGCTTCGTCACCTGGGACTGGGCGCATGCACGTCCAGGCCCGCGGCGCGGTCTGAGCCGTACATTGCCTCTGGTCGTCGAGGGGTGCGGCGCGATCACCGAGGCCAGCCGAGCGCTGGCCGGCCTGGCCATCTGGGTCGAGCTGGACGAGCCGCTGCGCCGGCGCCGTGCCCTGGCCCGCGACGGCGCGGTCTTCGCCGGCCACTGGGACGAGTGGGCCGCCCAGGAGGTCGCTCACTGGCAGGAGCACCGGCCCTGGCTGCTTGCCGACCTGGTTCTCCCTGGCTGACCGAGCCACCACCCGCCCAGAGGGGTGGCGGCCGATCCAGGACCGTCCGCTCGGGCGCGCCGCGACGCGAGGCGTTTTCGACAGCCGCGTCCAGCAACCGGCACAATGAGCGCGGGCGCCCGCCCATTGCCTCCGTAGCTCAGTTGGTAGAGCACCCGCCTTGTAAGCGGACGGTCGCGGGTTCGATTCCTGTCGGAGGCTCCGTGTGATCTCGAAGAACACCGGAAACCCGTGAAACCTCGGCGCAGGTCGCCGGGTCGTAGCTTGGGGCCGGTTCGGCTGAGCCCACCCTCCGGGAATCTGCAGCGCCTGCCCAGGGAGGTTGGGGGATCGATCGACAGGCACCCGCTCACCGGAGGGTGGGTTCTGACGTTGACCTTCCTCGACTCGAGTGGCTCCCGGACCCGAAGGCCCGAAATGAAGGTCGCTGTCAGCTTGTGGGGGTGCCCCGCCGTGAGCCGAGCGTAACGCCTGCTCGCGAGCAGATTCGAGAGGTGAGACCAGGTGTCGTCAAGAATTCAGACGCTACGCTGCCGGGCGCCCTGCTGTTGGCGGTAAACGATGACGATGGTGGCGACCAGCATGGCGCCGGACACCCACAGCAGATATCCCCCATAGGCGTCCATGGCGTCCTTGGCCGGCTTGCCGACCTGGAAGCCGACCCACAGCAGCGCGGCATTCACCACGGCAGAGGTGAGGATCGACACGGTGAGGAACTTGCGCAGACTCGTTCCGGCCTCGCCCAGTACCGCCACCACCACGCCGCGCCCCGGAACGAAGGGGATCATCGAGACGACCAAGGCGAGGATGTCGTACTTGCGGGCGAACCGCTCGGCCCACTCGTTGATCCGTCGGGCTCGAGCCGAGCGCCCCGACCAGACCTCGATCAGGTTGCGGCCCCAGAGCCGTCCGGCCCACCAGTAGACCCAGTCGAACTTGACCAACCCGAGCGTGCCCAGGAACAACACCAGCGGCCACCACTGGTCACCGGTGGCCGCACCAGCACCGACCAGCACCATCCCCGACCAGGAGCCGAGCGAGGCAAGGGTCTCCGGGCTCAGGTCGATCAGGGTGAACCGCAGCCACAGCATGATCAGCCCGTAGACGCCGGCAACGCCGAGCCAACTGAAACACGCGATATCGGCCTTGGTCGGCTGATGCCGCCACGGCAGGGACGGGTCGTCCCACCACTCGGCTTCGGCAGCCGGCTCCGGGCTGGGCGTTTCGCTCACCCGGCGCAGCCTACCCGGTGGTTCTCGGCTCACCAGCTGATCACCAGGTGGCTAGGGTTCGAGATCGCACTCGCGAATGCTGAGCTGGCGTGCAAGTATGGAGGGCGGACGCTTTGGCGGCCGCGTTCCACTACGGATCGTCGGGCACGTACCTGCCCGTGGAAAGGACTATTTGGCATGGCCACTGTTAGTTTCAACGACGCAACCAGGACTTACCCCGGCTCGGATCATCCGGCCGTCGACAAGCTCAGCCTGGAAATCGGTGATGGCGAGTTCATGGTGCTCGTCGGGCCGTCCGGTTGTGGCAAGTCCACCTCCCTGCGCATGCTCGCCGGCCTCGAGGAGGTCAACGCCGGTCGGATCAGCATCGGTGACCGCGACGTCACCGATCTGCCGCCGAAGGATCGCGACATCGCGATGGTGTTCCAGAACTACGCGCTGTACCCGCACATGACCGTCGCCGACAACATGGGCTTCGCCCTGAAGATGGCCGGCGTCCCGAAGGCTGAGCGCGACGTGCGAGTGATGGATGCCGCCAAGCTGCTCGGCCTGGAGTCGTTCCTGTCCCGCAAGCCGAAGGCGCTGTCCGGTGGCCAGCGTCAGCGCGTCGCCATGGGCCGCGCGATCGTCCGCCAGCCGCAGGTCTTCTTGATGGACGAGCCGCTGTCGAACCTGGACGCCAAGCTGCGCGTCTCGACCCGCACCCAGATCTCCGCGCTGGTCAGTCGGCTCGGGGTCACCACTGTCTACGTCACCCATGACCAGGTCGAGGCCATGACCATGGGCGACCGGGTCGCGGTGATGAAGGACGGCATCCTGCAGCAGGTGGACAGCCCACTGAGCCTGTACGACAAGCCGGTCAACCTTTTCGTCGCCGGCTTCATGGGTTCGCCCGCGATGAACCTGCTCAGCGGAAAGATCGTCCCCGGCGGCGTGCAGGTCGGCGACTACGTGATGCCGATCGCTCGCGAGGTGCTGGCCAAGGCGGACGGTGAGGAGACCTTGACTGTCGGTATCCGTCCGGAGAACCTGGGCGTCGCCGATGATGGCTTCAGCATCGATGTCGACCTGGTCGAGGAGCTTGGCGCCGACGGCTACATCTACGGCTCCCTGGCGGGCCTGGACCCCGCCGACAAGCTGAACGCTCAGCAGATCGTGGCCCGCGTCTCGGCCCGCAGGCCGTCGCAGCGCGGAATCCAGATCAAGCTGAACGCCATCGATCCGGCGAACATCCACGTCTTCTCCGAGAAGACCCAGGCGCGCCTGAACGACTGATTTCGATCTCAGAAGGGCTCGGCCGGATTCACTCCGGCCGGGCCCTTCTGCGTCCGCACTCTCGGTGTTCCTGCCCGCGAAACTCGCTCTTGCCCGCGAACCTTCGACGGCGGGAATGAGATTGGCGGGCAGGAACGGAGGGAACTCAGAGGCGGCGGACGACCAGGGCGCGAGCGCCGTGGGGAGTCGGGGTCAGCACCAGGGTGGCCGAGGTAGGCCCGGACGGCTTGAGCCGACGGCGCAGGACGGCCGGATCGACATCGAGACCGCGGACCTTGATCTCCAGGACGCCGACACCATGCTCACGGACCCAGGCACGCAGCGTGCGTTCATCGAAAGCCAGCACCTCGACCACCTGGAAGCCAGTCGCAAAGCCCGTAGCCATCGCAGTATCACCGGTCAGGTAGGCGATTCCGGGCTGAACCGAGCGGGCGCCAAGGAGCTCGGCCAGCCGGCCCAGCGCTCCGGCTCGGATCACCGCTGGGTCGGGTTCGTAGAGGTAGCCGCCGAGTTCGCCGACGGGCGGCACCGGGCCGCTGGCCAGCTCCCGTCCGTCCGGCAGCAGAACGGCTCCGCGACTCCCCCAGCTCCACACCGAGGTCTCCACCAGGTCGCCGCGATGGCTCACCCAGGTGACGCCGACCCCGCCGGGAATGGCCGTGGACGGCAACCCGGGCGCCGCCTTGATGCAGCCGAGCCGTCCGGCCAGCAGGCCGGTGGCGAACTCCCAGGACGGTGACAGGTCGCTGACCCGCCAGGTGCGTCCGGCAGAGGTCCGCCGAGCCGGATCGAGGAAGACCGCATCGGCGGTGGCCAGCAGCTGTTCGGCGACCTCCTCGGCCGTCGCGCAGACCACCGGACGGCCCAGGTTGGCACCGGCGAAGACGGCGGTGACCGGATCGGCATCGACGGCCAGCACGTCCAGCCCGGCATCGACGAAGGCAAGGGCGTCCGCACCCAGTCCGCAGCCCAGATCGACGACCCGGGTGGCCCCGGCCTCGACGAACCGGGTCGCGCGCCAGCCGGCCACCTCGGCCCGGGTCGCCTGCTCCAGGCCGGCTCCGGTGAAGAACAGCCGTCCGGCCCGATGGCCGAACTTGGCAACCGCCTTGCGGCGCAACGCGGTCTGGGTGAGCACTGCGGCTGCCTGGTCGGGGGAGAAGTCGCGGCGCAGCCGTTGGGCCGCAGCCAGCGAGTCGGGATCCGGTTCGGCAGCGGCCGCCGCCAGTGCCGGTGCGGCCTCCGGGGAGACCAGCCAGGTGGCCAACTGCGGATCCATGAGAGAAAACCTAGTCGGTCGGCCACTCCGGGCGCCGATCGCCCGGGTCCGGCGCCCACACGACCCCCACAGATGCCTATGATCAGCCCATGAAGGTGCTCTCCAAAGTCAGCTTGACCATCGGTGTGATCGGACTGCTGGCCGCAATCGGGCTGATGGCCTGGGGCGTGTTGGACGTCTGGGGCAATATGCAGCCCAAGAACAGCATCAACCCGATCAACCCCTACCCCAGCTTGTGGCTGGCGTTCGGGATCGGCATCCTCGGCGGCTTCTTCACCGGGCTCGGCCTGGCCGGCCCGCGCAAGACGGTCGTGGTCTCCGAGGTCTGAGCAGGACCGCCCAACCCCGGTCGGCTTTCACCAGCCGGATAGTCACCGGGGCGCCACCGCATCGGCGGACGAGGCCTCATGGGTCAGGAGTTGTTCGCCACGATCTGGACCGCCAGCCACCCTCCGACGATCAGCATCGCCGACGCGACCCCGATCAGCACCCCAACGCCAGTGCGTCGGGTCCCAGACACAACGGTCAAGACCACACCACCGACCACCAACACCACCGGCAGGATCACGGCAAGGGCGGACAGTGGCCCGGCCAGGGCGTCCGAGGTGAAGGCATACATGAACGACAGAGCCGCCGCAGCGAAGGTCGCATAGGCGACGACGATCCCGAGCAGGATCGAGCCTCGTCCGCCGGAGAGCGCCGCGCCAGCGGTCACCTGGCCGGCGAGGCTGCGGGGCTGCTCAGTCATCAGAGTCTCCGATCCTCGGCGATGGCATGGCCGGCTCTCGGGCAACGCACGCACGCGAGCAAGAGCGGGTGTGGCCTAACCCTAGGGCGGGCGCAGCTCCTCCGCGCCCGATGATGGCCGGCAAGGCCGCATTAGTGCCGATCAGGGACGGGTGCAGCTCCAGGAGACCGGCTCGCCGTCGGCATAGGGCATCACCCCGTGGAAAGCCGGGCCGTCGTCGAAGAGCAGCGGCAGCCAGAAGCGGTCGCCGCGCCACATCGGCAGAGTGTCGAGCTCGTCGATCCGATGCCAGGCCAGTGGCCCGTCCTCGTTGCGCTCGGGGATCTCACCGGTGAAGGCGTCGACGACGAAGATGAAGCCCAGCCAGTCCTCGCCGCCGGGCCCGAAGCCCGGCCACGAGACAGTGCCGCGCAGTCGGGCTGCGGTGACCTCGATGCCGGCCTCTTCGCGCAACTCCCGGCACAGGCAGCTGTAGACGTCCTCGTCGGCCTCCAGCTTGCCGCCCAGGCCGTTCCACTTGCCGGCGTGGGCGTCACCCTCCCGGCTGCGATGGACGAGCAGTACCCGCTCACCGTCGTCGCTGAGCAGATAGCCCAGGGTGCCGACGATCGGGGTGTACATCAGGCGACGACGGTGCCGACGGGCATTCCGGAGTCGGCACCGATGTCGAGTGAACTCGGACGGCGTCCGGCGGCCACCACCTCCGCGCCGAGCACGGCGATCATCGCGCCATTGTCGGTACACAGCCCCGGACGCGGCCGGCGCAGAGTGATGCCGGCCGCAGCCGTCCGCTCCTCCAACAGGCCCCGGAGACGGGAGTTCGCCGCCACTCCCCCGCCGAGCAGGATCGTGTCCACGCCGAGGTGGTCGCAGGCGTCCACGGCTTTGGCGGTCAGCACATCGGCGACAGCTTCCTGGAAGGAGGCGGCCACGTCGGCCATCGGCACCTCTTCGCCGTCGCGACGCCGGGTCTCCACCCAGCGTGACACCGCGGTCTTCAGCCCAGAGAAGGAGTAATCGAAACGATGGTTGACCAGGTCTTTCTGGGCGGTCAGACCACGCGGGAAGGCGATCGCCTTCGGGTTGCCGTCCGCGGCGAGCTTGTCGATCACCGGGCCGCCCGGGTAGCCCAGACCGAGCAGGCGGGACACCTTGTCGTAGGCCTCACCGGCGGCGTCGTCGATGGTGGCGCCGAGCTCGGTGATGTCCCCGGTGATGTCGCGGACGTGCAGCAGCGAGGTGTGCCCGCCGGAGACCAGCAGGGCTGCGCACGGCATCGGCAGTGGCCCGTGATCGAGCAGATCGACAGCAACGTGACCAACCAGGTGATTCAGCCCGTACAGCGGCTTGTTCAGCGCGACAGCCAGCGCTTTGGCGGCGGCCAGGCCGACCACCAGGGCACCCATCAGGCCCGGCCCGGAGGTCACCGCGATGGCGTCCACCTCCGACAGGTCGATGCCGGCCTTCTCCTGGGCGCGCTGCAGCGCGGGGACGATCGCCTGCAGGTGGGCACGGCTGGCCACCTCGGGCACCACCCCGCCGAAGCGGACGTGCTCCTCGACCGAAGAGGCGACCTCATTGGCCAGCAGTTCGTGGCCACGGACGATGCCGACCCCGGTCTCGTCGCAGGACGACTCGATGCCCAGTACCAACGGTCCACTCATGCGCACTCCACCGCCCATCGGTCCTCACTGCCCACACCGCGCTGCATCACCAGGGCATCGTGGCCCGGGCCGTAGTAGTCGCGGCGCACGCTGACTTCCTCGAAACCCAACCGCCGGTACAGCCCGGCCGCCGGATCGTTGTCCGGTCGCACCTCCAGCAGCATCCGGCGGGCGCCGACAGCGGCGGCCCAGTCCAATCCTGCATTCACCAGCGAAGCGCCGATCCCCTGGCCGCGAACATCGGGATGGACGACAACCCGGTACAGGTCGGCCATGTCGCCGGCGATCCCGAAGCTGGCCACTCCGATCACTCGGGCGTGCGCGTCCAGCCGGGTGATCACCCAGCGATCACCGGCCACCTCGTCGGCCCACGACTGCCGCGACCAGCGTTCGAACTCGGCGAAACCGACCTGCTCGAGCTCACAGATGGCGTCCAGGTCGGCGGCGGTGGCGTAGGAGATGATCACTTGCGGCCCTCAGCCTTCAGCCGGGTGACCGCCAGCCGCGGCTGCAGCAGCGTCGACTTCACTCGGGTCGGCACCTCAGCATCCGGACGGCGCAGGTACAGCGGCTCCAGTCCGGCATCAGGGACGTCCAGGGCAGCCAGCAGACCGGCGTCGATGGCGTCCGGGCCGGTCACCTCAGCGGCGACCAGGTGGGCGCCGGGGCCGCCCAGCGGCAGCGCCGGCAACGTGTCCGGGGCCCCGACCGATGGGCCTTCCAGGCGCTGCCCGGAGCCGTCGTAGCGGGCCCAGTACACCTCTTTGCGACGGGCGTCGCTGGCGATCAGGAACTCCGCAGGCGCATCACCGCGGCGAACCCACTCAGCGGCCACCACGTCCAGGCTGCAGACGCCGCGCACCGGCAGACCCAAAGCGGCGGCCAAGGTGTGTCCGGCGGCCACTCCGACCCGTAGTCCGGTGAACGGCCCGGGCCCGATTCCGACGACCACCCCGGTGAGGTCACCTACGCTGCGCCCGGTCTGGGCCAGCACCCGCTGCACCAGCAGCAGCAACTGCTCGGCATGGGCGCGAGTGTCGGCGACGGCGGCTGTGGCCACCACCGCACCGTCCACAGCCAAGCCGACGCGGACGTCGGTGGCGGTGTCGATGCCCAGAACGATCGAACTCATAACGCCTCCAGCAGAGAACGGACGGCGGTCCAGCGCTCGCCGATCGGAGTCAGGAAGATCCAGCGGGTCTCGTCCTCGGGATCCAGACTGCGCCGGATGTCGACCTCGAGCCGGTCATCAGCCAGACCCTCGGCGATCCCGGTGCCCCATTCGACAAGGGTCACCGCCTCGGCAGCGGAGGCGTCGAGGTCGAGGTCGTAGAGCTCGGCCGCAGAGCCGAGCCGATACGCGTCCACGTGGACCAACGCCGGCCCGTCCGACAAGGGACGATGCACGCGCGACAGCACGAAGGTCGGCGAAATCACCGCTCCGGCGACATTGAGTCCGACGCCGATCCCCTGCGTCAAGGTGGTCTTGCCGGCCCCCAGATCGCCGGCCGCGATGATCAGGTCGCCGGCTCGGAGCAAACCGGCCAGCCGCCGCCCGAGGTCTTGGGTCTCCTCCGCGGTGCGGGCCATCACACACACCGGCAGCTCGCGGGTCAGTCGCAGCGACGTCCCGTGCCGCGCAGTCTCGACGAAGCCGTGCCGCCGCCACCAGGCCACCACCGGCGGGAACTCGGCGCGAGCGATCAGCCCGACCCGATGGATGCCGCGCAGCGCCAGCGACTCCAGCACCACCGCGATCATGGCCGAGGCGATCCCCTGCCGCTGGAAAGCCGGGCGCACCGAAACCCGATGGATCCCGACCGCATCATCCTCGAGGCTGACGATCACCACTCCGGCCGGCTCATCGTCGACCAGCGCCAGCACGCCGAAGCCCTGAGCCAAGGCGGCGATGACCGTTTCGGGGGTCTCCGACAGCGCGGGCGGCGGTGGATCGATCACCGGACGGTGCCCGAACGCATCCAGAATCACCGCACTCAGCGCCTGTGCGTCCCAGGCCTCAGCTGTCACGATCTGCAAGGCGCGACCGTCGCCGAGCAGACTCTCGGCGAGCACCGTGCGTTGCATCACGTTCCTCCCCGCCGGGCGGTCGCCGGGCGAACCCTACGATTCTAGGCCAACTGCGCCGACGGCTCGGCATCCAGCAGCGCGGAGACCACCGCCGGCACGGTGGCGGCCAGCTGCTGCGGCGGCACCGGTCCAGGAGTAGCCGCCGCCGCCAGTGCCTGGATCGAGGCGGCCACCACGGCTGCGGTCCCGGTTTCCAGCCCGGCGGCCAGCAGCGTGCCGGCGATTCCGGCCAGGACGTCGCCAGAGCCGGCTTGGGCCGTCCACGCCGGCCCGGGCACGGCCAGTTGGACGGTGGTCTCCCCCGGCGCGGCGATGTACTGCGTGGCGCCCTTGAGCAGCACAGTGCAGCCGGTCTGCTCGGCCGCCTGACGGACGGCCGTCAGCGGGTCGGCAACCACCGATGAGCGCTCCACACCGAGCAGGAAGGCCAGCTCGCCGGCATGAGGGGTGAGCAGCGCTGTCGCACGTCCGATCTCGGGAAGCTGGCGCAGGGCTTCCGCATCGATCACCAGCGGCACTCCGGCGGCGATCAGCTTGGCCACCGTCTTGGTGTCCTTGCGCTGTCCCCAGCCCGAGCCGATCACCAGCGACTGGACCCTGCCTTGGGCTGCGACCACGTTCGGGAAGGCATCCAACACTCGGCCGACCACCGGTAGCGCACCCAGATGACGCACCATGCCCGCACCGGCATAGATCGCTCCCGCCGCGCTCAACACTGCCGCACCGGGGTAGTCCGGTGAGCCGGTATCCAGACCGACCACGCCACGGGAGTACTTGTCAGCGCCCTGACCGGGGACCGGCCAGGCGGCGGCCACATCCGTCGGCGTCCACTGATGAACCTCCGGCTCGGACAGCTCCACGCCGATGTCGACCAGCTCCACCTCGCCGCAGGCCGAGCGTCCCGGCTCGGTGAGCTGGCACAGCTTGTAGCCGCCGAAAGTGACGGTGAGCGCCGCGGTGAAGTGCGCGGCATCGACGAAGGGGGGCTCGGGGGCCACCCCGGAGGGTAGGTCGACGGCGACCACCCGGGCCCCGGAGGCCCGGCAAGCCTCAGCGAAGGCGGCCACCGGCCCGTCCAGGCCCGGACGCGAGCCGATCCCGGCCACCGCGTCCACCACGAAGTGGTAGCGGCCCAGCCCGGCCAGCGCCTCGGCTGCGGTCACCTCGCATCCACCCGCGGCCAGGAGAGCCGCCCATCCGGCCTCGTGGACGCGTGCCCCGGTCCGCCAGGCGTGAACACTCACGCCCCGGCGCGCCAGCCGAACGCCGGCCCAGAGCGCGTCACCGCCATTGTTGCCGGAGCCGACCACCAGCAGCGCACGCGAGCCGTAGGCCCCGTCGAGGCGGCGCAGAATCGCTGCGGCCAGCCCGGCCGCGGCCCGCTGCATCAGCACGTCCGGGTCGAGGCTCTCGAAGGCCAGGGCCTCGGCGGCCCGAATCTGTGCGACTCGGTAGCCGTCCATCAGGCCTCGCAGACCACCATTGCGGCAGCCACTCCGGCATCGTGGGTGATCGAGACGAACACCTTGGTCACGCCGAGTTCGGCGAGCCGGGCCGCGACGGTCCCCGATGACGTGATGTAGGGCTGGCCGCACTCATCAGCGAGCACCTCGACGTCGGTCCAGACCAGGCCCTTGGGGGCACCGATCGCCTTGGCGATGGCCTCCTTGGCGGCGAATCGTCCGGCCAGCCGCTCCTTCGGAGCGTTGACCAGCTCGGCCGCAGTGAACAACCGCTCCAGGACGCCCTTGCGCTCGATGGCCCGGGAGAACCGGAACACCTCGGTCAGATCCAAGCCGATGCCGACGATCATTCGACTGTCACACTCTTGGCCAGGTTGCGCGGCTGGTCGACGTCGTAGCCCTTCAGCGTCGCCACTTCGCAGGCGAACATCTGCAGCGGGACGGCGGCCAGCAACGGCTGCAACAGCGTGGACACCTTCGGCAGACCGAACAGCACGTCGGCGTAGGCAGCAACTTCGGAATCGCCCTCCTCGGCCACGACCACGGTGAACGCGCCCCGCGCACGGACCTCCTGGATGTTGGAGACGACCTTGTCGTGCAGCTGGTCGCGGCCCTGGGGCGGCACCACCACGAAAACCGGAACGCCAGAGTCGACCAGAGCGATCGGGCCGTGTTTCAACTCTCCGGCCGGGAAGCCCTCGGCGTGCAGGTAGGCGATCTCCTTCAGCTTCAGCGCCCCCTCCAGGGCCACCGGATAGCCGACGTGCCGTCCCAGGAACAGCACCGAATCCTTATCCACCAGCCGAGTCGCCAACTCACGGATCGGCTCCAGAGAGTCGAGCACCTGCTGGATCTGGGCCGGGGTGGCGGCCAGTTCGTCCATCACCACGGCAATCTCGTCGCCATACATGGTGCCGCGCACCTGGGCCAGGTAGAGGCCGAGCAGGTAGCAGGCGGCCACCTGGGTCAGGAAGCCCTTGGTCGAAGCGACCCCGATCTCGGGCCCGGCGTGGGTGTAGAGCACGGCGTCCGACTCACGAGGAATGGTTGCCCCGTTGGTATTGCAGATGGCTATCACCTTGGCCCCCTGCTCACGGGCATGCCGAATCGCCATCAAGGTGTCGGCGGTCTCGCCGGACTGGGAGATCGTCACCACCAACGTGAGGCCGTCGATGATCGGATCCCGGTAGCGGAACTCCGAAGCGATTTCGACCTCGCACGCCACCCGGGTCCAGTGCTCGATCGCATACTTGGCGACCAGGCCTGCGTAGTAGGCGCTGCCACACGCCACGATGATGATCTTGTCGATCCGACGCAGCTCGTCCTCGCCGATGTGCAGTTCATCAAGCTGCAGGGCACCTTCGGCGGTGTAGCGACCCAGCAGCGTGTCGGCGACCGCCTGGGGCTGCTCGAAGATCTCCTTGCGCATGAACCAGTCGTAGCCGGCCTTCTCAGCAGCCGACAGATCCCAGGTCACCTCGAAGGGATGGGTGAGCGCCGGACGTCCCTCGAAGTCGGTGACGACGATCGAATCGGCCCGGACGTCGACCACCTGGTCCTGGCCGAGTTCGATGGCGTGGCGAGTGAACTCGATGAAAGCCGAAACGTCCGAAGCCACGAAGTTCTCGCCGTCGCCGACCCCGACCATCAGTGGAGAGTTGCGGCGAGCTGCAACAACTCGTCCCGGGTCGGCAGCATCGACGGCCACCAAGGTGAAGGCCCCTTCGAGCCGACGGCACACCCGGCGCATCCCCTCAGCCAGGTCGGCGCCCGCCTCGAGTTCGCGGCCCAGCAGCGCAGCAGCAGCCTCGGTGTCGGTCTCGGAGGTGAACACCACTCCCTGGGCACCCAGTTCGGCCCGTAACGCGGCGAAGTTCTCGATGATCCCGTTGTGCACCAGCGCCACCCGTCCGCCTCCGCCCAGATGCGGATGTGCGTTCTGATCGGTGGGGCCGCCGTGGGTCGCCCAACGGGAATGGCCGATCCCGGTCCCCGACACCGGCAACGGACGCGCCGCCAGCTCCGCGTCCAGGTTCGAGATCTTTCCGGCCTTCTTGCGCCATTGGATGGCGCCCTGGTCCAGCACGGCGATCCCGGCCGAGTCGTAGCCTCGGTACTCCATTCGCCGAAGCCCGGAGATCACTACCTCACGAGCGTCTCTGGCGCCGACATAGCCGATAATCCCGCACATAGGCGCCACTGTACCGGCGAGTCCGGCACACTAGGGCAACTGGCCCAACAGGAGTCGGAGGCGATGACAGGCACAGTGGACGAGGGCGCCCTGGCCCCGGAGGACAACCCGTACGGGCCGTACCTGACCCTGGATCGACGGCATTGGGCGGCGTTGGCAGCCACCCGCCCGGCCGATCTGGACGAGGGCACGCTGGAGCGACTACGCGGTATCGGCGACCCGACCGATGCCAGCGAGGTGCGCGAGGTCTACCTCCCGTTGACCGAGCTGATCAGCCTCTACTCCGAGCGCACCGGCGACCTGTTCCAGGCCAGCCACGAGTTCCTCGGGCTATCCGGCCAGCGCACGCCGTTCGTGATCGGGGTGGCCGGCTCGGTGGCGGTCGGCAAGTCCACCACGTCCCGGCTGCTGGCCGAGTTGCTGCGACGGCTGCCGGCCTCGCCGCGAGTCGACCTGATCACCACCGACGGCTTCCTCTACCCGAATGCCAAGCTCGCCGAACTCGGCCTGCTGGAGCGCAAGGGCTACCCGGAGTCCTACGATCGGCGGGCGCTGCTGCAGTTCGTGATGGACGTGAAGTCCGGCGCGCCACAGGTGAGCGCCCCGGTCTATTCGCATTTCGCCTACGACATCCTCCCCGAGGAGCGAACCGTCGTCTCGCGTCCGGACATCCTGATCATCGAGGGCCTCAACGTCCTGCAGCCGGCCCGGCGCCGCTCCGATGGCACCACCGGGTTGGCGGTCAGCGACTTCTTCGACTTCTCGGTGTTCGTCGACGCCGCCTCCGAGGATGTCCGCAACTGGTACGTGAACCGCTTCCTGCACTTGCGCCAGACCGCCTTCCAGGATCCGCACTCCTACTTCGCTCGATACGGCGAGTTGAGTGAGCCGGACGCGATCGAAACCGCCAAGGGGATCTGGGATGCGATCAACGGACCCAATCTCGAACTGAACATCCGTCCCACCCGGGGTCGGGCCACTGCGATCCTCCGCAAGGGCCCGAACCACCAGGTGAGCTGGGTGCGGATCCGTAAGGTTTAGGCCGGGCCGGCTGGCGCCGGCTCAGACGATCACGCCCGACGACGCCGGGCCACCAGCAGTGCGCAGCCGGCCACAAGCAGACCCAGACCGAGGCCCGCGACAGGCCAGACGTCGGCGCCGGTGAAGGCCAGCCCACCACCCGGGCCGCTTCCCCCCTTGCCGGGTTCGGGATCCTCGACTCCGGCGACTGCGTAGACGGCCTGCGCATCGTTGTCGGTGTCGGTTGTCCTGGTGTCGGTGTCGCGCCCCGGCAGCACCAGGGCATTGGCCTCGACGACGTCGCCATCGGCCGGTGCGATGTAGGCCACATTGCGGCGCTCCCCCTGCGCGTTGGCAGAGGCCCTCAGCACCACGGTGAGCACTGGCCCGTCTGCACCGGCCGCAATGGGCTGGTCGTTCACGCAGGTGCTGCCCGCGCAGGTGTAGCCGTCGCCAAATGCGCTGGCCAAAGTGGCGTCGGAGGACAACAGGTCCGTGATCGACCAACCCGCCAGTGCGTCCGAGGGACCGTCGTTATGCGGGATGAGCACGAAGGTGGCCAGCTCGTCGGGATAGCGACCCTCCACTCCCTGCAGCTGCTTGCTCAGCCGCAGGTTGTAGCGGACCAGCCCGGCGTCGATGGCCGGAGTGTCCACCTCACCCTTGCCGGTGAGGTTTCGGCCCGTTGCCGCGGCCACAAAAGTGGCCCGCCCGGTGGCCGGATCGGCATCAGAGCCGAGCGTACGGCCCACATCACCGCTGCCACCGTCGGTGCGAGTGAACGCCGCCGCGGACGGCTTGACGAACTCGACCTGGTAGGTCGCCGCGGGTACCAGATCGCTGAAGAAGTAGCGTCCGTCCGCGTCGGTGACCGTCGAGCGCAGCAAGTTCCCGTCAGCGTCGAACAGCCGGACGGTGAGCCCGGGCACCCCCGGCTCGGTCGGCCCGCGCAGCCCGTCGCGATCGTTATCCCACCACACGTAATCGCCCTGGCTGACCAGGGAATCCACGCTGAGGCTCACTGCGGAGTCGTTGTCGGTCGGCGTGGCCGCCGCGTCCACCGAGGCGTCCGAGGGCCGGACGAGCGGGTTGGACTCGGCCACATCGCCGGCGGCCGGAGCCACGAAGGCGAGGTTGCGCAGCGTGCCGACGAAGCCCTCATCGATCACGGCCGTGACCGTGATCGGAGCAGCGGATGCCCCGGCCGGAAGAGCAGTGTTGCTGGTGCACTCGGTGCCGGTGCAGGTATAGGCGCTTCCACCGTCCAGTCCGGTGATGGTGAGCCCTGCCTGCGGAAGCTCGGACACCGACCAACCGGCCAGCGCGGCCGTGGGTCCATCGTTGCCCGGAGTGATCCGGAAGGTGACCTGGTTGCCCTCGTAGAACGGGCCGGGGCTGACCAGCTCCTTCACGACGGTCAGGTTGTAGGCCACAAACCCGGCGTCGATGGTCGGATCATCGGGTGCCGTGGCGGAGTTGCCACCGCTGGCCGGCGTGGTGAGGTTGACCACACCCGCCGCATCGGGATTGGAGTCGCCCGTGGCCGCACCGGTGTGCTGGCTGGTCGGGACATAGCCGCCGGCCGGTGCCACGAACTCCACGCGGTAGTCCGTGGCTGGACGCAGGTCGGTGAAGGAGTAGAAGCCGTGCTCATCGGTGCTCGTCGTCGCCAGCGGGCTGGTGCCGTCCGTGGCATACAGCTTCACCGTGACACCCGACAGCGGCGCTGTCTCATCCTGCGTGCCATCGCGGTCCACGTCCAGCCAGACGTGATCGCCGATCGAGACCAGCGAGGACACCTGGACAGGAGCCTCGGCATCGTTGTCCGTGGTCGAGGCCCGGGTGTCGACGTCGGCATCGGCCGGACGCTCCAGGGCGACCTTCTCGGCAACGTCGCTGGCATCGGGGAACACATAGGCGACGTTCTTCACCGAGCCATTCAGATTCGCAGCAACCTTCGCGGTGACTGTCAGGGCGGGGCCGTCCGCCCCGGCTGCCAGCGGCCGAGCGGCCACACAGGTGGCGCCCGAGCAGCGATAGTCGGCTGGATCGACGGCCGGCGCCATCGACACCAGCTCGAGCTGCGCCGGCAGCACGTCGGTGACTCCCCATCCGGCAAGGGCGTAGGCGGGCCCGTCATTGTGCGGGGTCAGCGTGAACTCGACGGTGTCGCCCAGGTAGAGCGTCGAGGTCGTGTCGAGCCGCTTGGCCAGCGACAGGTTGTAACCGATCAGCCCGGCATCCAGGCTCGGATCGTCTGCCTGACCGGCTGCCGCGGCATTGGCCCCCGTCAACGGGGTGGTCAGGCCGATCAGCCCGGCCGAGGACACATCAGAGTCGACCAGGTCAGCGGCGGCGCCGGCGCCGGCATCGGTCGACGTCCAGCTGTAACCGTCGGGCTGAATGAACTGCAGGGTGTATTTCGTCCCGGGCAGCAGGTCGGTGAACGCGTAATGACCAGTGTTATCGGTGAGAGTGGTGGACACCGGGAGGCCGGTGGCGGCCTCTCCGCGGAACAGGCGCACGGTGACTCCGGCCGCACCCGGCTCGGTGTCGACCGGGCCGCGGGCGCCGTTGCGGTCGTTGTCATACCAAACCAGATCACCGATCGACACCGGCTGGACGGTCAGCGACGCGGCGGCGTCATTATTGGTCGAGGTCCTGCCGGGGTCGGTCTGGGCGGTGGGAAGCTCGGAGCCCAGCGGGTTGGCTTCGGCGATGTCCGCCGTGGCCGGCTGCACATAGGCGAGGTTGGTCACGGTTCCGGTCACGTCCGCGCCGATCGTCGCGGTGACGGTGATCTTGTCACCGGTGGCGTCTCCGGCGAGCGCCTCCTTGGCCGTGCAGACCAGACCCGAGCAGTCATAGGCCGAGCCGCCGTCCATCGAGACCAGGCTGAGCCCGGTCGGGAGGACCTCGGTGACCTTCCAACCGGCCACGGCGTCCACCGGGCCGGCATTGTGCGGAACCAGTTCATAGCTGACGCGCTGACCCGGAGTGAACGGACCGGCTGTGATCAGGGTCTTTGCCAGTTGCAGGTCGTAGCTGAGGTAGCCGGCGTCGATCGAGGGCTGATCCTCATCTGCAGTACCGATCCCGTGATGGTTGGTGCCGCTGCGCGGCGTGGTCACACTCACCAGCCCGGTGGCCGGATCGGCGTCGGAGTCCGAGGCGTCCGCGCCCACATTGGCCGCGGTGAACGCGACCGATGGATCCGCGACGCCGTCGACCTCGGGTCGGCCGAACAGAACCTGGTACCGAGTGTTCGGCAGCAAACCGTCGAAGTAATAATCGCCAGACGCGTCCGTGGTGGTCTGGGCCAGCCGGGTCCCGCTTGCGTCGAGCAGAGTCACTCGAACCCCGGGCACAGGCAGTTCGCCGGCATCCTGCTGGCCATTGCGGTTGGCGTCCCACCAGGTGTGATCGCCGATCGAGACCAGGTCGACGTTCAGCGAAGCCGAGGCGTCGTTGTCGGTGGAACTGGTGGCCGGGTCGGTGCTCGCGCCAGGAACCGTCAGCGGGTTGGTCTCCGGCGCATCACTGGCGGCCGGTGCGATGTAGGCCACATTGGCCACGGTGCCGGCCAGATCCTTGATCCGGGTGGTGACCAGCACTGCGGGACCGTCCGCCCCTGCCGCCAACGCCGCGGATGCGACGCAGGTGGCCGACGCCTGGTCGCAGGTGAAGCTTCCGGGCTCGACCGCGGCGATGCTGACCAGTTCCAGTCCACTGGGCAGCAGGTCGGTGACACTCCAGCCGGCGAGCGCGTCCGCCGGACCGTCATTGTGCGGGGTCAGAGTGAAAGCCACCAGGTCGCCGGGTGCATACGGACCGGCTCCGTCGACCTGCTTGGACAGGGACAGGTTGTAGGCCACCAGCCCGGCGTCGATGCCATGGTTGTCCGCGGCATCGGGGCCACCGAGGTTCGATCCGCCGGACGGCGCGGTGAAGCCCACCACGCCCGCGGCCGATACGTCGGAGTCGCCCAGATCGGCGGACGCATCGTTGTCGGTACGCCCGCCGGCGTTCGGCGTGGTCCAGGATGCACCATCGGGCGCCACGAACTGGATGCTGTAGCCGGTGCCCCGACTCAGCCCGGTGAACGAGTAGTAGCCCTGTGCGTCAGTCGTGGTCGTGGCGAGCGGCGTGCCCACCCCGACCGAGGTGCCCGGCCACAGCCGGACCCGCACCCCGGCAGCCGGCGCCTCGCCGGCGGACTGGAGACCGTCGCGGTTCGCATCGAACCAGACGCGGTCGCCCACCGAGACCTTGTCGACCACGACGCCGGCGTCCCAGGTGGGATCGATGCCGGCCGTGGCTGCGATGGTCTGGCTGGTGTAGCTCGTGGTCAGGGATGTGTTGCTGGCGTCGAGTGGGAACACGGACGTCGTGCCGACCTTGGCGTCGCCGGCCACCTCCGCGTCGGAGTCGACGGACTTGTCGCTGCCCTGTGTCGGCCTGGTGAACGTGTAGACGTCGGCCTGCGCGGGGGTCAGTTCGAACTGCACCCGGTAGTGTCCCGCGGCCAGTTCGTCGAACAGATAGCGGCCATTCGTGTCCGTCGTGGACGTCTTCAGCACGCTCGAGTCCGACCCGGAAAGCAGCCGTACGGTCACCCCGGCCAGCGGCTTCTCCTCGGCATCCTGGACGCCGTCCCGATCAGCATCGATCCACACCACATCCCCGACGGCGTAGCGGGGATCGGCGATCGAGAAGGTCTGCGCAGCATCGGCGAGGTCACGATGGGAGGCCAGCACCCGGCCCGGGTCCACCTGTGTGGCCAACGACTCGAAAGCCACCAGAGGCTGACCGGCGTAGCGCTCAACCTGTGACTTGGTCAGCGTGAAGACGACCCTCTCCGAGCCGGAGTCGGTCGTGGGGACGAACTGTGCCGACGCCACGATGCCGGTCGCGGTTCCGTCCGCGGTCACCAACTCGCCGGAGAGTTTGTAGGCCGTGCCGGCGGCCAGCCCGGTGTAGGAGACGGTGTCCACCACCGATCCGCCCGACAGCGGCAGCACCTTCTCGCTCGACCCGCTGACCTCAACCGAGGTCGCCAGCGTCGGTGCCGCCGCGAATCGACCGGCGAACAGATTGGTGTGAATCTCCTTGCCCACCTGCAGCGCCGTCAGTTGCTTGGCGATCAGCTGGCCCTCGAACTCCCGACCGCCACTGGGAAACACGATGTTCGCGTTGGGGGCATAAATCGCGCCGCGGACCGGCTCGTTCGGCGCGGTGATCGAGACCGTCCCGCTGAGCCCGGACAGATCCCACAAGATGTAGCTGATGCCGATACCGCCGGCCTCCTTGCCAGCCACCGCGAACGACGGGAGAGTCAGGGTCCCGCCGACGACGTCGGAAGCAGACACCTTGATCACCAGCGGGGCGCAGGGGCTGTAGGTGATCCCGTCCTGGAAGTGGAACTTCTGGGCCGATCCGAAGTCGGCAAGCGCGAGCCGGTTCGGACCGCTCAGGTCCAAAGTGACGGCCATGTCGTCCGAACCGGTGACGGTTGGCACCTTCCAGTCGGTCACTCCGGCCAGGATCGACTGGCCCTGGTCGGTCGGGAAGTACGAGCCGAACGAGCCCTTGGTCTGGAAGGACGCCTTCGCGGCCGCAACGCCGTCGGCCGAGGTGTCAGTGGAGCCTTTCCAGGGCTGGACGAACGAGGCCAGCTGCGGGCTCTGGTTGTTGCCAGTGGCCGGCCAGAAGGTCGTCCCGGAGCTGCCGAAGTCCTTGCGGAAGGTGTACCCACTAGGGGAATCGATGTTGACCAACTTCACCAGGCCGGGGGGGCCGGAGACAAGCCCGTCGGCCTTCACCTGGACGATCTTGTTCACGTTGCCTGGTGCGTACTTGTTCAGCAGCACTCGCGTCGAGCCGCCATCAGTCTCCGGCAGACCGTAGTTTTTGTTGCCAGCGTTGCTGTGGAAGATCACATACCGATCCGCCCCGTCACCTCCAGTGGCGCCGAAGCTCGCGGTTCCGCCGACAGCCAGCGAACCCTCCAGTTCGCTGTTGGCCATGATCGCGTCCCCGGTCGTGAAGAGCGTGAAGCCGCTATCGGCACCCAGCGGTGTCGCGGCCCCCATCGGGTTCAGCGCGCAGCGGGGTGCGGCCACGGCCGGCGGTGCCGCCAGATAGAGGTTGCCGCCGATCGCCAACAGCAGACTCACCGTCAGTGCAGCCGGGCGACGCATCCGCCAGCCCCATCGAGTCTTTGCACTGTGCGCAGTGCGCAGCGATTCCCGCCCCATGCCAGATCCCCCTCAGGATGAAACGATCGCTGCGAGATCCTGCCCGCTCCGAACTGTGAGCACATCGGGCAACGCCGGGCTGCGATATCGCCCGCGATCGTAAAGAAAACGATATCGACATAGTGGGAGCGGTTACAAATCGGCAACGCGCAGAATTATCGCGGCGCTGCACGACAGCAGCCGACGAACCTTCGATCGCCTGGGCATGGCGGCCCCGAATCGGCCAAAATGGGTGCCAGACGTTCGGAAGGCAGACATGATCGAGGCACTCAGCGACGCAGATGTGACGGCTGCGGTTGCGCTCTGGGAGGAGGCCGGCCTCACCCGGCCATGGAACGATCCGGCCACGGACTACCGGCGGGCATCGGAGTCGTCATCCTCGACCATATTGGGTCTGCGCGAGGACGGACGTCTGGTCGGCACGGCCATGGTGGGCTGCGACGGCCATCGCGGATGGGTCTACTACCTCGCGGTCGCCCAGAGCCATCGCGGACGCGGCCTCGGCCGGGAGTTGATGGCAGCCGCCGAGCGCTGGCTGAAAGCGGCCGGCGCACCCAAGATCCAGTTCATGGTCCGGGCCGAGAACGACGCCGTACTGTCCTTCTACGACCACTTGGGCTACATCCCGCAGTACTGCGTGGTGCTGGGCCGCCGACTCGGCTGACGCTGCCGGCCCCGGGAGGACGCAGCGACGACGCTCACAGGCTGAGCCGCTCCTTGACCACCTCTGCCAACTGCTCGGCCACTTCGCGGGCGCGCTCTTCGGTGGCGGCTTCGACCATCACTCGGACCAGCGGCTCGGTGCCCGACGGTCGCAGCAGCACCCGTCCGGAATCGCCGAGCGCCTTGATCTGTGCCGAGACTGCCGAGTTCACCACCGGGTCGATGCCGGCCCAGGCCTTGTTCACGTTCGAGACGTTGATCATCACCTGAGGCAGCCGGGTCACCACTGAGGCGAGGTCGCGCAGCGGACGTCCGGTCCGCGCCAGTTGAGCGGCCAGATGCAGGGCGGTCAGCACCCCGTCACCGGTGGTGGCGTACTCGCTCATGATCACGTGCCCGGACTGCTCGCCGCCGAGAGTGAAGCCGTTGGCGTTCATCGCCTCCAGCACGTAGCGGTCGCCGACCTTGGTCTGGTCGACCCGAATGCCGGCGGCGTTCATCGCCTTGAGGAAGCCGAGATTGCTCATCACGGTGGCCACCACCGTGTCCGAATGCAGTGTCTTGGCTTGCTGCATGGCCAGAGCCAGCACCGCCAAGATCTGATCGCCGTCGACGACCTCGCCGAGATGATCGACAGCAAGGCAACGGTCGGCGTCACCATCCAAGCCGATCCCCAGATTCGCGCCGTGCTCGCGAACCGCAGCCTGCAGCGGACCCAGATGGGTGGAGCCGCAGTTGTCGTTGATGTTGAGGCCGTCAGGGCTGGCATGCAACGGGATGACCTGCGCACCCTGGGCGTCGAAGGCGGCAAGTGCGGTCAGGTGGGCGGCGCCATTGGCGCAGTCGATGACGACCTTGAGCCCCTCCAGGCTGGCGTCCGAGCCGAGGCTGCCGACCAAATGAGCGATGTAGGCCTCGATCGCGCCGCGATCCTCGGTGACCCGCCCCACTCCGGGGCCGATCGGACGATCCCAGTGCTCGCCCATCCGCTGCTCGATCATGTCCTCGATGGCGTCATCGAGCTTGACTCCGCCGCGAGCGAAGAACTTGATGCCGTTGTCCGGCATCGGATTGTGGCTGGCCGAGAGCATCACGCCCAGATCAGCGCCCATGGCGCCGACCAGGTAGGCCACACCGGGGGTCGGAATCACGCCGAGGCGAACCACGTCCACCCCTGCCGAAGCCAGCCCGGCCACCACAGCGGCCTCCAGAAACTCCCCAGAGGCTCGGGTGTCGCGTCCGACCAGCGCGAAGGGACGATGCCCCGCACCGAAAGCACCGGCTTCGGCCAGCACATGGGCGGCCGCGATCGACAACTCCAGCGCGATTTCCGCGGTCAGATCGAGGTTCGCGGTGCCGCGAACCCCGTCCGTGCCAAACAGTCGAGCCATCGCCCGACCAGGATCAGCGCTTGCTGTACTGCGGAGCCTTGCGGGCCTTCTTCAGACCAGCCTTCTTGCGCTCCTTGACCCGAGCGTCGCGAGTGAGCAGGCCGGCCTTCTTCAGGGCCGGACGGCTGGCCTCAGCATCGA
>Ga0268263_1001266_pt1 | contig 23598 bp, 21 predicted proteins | sample Biomet5_FD_190358 | JGI IMG/M metagenome (GOLD analysis project Ga0268263, IMG submission 190358) | Microbial communities from bioreactor (seeded with sewage sludge) at LBNL, California, USA - Biofuel metagenome 5 (SPAdes) (version 4) | ecosystem: Engineered > Bioreactor > Anaerobic >... | reverse complement strand
AGACGCCGACGGGTTGGCCGCCTTCGCGCTCACTGCGCGAGTCCGTCCAGTGTTGGGTCCTTGGCTCTTGCCGTCGCGAGAACGCGGAGCAACCGGCACCTTGGGCAGGCGCACCACCGTGTCGGCCATGCCCTCGTCCCACTTGGCTTCGCCAGTGGCCCCCTCGACGCTCCACTGAGCGTCCGTCTCACCCTTCGGGGTGGACGTGGGGTCTGGTTGGTCAGTCACCGGTTCCCTCCTCGGCGTTCGGCTCGACCTCATCGGTGCTGGCCGTCGGCTGTTGCGCCTCAACGCTACCTTGCTCGTCCGCTTCCAGGTCAACCGATCCGGAAGTCTCTTCGTCCGTACTGGATTCCGGGTTCAGCGCGATCACCGAAACCGCGTCCTCCCCAGCCACCGACACGAACTTGACCCCCATCGTGTCACGGCCCTTCGCCGGAACGTCGGCGACCGCGGAACGGATGATCTGACCGCTGGTCTTGATGGCGATCACCTCATCGGATTCCTGGACGACCAGACCACCCACCAGGGATCCACGATCCTCGTTGAGCTTCATGGCCTTGATGCCCAGGCCGCCGCGGCCCTGCTGCCGATACTCACTGACCGCGGTGCGCTTGGCGAAGCCGCCGTCGGTGACGGTGAACACGAAGCGGTCATCCTCCGGCATGTCCGCACCGATCACCGACATGCTCAGCAGCGCATCGCCGTGGCGGAACTTCATACCGGTCACACCCGACGTCGCCCGTCCCATCGGACGCAACTGCTCATCGTCGGCGGCGAACCGGATCGCCTGCCCCTTGCGGGAGATCAGCAGGACGTCGTCGTCTGCCGAGCACAGCGAGGCGCCGATCAGCTCGTCGTCGTCCTCGCGGAAGTTCACCGCAATCACGCCCGCCTGGCGCGGCGAGTCATAGGCGCGCAGCTCGGTCTTCTTGACCAGGCCGTTGCGGGTGGCCAGCAGCAGGTACGGCGCATCGTCGTAGCCCCGCAGGGTGAGCACTTCGGCAATCTGCTCATCGGGCAAGAAGCTGAGCAGCCCGGCGACATGGCCGCCCTTCGCGTCGCGGCCGGCCTCCGGCAGCTGCCACACCTTGGCCCGGTAGACCCGTCCCAGATTGGTGAAGAACAAGATCCACTGGTGGTTGGTGGTCGCGAACAGGTGATCCACCTCGTCGTCGGCGCGCAATGATGCACCACGAACTCCCTTGCCGCCGCGCTTCTGCGTCCGGTACAGGTCGGTGCGGGTGCGCTTGGCGTAGCCGCCGCGAGTGATGGTGACCACCATCTCGTCGTCGGGGATGAAGTCCTCTTCGGACATGTCTCCGTCGGCAGCGATGATCCGGGTGCGTCGCTCATCGCCATACTTCTCGACGATCTCGGCCAACTCGGTGCTGATGATGTACCGCTGCCGCTCGGGGCGGACCAGGATGTCCTGCAGGTCCTTGATCTGGGTCTCCAGCTCGGCCAACCGGGCAATGATCTGTTCGATCTCCATCGCGGCCAGTCGGCGCAGCTGGGTGTTCAGGATGTGCAACGCCTGGTCATCATCGATGCCCAGCAGTTCCTTCAGTCCCTCGCGAGCCGCCTCGGCAGTCCGGGACGCCCGGATCAGGGCCAGCACTTCGTCCAGCCGGTTCAGCGCAGCCACCAGGCCGCGATCCAGGTGAGCCCGCTTCTCGGCCTCCTGCAGCCGGAACGCGGTCCGCCGCTGGATGACCTGCATCTGGTGCTTGACCCAATAGCTGATGAACTGGTCCAGCCGCAGGGTGCGGGGCACCTCGTCGACCAGGGCCAGCATGTTGCAGCCGAAGGTGTCCTGCAGCTGGGTGTGCTTGTACAGGTTGTTCATCACGACCCGCGGCTGCGCGTCCCGCTTGAGGACGATCACCAGCCGCTGCCCGGTCCGCGCGGACGAGTCGTCGCGGATATCGGCGATACCGGTCAGCTTCCCGGCATTGACCAGCTCGGCGATCTTGATGGCCAGATTGTCGGGGTTGCACATGTGCGGCAGCTCGGTGACCACCAGGAGGGTGCGTCCGGCCTTGTCCTCTTCGATGTCGATGACAGCCCGCATGATCACCGAGCCACGACCGGTGCGGTAGGCGTCTTCGATGCCTTGGCGGCCGACGATCAACGCGCCGTTGGGGAAGTCCGGGCCCTTGACCCGCTCCATGGCCGCCTCAAGCAGCTCTTCCTTGCTGGCCTCGGGGTGGTCCAGCGCCCATTGGACGGCCGAAGCGACTTCACGCAGGTTGTGGGTCGGAATGTTGGTGGCCATGCCGACCGCAATACCGGTCGAGCCGTTCACCAGCAGGTTCGGGAAGCGGGCCGGCAGCACCGTCGGCTCCAGCTCCCGGTTGTCGTAGTTGGGGACGAAGTCGACGGTGTCCTCGGTGATGTCGCGGACCATCTCCATCGACAGCGGCGCCATCTTGCACTCGGTGTATCGCATGGCGGCAGCCGGGTCGTTGCCGGGAGAGCCGAAGTTTCCCTGGCCGGACACCAGCGGAGCCCGCATCACCCACGGCTGGGCCAACCGGACCAAGGTGTCATAGATCGCCGAGTCGCCGTGCGGGTGGTACAGACCCATCACCTCGCCGACCACGCGGGAGCACTTGTTCCAGCCACGGTCGGGGCGGTAGCCGCCGTCGTACATGGCGTACAGCACCCGGCGGTGCACCGGCTTCAGGCCGTCGCGGACGTCCGGGAGCGCACGGCCGACGATCACGCTCATCGCGTAGTCGAGGTAGGACCGCTGAATCTCGACCTGCAGGTCGATCTCCTCGGTCTTGGCCTTGGTGGGAACCAAGCCCTGCTCGGGAGCTTCGAGCTCCGCGTCTTCGGCGCCGATCGGTTCGTCTGGACCGTCAGTCATTCAACTTCTCCTTCACCCCCGGCCGGTTCTGGCTCTTGGATCCGGCTGGGGCCGTTGCGGGTCTTCAGCTGTGGGGGACGGCTTCGACTAAATGTCGAGGAAGCGGACGTCCTTGGCGTTGCGCTGGATGAAGCTGCGTCGCTGCTCGACGTCCTCACCCATCAGGATCGAGAACATCTGATCGGCCGCGGCCGCGTCCTCCAAAGTGACTTGGAGCAGGGAGCGCTTGTCCGGATCCATCGTGGTGTCCCACAGGTCTCCGGCGTCCATCTCACCCAGACCCTTGTAGCGCTGGATCGGGTTCACCTGCGGCAGCTTCTTGCCGGCGGTCACGCCTTCGTCGCGCAGCCGGTCGCGCTCCTCGTCGGAGTAGGCCAACTCGTGGGCGGCGTTGCTCCAGCGCAACCGGAACAGCGGCGGCTGGGCCAGGTAGATGTGACCGGCATTGATCAGCGGCTTCATGAACCGGAACAGCAGGGTCAGCAGCAGCGTGCGGATGTGGGCGCCGTCGACGTCGGCATCGGCCATCAGGACGATCTTGTGGTAGCGCAGCTTCTCCAGATCGAAGTCGTCCTGCACCCCGGTGCCGAGGGTGTTGAAGATCGCCTCGACTTCCTTGTTCTGCAGGATCTTGTCCAGCCGGGCCTTCTCGACGTTCAGGATCTTGCCGCGGATCGGCAGGATCGCCTGAGTCCGCGGGTCGCGTCCGCCCTTGGCCGAGCCGCCGGCGGAGTCACCCTCGACGATGAACACCTCACACTCACTGGGTTCGGTGGACGAACAGTCGGAAAGCTTGCCGTACTGGCCGCGGTTCAGCAGACCCTTGCGACTCCGAGCGATATCGCGCGCCTTGCGGGCGGCCAGGCGAGCCGAAGCTGCGGCCTGCGACTTGCGGACGATGTCCTTGCCCTCAGCCGGATTCTTCTCGAACCAGTCGCCGAGCAGATCGTTGACGACCTTCTGGACGAACGAACGGGTCTCGGTGTTGCCCAGCTTGGTCTTGGTCTGGCCCTCGAACTGTGGGTCGGCCAGCTTCACCGAGATGATCGCGGTCAGGCCTTCACGGATGTCGTCGCCGGAGACCCGGTCGTCGCGCTTCTTGATCATTCCCCAGGTCTCGCCCCACTTGTTCACCGTATTGGTGAGCGCGGCCCGGAAGCCTTCTTCGTGGGTGCCGCCCTCGTGGGTGTTGATCGTGTTGGCGAAGGTGTGGACACTCTCGTTGAACGAGGAGTTCCACTGCATCGCGACCTCGAGGCTCATCTTCTGCTCATCGGAGACCGCGTCGATCGCGATCACCGAGGAGTGGATGGTCTCCTTGTTGCCGGTCAGGTACTTCACATAGTCGATCAGGCCGTCGGTGTAGTAGAAGGTCTGCTCACGCTCGGCCGGCTCGTCGTCGTCCGGACTCGCGGCCCGACGGTCGGCCAGAGTGATCTTCAGGCCCTTGTTCAGGAAGGCCATCTCCCGGAACCGAGTGGCCAGCGTGTCGTAGGAGTAATGGGTGGTCTCGAAGATCGTCGGGCTGGCGAAGAAGGTCACCGTGGTGCCGGTCTCATCGCTGGCCTCGAGCTGCTCCAGCGGAGCCAGTGGATCACCCAGGTGGAAGCTCTGCTGCCAGTGGTAGCCGTCTCGGCGGACGTCCGCGGTCAGCGAGTCGGACAGGGCGTTCACCACCGAGACGCCGACGCCGTGCAGGCCGCCGGACACCTTGTAGCCGCCGTCGCCGAACTTGCCGCCGGCGTGGAGGATGGTCAGCGCGACGGTCAGCGCCGAGATCTTCTCCTTGGGGTGCTCCTTGACCGGAATGCCACGGCCGTTGTCGGTGACCCGGATCCCGTCGCCTTCGAGCAGCTCGACCAGGATGGTGTCGCAGTAGCCGGCCAGGGCTTCGTCCACCGCATTGTCGACAACTTCGTAGACCAGGTGGTGCAGGCCGCGCTCACCGGTGGAGCCGATGTACATGCCCGGCCGTTTACGGACGGCCTCGAGGCCTTCCAAGACGGTGATCGCGGATGCGTCGTAGTTGCCTGCGGCAACGTGGGCGGCTTCGGCGGCGGATTGGGCGGCGACGCTGGGGTCGTCAGTCACTCGGGTTCCCCTCGGACGTGATAATGGCCACCAGCTGCCGGGCAGCTAGCGGCGCTCTTCCAACAAACCAATACTACTGCATCTGCCCAAGATTCCTGGTCACTGATCACACTCAGTGTGGCTTATCCGGCCTTGCAGGCCGTTTTCAAGCCTCTGCCAGGGGTCTGGACAAGGTCCGATATGCACTCGCGGGGCTTAGGCGGCCAAATCGGTGCACCTGCCGCGCGACTCACTCCGCTGCGGGACTACCCCGAGCCCGCCGCAGAAAAGGGGACTGTCCCCTTTCCTGCGGGGCGGCGGCGGTGCTGGCCGCGGCTCAGCCGTAGGTGTCCCGCGGGCCACGGCCGGGTACCGAGCGGGGGCCTTTCTTCCAGCTCGGCGCCTGCGGCCCGATCACCTGCACCCGGGTCACGCTTCCTTGGCCGAGCTGCTCGTTGAGGATCGCGACCAGCTGCGGAGCGATACTGCGCAGCGAGGCGGCCCAGACTGTCGAGTCGGCCCGGACGGTGAGCACCGTCTGTGCGTAGGACTCCGGAGTCGAGTGGGCGGCGTTCACCGGTCCGACCAGCGCCGGCCAGCGGGCCAGCAGCTGATGAACGTTCACCTCGGCAGTCCAGCCCTGAGCGTCCATCACGCCCTTGAGGAGATCGCCGACCCGGGTCGGTTCGTCGAGAGGACGCTCCCTGGGACCGCGCTTGGGTTTGGGGGCGGCGCCGCGGGCAGCCCGAGCGATCTGCCGGGCCAACTCCTGCCCCTCAGGGTCGTGATCGCTCATTCCACCTCCTCCACCGTGGCCGCGAAGACCTGGTAGCGCCGGCCGGCCAGCACCGGCGGTACATCGGCGGCCACTGCGGCGGTGATCAGCACCTGCTCCGCCGAGCCCACCAGATCGGCGAGCCGGTCACGACGAGTCTCGTCCAATTCTGCGAAGACGTCATCAAGGATCAACACCGGCTCGACGCCGTCCGCGCGAAGCAGGGTGAAGGCGGCCAGCCGCAACGCCAACGCACTGGACCACGATTCGCCGTGCGATGCGTAGCCCTTTGTGGGGAGCCCACCCAAGGTGAGGGTCAGATCGTCGCGGTGTGGTCCGACCAGACACAACCCGCGAGCGATCTCCTCGCCGCGACGCGCCGCCATCTGCTCCAGCAGCGCCGAGGTGAGCTCGGCGACGGACGCCTCATCCTCGCTCACCGAGCTGGACTTGTACGCGATCCCGGCCTCATTGTTCGTCGGCGCGATGTCGGCATAGGCCCGTTCCAGATGTGGACGCAACTGCGCCAGTGTCGTCAAGCGCGCGGCGACGAGTTCAGCCCCCAAAGCTGCCAGCTGCCCGTCCCACACCTCCAAAGTGGCGCCAGCCTCGGCGCCGCTGGCTCGTCCGACGCGACCCGACAGCGATTTCAGCAAGGTGGCGCGCTGCTTGAGCACCCGGTCGTAGTCGGCCCGAACCCCGGCCAGCCGCGGCCAACGGGCGGTGATCAAGGCGTCCAAGTAGGCCCGGCGATCGGCAGGATCCCCCTTGACGATGGCCAGATCGTCCGGCGCGAACAACACCACCCGCAAGGCGCCGAGCAGATCGCGCGGCCGGCGCAGCGGCCCACGGTTCAGCGCAGCCTTGTTGGCGCGGCCCGGGATGATCTCAACCTCGAGCAGCAGACTGCGCGGATCGTCCAATCCGGCCTGCACCTTGCCCCGGACGATCGCCCTCTCAGCACCAGCGCGGACCAGTGGCTGATCGCCGGCGACCCGATGCGAGCCGAGAGTGGCCAGGAACTCCACTGCCTCGACCAAGTTCGTCTTGCCCTGGCCATTGGCCCCGGTGAACACGGTGACCCCGGCCGCCAGCGGCACCTCCGCGGAGATGTAGTTGCGGAAGTCGGCAAGGCTCAGGTGAGTGACGAACATCTAGCTACCCGCCGTCGGTTGGGCCAGCCACCGCAGGCGCATCGTGAAGGCTCCCGACTATGAAGGAAGGCGCATCAGCATGATCACGTGGCGGTAATCGCCGAGCTCCTCGCCGTCGATCTCGTTCAATCCGGTCAGCAGACAAGGCTTGCCCGGCGCGGTGAAGGAGAACTGGACGTACGGAGCGTCGAGCGCGGCCAGCGCGTCCTGCAAGTAGTGCGGGTTGAAGCCGGCTGCGGTCATCGACAATCCGTTGCCGGTGGTGTCGGTGACGATCGCCTCCAGCGCCTCGACAGCCTGAGCCTGGTCGCCGGTCGCGGCCTCCAGGGTGATCGAACCATCGGCGATCAGCATCCGCAGCGATGTGTTCCGTTCGGCAACCAGGCCGACCCGCTTGACCGCGGCGATGACGTCGGTGGTGTTGGCGCGGACGCTCACCGCGGCTTGGACGCTCATCAGGTGGCGCACCTTCGGGAACTCGCCATCGAGCAACCGGGTGGTGATTTGACGGACGCCGGCAGCACCGGTGCCTTCGAAGCCGATCAGGCCATCCCCGGTGGCGGCCGCCGACAGGCTCACCGTTACGGCCTCACCGGCGGTCATCGACTTGGCAGTCTCGGCGAGCACTCGGGCCGGGACCAGCGCGGCACCCTCTCCGCCGCTCGAGCGCGGTGACCACTGCAGTTCCTTCAACGCCATCCGGTACCGGTCGGTGGCCAGCAGCGACAAGGTTTCGCCCTCGATCTCCATCCGCACCCCGGTGAACACCGGCAACAGCTCATCCCGACCCGCGGCGATGACCACCTGGCCGACAGCTTTGGCGAAGTCCTCGCTGGGGATGGTTCCGGTGGCCTCGGGCATCTCCGGCAGCGCGGGGTAGTCGGCGACGGGGAGAGTCTGCAAGGTGAACCGCGCCGTCCCGCAGACCAGCTCCATCTTGGTCTGGTCGGCGCTGATCTCGACGGTCTTGTTCGGCAGTGAGCGGGCGATATCGGCCAGCAGCCGGCCCGACACCAGGGCCACGCCGTCATCGCTGACGTCTGCCTTCACAGTGATCTGAGCAGAGGTCTCATAGTCGAAGCTGCTCAGCACCACCTGACCACCCGAAGCCTTCACCAATAGACCGGCCAGGATCGGCACACTCGGACGAGTAGGCAGGCTGCGGGCAGCCCACTGGACAGCTTCGGCCAGAATGTCGCGGTCGAGACGGATCTTCACGATGACTCCCTAGAAATCAACTTGCCGCGATCATATCGGCGCAGGTCCCCCAAGACAGGGTTGCTTGGTCCAGGCAGTATCCCCCAGTTGTGCAGAACTCGTCGTTGAAGCTTTGAGACATGTATCAATTCGTACTCGTAGTAGCGGCTGTGGATCCGGTGGATAACTCCCGTTTTGGCTGGTGATCCCGCCTCAGGGGCTGTGGATGACGGCTGTGGACAAGTTCGGGAGAACCTGGCGAGGCTGAGGACGAGCGGAGCCGGCTGTGGTTGTGCACACAGCGGTCCCCAGTTATCCCCAGGGTTGTTCACATCGGTGCACAGTCCCCCGCGTGTGGGACCACGTTGGTAGCGGGTTGGCTACAGGTTCGCCGAGCGTTCACGCGACGAGGCGCAGTGTGGTATTGAGCAGGCGTGTCGGCGCACCTGTGGACAACCCGGCTCAGCGCAGGGCCGACTGCCGGATCCGGTTGGTGATCTCGGTGATCTGGTTGAAGACGCTGCGCCGCTCGCGGATGAGGTGCCGGATCTTCCGGTCGGCGTGCATGACGGTGGTGTGATCACGGCCGCCGAACAACTGACCGATCTTGGGCAGCGAAAGGTCGGTCATCTCCCGGCACAGGTACATGGCGATCTGGCGGGCCGTGACCAGAACGTGGGTGCGGCTCTGCCCACACAGCTCGTCCACGGTCACCGAGAAGTAGTCGGCCACATGGGCCATGATCGCCGAGGACGAGATCTGAGTCTCTCCGCCATCGGGGATCAGATCGCGCAGCACGATCTCGGCCAACGAGAGATCCACCTCTTGGCGGTTCAGGCTGGCGAAGGCAGTGACCCGGATCAGGGCGCCTTCGAGTTCGCGGATGTTGGTCTGAATCTTGCTGGCGATGAACTCCAAGACGTCGGGGCCGGCGGTGAGCCGCTCAGCGACGGCCTTCTTCCGCAAGATGGCGATGCGGGTCTCGAGGTCGGGCGGCTGGACGTCGGTCATCAGACCCCATTCGAACCGGCTGCGCAGCCGCGGCTCCAACGCTTCCAGCGCCTTGGGCGGACGGTCGGAGGTGAGCACGATCTGTTTCTGCGCAGTGTGCAGGGTGTTGAAGGTGTGGAAGAACTCTTCCTGGGTCTGGATCTTGCCTTCGAGGAACTGGATGTCGTCGACCAGCAGGACGTCCACCTCGCGGTATTGGCGGCGGAACTCAGCGGTCCGGTTGGCTGACACCGCGTTGATGAAGTCGTTGGTCAGCTCTTCGGTGGAGACGTACTTGACCCGCACCCGGTCGTAGTAGTTGCGGATGTAGTGGCCGACGGCATGCAGCAGGTGAGTCTTGCCCAGCCCGGAGTCGCCATAGATCATCAGCGGGTTGTAGGCCTTGCCGGGCGCTTCGGCCACAGCGACCGCAGCGGCGTGAGCGAACCGGTTGGAGTTGCCGATGACGAAGGTTTCGAAGGAGTACTTGGGGTTCAACCGATCGCCGCCACGTTGCGCCGCTTTCGTCGGCACCGGATCCGGTTCGGCCACGAAGGCGTCGAGATCGTCCTCGGCGGCTTCTTCGTCGGCAATCGAGGCGTCGACGGTGATGGCCAGGCGCACCGGACGGTCGAAGTACTCGCTGAGCTGAGACTCGATGATCGGACGCAACCGAGACTCCACACGTCCACGGGTGAACTCGTTGGCGACCGCCAAGATCACCAGGGAGTCGTGGATGGCGATCGGACGAGTGCCCTGTAGCCAGGCGAGGGTGGACGGGTCTGAGTTCTTCCGGACGTGATCCCACGCGTGGGCGAGCTCGGCAGAGGCTGGATCAGCGTTCGTTGGAGACTGCGACATCGATTCGACCCGGCTCCCTTCCTGCCCGTGTCACCCGTTACCCACATGGTTGTCCACAGAGTGTGTACGAGTATGCACGGCAGCGCACGGGGGTGAATCCGTGGCGGCTGTCCAGCAACTTAGCGAGCCCTGAGGGACTTCGCAAACAGTTTTCAGAATTGGCCGCAGCTTGACCGGCGTGTCGTCTGGACGCTGTGGGCAATCCGGTCCGGTTTGCCCGAAATCAGGCCGTCCGCGTATCGTTGGACGGTCGCACCAGCGGCATCCGTGCGTCCAGGTGGGCGCATTAGCTTCGAGAACCTACCGAATATGGGAGCACTCGCGTGAGCAAGCGCACTTTCCAGCCGAGCAACCGGCGTCGCAGCCGCACCCATGGCTTCCGTCTACGGATGCGTACCCGTGCGGGGCGCGCCATCATTTCGGCTCGGCGCCGTCAGGGCCGCGCCCGTCTGGCCGGCTGAGCCGGCGGGCGGTGCTGCCTGCGCAGTCGCGACTTCGCCGTCCTGACGAGTTCCGCGACACCCTTCATCAGGGCGTCCGTTGTGGGCGCAGGAGTCTGGTGATGCACGTTCGTCCCAATGGGACCGACGGGTCGCGGGCGGGTTTCATCGTGTCCAAGGCTGTGGGCAAGGCCGTCACTCGGAACCGGGTGAAGCGGCGGCTACGGCACTTGGCGGCTGTTGCGTTGCCCGCAAGCCCCGCAGGTGTGGATGTGGTGATCAGGGCGCTGCCGTCCGCGGTTACGGGTGATCTCAGGGAAGACTTCGATACCGCGCTGCGGGATTGCCTGGGGAGACTGGGCTCATGAGGTACGTCCTGATCGGCCTGCTGAAGGTTTACCGCGCGGTGATCTCGCCGCTGTACGGCAATGTCTGCAAGTACTACCCGTCCTGCTCGGCGTATGCCTTGGAAGCGGTGACGGTGCACGGTTCGATCAAGGGAAGCTGGCTTGCGGCGCGGCGGCTGCTGAGCTGCCACCCGTGGGCTGCCGGTGGCTATGACCCGGTTCCCGGAACGGAAGCTGCGGCGGCTTGGGCCGCTGAGCAGGCCTCTGCCTGCAAGTGCACCAACGACGGCGCTGTGTGCGCCCGAGAGGCGACATGTTGAATCTCTTGTCTTTGGTCCCGCTGAACTTGTGGGACGACTTCATGCGAATGCTGGACGCGATGATGCAGCCGCTCTACTGGGCGGTGTCCGGTGTGATGGTCGGCTTCCACTGGCTTTTGAGCTTCGTGTTCGACCCGAATTGGGGCGGCACCTGGGCGCTGTCGATCGTCCTGCTCACCGTGGTGATCCGGACGCTGCTGATCCCGCTGTTCGTGCGGCAGATCAACTCGGCGCGGAACATGCAGCTGCTGCAGCCCAAGCTCAAGGAGCTCAACGCGAAGTACGGCTCGGACCGGGAGAAGCTCGGCCAGGAGACGATGAAGCTGTACAAGGAGGAGGGCGTCAACCCGATGGCGTCCTGCATGCCGATTCTGTTGCAGATGCCTATCTTCATCGCCTTGTTCAACGTGCTGAACAGTGTCTCCCGCACCGTCGTCCCCGAGAACGCGACCGGATACCTGCCGACGGTTCTGGGACACTTCTTCCAGCAGGACGCCACCTTGGTGACGTCGCTGCAGAAGGCGACGATCTTCGGGGCGCACATCTCCCAGACCTTCTTGCCGATGACCAGCTTCGGGGCGACCCAGGCGGTCGCGCTGGTACTGATCGTGCTCATGACCGGCGTGCTGTTCATCACGCAGATGCAGTTGATGCGCAAGAACATGCCGCCGGACGCCCTGACCGGCCCGATGGCGCAGCAGCAGAAGATGATGCTGTACATGTTCCCTGCGATGTACGCGATCGGTGGCGTGAGCATCCCGATCGGTGTGCTGATGTACTGGTTGACGACCAATACCTGGAACATGGGTCAGCAGTACATTCTGATCCATAACAACCCGGCACCCGGCACCCCGGCCTACATTGACTGGGAAGAGCGGATGCGGGCCCACGGCAAGGATCCCGATGAGATCGCGGCGAAGCGACGGGGAGGGTCCAAGCGTCCCGCGACTGACCCGGCCAAGGTGGCTCGGCAGTCGGCGGCCACCCCGGAGGCGGCGGCGTCGGAGGGCTCGGGAGTGCAGCGTCAGGTCGTCCAGCGGCAGCAGCCGCGCAAGAACGCGCGCGCCGCCCGGAAGAAGTGAGCAGAGCCAGATGGAAGAGGAAGTTGCGATGAGCGAAGAGAACAACGAGGTCGCGGCCGCGCCTGAGGAAGACCAGGTCGAGACGACCGAGGGCCGATCGAAGAAGGAGACCGCCCTGGAGAACGAGGGCGAGATTGCGGCGGACTACCTGGAGGAGCTGCTGGACATCGTCGATCTCGACGGTGACATCGACACCTTCATCGAAGGTGGTCGTGCTCACGTGTCGATCCTGAACGGCTCGGAGGTGCTGGTCGGGCGCGATGGTGAGGTCCTGGAAGCGCTGCAGGAGCTGGCTCGGCTCGCGGTGATGACCGAGACCGGGCATCGCAGTCGGCTGATGCTCGACATCGCCGGTCACCGGGAGACCCGGCGGACGGCTTTGCAGGAGTTGGCGGCCGATGCGGTGAGCGAGGTGAAGGAGTCCGGCGAGCCGGTTCGGCTCTCTGCGATGAACCCGTTCGAGCGCAAGATCGTCCATGACGCGGTTGCTGCTGCCGGCCTGATCAGCGAGTCCGAGGGCGAGGAGCCACAGCGCCGCGTTGTGGTGCTGCCGAAGGCGTGATCGCCGACCCGTCGGGCTTGTTCGGATCAGCCTCGGAGTCGATTAGGCGATATGTCGATATATTGTCTTCTCGAGGCGTCGAGTGGGGTCTGCTCGGTCCGCGTGAAGCTGACCGATTATGGGATCGGCACATCTTGAACAGCCTGGCGGTGGCCCCGCTCGTCCCTGAGGGCGCGACGGTGGTGGATGTAGGCTCGGGGGCCGGCCTGCCAGGCGTGCCGCTGGCACTGTTTCGTCCGGATCTGATGGTGACCCTGCTGGAGTCGCTGCTGCGTCGCTCAGAGTTTCTGGAGCTGGCAGTGGACGAGCTGGGGCTGCAGGATCGGGTTCGTGTCGTCCGTGCACGGGCGGAAGAGCATCGTGAGTGCTACCAGGTGGTGACGGCGCGCGCGGTGGCGCCGCTGGAGCGGCTGGTCGGCTGGTGTGAGCCGCTGATCGCTCAGGGAGGTGCCTTGCTGGCACTGAAGGGGGCGAGGGCCTCGACAGAGTTGGCGGCGACCGACGGTGTTCTGCGCAAGCGCCGACTGTCGGGAGTGGTCAGGGAGGTGGCGGTGCCCGGCACCGATGAGGTGACCTGGGCTGTGGAGATCCGGCGTCAGCGGGATCGCCAGCCTCTATCCTGATGTTTCACGTGAAACCCACTGGTCAGTTGGAGTGTGATGACAATCAAGCCGCCTGAGGCGCCGCGCCGGATCGCCTTCGAAGGGTCCGAGGTTCCGGAAGAGGTGATCGACGTCCCCGACGATCTGGACGACGCCGTTTCACGTGAAACAACGCTCCCCCGGCCTGCTCGCACGCGCACCTTCGTGATCGCCAATCAGAAGGGCGGCGTCGGCAAGACGACCACGGCAGTCAACATCGCCACTGCGCTGGCGCTGGGTGGCCTCGAAGTCTTGGTGGTCGATCTCGACCCGCAGGGAAACGCCTCCACTGCGCTTGGAGTCGAGCACCATGAAGGCATCCAAGGAACCTACGAGGTACTGACCGCCGGCGCAGCCATTGCCGAGCTGGCGCAGCCATCCCCTGAAGCCGACGGACTATGGGTGCTGCCGGCCACAATCGATCTGGCAGGTGCGGAGATCGGGCTGGTGAGTACGCCGGCTCGAGAAAGCCAGCTACTGCACGCGTTGCGCGACTACTTCACAGTGCGCACCCCCGACTACATCTTCATCGACTGCCCACCATCACTAGGACTGCTGACCCTCAATGCACTCGTGGCCGCGACCGAGATTCTGATCCCGATCCAGTGCGAGTACTACGCGCTCGAGGGGGTCACCCAGTTGCTGCGGACGATCAACCTGGTCAAGGGATCGATGAACGATCAGCTCTACCTGTCCACGGTATTGCTCACCATGTTCGACGGCCGGACCCGGCTAGCCACCCAGGTATCCGCAGAGGTGCGCAAGCACTTCGCAGAGCAGACGCTCGAGGCCGTCATCCCGCGGTCGGTACGGGTGTCCGAGGCGCCGAGCTACGGGCAGACAGTGCTCACCTACCATCCGTCATCAGCCGGGGCACAGGCCTACTTCAAGGCGGCAACAGAGATCGCCCAGCGTGGCGCAGCGGACGAAGAGGAGCACAGCGCATGAACGCACAGCCGAAGCGAACCGGGCTGGGTCGCGGTCTTGGCGACCTCCTTCAGCGGACCGATCCCGAGCTCGCTCCTGGCGCCGAGCCGAGCACGATCGCGGTCACCGAGCCGCAGGGCGCTCACTTTGCAGAACTCCCGCTGGACGCCATCACGCCGAACCCGCGTCAGCCGCGGACGAACTTCGACGCCGATGCGCTGGCTGAGCTGGTCGGCTCGATCAAGGAGGTGGGGCTGCTGCAACCGGTGGTAGTCCGTCCGCTCGGTGCCGGGCGCTACGAGCTGGTGATGGGAGAGCGCCGTTGGCGCGCCTCGCACGAGGCTGGACTCACGGTGATCCCGGCCATCGTCCGTCGCACCGAGGATGCCGATCTCCTCAGGGACGCTCTGCTGGAGAATCTGCACCGAGCCCAGCTGAACCCCCTGGAGGAGGCAGCGGCCTACCAGCAGATGCTCAGCGACTTCGGCTGCACCCAGGAAGAACTCTCGGTACGGATCAAACGATCCCGTCCGCAGATCTCCAACACGATTCGACTACTCCAGCTGCCGGCGCCGGTACAGCGACGGGTGGCCGCGGGAGTCCTCAGCGCCGGCCACGCCCGCGCACTGCTCGCGCTGCCAGACAGCGACCAGATCGAGCACCTGGCCACTCGGATCGTCGCCGAGGGCATGTCGGTGCGGGCAGTGGAGGAGTTGGTGGCGCTGGGTGAGGGTGGGCCCAAGCGGGCAGCACGCAGCCAACGCGTCGCCGAGCCCACACCGGAGGCGGCCCGGGTGGCCAGTGAGCTGGCTGAGCGGCTCGACACCCGGGTGACGGTGACTCCGGGTCGAGGCCGAGGCAAGGTGGTGATCGAGTTCGCCGATCAGGCAGACCTCGAGCGCATTGCCGATCTATTGCTTTAGCGCTATATCGACTTATCGCTGAGCCGCAGCGGTAGTTCCAGGTGGTCGACGGTGAACGGCAGCGGTGGGTAGCTCTCCCCCTGGCTGACCGTACGAAAGCCCAGCCGGCGGTACCACTGGGCGAGCGGGAGATTCTCGGCCACGATGCCGATCCGCAGCACCTCGGCGCCATCGGAGACAGCGCCCTCGGTGGCGGCACGAATCAGCGCCTCACCAATGCCCAGGTGTCGCGCCTCGGGAACGACCGCCAGGTGACGCAGCTCCCAGCAGCCCTCCCGGCGGGTGGACGGCCCGACGAAGGCACAGCCGACCAGGACGGAGTCGAGCTCGACACCGAGCAGCCGGGCCGGCCGGGATACGGCCCGGGCCACGTCTCCGACACCCCAGTAGACCGGATAATGCGGATTGTTCTCCCGGGTGATCCCGAACTGCTCTCGGACGGTCTCGAATGCGGCACGCAGCACAGCGAGCGCTTCCAGGTACCGGCCGGAGCCGAGACTGTCCACCTCCACAATCACGGCACCGTCTCCCGTCCTCGCCTCGATCCGCCCTCAGAGCCTAGTCAGACCTGGCGGTGCCGCAGCTGGAGTTCGGCCTTCGGCGTGCAGGCGCCTAGTATGAACAGTGCCCGATGGCTCAACCTCACTACTGGAGTCAGATGCGCAACCTCACCCCGGTCACGGCTGCCGACCTGGCCACCTTGGCCTGCCCGTACTGCGGGACGACGCTGCCCGCAGACGCGGAGTGGGTGGCGCGGTCCATCCAAGCCTGGGGCTTATGCGGCTGGCGCGTGCCTGGCCGGCAGGGCACCGACGCCCTGATCGTGCTCACGCCGGCACACGCCGAGCCGAGTGCGGCACTGATCAAGCGGCTGTGGGTTGCCCCGGGCGCGACCGGTCGTGGCCTGGGTAGGCGGCTGATCCAAAGCACCGCGGCCAGTCTGAAGAGCAGCTCCACCACAGCGATCCTGAGTCGCGGCTCCCGCGCGCACCCGACCTGCGCAAGCCCGCCCAAAGAGTTCCTGCGTGAGGTGGGCTTCACCCGTCAGTTGGACGAGCGGCTCTACCGACTCGACCTGAATCGGACGGTCAGCGGCCGCAATCCCCTCCAGACACTCCTGGAGAAAGTCGCCGAAGTCTTGCAACCCAGCCCCGGTGAGCCAGCCGCCGGCCTCAGCCCGCGGGCCATCCGCCGAGGAGAGCTGTGATCGGAGGGCTCAGAGGTACTCTTCGAGCGCCCTCAGCAGCGTCGACTTCGGCTTAGCCCCAGTGAAGGACTTCACCACCTCACCGCCGACGAACACCTGGACGGTGGGCAGCCCGAGCACGCCCTGTTGCAGCGGCACCTGCGGGTTCACGTTGGTGTCCATCTTCACGAAAGTGATCTTGTCCGAGTACTCACCGGCCAGCTCGTCCAGGATCGGCGAGAGCTGACGGCAGGGTGCACACCAGTCGGCCCAGTAATCCACAACCACCGGCTTGGCGGACTTCAGCACCACCTCAGCGAAGCTGGCATCGGTGACATCGGCAACGGCGGACATAGGTAGCTCCTAGGCGATCGAGTTGACGCTAGCCAGGCTAGCGGGGACATCGGACAACGCAGCAAGGTAGCGCTCGGCATCCAAGGCAGCTGCGCAACCGGAGCCGGCCGCGGTAATCGCCTGCCGATAGGTGTGGTCGACCAGGTCACCACAGGCGAAGACGCCATCCAGGTTGGTGCGAGTGCTCGGCGAGGCCACCGTCACGTAACCGGCAGCATCGACGTCGACCTGCCCACGGACGATCTCCGAGCGGGGATCGTGACCAATGGCCACAAACAGCCCGTCGGCAGCCAGCGAGCGAGTCTCGCCGGTGATGGTGTCAGCCAGCGTGATCGAGTTCAGTGACTGCTCACCGACCAATCCGACGATCTGCGAGTTCCAGGCGAACCGGATCTTCGGGTCGGCCATGGCTCGCTCGACCATGATCTTCGAGCCGCGCAGCTCGCTGCGCCGGTGGATCAGAGTCACTGACTTGGCGAAGCGGGTCAGGAAGGTGGCCTCCTCGAGCGCGGAGTCGCCACCGCCCACAACGGCGATGTCCTTGTCGCGGAAGAAGAAGCCGTCACAGGTCGCGCACCAGGAGACGCCCCGGCCGGAGAGTCGGTCCTCGTCCGCCAATCCCAGTCGCCGGTAGCCCGAGCCCATCGCCAAGATGACGGCCTTGCCCGAATAGACGGTGCCCTCGGAGTCTGTGGCGGTCTTCACCGCCCCGGACAGGTCCACCGCCGTGACGTCGTCGGTGATGATCTCCGCGCCGAACTTCTCGGCCTGGGCACGCATACTGAACATGAGGTCCGGGCCCATCACGCCCTCGGGGAAGCCGGGGTAGTTCTCGACCTCAGTGGTGTTCATCAGGGCGCCGCCGGCAGTCAGCGCGCCTTCGAACAGCAGTGGACGCAGCCCGGCTCGGGCGGTGTAGATCGCTGCGGCGTAGCCGGACGGGCCGGAGCCGATGATGATGACTTCACGAATCTCGGACATGGTTCCTCAACAGGTTCTCGGACGCCTCACTCTAGCTGGGAAGCCCCGGCACGCAGCTGTAACCACGACGATCGCGCGCGCATTCCCCATACCCCAGGCGGTATGCACAGATCGCCGTCGATCTGGACCGTCAAGAGCGCAGGCCGCGGATGTCAGCTATCGGAGGACCGGGCGGGGAAACCCGCCACCTCCGGACAGTCAGCGGTCATCGCGGACTACTGAACCCGCTGCTGTTCCCGCTAGCCAACCTTCCAACTAGGGTCAGCATCGACACCACGACGGATTCACCCCGAAGGAGCACCGTGACCAACGAGGATCCCGGCCAGGAGGCAACCTCACCCGGCATCGGCGAGCCGCAGGCCGCCGGGCAGCCGATCGGCGCCGACGGGTCTGAGGCACACGCGGCCGCGACGCCGGTCGCGGGCCCGGTCTGGTTCGAACCGCCGCAGGCTCCGGTCGCCGCAGCACCGGTCAGTGAGCCGGCCGTCGCCGTGGCGCAGCCGCACCGAGGCTGGAGTCGGCGCCGGATCGGGCTCGGCCTGGCCGCGATCGTTGTTGTCGTCACACTGGTGGTCGGGGTCGTCACTGGGGGCTTCGGGCTGCTGAACGCGGGCGGTGCAGCCACCCCGGCCGAGGAGGCCGACAAGGTCGCCCTGAAGACCGTCCGGCTGTTCAACTCACTGTCGTTGACGAGCCTGATCAGCAACCCGCTGACCGCAGCCGGCGACCTCACTGTGGAGATCGCTCCCAGCGAGGCTCGGCTGGAGCCGAGCTTCACCACGCTCGACAACTCCGACCTGCTCGCCCTCACCAAGGACTCGATGGACTTGGCCACCGAGTTGTCGGGGTCGTTCGCGCTGAGCCTGGACGGGCTGAAGAGCGAGGTCACACCGATCGGCGACGACATCGCACTGGTGAACTTCACCGAAGGCACCCTTGCCATCAGCGCCGACCTGGAGCGACTGAAGGCCGCGCTGGCGAAGGTTTCGGCCGTGGCCTCGGCTCAGCTGACGGCAACGCTGACCAGGTACGGCCTGGCGCCGACCAAGCCGATCGACCTGGGTCTGCCCAGCGGCTGGCAGGACGAGCTGCTCAACCAGGTGCAAACCTCCCTCCCGTACACGGTGAACTTGGCCGACTGCGCCGCCGGGCGGGCCTCGGGCCAGTACGGGGACCGCGCCGAGCTGGCGAGCATCTGCGCGGTGATCGGGCAGGTCGTGGTGGTGAAGGACGGCGGACGCTGGTACTTCTCTCCACTGCTCACCGGCAGCCTTGGCCTCGGCGCGGCTGCCGGTCAGGCGGACATCGCGGAGCTGACCAGCCCGGAGCGCAGCGACCTGCTGGCGGTCCCTGCCGCGCAGCACGCTCACCCCACCGATGCACCCGGAGCCTTGATGAAGGCGTTGCTGCACGGTGACGAGCGGGCCAAGCTGGCCGAACTGCCGCTGGCCGAGCGTCGCTATGCCGCCACCTCCAGCGTGCTGTCACAGCTGGACCTGTCCGGCTTTGAGAGCGTCAGCCGGTTCTCCGAGATCGTCCGCAGCGGGCAGCAGGCCAAGGTCCGCATCGACCAGCTCAGCATGACCACTCCGGAGGGTGCGACCGAGATCACGGACGGGACCTGCGTCACCGTGGACGGGGAGACGAGCTGCCTGCGCGATCTGTGGCAGTCGGCGGCGGTCCACGACATGTTCGCTGTCTTGTCCGAGCTGGATTGGGCGCCCTTCCAGGACGCCACCGGGATCAGTAGCGAGAAGGTGATCCACAAGCTTCAGGCAGCCACCGACGCGACCATCTCCGCAATCGACCCCAGTCAGATCGGCCTGGTCGTGGTGCAGGAAGACGGCACCTGGGCGGTGAGCCTCACCGCCACCGTGGCCGAGCTGCAGAAGCAGCTGCTCGCGGCGATCCGCACCGGACTGATCAGCATCCAGGAGTGAGCGGCACGGGCGCCTGAGACCGCAAGAGGACTGCCGCGGCGACGTCCTAGGCTCGCCAGGGTGAGCACCGGTAAGTGGGCCGGCAAGGCCCAGGCCTATACCGAGACATTCGCTCTGCTGTGCGCGGAGCTGGTCGACCCATTGCTGGACGCCCTGGCCCCGGCTGCGGGCGATCGGCTGCTGGACGTGGGTACTGGCACCGGCACAGTGGCTGCGGCGGCATTGCAGCGCGGCTGCACGGTGGTGGCTGTCGACCCCGAGCCGGACATGCTGGCGCTGGCTGCCGTGAACGCGCCCGGGGCCGAACTTGTCCGCGCCGGCCTGCCGGAGCTGGACGGCGTCGTCGGCCCATATGCCGCGATCACAGCCAACTGTGTGCTCAATCAGCTGGCCGAGCCGAAAGCCTCGCTGCGGCGGCTGGTCGGTCTGCTCGCGCCACGGGGGCGGCTGGCCCTGTCCACCTGGCCGTCCCAGCACGGCATCCAACAGCTGTGGAACGACGTGGTTGCGCAGTCCGGCGCGGTGATCCCGCCAGGCGCTGATCGCTCGGCGAAGCCGGACGGCTATCAGCGCAGTCTCGAAGGCGTTCGCAGCCTGCTGGAGGAGGCCGGTATCCGGATCGATCGGCTGTGGCTGCACGAGCTCGTCCATGTGGTGGATGCGGACCTGTGGTGGAGCGGGCCGTCCCGCGGCGTGGCCTGGATCGGCCAGATCTACCGGGCGCAGAGTGAGGCCGGAGCCGCTGCCATGGAGCAGGCCTACCGCCGGCTGAGCGCGGTCTACCTCGGCAGTGATGGACGGCTGCACCTGCCGACCAGCGCGATCATGGTGATCGGCGGGCAACCGGAGTAGTGCAGCCGAGGCCGTCCGGGCAGCCGACCGACGAAGTGAGACTGGCCGCTGACCGGCCCACGTCGAGCGCCTAGGATCGCAGGCAAATGCTCAGCCTGATCTCGCCGGCCAAGGCGCTCGACTTCGACGCGCCGGTGCCCAAGACCACCCACACCATGCCCCGGCTGCTTCCGGACAGCATCGCGCTGGCCGCAGTGATGAAGACCAAGTCGGTGGCCGACCTGGCCCGGCTGTCGGGGATCTCCGACGAGCTGGCCGCCCTCAACGCCGAACGCTGGTCCGCCTTCGAGGTGCCGTTCGCTGGATCGACCGCTCGGGTGGCGCTGCTCGCCTTCATCGGCGATACCTATCAAGGCCTGGCCGCCCGCCGGCGATTCCATACCCGCGACTACACCGAGGCCCAGAAGACGCTGCGGATCCTGTCGGGGCTATACGGCCTGCTGCGCCCACTGGATCTGATGCTGGCCTACCGGCTGGAGATGGGGACGCGGCTGGCTACCGCACGCGGCGGCAACCTCTACCAGTGGTGGGGTCGGCGAATCACTGAGCTGGTTGCCGAGGATCTGGCTGTCGCGCCGGGCTCGGCGGTCCTGGTGAACCTGGCCTCCACGGAGTACTTCAGTGCGATCCAGACCGAGCTGCTGGACGCGCGGGTGATCTCACCACGGTTCGAGGACACCGATCCGCGGGGACGCCGCTCTGTGGTGTCCTTCTACGCCAAGCGGGCTCGCGGGGAGATGGCCGCCTGGCTGGTGCTGAACCGGGTGCACAGTGCCCGGGCGATCACCGAGTTCGATCAGGCCGGATATCGCTACGACCGGGCCGCTTCGACCCCGGACCAGCCGGTGTTCGTCCGCTCGTTCGCCGACCGGGCCGCTCCGTCGACGTCGCCGAGCGTCTCAGCAGAACGCTGAGTTCCGGGCCGCCGACCTGGACGGTCGACGACCCGGAACGGATCAGCTCAGGCCGTAGGCCCGGTGAATCAGGAAGATCGGGTGCTCGGTCTTCACTCCCGACGACTTCTCGATCTGCCAGCGGCAGGTCTCGGTGTCGCACAGGGCCAACTCGGAGCTGGTCTCCTTGACCATGTCGAACAGCGGCTTGCCGACCGCCTGAGCGACCTCGTACTTCTCCTTCTTCAGCCCGTAGGTGCCGGCGATGCCGCAGCAGACCGCACCGGAGTCGACGACCTCGAGGTCGGGAATCAGCCGCAGCACCTCCAGGGCCGGCTTGCCGATGCCCTGGCTCTTCAGCTGGCAGGGTGCGTGGTAGGGCACCTTCATGCCGATCGGGGCGAAGTCTGTGGGCAGTTCGCCGGCCTCGTGCAGGTCGAGCAGGAACTCCATCATGTCGACGATGCGGGTGCCCACATCCTTCAGCCGCTCGTCGTCGACGCCCATGATCTCGTGCGCCTCATGCTTGAGCATGCCGGTGCAGGAGCCGGACGACGACACGATGGTCAGATCCTTGCCGGCCGAGCGCAGGTCGTCGCACAGCTTCAGGACGTCCTTGGTGGCGCCTTTGAACAGGCCGTTGGACTGTTGGGCCAGGCCACAGCAGCCCTGCTTGGGAACGATCACCTGGTAGCCGAGGTGTTCGAGCACCTCGACCGACTTCTTGGAGGTCTCCACCTCGAAGTAGCCACCGGCGCAGCCGTGGAAGAAGACCACCGGGCCGCGCGGGAACGGGCCGGCCGGCGTCGGACGCTTGCGGAACCAGCCTTCGAAGGTCTGCGACTGTGGTGGCGGCATCGGCGCGTCCGCGTGCACCTTGACCACGGCCTCCATCACCTTGCGGATCGGCTTGTTGTTCAGCGCCGCCTTCGCGATCGGCGCGACCGGGGTCATCACCTTGCCCATCAGCACGGTCTGGCCGATCAGCCGGTCGCGCAGCGGCATGTGGTCGGCCTTCATCACCGCACGCGCCTGGCTGTTCAGCTCGGCGATCTGGACGCCCTGAGGGCAGACCAGGGTGCAGGTGCCACAGCTGGAGCAGTAGTCCAGTGAGTGGTCGACAGATGCCCCGTTGCGGAAACGCTCAGCCTGCGGGCCGACGTACTTCGGGCCGGAGAACAGCGGGGTGACCGCAGCCACCGGGCACTGGGTTTCGCAGATCGTGCACTTCACACAGGCGTCCAGACTGGCCCGCGACAGCGAGTGGCCGGCGAACTCCAAACCTTCGGTTGCCATCACAACTCCTTCAGGATCGAATCGGCGGCGAGGACGGCGCTGGCGGCGGCGACTCCGTCTCCGGATTTCTCAGCCCAGCGAGTGCTGCCGGCGATGAGGTCGCCGACGGCTCGCAGGTTCGCGTAGACCGGTCGTCCCTTGTCGAGTACCCGCATCTGCGCGTCGACAGCCACGCCCACGGAGAAGATCGGCTGCTCGGCGCCCCAGTAGTCGCCGTGGATCAGCGGGGTGTTCTCGGTGCCGACCAGCGGCAGCCCGAACAGGGTCTCGGTCACCGCCCCGTAGGAGTCCATCGCCAGAGCGCCGGCTTCGAAACCGCCGGTGGCCAGGACGAACGCGTCCGCGCGGTATTCCCGCTCGGCCGGAACTGTCGCATTGCGGACGCTGAGGACCCGATCGCCGTCGGCGGTGAAACCAACGGTCCGCACCCCGGAGACCATCCGTACGCCCGCGGCCTGAGCCCGGGCATTGAGCGCCTGGTTCAGTCGCAGCCCGGCGACCGACGGCGGCGGCAGCGGAATCTCGAAGACCGGATGGCCAAGCTTCGCGGAAAGGTCCGCATGAGCCTGACGGTCCATCAGTCCGATCACCGCAGGCAGGGCGACGATCTCGCCGTCACTCAGCTTCGGCGCGAGGAGTTCGGCGAAACGCTGCCGGTAGCCGGGATCGTCGAAGGCCTTGGCGAAGGTCAGCCCGGAGGAGTCGATCTCGCCCTCACGGGCAACGGCGTCGACGTTGATCGCCCGGGCGCTGACTCGTCCACCATCGGGAAGCTCGGTGCGGGCCAGATTGCCGGCGATCAGCTCGGGCTGGAAGTCCTTCAGCCGGCGCAGACCGACCACGACCACCGAGCTGCCGGCTTTCAGGTTGCCGGCGAGCATGCTCGGCTGAGCCAGGCAGGTCGGACGCAGGGCGCCGACCGCAGTGGGCAG
>Ga0268263_1001263_pt1 | contig 23667 bp, 21 predicted proteins | sample Biomet5_FD_190358 | JGI IMG/M metagenome (GOLD analysis project Ga0268263, IMG submission 190358) | Microbial communities from bioreactor (seeded with sewage sludge) at LBNL, California, USA - Biofuel metagenome 5 (SPAdes) (version 4) | ecosystem: Engineered > Bioreactor > Anaerobic >... | reverse complement strand
GGGGGGGTGGCGGCGGCTGGGGCGCGCCAAAATGGCCAGCCCCGCGCGGGGCTGGCCATTTTGGCGCGCGTGAAGCGCGGCCTTTATCCTTTGAGCTTCCAGATGAGGTCCGAGAGAAATAGCTGCTGTTTGAATTCCTCCACCTTGGTGTCTCTGCCGATGTGCACGAACTCGACGCCCATGATCTCGGCCCAGTCGCGCATCATCTCGGCGGTCACGTCGTAGCTGAACACGGTGTGGTGCGCGCCGCCCGCCAGGATCCAGCACTCCGCGCCCTCGGCGAACGAGGGGAAGCCCTTCCACATCACGCGGGCCACCGGCAGGTTGGGCATCTTGTAGATGGGCTTCACGGCCTCCACGTCCTGCACGATCAGCCGGAAGCGCCCGCCCATGTCCACGAGCGACGCCACGATCGCCGGGCCCGCCTTGCCCTCGAACACCAAGCGCGCCGGCGGTTCCCGGCCGCCGATGCCCAGCGGGTCCACGTGGATCGACGGCTTGCCCGCCGCCAGCGACGGGCAGACCTCCAGCATGTGCGCGCCCAGCGACAATTCGTTCCCCGGCTCCAGGTCGTAGGTGTAGTCCTCCATGAAGGCGGTGCCGCCTGAGAGACCCTCGGCCATCCGCTTCATCACGCGGGTCATGGCGCTGACCTTCCAGTCGCCCTCGCCGCCGTAGCCGTAACCCTGGCCCATTAAGTCCTGGGACGCAAGGCCCGGCAGCTGGCGCATGCCATGCAGATCCTCAAAGGTATTCGTGTAAGCGCTTGAGCCCTCCCGGTCCAGCATCCGCTTGATGGCGATCTCCTCCAGGGCCTGGTAGCGGACGGAATCCAGGTCGTCCGTGGCCATGTCGTACTTCTTCGCGTATTCGGCCATCTGCCCATCGATCTCGGCCTCGGTGACCTCGTTCATCACGTTCACCAGGTCGCCCACCGGCCAAGTGTTGACCTGCCAGCCCAGCTGAATCTGCGCCTCCACCTTGTCGCCCTCGGTGACCGCCACCTGGCGCATGTTGTCGCCAAAGCGCATCACCTTGAGGTTCCGGCTGACCATCGCGCCCGCCGCGGCGCGCATCCAGCGGCCGATCTTCTCGCGGACGGGGGCGTCCTGCCAGAAACCTACGACCACCTTGCGGGGCAGCCGCATGCGCGCGCCGATGAAGCCGTGCTCCCGGTCGCCGTGGGCGCTCTGGTTGAGGTTCATGAAGTCCATGTCGATCCCCTCGTCGGGGATATTCCGGTTGAACTGGGTGTGCGGGTGCAGCCAGGGCTTTTGGAGCGCATTCAGGCCGCCGATCCACATCTTGGACGGCGAGAACGTGTGCATCCAGGTGATGACGCCCGCGCAGGACACGTCCGCGTTCGCGGCCATCAGGGTGGACAGGATGTCGTCCGGCGTGGTGACGATGGGCTTAAAGACGACGGTGCCCGGAATTTCATCCGCGGCGTCGAGCGATTCGGCGATGATCCTCGCGTGCTCGCGCACCTGCCTCAGCGTTTCCTCGCCGTACAGGTGCTGGGAACCCACGACAAACCAGAATTGATACTTTGAAAGGCCCGCGGGTTTCGGCATGGTTTATCCCTCCGGAATTGAGCGTTTTCTTTAGATTAAGATACCACGCGGGCAGCCTTTCAAACACGCCTGGATTTTTAGCGCTGGTTCACCCATACGCACATTTCGCCCTCGCCGCGGTTGGCCCAGGCGTAGTAGGGGATGAAGGTCAGTTCCGTTGGTGTGCGCCGGGGCGGGCAGTCCCCGTAGAGCGCGCCGCCGTCCGTAGCGAGGCGCGCGCCGCAGCCGCGAACCTCGACGATCCCGCACAATTTGTCGGGCAGCCATTCCTCGGAAAGCTCCGAGTCCCCGTCCAGCGACAGCGCGGCCAGAAGCTTCCCGTTGTCCGCCTCCTCCAGGCAGTAGACCAGCGGCCCGCGCATCACCGCGACCTTGCCGATATCCTCCCGAACGCGGGGGCTGGCGTAGACGCGGCGGGCGCAAAGGGGAAGGGCCAGCGTCAGATGGTCACCCTCGGCCCATTCCCGCTCCACGCGGGCGTAGCCGTTTTGAAGCGCCGCGTCGACCGGCGCGCCGTTCAGCGTCACGCCGTACTTTCCGCCGCACCAGCTGGGGATGCGGACGCTGAAGCCGTAGCGCCCCGCGGGCATCCGGTAGCGCATCTCGCCGTCCACCGGGTATCCGGTATGCAGCTGGAAGCGCAGTTTGCCCGCCTCGGTCTCGATCTCCACGTCGCCCGCGACGAACAGGTGAGCGTACACCTCCCGGCCGGAAGCGCCCCAGGCGTAGCGGCCCAGCGACATCACAAGCCGCGCCAGGTTCGGCGGGCAGCAGGCGCAGCCGAACCACTTGGGCCTGACCGGCAGCACGTGCCGCTTGTGGGGGTCCTTCCGGCTAGCCTCGGGCCACACCTCCAGCGGGTTCACATAGAAGAAGTTGCGGCCGTCCAGCGACATGCCCGCCAGCACCGTGTTGTACAGCGCCCGCTCCAGCACGTCTGCGTAGCGGCCGTCGATTGTCAGCTGCAATAAGGCCCTCGTAAAGAAGCAGAGCGCCACCGAAGCGCAGGTTTCCGCGTAGCAGGTGTCGTTTGGCAAATCGTCGTCGAAGGTGAACGCCTCGCCCTTTTCGGTGGATCCGACGCCGCCGGTCACGTACAGCCGGTGCCGGGCCAGGTTGTCAAACAGGCGCTTGCAGGCGGCGACGAGGGTTTCGTCCCCGGTCTCCCTGGCCACGTCGGCCATGCCGGTGGCCAGGTACAGCGCGCGCACGCTGTGGCCCTCGAGCGCGTCCTGCTCCCTGACCGGCAGGTGGTTCTGGGCATACTGGTCGCCCAGCTCGTGCAGCGGGAAATACCAGGATCCGTCCCGATTCTTCAGTTCCTGCTCGAAGAAGTTGGGCTTTTTGCCCCGCTCGTCGATGAAGTAGCGGGCCAACTTCAGCATCAGCGGATCGCCCGTCGCCTGGTGCATGCGCACCAGCGCCAGCTCGATCTCCTCGTGCCCCGGATAGCCGTGGAGCTTGCCCTCCTCCGGCCCCAGCACCGCGTCGATATGGTAGGCCATCCGGGTCATCACGCCCAGCAGCGCCCGCTTGCCGGTGGCCTCGTAGTAAGCCACCGCCGCCTCCATCATGTGGCCGGCGCAGTAGAGTTCATGGCAGTCCCGGAGGTTCGTCCAGCGCTTGCCGGGTTCCTTGACGGTGAAATAGGTGTTCAGGTAGCCGTCCGGCTGCTGCGCTTTTTCGATCAGCCGGATCACCTCGTCCGCGGTCTTTTCCAGCTCCGGGTCGCGCCGGGCGCTGAGCGAGTAGGCCGCCGCCTCCAGCCACTTGGCCAGGTCGCTGTCCTGAAACGCCATGCCGTAGTATTCGCCGTCCGATTCCCCGGCGGCGATGCGGAAGTTTTCCACGCAGTGGCTGGGCGCGGCGCCCGGCACCCGGTCGTTCAGCATGTCCCACTGGTAGGGGATGACCTCGTTTTGCACCAGGTCGGTCACGCGCTTCCAGAAGCCGCCGGCGGGGTGAAAGTCCCCGACCCGCGGCGTCGAGATGGTTTTCATTCGTATGTCTCCTTCTCTGGATGATTTGATTCGCAGGGCGGCAATCCGGCGCTACACCCCGGTCAGGTCGAACGCGGGCACGTACCGCTCGTCGGCGGAGGAGAGTTCCTGCACGTAGCCCTCGTCCAGCCCCAGCTTGAACAGGTGATCCACCACCCGGCCGTACTCCTTTTGGGTCAGGCGGCGGTCGATCTCCGGAAAATCGCAGGCATTCCCTGCGGGCATGTACTGGGCCATCAGGCTGACCCACGCGCCGGGCAGGTTGGCGGCGATCCAGTCCAGCACCCGCATCGAATCCTGAGCGCAGCCGGGCAGGATCAGGTGGCGGACGATCAGGCCGCTTGCGATCAGGCCGTTTTCATCCAAGAGCGGCGCGCCCGCCTGGCGGTACATCTCCAGCAGCGCCTTTGACGCGTACTCAAAATAATCCGGCGCCTTCGAATAGCGGCCGGAGAGCGCGGAATCCACGTACTTGAGGTCGGGCAGGAACACCCGAACCACGCCCTCCACCATTTTCAGGGTTTCCGGGCGCTCGTAGCCGCTGCTGTTCCAGACCACCGGCACGGGCAGCGGCCCCTTGAGGGCCTCCAATATCGCGGGCGTGAAGTGGGTGGGGTTGACCAGATTGATGTTGTGGCAGCCCGCGTCCACCAGTTTGTCAAACGCATGCCTCAGTTGCGATACGCTGATCTCTTTTCCGAACCGGCCGTGGCTGATCCCGAAATTCTGGCAGAAGGCGCAGCCCAGCGGGCAGCCGCTGAAGAACACCGCGCCCGAGCCGCGCCTTCCGCTGATGCAGGGTTCCTCGTCGTAGTGGGGCGCGATGCGCGCGACGACCGGATTTTCACCCATGCCGCAATAGCCTGTTGATTTCTCCCGGTCGACGGAACAATTCCTGGGGCAAAGCGTGCAGTTCATCGGATCTGGCCGCTCCCGGTGATTTTATATTTGATGGTGGTCAGTTCCCTGAGGCCCATCGGCCCCCGGGCGTGCAGCTTCTGGTTGCTGATGCCGATCTCCGCGCCGAAGCCGAACTCGCCGCCGTCGGTGAAGCGGGTGGAGGCGTTCCAGTAGACGCAGGCCGCGTCCACGAGGCTCATGAAGCGCCGCGCGGTTTTTGGGTTTTCGGTGATAATGGCTTCCGAGTGCCGGGTGCCGTGGCGGTTGATGTGGGCGATGGCCTCGTCCACGCCGTCCACCACCTTGACCGAATAGATCAGGTCGTTGTACTCGGTATCCCAGTCCTCGTCGGTCGCATCGCCCACCCACGGGCAGATTTGCTTTGTCCTCTCGCAGCCGCGGATCTCCACGCCCTTGGCTTTCAGCGCCGCGAGGCAGCGGGGCAGGAAGGTCTCCGCGATCGCCGAATCCACCAGCAGCGTCTCCGCCGAATTGCACACCGACGGGCGGCTGATCTTGGCGCTGACCGCGATGGTGACGCCCATCTCAGGGTCGCAGTCCCGGTCCGCGTACACGTGGCACACGCCGGCGCCGGTCTCAATCACCGGCACGGTGGCGTTTTCCACCACCGAGCGGATCAGCCCCCTGCCGCCCCGGGGGATGAGCACGTCGACCAGCCCGTTCAGCCTCATCAGTTCCGATGCCGCCTCGTGAGAGGTGTCGGTGACCAGCGAGACGCACCCTTCCGGCAGCCCGGCCCGCCTTGCGGCCTCCTGAAGAATCCCGCACAGCGCGCCGTTGGACTTGATGGCGTCCGACCCGCCCCGGAGGATCACCGCGTTGCCCGACTTTAAGCACAGCGCCGCCGCGTCCACCGTCACGTTGGGCCGGGACTCGTAGATGATGGCGATCACGCCGATGGGCACGCGCACCTTCTCGATGGCGAGGCCGTTGGGCCGCGTCCACTTCTCCAGCATCTCGCCCACCGGGTCCGGGAGCGACGCGACGTCGACGAGCCCCGAGGCCATGCCCTCGATCCGCTTTTCGGTCAGCGTCAGCCGCTCGATAAAGGCCGGGCTCATGCCCTTTTCGCGGGCGCTCGATAGGTCTATGAGGTTCGCGGCCAGGATCTCGTCCGTCCGCTCCCGGAGCAGCGCCGCCGCCCGGAGGAGCGCATCGTTCTTCTCAGATGTAGAGACCGCCTGCATGCAAAGCGCCGCCTCCCGGGCGGCCGCCGCCTGCCCCCTGAGATCGCTCATGGGAATCCTCCTTATAAAAGGGTATCCGTGTTCGCATTATAAGGAAAATACCGTCCCCTGTCAACCGGGCGAGGGAACGGCCGGGTTAAGCGGGCGTTACTTCCCGCCGCTTCCATTTTGTGTTATAATAGCGGCGGAGGGGATATCATGGAACCGGTCTACGAAGCGGAGATCGCGCTGAGGGCGCGGGACGCGGACTTTTGCGCCGCCTGGAAGCCAGGTGCGATCTTCATCGCCATGCAGGAACTGGGCGAGGCCCACAGCGCGCTCTGGAATGCCGGGTACTTCGCGCTCCGGCAAAAGGGCCTTGCGTGGGTGGTCACGAGGACGCTGCTTATGATTGACCGCGCGCCGGTGATCGGCGATGTGATCCGCTGCCGCACCTGGCCGGGAAAGCCGCGCCACGCAATCTACCCGCGCTACTATACGTTTGAGGACAAGGATGGCAATTCCTTCGCCCGCGCGTCCAGCCTGTGGGTGTTGATGGACATCGCGGCGCGGGAGATGGTGTCCGGCGAAAAATACGGCCTGACCGGCTTTCCGGCGCCGGATGTCAAGCCCCCGGTGGAGAACCCCGGCGGGATCATGCAGGTTCCGGGCGAGGCGTTAAGAGCGGCGCAGCCGGTGAAGTTCACCGACCTTGACGTCAACCGCCACGTCAACAACGCGCGCTACGTGGACTGGCTGTGCGACCGCTTTCCCTGCGAATGGCACGAACGGTACCGGCTGGAGCGTCTTCTGGTGCACTTCGCCAGCGAGACGCGGCCGGACGAGGCGCTGGAGACGGTATTGACCACGGACGGAACGGCTTTTATGTTCAGCGGCGAAAGGGACGGGCACGCGCATTTTCTGATGAGCGGAAATTTCGCCCCGAGATGAGCGGGGCGCGGTGGGGGGATAGGGATGAAGATCCTTTTGACGGAGGAGGAGCTTGGAAAGCTCCGCGCGGCGGCGGAGGACGAGGGCGGCGAGAACATTCTGGACGCCTACGAGCCGGAGCCCGCGTTTACGATGGAGTTTGAGTACGTGAAGGGCGGCGTCGACGTGATGGCGGCGGCGTACCTGCTGTTCAACGAGCCGATGGACGGCTGGTATCTGGGCGAGCGGATCGAGGACGCTTCGAAGATGGAAGCGCTGGTCCATGCGTTTCTCGCGGCATGCTAGAGTCCCGCGAAGCGCTCGAAAAGCTGATCGCGCTGGCCGACCCCGCGGCGGACGCCCGGGCGCTCTCGGCGGCGCTTTTGACGCGCTACGGCTCGCTGGCGACGCTCCTGGCCGCGCCGGCGGAGGACCTAATGCGGGTGGAGGGTGTGCGCGCGCCGCTAGCGCAGCTGCTCCGGCTGATGCCGCCACTGGCGCGCTACGAGGCGCTGGATCATTTCGGCCCCCGGCCGGACGTGTCCACGTTCGAGCGCGCGAAGGGGTATCTGTCGGCGCTTTACGTGGGGCGGGAGTACGAGCACTTCTACCTTCTGTGCCTGGGGGCGGACGGCAGGCTGCTCCGCGCGCCGCTGATCACCCGCGGCACGCTGGACGAGACCGCCTTCTACCTGCGGAACATTTTGGACGAGGCGCTTTCGTCCCGAGCCAGCGCGGTGGTATTGTCCCACAATCACCCGGGCGGCACGCCGGAACCATCCCAGGGCGACGTGGCGGCCACGCGCCTGGCGGTTCGCGCGCTCTCGAAGGTAGGAGTATGGGTGCTGGATCACGTGATTGTAGCGGACGGCCGCGCGCTCAGCATGCGCGCGGCCGGAAGCCTTGACGAATCGGAATTTCTGGGCCAGGCGCCGGGGGAGAGGTTACTGCTGAACTGGCTCCAGGGAAGGGGCGGGGACGAATGTCTCCAATAGCTCCAGGATGCGATCCCGGCCGGCGCCGTCCTCGGCGGAGAAGGGGATGACCTCCCACGGCTGCACCACGAGCGCGCGGCAGATGGCCTGTATGTTCCGGCCCACCGCCGCGCGGGAGAGCTTGTCCGCCTTGGTGGCGATCACGGTGAATTTCAGGTTGTAGTGGCGAAGGTATTCCACCATCGTCTGGTCGTCCGCCGTGGGTTCGTGGCGGATGTCCACCAGCTGCAATACGTGCTTCAAATTGGGGCTGCCGGCGAGGAATCCCTCGATCATGCGGCCCCACTTTTTCTTTTCCTCGATGGGCGCGCGGGCGAAGCCGTAGCCCGGCAGGTCGCAAAGCATCAGCGCCTCGTTGATCTCGTACAGGTTGATCAGCCGGGTCTTTCCCGGCTCCGACGAAGTGCGCGCCAGCTTGCCGTTCCCGGTCACCCGGTTGATCAGCGAGGACTTGCCCACGTTGCTCTTGCCCGCCAGCGCGATCTCCGGCAGGCCCTGCCCCTCGAAGGGCTTTAAGCCATCCAAAGAAGTGACAAACCTGGCTCGCCTGATAATCAACATCTGTTACCCCTTAATTTCTGGCAGACCCCGTCGCCCTATTCATATCATTCCCGCCGGCTTGCCGGCGGGAATGCGTTTTCGACACCAGTGCGCACGCTGGTGTCGAAAACAATTCCTCAAGTCAGCGGGCCGCCCGGAAATCCCGCAGGATTTCAGGCCCGCGCAGTTCTTCCCTTCCGCGTTGAAAGACACGAAGTGGATTTCAACGCCCCCGATGAAAAGACGCGAAGCGGATTTTCATCGCTGGCGCTATCCCTTGATGACGTATTTGATCGCCTGATCCACGTCCTTGACCAATTCCACGTGCAGCGTCTTCAGCACGTCCTTGGGCAGGTCCTTGAGATCCCGCTCGTTCTCCTCGGGCAGCAGCACCGTGCCGATGCCCATCCGGTAGGCGGCGAGCAGCTTTTCCTTGACGCCGCCGATGGGCAGCACCCGGCCGCGCAGCGTGACCTCGCCGGTCATGGCCACGTCCTGCCGCGCGGGCTTGCCGGTCAGCGCGGAGACCATCGCACAGGTCAGCGCCACGCCCGCCGACGGGCCGTCCTTCGGGGTGGCCCCTTCGGGCACGTGGATGTGCAGGTCGTGATCCTTGTAAAAGCCGGTGTCGATGCCCAGGCTGTCGGTCTTTGAGCGGATGTAGCTGAGCGCGGTGCGGGCGGATTCCTTCATCACGTCGCCCAGGTGCCCCGTCAGGTCCACCGCGCCGTTTCCGGGAATGGCCACCGCCTCCACCGGCATCGTCTCGCCGCCGACGGGCGTCCAGGCCAGCGCGTTGACCACGCCGGTCTCCGGCGCCTTCAAAACCGCCATCCGGAGGTACTTCGGCGCGTCCAGATAGTCCTTGACGGCCTCCGGGCCGATCACAATCTGCCCGGTCTTTCCCGTTTCCATGCGGCGCATCGCGGCCTTGCGGCAGATGGTGGCCAGCTCCCTCTCGAGGGAGCGGACGCCCGCCTCCCGGGTGTAGCCGTCGATGACCAATGAGAGCGCCTTTGCCGTCAGCCGCACGTCGGCCTTACTCAGGCCGTGGGCCTTGAGTTGCTTGGGCCACAGGTGGCGCTTGGCGATTTCCTGCTTCTCCTCCTGGGTGTAGCTCTCGACCTCGATGACCTCCATCCGATCGAGCAGCGCCGCCGGGATGGTGTCCAGCGTGTTGGCGGTCGCCATGAACAGCACGTTTGAAAGGTCGAACGGCGCCTCCAGGTAGTGGTCGCTGAACACCGCGTTCTGCTCCGGGTCCAGCGCCTCGAGGAGCGCCGACGCCGGGTCGCCCCGGAAGTCGGAGGCCAATTTATCGATCTCGTCCAGCAAAAACACCGGGTCGGCCGCGCCGCATTGCCGGATTGAGGAGATGATCCGCCCCGGCATCGCGCCGATGTAGGTGCGCCGGTGGCCGCGGATCTCGGCCTCGTCCCGCATGCCGCCAAGCGACAGCCGGATGAACTTTCTGTCCAGCGCTTTCGCCACGCAGCGGGCGATCGAGGTCTTACCCACGCCCGGCGGGCCCACGAGGCACAGGATCGGGGCCTTGAGGTCGCCCTTCAGCCCCCGCACCGCCAGGTATTCCAGAACGCGCTCCTTGACCTTGGTCAGCGCGTAGTGATCCTCCTCCAGCACGCGGCGGGCCTTCGAGACCTGCACGGGCTTTCCGGTCATGACGCCCCAGGGCAGTTCCAGCATGGTTTCGATGTAATTGCGGCTGACGGTGGATTCCGGCGATCCCTCGCCCATGTGGTCCAGCCGCTTGAGTTCCCGCTCCACGCGGTCGCGGGCTTCCTGATTCATATGGGAGGCGGCCAGCTTCTTTTCGTACTGCGCCAGCTCCTCAGCCTCGTCGTCGCCCAGCTCCTCGTGGATGGCGCGGAGCTGCTCCTGCAGATAGTATTCCTTCTGATGCTGGTCCAGGCCCTCGCGCACCCGCTCGTGGATGCGCTTCTCCACCCGCACCAGCTCCAATTCGCGGGCCAGTATCGCCGTCAGCGCGGCGACGCGGCTCAAAACATCCCGGGTTTCCAGCAGCATCTGCTTGTCGCCCAGGTCCAGCGGCAGGTTGGCGGCGATCAGGTCGCACAGCGTGTCCGCGTCCTCGTCGCCCTGAGCGGCCTGCAGGAAATCGCTGGATACGTCGCCCCGCTCGGTGGCATAGGCGGAAAGTGCTTGCTTGAGCGCGCGGATTCGGGCGGTCAACTCCAGCCCGCCCCGCTTTTTGATGGAACCCACGCGCTTGACTTCGCCCATCAGCATTTCGCCCTGCTCCTGGACGCCCAAGAGCAGCGCGCGGCTTTCGCCCTCCACCAGCACCCTGCGGGTGTCGTCGGGCATGTGCACAACCTGCTTGATGACCACCACCGTGCCCATGCCATACACATCTTCCAGATGCGGGTCGTCCGTGGTGGCGTCCCGCTGGGAAATGGCCATCACGCGGGAATCCGCCTTCATGGCGGCCTCCAGCGCGGCGATGGACTTATCGCGCCCCACGTCCAGGCGCAGCAGCATATTGGGGTAGGCGGTCAGCGCCCTGAGCGGCAAGAGAGGCAGCTGCTCGCGAGCGCCTTCGGATGGCTTGTTCGGCAAGGGGAGTTCCTCCGTTCGTGATCGTACGTCACTATTATATAGACACCCGTGTTTAGAATCAAGCATCCGGGCGAAGGTGCTTTTTTACAAGGTGAAAGCCGCAAAAACCGCGCGCATCACAGCGCCTTGACCGGGCGAATTTCCATCGGCTGGCGAAGGGGCGGAATGTCCAGAAGAAGGCAGCCGCGCACTCCGCAAAAGCCCGGCGCGCTATCGCCAAATCGGGCGGAGATCATGGCGCAGGGGGAACCCCGGCATCCCTCGCGTGATTCCATTCATTATCCCACAAACGCGCCCCGCGCGCAACCGGGCCGCGCGATCTTTTTTCCATCAAAGGGGTTGTGAACCGGGCAAAAATGCGGTAAGATTGATATAGCACAATTTCCGGAGGGCGTTATGAGAGAGATTACTTCCCAGCTGATTTCCGATACCGTGCGGGGCCTCTTGATCGAGGCCAACTACGTGATCGGTTCCGACGTCGAGGCGCGAATGCGTTCCTGCCTCGCCGAGGAGCCGTCCCCCGAGGGCCGCGACGTGATGGAACAGCTGTTGCAAAACTATGAGATCGCCAGGACTCAGCGGGTGGCCATCTGCCAGGATACCGGCATGGCGGTGGTGTTTCTGGACGTGGGGCAGGACGTCCACATCGAGGGCGACCTGAGCGAGGCCGTCGCGGACGGCGTCCGGCGGGCGTACAAAGAGGGGTATCTGCGAAAAAGCGTGGTGCGGGATCCGCTGTACGACCGGGTGAACACCGGCGACAACACGCCGCCGGTCATCCATGAGCGCATCGTGCCGGGCGACAAGATCGATATCCTGGTCTCGCCCAAGGGCTTTGGCAGCGAGAACATGTCGCAAATCAAGATGCTGGTGCCCGCGGACGGCGAGGAGGGCGTGGTCCGGTTCGTGACCGGGGTGCTGGAGAAGGCGGGGCCGAATCCCTGCCCGCCGGTGATCGTGGGCGTGGGCATCGGCGGCACGATGGAGATGGCCGCGATCCTGGCCAAGCGAATGACCGCCCGGCCCATCGACCAGCGGAACCCCGATCCAAGGTATGCGGCGCTGGAGGAGAGAATCCTCCGGGAGATCAACAAGTCGGGCGTGGGCCCGGCCGGCATCGGCGGGCGGACGACGGCGCTGGCCGTCAACATCGACACCTATCCGACCCACATCGCGTCCATGCCGGTGGCCGTCAACGTCTGCTGCCACGCCGCGCGGCACGCCCGCGCGATTCTCTAGGAGGCGACCATGAAGAGCATTAAAATTCAGCTTCCGCTGACCCCTGAGGTGGCCCGGTCGCTCCGGGCGGGAGACGCGGTGCTTTTGAGCGGAGAACTGTACACCGCCCGCGACGCGGCCCACAAAAGGCTGGCGGCCGCGCTGGACGAGGGGCGGATGCTGCCCTTTGACCTGACGAACCAACTGATCTACTACGTGGGCCCCGCGCCCGCGTCTCCGGGGCATCCCGTCGGCCCCGCCGGCCCGACCACCAGCTACCGCATGGATTCTTACGCGCCCAAATTGATCGAGGCGGGATTGCTCGGCATGATGGGCAAGGGCGTCCGGGGCGCGGGCGTGATCGAGGCCATGAAAAAAAGGGGCGCGGTCTACTTCGGCGCGGTGGGCGGCGCGGCGGCGCTGATCGCGCAGCGGATCGAAAAGAGCGAGGTGATCGCCTATCCGGATCTGGGGCCGGAGGCCGTCCACCGCTTCACCGTCCGGGACTTCCCGGCGCTGGTGCTGATCGACTCGACGGGCGCGAACCTCTACGACATCGGCCCGGCGCGGTATAGACAGCGTTGAAATCCGCTGCGGCGTCTTTCAACGCGTTTGGAAGAACTGCGCGGGCCTGAAAATCTGCGGATTTTCCGGGCGGCCCGCTGACTGGCGGAAATGTTTCCTTCACCAGCGTGCGCACTGGTGAAGGAAACACATACCCGGCGACAAGTCGCCGGGTATGATTTGAAGGAGACCGGAAGGCGGAGTACCCTGGGGAGGGGTTTCATGGACATCCGGCTGAACCCGAAGAGCGGCACGCCGTCCTACCAGCAGCTGGTGGAGATGGTGATGGGCAAGATCGCCTCGGGCGAATGGAAGCCCGGCGACAAGCTGCCCACCGTGCGGGCGATGTCCGCGGCCACGGGGCTGGCCGCGGGCACGGTGCGCCACGCCTACGAGGCGCTGGCCCGGGAGGGCGCGGTGGACATGGCGCAGGGCCGGGGCACCTTCGTTCGCGCGGGGGAGCCGGGCGCGGGCAGCCGCCAGAAGCAGGCGATGGCCGCCATCGAGGCGATGCTGAAGAGGCTGGAGGAACTGGAGTTCACGCCCCGGGAGGTTTCGATGTACCTGTCGCTGGCGCTCCGTCAGCGGGGTGCGGCAAAACAGCTCACCCCGGTGGCGGTGGTGGACTGCAACCCCGAGTCCGTCCGCCAGGTGGCGCTGCAGCTGTCCCACTTCTCCGGCGTGGAGCTGTCGGAGTTCCTGCTGGACGACGTGCGCGGCGCCTCCGGCGGCCTATTGGACGGGTATCCGCTGATCGTCACCACCCAGACCCACGGCCACGAATTGCAGGCGCTGTTGGGCGGGCGGCAGGAGGCCCTCGGCAAGGTGGTGCTGTCGCCCAGCGCCGGGACCATCATGGCGCTGTCCCGGGTCGAGGCCGGGCCGGGCATTTTGATCTACTGCGAGACGCCGAGGTACGCCGAGATCGTGAAAAGCGGCCTTCAGATGTTCCCGAATCTTCGGGCGGCGGACGCGCCGGTGCGTCTGGCGGGGGAGGCACCGCTCGTGCCGTCCCTCAAGGGCGCCCGGGTGGTGATCACCGCGCCGGACTACCTGACGTTCGCGCCGCAAGAGGATCTGGACGCGCTGCAAACGTTCGAGCGAAGCGGCGGCGAGGTGATCCGGTACCATCACGAGATCGACAGCGGGTCGCTGATGTACATCGAGGAGCGGATTAAATCGCTGTCCCAAACCCAGCCCACATAATTTGCCGCCCTCCGCGCGAAAATGAGCGGAGGGCGAATTTTTTCCACCGTTTTTGCTGGAAGCCGGTTGACAAATTGAGATATACCATAGTATGATATTGATATAATTCAACTGCTGGATCGTTTGAGGTGAGCGACATGCCGGAGAGAACCTTGGTGCTGGGGGTCATCGGCGCGGACGTGCACGCCGTCGGCAACCAGATCCTGAACTACGCGTTTACCCAGGCGGGCTTTCACGTGGTCAATTTGGGCGTGATGGTGTCGCAGGAGGAGTTCATCGAGGCGGCGATCGAGTCCGCGGCGGGCGCGATTGTCGTCTCGTCTTTGTACGGCCACGGGGAGCTGGATTGCCGGGGCCTACGGGAGCGCTGCGACGAGGCGGGCCTCCCGGGCATCCTGTTGTATGTGGGCGGCAACATCGTCGTGGGTGTTCAGCCGTTTGAGGCGGTCAAAAAGCGGTTCGAGGACATGGGGTTTGATAGGGTCTTCGGCCCCGGCACGCCGCCCGAGGTGACCATCGAGGCGCTGAAGGCGGACTTTGCGGCCAGGGAGGCGGGTGAGGCGCATGCGGGCGGTTCTCGCGCTTGATTTTGGCAGCACCTACACCAAGGCGGCCGCGGTGGACGTGGAAGGCGAGGAGATTTTGGGCGTCGCGGAGAGCTTCACCACTGCCGCCACCGACATCGGGGAAGGCCTGGCCGAGGCGCTCGCGCTGCTGAAGAAGAGGACCGGCGGCGTCGAGTTCGCGGAGCGCTACGCCTGCTCGTCGGCGGCGGGGGGCCTCCGAATGATCGCCAGCGGCCTCGTGCCCTCGCTGACCGCCGAGGCGGCCAAGCGCGCGGCGCTGGGCGCGGGCGCGAAGGTGATCCGCACCTACAGCTACGAACTGACCGCGGGCGATCTGGACGAGATTTTGCGTTTGAAGCCGGACATTTTGCTATTGACCGGCGGCACCGACGGCGGCAACCGGGATTGCATTCTGGGCAACGCCCGGGCGCTTTCGTCGCTCCCGGCCCGGTTCCCGGTGGTGGTGGCGGGCAACCGCGCCGCACGGGACGAGTGCGTGCGCGTGCTAACGGAGGCGGGATCAGAGGCCATCGCCTGCGAGAACGTGATGCCTTCTTTCAACAAGCTGAACATCGCGCCCGCCCAGGCGGTGATCCGGGAGCTGTTCCTAAAGCGCATCATCGCGGCCAAGGGGCTGTCCAAGGCGCAGGCGCTGATCAGCGGCATCCTGATGCCCACGCCCGCGGCGGTGCTGGCGGCGCTGGAACTGTATGCGGAGGATGCGGGCGAATTGGTCGCCGTCGATCTGGGCGGCGCGACCACCGACATCTACTCGATCACCGAGGGGCTGCCCACCCAGGCGGGCACGGTGCTGAAGGGGCTGCCGGAGCCCTACGCCAAGCGCACCGTGGAGGGCGATATCGGCATGCGCTTCAGCGCGCACGGCGTGGTGGAGGGGGCGGGGATGAACGCGCTGACCGAGGCCTCCGGGCAGGCGGAGGAGCAAGTGGCGGCGTGGCTCCGGGAGATCGAGCGCGCGCCGGGCATCCTGGCGGAGACGCGGCCGCAGAAGGCGATCGACCGGGCGCTGGCGTCGCTCGCCATCGAACTGGGCCTTGTCCGCCACGCGGGGGAGATCGAGCAGGTGTACACCCCGATGGGCGCGGCCTTCCAGCAGACCGGCAAGGACCTGACCCGCGTCAAGCAGATCGTGCTGACCGGCGGCGCGCTGGTGCACGCGGAGGACCCGCTCGGGATCGCGCGCCGCGCGATGGCGGGGGATCACCCGTCGTCCTTGATGCCCCGGGAGGCCGTCCCCGTGCTGGATAGGCGCTACGTGCTGTTCGCCACGGGGCTGATCCGCCAGAAATATCCTCAACTTGCGAGAAAATTGCTGAAGAAGGAGTTTCAACATGGAAATTCGCAATAAGCGGCTGACGATGGACGAATTCATGCGGCAGCGGCAGGAGGTGCTGGCCCAGTGGCCCACCGGCAAGGACGTAGACCTGGACGAGGCGCTCTCCTACCAGCGCGCCATCCCCCAGGAGAAGCGCTTTTCGGTCAAGCTTAAAAAGGCGCAGAAGGAGCGGCGCACGCTGATCCAGCCCCGGGCGGGCGTGCCGCTGATCGACGACCACATCCGGCTTTTAAGCTACCTTGAGACGAACGGCGAGGCGGATCTTCTGCCCACCACCATCGACAGCTATACCCGCCTCAACCGCTACGAGGAGGCGGACGTGGGCATCAAGGAGAGCATGAAGCTGGGCAAGGCGATGCTGAACGGCTTCCCGGCGGTGAACCACGGCGTGCACGGCTGCCGCAGGGTGACCGAGGCGGTGAAGTCGCCGGTGCAGGTGCGCCACGGCACGCCGGACGCGCGCCTCTTGGCCGAGATATCGCTCGCGGGCGGGTTCACCAGCTACGAGGGCGGCGGCATCTCCTACAACATCCCCTACGCCAAGAGCGCGTCGCTGGAGCGCACCATCGCCGACTGGCAGTACGTGGATCGGCTGACCGGCTTTTACGAGGAGAATGGCATCTCCATCAACCGGGAGCCGTTCGGGCCGCTCACCGGCACGCTGGTGCCGCCCTGCGTGTCCCACGCGGTGGCGATCATCGAACTATTGCTGGCCGCGGAACAGGGCGTCCGGGATGTGACCATCGGCTACGGCCAGCTGGGCAACCTCACCCAGGACGTGGCCGCCATCCGCACGCTGCCCATCCTGGCGGAGGAGTACCTGCAAAAGGCGGGCGTTTCCGGCATCAACGTGACCACGGTGCTGCACCAGTGGATGGGCGGCTTCCCCCAGGACGAGGCGAAGGCCTTTGGCGTGATCGGCTGGGGCAGCGCGGCGGCGGCGCTCTCCGGCGCCACCAAGGTGATCGTCAAGACCCCCCACGAGGCGATGGGCGTGCCCACGATGGAGGCCAACGCGCAGGGGCTTCGCTGCACCAAGCAGCTGATCTCGATGCTTTGCGATCAGCCAATGCCCCAGACGGACGAATTGACCCGGGAGATGGAGATCATCCTGGACGAGACGCGCGCCATCCTGGGAAAGTGCTTCGAGCTGGGCGAGGGCGACATCGCGCTGGGCGCGGTTCGCGCGTTCCAAGCGGGGGTATTGGATGTGCCGTTTGCCCCCAGCCGCTTCAACGCGGGCAAGATCCTGCCCGCGCGGGATAACCTTGGCGCGGTGCGGCTGCTCGACCCGGCGAACCTGCCGTTCTCCCCGGCGCTCAAGGCGTTCCACCGGGGCAAGATGGAGGAGCGCGCGAAGTTCGAAAAGCGGGAAATCTCGTTCCAGATGGTGATCGACGACATCTACGCCATCTCGAAGGGCCGGCTGGTCGGGCGGCCGAGATAATCTGAAAGAGAGAAGCGTCGGTATGAAAATCGTGGACATGGTGCTGTCCGGCGGGCGCACGGGGTTCTTCTTCGACGACCAGCGCGCCATCAAGCACGGCGCGGTGGCGGACGGCTCCGCCTACATCGGGGACCCGGAGACGCCGGGGTTCGTGTCGGTCCGGCAGCCGGGCGAATCGATCTCGGTGATGCTGATCCTGGAGGACGGTCAGATCGCCTTTGGCGACTGCGCGGCGGTGCAGTATTCCGGCTGCGGCGGGCGGGATCCGCTGTTCCTGTCGGAGGATTACATCCCGGTGATCGAAAAGCACGTGAAGTCGCTGCTCATAGGTCGGGAGGCGGATTCGTTCCGGAAACTGGCCGCCGAGGCGGAGGCGGTTCACGTGGACGGCCATCCGCTGCACACCGCGGCGCGCTACGGCATTTCCCAGGCGATCCTGGACGCGGTGGCGAAGTCCCAAAGGAAGCTGATGTGCGAGGTGGTGGCGCAGGGATATGGAACGACGGTGTCCGAGGCGATGATCCCGATCTTCACCCAGTCCGGCGACAGCCGCTACGACAACGCCGACAAGATGATCCTAAAGGCCGCGAACGTGCTGCCCCACGCGCTGATCAACAACGTGGACGCAAAACTCGGCCGCCACGGCGAGAAGCTCTTGGACTACGTGGGCTGGCTGCGGGACCGGATTTCGCAGCTGCGGGTTGATGAGAGTTACAGGCCGGTGCTGCACATCGACGTGTACGGCACCATCGGTATCCTGTTCGGCAACGAGCACTTCAAGGCGATGGCCGACTACCTGGAGAAGCTGGCGGAGGCCGCGAAGCCGTTCCGCCTGCGCATCGAGGGGCCGATGGATGCCGACGAGCGCGAGCGCCAGATGGCGGACATGCGGCTGCTGCGGGAGGAGGTCGACCGGCGCGGCATCCCAGTGGAACTGGTGGCCGACGAGTGGTGCAACACCCTGGAGGACGTGAAGTACTTCGCGGACAACAAGGCGGGCCACATGCTGCAGATCAAGACGCCGGACCTGGGCGGCATCCAAAACACCTGCGAGGCGGTGCTCTACTGCAAAGAGAAGGGCATCGGCGCGTACCAGGGCGGCACCTGCAACGAGACCGACCGCTCCGCGCAGGTGTGCGTCCACGTGGCGATGGCGACGAAGCCCGACCAAATCCTCGCCAAGCCCGGCATGGGCGTGGACGAGGGCCACATGATCGTCTATAATGAGATGCGGCGCATTCTGGCGCTCAGGGGGAGGCGCTGAATGAAAGAGGAATTCAGAATCCTTTCCGCCACCGCCATCCTGGGCTACGGCTTCCCGCTGGCCTCCTTCGAGGAGGGCATGAAGCGGAGGCCCCACCTGATCGCGGTGGACGCCGGCTCCTCCGACCCCGGCCCTTACTACCTGGGCGCGGGCGTCTCCTTCACCGACCGCGGCTCGGTCAAGCGCGACCTTTCAATCATGCTGGGCGCGGCGGTGGAGCACGGCATCCCGGTGGTGGTGGGCACCGCGGGCGGCAGCGGCGCGGACGTGCATCTGGAATGGTGCCTTGAGATCATCCGGGAGATCGCGAAGGAGCAGGGGCTGCACTTCCCGATGGCGAAGATCCACGCCGAGGTGCCGCGCGAAGCCGTGTTGAAGGCGATGCGCGAGGGCCGCGTGTCGCCGCTCGGCCCCGCGCCGGAACTGACTGAAGAAGCCCTCGCCGCGACCACCCGCGTGGTAGGCCAGATGGGGCTGGAGCCGATCCAGAAGGCGCTCCTGGGCGGCGCGCAGGTGGTGCTGGCGGGGAGGGCCTACGACCCCAGCTGCTTCGCGGCGCTGCCGGTGGCGAAAGGGTACGACCGGGGCCTTGCGATCCATCTGGGCAAAATTTTGGAGTGCGCCGCGATCGCGGCCACGCCGGGCAGCGGCTCCGATTGCATGTTCGGGTATCTGGGCGAGGACTACTTCCGCGTGGAACCGCTGTCGCCGAACCGCCGCTGCACCACGCTGTCGGTGGCCGCCCACACGCTGTACGAAAAGACCAACCCGTACCTGCTGCCCGGGCCGGGCGGGGTGCTGAGCCTCGAGCATGCCTCCTTCGAGCAGCAGACCGACCGGATCGTGAAGGTCAAAGGCTCCCGCTTCCTGCCCGGAAAGTATCAGATCAAGCTGGAGGGCGCCCAAAAGATCGGCTGCCGCACGGTGTCCATCGCGGGCGCCAGGGACCCGGTGATGCTTCAAAAGATCGACGAGATCATCGGCGGCGTGCGCGCCAGGGTCAAAGACAACTTCCGGGACGCGGACTTCGACTACCGGCTGGACTTCAAGGTCTACGGCAGGGACGGCGTGATGGGCGCGCTGGAGCCGAACCCGGTGGTGGAGGGCCACGAGATCGGCCTGGTGATCGACGCGCTGGCTGACACGCAGGGCCACGCGGACACCATCTGCTCCTTTGCCCGCTCCACGATGCTGCACTACGGCTACGAGGGCCGCAGGGCCACCGCCGGCAACCTGGCGTTCCCGTACTCGCCCAGCGACTTCCACGCCGGCGACGTGTACGCCTTCAGCGTCTACCATCTGATCGATGTGGACGACCCTTGCGAACTGTTCCCGGCCGAAACCTTATCGATATAGGAGGGCGGGTATGAAACTGACGGAATTGGCGGACATCATCCGCTCCAAGAACTCCGGGCCCTACGAATTGACGCTGGACGTGATGTTCAAGACGCAGGAGGACTTCGAGCGCGTCTTAAAGTCCGGCGCGATCAGCGAAAAGGCGATCTGCGAATTGTACCGCATCACGCCGGACAAGATCGTGTCCATCGTCCCGTTCCCGCCGGCCAAAGCGATCAAGGCGACGATCGTTAGGCCCATCTGCTCCGGCGACCCGGGCGAGACCGACGTCTACGGCGCGCAGCAGCACGCGCCGCTGCTGAACCTCGAAGTGAACCTGTAAACAGAGGAGGCGGTGGGCGTGTCCGTCAACGATCACTACCTGTACGGCGTCTACTTCGCGCCCCGGGGCATCCGGCGCATGACCGAGATGGGCATGACCATCGCCCAGCATCACCTATCGCCGTTCGACCGGCTGATCGGCGTGGTGGGGGAGGCGGGCAGCGGCAAGTCGATGTTGGTCAAGGGCATGTTCCCCGGCCTTGAGATGACCAACGACGATAACGGCGTGAATGTCCGGCCGCTGCCGATTTTGTCGGTGGACGATGAGAACGGCTTCTTCAGCCCCCACACCTACCACCTGGACATGCGCTTTGAGGCCGCGTTCACCCAGCCCCACGTGCTGGCCGGCTGTGTCAAAAAAGCGCTGGAGAAGGGCCGCCGCGTGATTGTGGAGCACTTCGAGATGCTGTACCCGGCTCTGGGCATCAACGCGGAGCTGCTGATCGGCATCGGCGAGGAGATTCTGGTCACCCGGCCCAACATCTTCGGCCCGGAGCCGCAGGACGTGGCCGACATCGTGTTCAAATCCATCAAGTACCGCAAGATGGCCCACACCGCCGAGGATTTGTGCGAGCGCAAGCTCTGGGACCGCTACCGGGACCATTACCAGCACGGCGACGTGCGCCACGGCTTTCTGCTGGAATTCGACGAAAAGCCGGACATCGACATCCAGGACATCGAATGCTACGTCAAAACCCGCATCGCCGACGATCTGCCGGTCTCCTTCCACGACGAGACCCACATCACCTTCGGCGAAAAGCTGCACTACTGCACCGGGCCGCGCATGCACGTGCGCTCCACCGGCGAGATCGAGAACTTCAGCCTGCTGCCGGAATTGAAGTACGACCCGATGTCCAAAAAATACCTGCTGGTGGGCCTGGTGGGCGACGGCCACCCCCAGGACGAGCGCGACCTGAACCGAATTTCTTTTTAACGGGTTCGAATGTGACCATGTCTGGAACCAGTTTCCAAACGCTGCCATAAACTCCTTTTGACAAGCGGGCGGCCGCGTGGTATAATCGATAAACACCGTTCAAAGGGAGGAAGGGTCATGCCGCGCCAAGAGGGCATCAAGACCATCGCGCAGAACCGCAAGGCGCGCCACGATTACTTCGTCGAGGAGACTTGGGAGGCGGGGCTGGAGCTCCGCGGCAACGAGGTCAAGTCGATCCGCCTGGGGCGGTGCAACCTGAAGGACTCCTTCGCGCAGGTGCGGCGGGGCGAGCTGTTTGTGGAGAACATGCACGTCAGCCCCTACGAGAAGGGTTCTTACTACAACGAGGACCCGCTTCGCCCGAAGCGCCTATTGATGCACAGGGCCGAGATCCTGAAGCTCGAGCAGGCGGTGATGCTGAAGGGCATGTCGCTGGTGCCGCTCTCCATCTACCTGAAGGACGGAAAGATGAAGCTGGAACTGGCGCTTTGCAAGGGCAAGAAGCTCTACGACAAGCGGGACGACGCGGCCAAGAAGGACGCCGAGCGGGAGATGGAGCGGAGCTTCCGCAGCCGGAACGACCGGGACTGACCATCATCATGGGGGTGTACTGGTTTCGACGGGGATCATGGGGATTTGAGCAGCGAGCGGCGGCCCTGGACCGCCTCATCAACGGGAAAAAACAATAACTGCGAACGAAGACAACTTCGCTCTAGCGGCCGCTTAAGGCCGCTCGTCGGACCTGAGCCTCCCGCGGCGCAGCCACCCGGCGTCATTAAAGGCGGGGAACCAGCCTAAACAAGCTTTGAAGTAGGCGGGATTTTATGAAGCTACTGAAACCGTAAGCCCGTCTGCGGGCGTGCGGCAGAGGGAACGTCAAAACGCAGACTGCGCTCGGAGACGCTTGGGTTCTCGGGTTTTCGGACGGGGGTTCGACTCCCCCCACCTCCACCAAATAAGAAACCATCTATTGATAAACTCGATAGATGGTTTTTCTTCTGCCAGAAACCCAACAAATCCAGGCTTTTCAAGCATCGGCGGTTTGGATTTTATCAAACCTTGACGGCGCGCCGAGGGTATCGCTGCTGCCGGCGGGATTTGAACCCACCCCTTTTTCGCGCTGTTTTCGGGGGCAAATCGTCAAATTTGCACACCCTTTGTGGCCAAAGGTGTGCAAATCTGACGATTCTAAAACCGGGTACGGGTCAACAGGGCAATCGTGTTCTGATACAATCGATACCTGCTCAAATTCTTCTTCAGCTTATGTGATCATATCAGAAACTGTCGTAACATTTACTAAATCTCTGTTATTCCAGCGTCCGCGTGTTGCCGATGTCCGTCCAGCCGTTCACGTCGCATTCACCATTGAAACTAAACCCGACCGCGACCACCGTGCCGTCTGCTTTCAACCCCACAGTATGAAAAGTTCCTGCCGATACCGCTATGATGTCCGTCCAACCGCTCACGTCGCTTTGATCATAGTCATTTATACCGACCGCGACCACCATGCCGTCATATTTCAACCCCACAGTAGGACAAGTTCCTGCCGAAACCGCCACGATGTCCTTCCAGCCGTTCACGTCGCATTGACCCTGGTCATTATAACCGACCGCGACTGCCGTGCCATCTGTTTTCAACCCCACGGTATGCCACGCTCCAGCCGAAACCGCCACGATGTCCTTCCAGCCGCTCACGTCGCATTCACCATCGGAAATACTCCCGACTGCGACCACAGTGCCGTCTGATTTCAACCCCACGGTATAATTGCCTCCCGCCGAAATCTCTATGACATCATTCCAGCCGCTCACGTCGCATTGACCATAGGCATTATTACCGACTGCAACCACCGTGCCGTCTGATTTCAACCCCACGGTATGAAAAAACCCTGCCGAGACAGCCACGATGTCCGTCCAGCCGCTCACGTCGCATTGACTATAGTCATTATCACCGACCGCAACCACCGTGCCGTCTGATTTCAAGCCCACGGTATGACCGTCTGTCGCAATGCTTCCATCTGATGTATACACGTAGACCAACTGATAGTACCGCTTAAGCGCATCTTTGAATCCGGCTGCTTTTCTAAAAGCAGCCATTGCCGCAATATCATTCCCCTCCGCCAGCAGCGCTTCCGCTTTCGCATAGTTCGTCTGGTTCAAGCGTTCTGCCGCGTCGCCGTAATCCCCCAATGAATCAAATATTGCCGCCGCTTCGTCATATTCTCCCGATTTCATCAGGGCAGCGCCTTTTCGGTATTTTGATTCCTTGACTTGTGTTGCACTGTCGGCATAGTCAGTTAGCGTAGTGAAAGTACGTATTGCTTCGTTGTAACTGCCATCTTCCATATGTTGCACGGCAGAGGCATAGGTATCCTCATACTGTCTTGCTTTGGCAGCGCTGTCTTTGTAATCACCAAGGTCTAAAAAGGTTTGATAAGCTGAGGCATTGCGGCCTTCTCCAGCATCGGTAGTAGCAATCTGATAACGGCATTCCATAAGGCGCTCATCCGCTTTGGGATAATCTTTCAAACTCTGAAATATTGCCATTGCCTCCTCATACTCACCGCGCTTAAGCAGATCCTCCGCTCTAGGTAATCACTGAATAAATGGTTCAATAGGGCGCAGCGCTTAGCGAGCGGCCAGAGATCCCCATGTTTCGTAGCTCAAAAGGCTGGCCCAAGCACCCATATGCCCCTACTCAGGAAGCCTCGATA
>Ga0268263_1001257_pt1 | contig 23792 bp, 21 predicted proteins | sample Biomet5_FD_190358 | JGI IMG/M metagenome (GOLD analysis project Ga0268263, IMG submission 190358) | Microbial communities from bioreactor (seeded with sewage sludge) at LBNL, California, USA - Biofuel metagenome 5 (SPAdes) (version 4) | ecosystem: Engineered > Bioreactor > Anaerobic >... | reverse complement strand
GGTCGGCAACAAGAAGCAGTACGACCCGCGCGCGTGGGGCAAGAGCGCCGAGGCCGGGCTGTCCGCCCGCGTCGTGGAGGCCTGCACCTACCTGCGTAGCGTCGGCAAGACCATCGGCTGATCACCAGCTCACGTGCGGCCCGGGGCGAAAGCCCCGGGCCGTTCTGCGTCCACACCAGGTCGCCCGTGTTCCGGGCCCCCGCCTGGCGTCTCTCTCCAGCTCGGCATCTCTCCTTGGTCCGATTTGCTCTCGTGCGCCTGATTAGCCGGTGGGTCGGGCTCGGTTCGCGCTTCGCCAGTGCAGCACCGTCCGTGCCTGTCGGATGGTCTCGAGTACGTAGTGGGGCTCATCAAGGTGCTCCCAGGTGAACCTGAGCACCCGGTAGCCGGCCAGAACCAGGAGGTTCTGACGTTCCCGGTCGCGCAAGAACTGCTCGGCACCCTGGTGGCTGGCCCTTCCGTCGAACTCGAGGACGAGGCGCTCGTACTCGAACAACACATCAGGGTGGAACACCTGACCCTCGAGCCGAATGGTCGCGTTGGCCGTCCAGCCATCGATCCCCGCAGCCGACAGGATTGCGTGCAGCCGCACCTCAGCCAGTGACCAGGGGCTCCGTTCGCAGCTGCGCATGGTTTCGCGGCGCTGTACCTGCCCAGGGGAGCGTGCGAAGCTGGCCATCGCCAGCTGCGCGGCGCCTTGATCGGCGAGCCCCAGCCTCAAGAACTCGCTGAGGAGACGTCCCTGGTCGGTTCCGGCCAGCTGTGCCGCGACGTAGGACGGGGTAGCGAGGCGCAAGCCGTGGGTGTGAATGACGAACTCTGCGGGCACCAGATGTCGGGTCACCTTCGCCTCTCCTCGAGATCGTAGGGTCGGGTGTGCCACCTCGATCGGGGCCACCAGCTGTTCGCTGAGCCACAGCTGCGCGGCAGTGGAGGAGTGGACCACGCCCAGGGGGTCCGACCATCGGAGAACGGCGCTGAGCCGGGTGATGTTGCGCTCATCCCCTGATCGCACGACCACGCCGGGGTATGGGCGCTCGAGCTCGCCGGCCCTCGTGAGCCGCGAGATGGTGGTGTGAAGGCGCGGGTGATCACGCACCGCAATGGCCGTGCTCTGATCGAGCAACTCTGAGACCGTCCGGTTCATACCTGGACACAGTCGGCATGTCTGCCGCGTGGGTTCACTGATCCACAGGGTGCGTGGCTCAGCTGGTGTGATCCCCAGGTGGGCCGGACGGTACTCGGTCGGCCAGGTGCGGGACGAAATGCGCTGGCGAGACCACTGGGAGCCCCAACTCGCCGTGGAGGGCACCGATGGAGGGCAGACCGGTGCGCGGGCTGAGCCCCATCAACCTCCCACTCAGGGGCTGGAACGCAGTGCACCGGCTGAGCGCATCTTGACGGCGTGGCGGTCTGGCGATCGGGCTCACGGCCGCGAATCGGCCCGCATCGACCCGCGCGGGCTCTTGTCGAAGGCCGCCTGCGCGGTTTGACGACCCCGCTGGGTCTCGGTCGGCCGTGCGGTAGGTGGCTATAGCTCGGCGAGAGTCTGTGCCAAGGCCGCGACGAAGCGGTCCGCCTCGGCGGCGGTCAACACCAACGGTGGCTTGATCTTCAAGACGTTGCCGTGGTCGCCGGTGGCCTGCATGATCACGCCGAGCTGACGCAGCCGTTCGCACAGCTCTGCCGTCAGCTCGGGTGCCGGGGTGCGCCGGGCATCGCGGACGAGTTCGAGGCCGAGGTAGAGCCCGGCGCCGTGCACGGTGCCGACCCACGGGCTGTCCAGTGCCTCCAGCCCGGCACGCAGCCGCGCTCCGACCTGACGGGCGTTGGTCTGCAGGCCTTCGTCGTCGATGATCGCCAGCACTTCGGAGCCGATCGCACACGACAGCGGGCTGCCGCCGGCAGAGGAGAAGAAGTAGCCGCCCACCCGGTAGCTCTCGGCGATCTCGGCTGTGGTGATCACCGCACCCAGTGGATGGCCGTTGCCCAGGCCTTTGGCGACCGCGACGATATCGGGGACGACGCCCTGCTGCTCGAAGCCCCAGAACCACTGGCCGAGCCGGCCCAGCCCGACCTGGACCTCGTCGGCGATGGCTACTCCGCCGCCTTCTCGGACGGCGCCGTACACCTCGCGCAGATACCCGTCGGGCAGCAGGATGCCGCCGGCATTGCCCTGGATCGCCTCGGCGATGAAGCCGGCCACCGGACGTCCGGCTGCAGCCAGCTCGCGGATTTCGGAGGCCGCCTCTGGCCCGTAGCGCCAAGCTTCAGAGTCGCGCCAGCGGCCGCGGTAGGAGTTCGGCGCGGGCACCGTGTGCACCCAATCCGGGCGGGTGGCAAGGGCATTCGGGTTGTCGGCCACCGAAGTCGATACCGCATCGGAGGCGTAGGTCCAGCCGTGGTAGGCCTCGGCCAGTGCCACGATGTCGCGGCGCCCGGTGGCGGCCATGGCCAGCCGGATCGCCAGGTCGGCGGCCTCGGAGCCGGAGTTCACGAAGAAGACATGGTCCAGGCCGTCGGGCAGCCGGGCAGCCAGCGCCTCGGCGAAGGCCGGCAACGCCTCGTACACAAAGCGAGAGTTCGTGTTCAGCTGCCGCAGCCGCCGGTTCGCCACTGCGGCCAGCCGTGGATGGGCGTGGCCGACACTGGCGACGTTGTTCACCAGATCGAGGTAGGGCCGAGCCGAGGTGTCGATCAGGGTGCTGCCCCACCCGCGTTCGATCTGCGGCGGGTCGGTGTAGTAGTGCTCCTGCACCTTGGCGACGTGGCGTTCGCGCCGGGCCAGCACATCCCGGACCGACGGCAGCGGCGCGGGTTCCAGCCCCAGCAGCGCGGACGGATCCGCGGTCAGCGCCAGCCAGCCGGCGGCCAGTTCTGGTGCCACCAGCAGCGGCACCTCGGCATCGCCACGCACCAGCTGGACGTCCGCGCGCGGGCCGGGCTCGGCCAGTGTCGCTCCGGCGCGCACCGGCCCGGTGATCCCGGAGACGCCGTGCAGGAGGAGGGTGTAGGGCTCGCCGGGAAGAACCAGGCGGTTGCCGGCGGCGCGGACGGTGCCGTCCCAGGGGGCCCGCAGCTCGCCGTGGTTCCAGAGCGTGGCCGAGGTGGGCACCGTTTCGGAGGGGGAGTCCGAGATGGGCGACGAGGGTGCGGCTTCGCTCAATCGGGCCACGCCCCATGCCGCGGCGACCGGCTTGCCGGCGGCCTCGGCGGCTCGATCGGTAAGGCCCGGCTGCTGCCAGGCACCCTCATCCATGATCGGTGACATGACACTGAGGTCTAGGACGGTCGGGGTGGAGTTCACCAGAGCCAGCCCCGAGACCGCCACCGGAGGCTCGGCCATTCCGAGGGCATCGGCCAACCACCCGGTCACCACCTGGGTGGGCACCGCGTCGGCTGCGGCAAAGATCCGCCATTCCCGATCCAGGGCATTGCTGACGTAGGCGTTGCCCGTATCAAGGACCGCCTGCTGGCGTCCGCCGGCCACCAGCACGGCACCGCGGAGCACCACCAGCGGCCACAATGCGTCCACCTCGGCGCGAGTCAGCGGCTGCTCGGCGTGGAAGCTGCGGACGGCGGCCAGCACTGGCTCGGCCCAGCCGCCGGCGTGATGCAGCAGGCCGGACAGCGTGATCGCCAGCTCGGCCACCCGCCACGAGCGGGCGACGTCGCCGAAGTCGATGATGCCGTCGGGCAGCCGGCCGTCCACTTCGCAGACGAGGTTGTCGTCGGTGAGGTCGAAGTGGCCAGGCTGGACGATCAGTTCGCCTGCGGCCTGTACCGCGGCCCACGCCGATGAGCTGGCTCGCAGCACCCGCTCGCGCTCAGCCCCCAACCAGTCGGCGAGCAACTCGACGACACCGAGGCTCTCGCGTAGATCCCACTGCAGTCGCCGCTCCAGCCCGGGGTGCGCGAAGTCGGACAGGCCGTGGCTCACCTTGCCGGCGATCGACCCCATTCGCGCAGCCACGGACGGAGCCAGCCAACCCCGCTCCACGAAGGTGCCGCCGGGCAGGAATCGCAGTAGCCGGGTCAGCAGTGGGCCCTCGCTGGTGGCCAGCACCGCGCGAGCCGGACGTCCGCCAAGTTCCATGACCGTCGAAATCCGCAGTTCGGGGAAGGCCGACGCAACCTGTTCGGCGGCCGCATCCTGGGCGAGCGCGTCCTGTTCGGGGAACGACGGATTGGCCAGCTTCAGCACAGCGGACGGCCCGTCCGGCCCAGAGACCCGGAAGTTCTGGTCCTGCTGGCTGCCCAGCGCGCTGAGTTCTCCCGCGCCATCCAGGGCGGCCAGCAGGGCTGCGGCTTCGTCCATCCCGATCGTGGGGGCCGGAAGCTGTCCTGCGGTCAAGAAGTCGAATGGCTCGGTGGGCAGCGAGCTGCGGATCATGGGCGCCAGCTTGCCGGATTCGGGTCACAGCCATGTGAACGCCGGGGCCCATCGGTCAGCCTCCGCTAAAGTATGTGCGCAAGAGCCCGCCGGCATTGCCGCGGGCTTTCCTCACGCAAAGGGGCAGTCATATGCCGGGAATCGTGGTGATCGGCGCGCAATGGGGCGACGAGGGCAAGGGCAAGGCAACCGACCAGCTGGGTGACCGGGTCGATTACACCGTCCGCTACTCCGGGGGTAACAACGCCGGTCACACCCTGGTCGTCAACGGCGAGAAGTACGCGCTGCACCTGCTCCCGTCCGGCATCTTGAACGACTCGGTGCCGGTGATCGCCAACGGCGTCGTGATCGATCTGGATGTCCTGTTCGACGAGATTGACGGGCTCAATGCCCGTGGCGTCGACACCTCGAAACTGATCGTCAGCGCCAACGCCCACATCATCGCGCCGTACCACAAGGTGATGGACAAGGTCACTGAGCGATTCCTCGGCAATCGCCGGATCGGCACCACCGGACGCGGCATCGGCCCGGCCTACTCCGACAAGATCAACCGGCTCGGCATCCGGGTGCAGGACTTGTTCGACGAGAAGATCCTGCGGCAGAAGGTGGAGGCAGCACTGGAGCAGAAGAACCACCTACTGGTGAAGGTCTACAACCGTCGCGCCATGGATGCAGGCGAGGTCGCCGACGCGTTACTGGCCCATGCCGAGCGGTTGCGTCCGATGGTTGCCGACGTCACCCGGGTGCTGAACACTGCGCTCGATGCCGGCCAGGTCGTCTTGTTCGAGGGTGCGCAAGCGCACCACCTCGACGTCGATCACGGCACTTACCCCTACGTCACCAGCTCCAACCCGATCGCCGGCGGCGCCTGCACCGGTTCGGGGGTCGGGCCGACGCGGATCGACCGGGTGATCGGGATCGCCAAGGCGTACACCACCCGTGTGGGCGAGGGGCCGTTCCCGACCGAGCTGCTCGACGCCGACGGTGACAAGCTGCGTACCGACGGTGCCGAGTTCGGTACCACGACGGGACGCAACCGGCGCTGCGGCTGGTTCGATGCACTGGTGGTCGAGGCATCGGCGACGGCGAATGCTTGCACCGATATCTTCCTCACCAAGCTGGACATTCTGACCGGCTGGGAGAAGATCCCGGTCTGCGTGGCCTATGACGTCAATGGCGTGCGCACCGAAACCTTGCCGCTCACCCAGACCGAGTTCCACCACGCGGTTCCGGTCTATGAGTACCTGGACGGGTGGACCGAGGACATCTCGGGCTGCCGCAGCTTCGAGGAGCTGCCGGCCAACACCCAGGCCTACGTCCGCCGGCTGGAGGAACTGATCGGCTGCCGGATCTCCGGGATCGGCGTCGGCCCATCCCGCGAACAGGTGGTCATGCTGCACGACCTGCTCTGAGGCCGTCCGCGCTTCACCCGGCTGCGCTCGGGTTCGCGCCCCCGAAACTCACCCGTGCCGTCGAATGTTCGAGGGCGGGAGCGAGATTCGGGGGCGTTTGCGTCGTGGGTGGACGGAGGGACTCGTCAGGTCCCGGTGGCGTCTGGCGAGCGGCGTCCGGGTGTCCGGTGGGTAGGGATCTTCAGGTCCGAGTTGGGTAACAACATGAAGCGCGGCCAGTCGATGCCCGATCGTCTTGGTATCTATGTTGTTTTTCCTTGACGCATGACCGAGCGTGTGGTTTATTGACATCACTACCTTGCGGCGGGTCCTCACTGAGGAGGACTCCACTGCCAACTACGTCACAGTTAGGGAGTCAGATGGCTACCGAGGTAACGGCGAAGCAGGGGTCGGCACGCGTTGCCGTCCAGCGGTTCGGCACTTTCCTCTCCGGCATGATCATGCCCAATATCCCCGCTCTCATCGCTTGGGGCATCGTCACGATGTTCTTCATCAGCGCGGGCTTCACCCCCAATGCCGACATCTCCACGATTGTCGGACCGTTCATCCATTACCTGCTCCCGATCCTGATCGCCTACACCGGCGGCCACATTGTCTACGGTGTCCGCGGTGCCGTGGTGGCCACGATCGGCACCTTCGGCGTGATCGCGGGCTCGGACCTGCTGATTGCCAACATCAATGCGGAAGCGCTGAAGGAATGGCTGGCCGCAGGTAACGCCGCCGACAAGTTCGCGGCGCTCGGCCAGATCCACATGTTCATTGGCGCCATGATCATGGCGCCGATCGCGGCCTACTCGATGAAGTGGCTGGATGGGCTGTGGGAGGACAAGATCAAGCCCGGCCTGGAGATGCTGGTCAACATGTTCTCCGCCGGCATCTGGGGCTTCGTCCTGATGCTCGCCGGGTTCTACCCGCTGGCCTGGCTGGTGAACGGCATCATGACGGGTCTCGGCAATGCGGTGAACTGGCTGGTCGCCAACAACCTGCTGCCGCTGACCAGCATCATCATCGAGCCGGCCAAGGTCTTCTTCTTGAATAATGCGATCAACCACGGCGTGCTGACTCCGCTCGGCCTGCAGCAGAGCGCCCAGACCGGCCATTCGATCCTGTTCCTGCTCGAAGCCAATCCTGGCCCCGGCGTCGGTCTGCTGCTGGCCTTCACCTTCTTCGGTCTCGGCGCGGCCAAGGCTTCTGCTCCGGGCGCGGCTTTCATTCAGTTCGTCGGCGGCATCCACGAGGTGTATTTCCCCTACGCACTGATGAAGCCGGCATTGATCCTGGCTCTGATCGGCGGCGGCATGACCGGTGTGACCACCAACATGCTGTTGGGTGGTGCCCTGCGCGCCCCAGCTGCTCCGGGGAGCATCCTGGCGGTGATTGCACAGATCGCTCCAGGTGCGTACTTCGCCGTTCTGCTGTCGGTCGTCCTGTCTGCTGTGGTGACCTTCGTCCTGTCCTGGGTCATCCTGCGGTCGACCCGCAAGGCCGATCTTGCCGCCGAGGCTGCCGGTGCCGACAACTTCGGCTCTGCGATCAGCCAGACCGAGGCCAATAAGGGCAAGTCCTCCGAGGCTCTGGCCGGCCTGCGGGCGTCGGGCCGAACCGGCGCGATCACGGCCATCGTGTTCGCCTGCGACGCCGGGATGGGCTCGTCGGCGATGGGTGCCTCGGTGCTGCGCAAGAAGATCAAGGATGCCGGTTTCGCCGACGTCACCGTCGTGAACAAGGCGATTGCCAGCCTTGAAGACAGTTTCGATCTGGTGGTGACTCATCGTGATCTGGCCGATCGTGCGGCGGAGAAAACGCCGTCTGCGGTGCACGTCTCGGTGGCCAACTTCATCGGCGCTCCCGAGTACGACCAGGTGGTTGCAATGGTCAAAGAGGCGAACGTTGCTCACTGACGTCGTCTCTGGCTGAGATGGGCGGACGTCGGTAGCGGCGGACGGTCGATAGCTGGCGGCCCGCGGGATCACCCCCCGCGGGCCGTCTCTATCTCCGTGCGCATTGATGTTGTTTTGCATTGACTTAGCTGTGTATCTGTGGTGTTATCGTGAGAGTTCGACGGATGGCTACGACCTCCGGCGCGTCCCGTCCGGGACGGCGAACTCGAGTTCGGCCAGCGCTGGCCGGTGAGGAGGCGAAGCAGCCGATGACAGAGAATGCGATCTTGCAGCCATCGTCGGTGCGTCTGGGATTGCCCTCGGTGAGCAAGGACGAGGCGATCCGGCTGTGCGCTGAGGTGCTCGTCGACTGCGGTGCGGCCACCGAGGACTACCTCGCCGGGATGTTGGCCCGCGAAAAGCAGATCTCGACCTATCTGGGTGAGGGCGTTGCGATTCCGCACGGCACCAATGAGGCTCGCGTCCACATCCGATCCGCGGCGCTGGGCTTCCTGCAGTTTCCGGACGGCATCGACTGGGACGGCAACGAGGTGAAGGTGTGCATCCCGATCGCCTCAGCCTCCGATGAGCATCTGGACATCTTGGCCAGCCTGGCCGAGGCGCTGATGGAACCAAGCGCGGCCGAGCGGCTGCGGGTCACCGATTCGGTGGCTGAAGTGATCGAACTGCTGACCCCTGAGGAGAACTGACGATGAAGGTCCTGCGTTTCTACGCCCCCGGCGATGTGCGGATCGAGGACGCCCCGATCCCACAGATCACGGCGGACGAGATCCTGCTGCGCGTGCGGAACTGCTCCACCTGCGGCACCGACGTGAAGATCTTCCATAACGGCCATCAGAACCTCACCCCGCCGCGGGTGATCGGCCACGAGGTGGCCGGAGAGGTCGCCGAGGTCGGTGCGAACGTTTCCGGCTGGGCTGTCGGTGATCGCGCCCAGGTGATTGCGGCCGTGCCGTGCGGTGAGTGCTACGAGTGCCGCAAGGGCTGGATGGCGGTGTGTGCCAACCAGACCTCGATCGGCTACCAGTACGACGGTGGCTTCGCCGAGTACATGGTTGTCCCGCAGGCCGTGCTGAAGGTGGACGGGCTGAATCGGATCCCCGAGGGTGTCGGCTTCGACGAGGCGTCCGCCGCGGAGCCGTTCGCCTGCGCGATCAACGCCCAGGAGCTGCTGGGCATCGAAGCAGGCGATACCGTCGTCGTCTTCGGCGCCGGCCCGATCGGGTGCATCCATACCCGGATCGCCCGGGGCGTCCATGGGGCTGCCCGAGTGTTCCTGGTGGACGTGAATGCCGAGCGGTTGGCCATGTCGGCTGCCGCGGTACGCCCGGACGCGACGATCGACGCTTCTCAGGTGGACGTCGTCGCCGAAGTGATGCGGCTCACCGACGGACGTGGTGCCGATGTGGTGATCACCGCCACCGCAGCCAACATCACCCAGGAGCAGGCGATCGCGATGGCTGCCCGCAACGGCCGGATCTCCTTCTTCGGCGGCCTGCCGAAGACCAACCCGACCATCACCTGTGACTCGAACCTGGTTCACTACCGCCAGCTGCACATCCACGGCGCCAACGGTTCGGCCCCCGAGCACAACCGCAAGGCACTGGCCTACATCGCCTCTGGTCAGGTACCGGTGAAGGACCTGATCACCGTCCATCTGCCGCTGGAGCGGGCCTTGGAGGCCTTCGACATCGTGGCCAAGGGGCAGGCGATCAAGGTCACTGTCGAGCCCTGATCGACCTGGGGTCGTCCACCCACAGGTTCGCGCCCCCGAAACTCATCCTTGCCGCCGAATGTTCGCGGGCGGGAGTGAGATTCGGGGGCGCGAACCTGTTGATTCAGTCGTCGAGCTGGCGCGCCCGATCGGGGGACGTCGTCGAGCTCACCGTGATCGCCGCAACCTCGGCCGGGCCGGGCATCGAACTGCCCGGTAGGAGCACGGCAGCCGAGCCGAAGGCCACGGCCATGCGCAACGCCGCTTCCCGGTCGGCACCGGAGTCGACCGCATGCAGGTAGCCGGCCAGCAGCGCGTCCCCGGCGCCGACGGTCGAGACCGGGCAGCCGATCTCGGAGGCGGCATGAATGGCGCCGGCGGCATCCACCAGCAGGGCGCCGTCGCGTCCGAGACTGATCACCACGGTCTCGATACCCTCATTGACAAGGGCGGACGCAGCATCGATGACCTCACCCACCGTGCCGAGGTCGCGTCCGACCGCCTCGGCCAGCTCGATCCGGTTCGGCTTGATCAGGGCCGGTTTTGCCGCCAGCGCCACGGCCATCGGTTCGCCGGAGGTGTCCACGGCCACCCGGACGTTGCGGTCGTGGCAGTGGCGGATCAGCGCAGCGTAGAAGCTGTCGTCGAGACCGGGTGGCAGCGACCCGCAACAGACCATCCAGCGCGCATTGCGGCTGGCCTCGAGGGCTGCCGTGCGCAGCGCGTCCACCTCGGACGAGGTCAGCACCGGGCCCGGCTCATTCACCTTTGTCGTGGTGCCGTCGGTCTCGGCGATGGTGATGTTGGCCCGGATCGGCTCACCGATCGGCACCGCAGCCAAGGTGACCGGCTCACCCTCGAGCAGGTTCAGCATCAGCCGTCCATAGATTCCGCCGACCGGGAACACCGCGGTGCTGGCAGTGCCGTTTGCGGCCAGTGCCCGGCTGACGTTCAGGCCCTTGCCGCCGGGATCCTCGCGCGACTCGGTGGCTCGCAGGACGGCGCCGCGCTCCAACCGGGGGAGTGTGACGGTGCGGTCCACGCTCGGGTTCGGCGTGAGCGTGACGATCATGCGCGGATCACTTCCGGTCCGGCTGCGGACAGCTCGGCGGCCAGCGCGGCGTCCAGGCCGGTGTCGGTGATCAGAACATCGACCTCGCTGAGGCTGGCGAAGCGGCACAGCTGGCTGCGGCCGACCTTCGTGAAGTCCGCCATGCAGACCACTTGGGCGGCCGCATCGACCATCGCCCGCTTGATCTCAGCCTCGGCCTGGTCGGGGGTGGTCAGCCCGGCCTCGGGGGTGATTCCATTCGCGCCGATGAAGGCGACGTCCACCCGCAGGCTGGCCAGCGCGGACGCTGTCCAGGAGCCGACCGCTGCGCCGGTGATGCTGCGGATGCGTCCGCCGAGCAGCATGAGCTCGACCCTGGGCAGATCGACCAGCAGGCTCGCGGCCTGGAGGGAGTTGGTGACCACCGAGAATGCCTGGTCGGTGGGGAGTTGTCGGACCAGCTCCAAGGTGGTGGTGCCGGAGTCGATCAGAATCGAGCCGCCGTCAGGCAGGTAATCGCGGGCGATTCGGCCGATTCTGGACTTCTGGCTGGCCTGGTGCTCGCGGCGCGCGTTGACGGTGGGTTCGTAGCCGAGGCGCTGGACGTGGACGGCTCCGCCGTGGACTCGGCGCAGCTGCCCCTGGCGCTCCAGGATGCTCAGGTCTCGGCGGATCGTCTCGGTGGTCACCTCCAACTCCTCGGCGAGCGCGGATACCTCGACGCGGGAGCGGGAGCGGGCTTGCTCCAGGATCCGAAGGTGACGTTCATGGGGTAGCAGGCGACCCTCAGTGCTGTCCTCTGGCGCGACCATGGGAACAATCTACGCAGAAATCCACACGAACGCAGCAATTGCCACATGATCATTTGGATGATCTCGGCGCGACCCCCAGGCATGTGCTGGCACTTGTGGGGGCAGGAGCGCTCGGTGAGCGGAGCGGACGGCCCGCACGGAGCCTCGCCGATAGGATCAGCGCCGTGGCGCAGACGGTACTGGTGATTGGAACTGGCGGACGCGAGCATGCCCTGGCCTGGGCGCTCAGTAAGGACCCGGGAGTCGCGCAGGTGCATATCGCACCCGGCAACCCGGGAACGGCCACGGTCGGCACCAACCATCCGGTGGACCCGCTGAGCCCCGAGGCGGTTGCCGCTTTGGCTGTCGAGCTCGCCGCCGATCTGGTGGTCGTCGGGCCGGAGGCGCCGCTGGTCGCCGGGGTCGCCGACGCCGTCCGGGCTGCCGGGGTTCCGGTCTTCGGCCCGTCCGGCGCGGCCGCACAGCTGGAGGGCAGCAAGGCCTTCGCGAAGGAGATCATGGAGGCCGCCGGCGTCCCGACCGCGGACGCCCGGCTCTGTGTGAGCATGGACGAGGTTGTGGCCGCTCTGGATGAGTTTGGCCCGCCCTTCGTGGTCAAGGATGACGGGCTGGCTGCAGGCAAGGGTGTCATCGTCACCGACGATCGCGACGCGGCGATCCGGCATGCCGCCGGCTGCCGGAAGGTGATCATCGAGGAGTACCTCGATGGCCCCGAGGTGAGCTTGTTCGCGCTCAGTGACGGCACCCACGTGCTGCCCTTCGAACCGGCTCAGGATTTCAAGCGAGTCGGTGACGGCGACGCCGGCCCGAATACTGGCGGCATGGGTGCCTACACGCCGCTGCCGTGGGCTCCGGCCGGGCTCACCGCGCAGGTGGTGGCCACCGTGATCCAGCCGACCATCGACGAACTGCGCCGCCGCGGCACCCCCTTCGTTGGGCTGCTCTACGCCGGCCTGGCGCTGACCAGCCGCGGGGTGCGGGTCGTCGAGTTCAATGCCCGCTTCGGCGACCCGGAGACTCAACCGCTGCTGACCCGGCTGAAGACCCCGCTGGGAGGGGCGCTGTACGCCGCGGCCACCGGCACGCTGGCCGAGCATCCGCCGCTGGAGTGGGGCAGTGGGGCCGCCGTCGGTGTCGTCATCGCCGCTCAGGGCTACCCCGAGTCGCCGCGCAAGGGCGACCCGATCAGCGGCGCCGAGATCGAGGGCGTCTTCCACGCCGGGACGGCGCTGGATGCGTCGGGTCGGTTGGTCAGCGCCGGCGGCCGGGTACTGACCGTCGTCGGCACCGGGGACACGCTGGCGCAGGCGCGTCAGGCCGCCTACGCGAAGGTGGCCAAGATCACTCTGCCAGGCGGCTTCCACCGCACCGACATCGCTCTCAGCGCCGCAGAAAAGGGGACAGCCTTTTCTGCGGGGAACGCAGCCGGGACGGATGCACAACAGCTGGACGGTCCCGAAACCGTCCCCGGCAAGGAGGAACAGGCATGATCCCCAACGTTCTGGCTACCCGCTACGCGTCCGAGGCGATGCGGGAGATCTGGTCGCCGGAGGCCAAAATCGCCGCGGAGCGCAAGCTATGGCTGGCGGTGTTGAAGGCTCAGGCAGAGCTTGGCGTCGACTTCGGCGGGGACGACCCGTCCGAGGTGATCGCCGACTACCAGCGAGTGCTCGGCATCATCGACCTGCCCAGCATCGCCGAGCGCGAACGGGTCACCCGGCATGATGTGAAGGCGCGGATCGAGGAGTTCAACGCCCTCGCCGGACGCGAGCACATCCACAAGGGGATGACCAGCCGCGACCTCACCGAGAACATCGAGCAGCGCCAGCTGCTCAGCTCGCTGGAACTGATCCGCGAGCGGATCGTGACGGTGGCCGTCCAGCTCTCCCGGCTCGCCGTGCAGTACCGCGATCTGGCGATGGTCGGACGCTCGCATAATGTCGCCGCCCAGACCACCACCCTGGGCAAGCGGTTCGCGACGGCGACCGATGAGTTGCTGGTCGCCTACCGCCGGGTCGACGAGCTGATCGGACGCTACCCGGCCCGCGGCATCAAGGGCCCGATGGGCACCGCCCAGGACATGCTCGACCTGCTCGACGGCGACACCCTCAAGCTTTCCGAGCTGGAGGCCCGGGTGGCCGAACACCTCGGCTTCGCAACGGTGTTCACCGCCACCGGCCAGGTCTATCCGCGCTCGCTGGACTACGACGTGCTGTCGGCACTGGTCCAGGTGGCCGCCGGGCCGTCCAGCCTGGCCACCACGATCCGGCTGATGGCCGGCCAGGAGCTGGTCACCGAAGGCTTCAAGGAGGGCCAGGTCGGCTCGTCGGCGATGCCGCACAAGATGAACACCCGCTCCTGCGAGCGAGTGAACGGCCTGGCCGTCCTGCTGCGTGGCTATGCGTCCATGGTCGGCGAGCTGGCCGGAAACCAGTGGAACGAGGGGGACGTGTCCTGCTCGGTCGTCCGCCGGATCGCGCTGCCGGACGCCTGCTACGCCCTCGACGGGCTGTTCGAGACCTTCCTGACAGTGCTGGCCGAGTTCGGCGCCTTCCCGGCGGTGATCGAGGCCGAACTGCAGCGCTTCCTGCCGTTCTTGACCACCACCAAGGTGCTGATGGCTGCAGTCCGCAATGGCGTCGGACGCGAGGTCGCCCACGAGGTGATCAAGGAACACGCCGTCGCGGTGGCCCTGGGCATGCGGGCTGGCGGTGGCAACGACTTGATCGACAGACTGGCCGCTGACACCCGACTCGGGCTGAGCCGCGACCTGCTGGACGCTGCCCTTGCCGATCCGCTCAGCCTGACTGGCTCGGCCGGCGACCAAGTGGATCAGCTGGCCGCCAAAGTCGCCGAGCTGGCCAGGAAGCACCCTGCTGCCGCGGCCTACACTCCCGGCGCTGTGTTGTGAGCCAGGCTCCCGGGCTGCCAGCTGAGCCGCGCGTGCTCGGGCTCGGACGAGCCCAGGTGCTGCCGCTGCTCGGCGTCGGATTGGTGTCGGGCTTCTTCGCTGGACTGTTCGGGATCGGCGGCGGGATCGTGATCGTCCCGGCGCTGGTCGTGCTGCTGCGGATCGAGCAGAAACTGGCGGCGGGAACCTCGCTGCTGGCCATCCTGCCGGCGGCGAGCATTGCGGCGGCGTCCTATGCGCTGCATGGCAGCATCAACTGGCTGGTTGCCGGACTGCTGGCGATCGGTGCGATCATCGGAGCCCAGATCGGGGCATTGCTGCTGCAGCGGATCCCGCGCCGTGCACTTCAGTGGATCTTCGTTGGATTCGTGGCGGTGATGATCGTCCAGCTTCTGGTCGTGGTGCCGGATCGAGGTGCCGAGCCGGTGATCGACCTGAGCCGTGGAGCCAGCCTGGTTGCGCTGGGCTTGGCGGCGGGGATGCTCTCGGCCATCCTCGGCATCGGCGGTGGCGGCGTGGTCGTCCCGGTGCTGATGGTGTGGTTCGGCCTTGGTGATCTGGCGGCCAAAGGCGCCTCGTTGGTGATGATGCTGCCCGGAGTGATCTCGGGGCTGGTCGCCAACTGGCGGCTGCACAATGTGGCCTGGCGAGCGGGCCTCGTCGTGGGTGCATCCTCCCTGGTCAGCAGCCCGTTGGGGGCCTGGGTGGCGCATCTGATTCCGGCCCAGGCCGGGGCCTGGCTGTTCGCGGCATTCCTGGCCTTCATCGGGGTCAGCATGTTGCGTGAAGCACTGCGTCCCTCGCCGGCTGGGTAGCTGCTTTACTGATCCGGTGCCTCACGTCCGCAACCCGCTGATCCGCTCACTGCTCGACCTGCGCGGCAACGGCCGCGCCTGCGTCTACACCGAGCCCATGTGGGGTCTGTCGATGATGCTGGTGCTGCCCTACGCCGGGGTCTACATGCTGGCGCTGGGCATCAAGGACGAAGAGATCGGCCTGCTGGCGACGATCGCGATGCTCTCCCAAGTCATCTTCGGACTGCTCAGCGGCGTGATCACCGACAAGCTCGGACGGCGCTTCACCACTGCAGCCTTCGATCTGCTGGCCTGGTCGGTGCCCTGCCTGATCTGGGCTTTCGCCCAGAACTTCTGGGCTTTCCTGATCGCCAGTCTGATCAACGGCGCCTGGCAGGTCACCCAGAACTCCTGGGACTGTCTGCTGGTCGAGGATGTCCCACGCAGCGAGCTGACCAAGGTCTACTCGCTGGTGAAGGCAGCCGGAGAGTTCTCGGCGCTGTTCGCTCCGATCGCGGCGATCCTGGTGGCCCAGTTCGGGCTGGTGCCGGCCGTCCGGATCCTCTACCTGAATGCCTTCGTGGTGATGACGGCCAAGGTGTTCATCCTCTACTTCTGGTCGACCGAGACCGAGGTCGGCCGGACTCGGCAGGAGCAGACCCGCGGGGTCAGCATCTGGCTGCTGCTGCGCGAGTACCGCGGCGTGCTGGGTCTGATCATCCACTCCAAAGGGACGATCTTCTCGCTGGCCATCACCGCCGTGGTCGGTGCGGTCGTGCTGATCAACGGGACGTTCTGGCAGATCATGATCAACCAGCGACTCGGCGTACCCGATCCGCTGTTGCCGTTCTTCCCGATGGTCCGCTCGATCCTGTCGGTGATTTTCTTCTTCACGGTGATTCCCCGGTTGACCGCCGGGCCGGACCTGCGCCGTCCGACCCTGATCGGCTTCGGTAGCTACCTGGTCGGGCAGCTGCTGCTGGTGGCGATCCCGGTGCCCGGAGGCCCAGCCACCGCCACCACTTACGGTCTGCTCTCCCTCTGCTTGCTGGCCGATGCCTTCGGGGCGGCGATGGTGGCGATGCTGGCCGAGTCACTGGTGGCACTGCATGTCGATCGCGATGAGCGCTCCCGGGTGATGGCCATCCAGCGGACAGTGGTCATGCTGGCCACCGCCCCGTTCGGGTGGATCTCCGGTTGGCTGTCCGGGATGGATCGCAGCTGGCCGTTCATTATGACCAGTGGGCTGCTGGTCATCGGTCTTGCCTTGGCGGCCCGGCGTTGGGTCACCACTCACGAAGAGGTCTGAACGCGGCCAAGACCTCGGTTGTGACCAGCAGCGCCACCGAATTGCCAGCCTCCTCAGTAGCGTGCAATTCGCCCCCCAGCTGGGCGCTGCTGGTCACTGTGGACGCGAAGCTCCCCATTGACTTCGATGGGTCCACTTTCCCGGGTGGCTCGGCTCGCAGGCAGCCTGCCGACATTCGCGGTGGCTCGAGGCCGACTGGGGCAGAGCTGCCGTGCAGACCCTCTCCGCTCGGCGTCGGTGAGGGGATCGCCAGCTGGCTCCGAGCCCACCCACGGCGGCCTTGCGCAACGGGCGGTCGGGCAAGGCCGCCGATCCGGTGTATCCAGTCCGCATCGGCGGTCGAAGGGCTGGAGTGCCCAGGCGGCAGCGGGGTGAAGCTGGCCGCGGGCCATACCGGGGCGGGGGTGAAGTCTCGGAGTTGGCGTGCTGGCGGGTGCAATGCGGCCCGGTCTGGATCGAGGGCGCGAGCCGGAGCGTGTGCACGGCGATGGGCTCGACGGCTGTCATGGGTAGTGGCCGGTGAGACCCCGCCGTACCCACGAGGGTCGATCGAACCATGAGCCACCTCCTCGAATCCTGAACGGGACGTCATCGCGTCCACGTCGATTCTGTGGGGCGCAGCGGGGCCGATCTCATCGCTGTAAAAGGACTTTTAGCCCGAGGTGGGGGGCTAGAACTGCGTATTCGGTTGCCCCACTGTCCGATTCAGGTAGCGGAAGAATCGCCGTCCATGGGGGGATTCGGGAGTAGTGCATTTGGGCGCTGGCTGGGCGGTTGGCTCGGGCTCGACGACGTGAGCTTTCGTGGCCGGCTGATCAGCGCTGCGGCAAGGGTCGGCGTCGCAATCAGCTGGGGATCGGCACTGATCAACCTGGTGCTGGGCAGTCCGCTGTGGGGCGTGCTGTTGAACCTGGCCGCCGGCTTCGCGGTGATCGCCCTGATGTGGTTCGCTCGGCGCACCGGTCGCTACTCCTTGGTCTACGTCATTGCAGCCGTGACCCTGTTCCTTCTGGTGTTTCCGGCCTTGTTCTTCACCGGTGGTGGCTATCGCAGCGGAATGCCGGTGTTCTTCATGTTCGCTATTGCGTTTTCGGCGGTCATCCTCGATGGGCGGCCGCTGAAGGTCTTGTTGCCATTGGAGGCAGTGGTGTTCGCTGTCTGCCTTGCTGTTGCCTATTGGGAGCCGTGGACGGTGACGCCGCTGGCGTCGGAGCTGGCAGTGCTGGCCGACATCGTCTATGCGGTGATCGGCGCAGGATTGGCGCTGGCGGTGGCCGTACGCCTGCTGATCGGTATCTACCGGAGCAACCAGCAACAGCTCACTGAGCAGAATGAGGCCCTGGCTCAGGTGGATCAGGCGCGTGCGGAGTTTCTGGCTGTGGTCGCTCACGAACTGAACACTCCGCTTACGGTGATCAGGGCGCACGCATCCGAGGCCGGCCGGGAGCTCATCCAGGCCCCTGACCAGGCGACACAGGATATCCGGGTGATCGAGGCAGAGGTTGATCGCTTGGGTCGGCTGGTGAGCCAACTCCTGGACATATCGCGGATCAATGAAGGTCGGCTGATCCTCGAGTGCACTCCCCAGGATCTGGACGAGATCATCCAGCAGACGCTGCAGGCCTACCGTCCGTTGTGGACACGGCGGGGAAACACTCTCACGGTGGTCAGTGATCCGTTGGTGCCGCTCGTAATGGCTGATCGGGAGAGGCTGATCCAGGTCCTGGTGAACCTGCTTTCGAATGCGGGCCGGCACACCGATCATGGCTCGATCACGGTCACTGTTGACCGGGCCGATGATCGGGCCCGGGTCACGGTCAGCGATACCGGGTCGGGCATTTCGCCGGAGCTTCTGCCACGGTTGGGGGAGGGGCCGCTCCGCGAGCGCCCTTCCGGTCTGCGCTCGGCGCGCGACGCCGGGCTGGGTGTGGGCTTGATGATCTCTACGCGCATCGTGAATGCGCATGGGGGAGAGCTCAGTCTCGACTCGACACTCGGTTCGGGGACCAGTGTGAGCTTCACTCTGCCCCTCGCCGATCAGTTGAGCTCGTCAGTCGGGTCGAACCGAACCTGGCGCAATACATAGCGGCGATCGGCGGTGAGGGTCAGATCGAAGGCGCTGGCATCGTCGAGCCCCAGCTTCCTGCGCAGCGTCGAGATCGTCTGGCGAACGGTGTTGGTCGGGCCGGACGCCTTGACCCGCCACACCGCGGTCAATAGCTCCTCCTGGGTCGCCCCCACTCCGAGATTGGAGGCGAGGAAGCCGAGCAGCTGCAGCTCCATCCGAGTCAGGGCGATCTCGCGTCCGGCGAGAACGACCCGACCGGTGACGAAGTCGAGATGCAACGGCGGAAGATCGATCCGACCGACTCGGGGCGCGGCTGCTCGGCGCAGTTGCGCCTGGATTCGCGCGGTGAGCACGTCGAAGCTGAACGGCTTGGCGATGTAGTCATCGCCACCGGCCTCCAGCCCGCGGACGACGGCACGATCGTGGCCCATAGCGGTCAGGTAGATGATGGCCGCCGAGGTGATCGGACGCAGCTTTGCGCAGACTTCGTAGCCAGAGCCGTCCGGCAGGAGGATGTCGAGGAGCACAACATCGGGTTGGTGTTCCCAGGCCGCGGCCAGTGCGGCTTGGGCGGTGCCGGCCTCCAGCACCGCAAAGCCTGCGCCGGTGAGGTGCCGGGCGACTGCAGAGCGCAGCGCTTCCTCGTCCTCGACCACCAGCACGACCGGCGCACGGGGGCTCTCCTTGGGCAAGCCACCCTCCCTCCGCCACGATGGTCAGATCCTAGGCTGCCGACGGGTGCTCGCCCAGAGGGACACTTGCGCATCGCGAACGAGTCGATGAGCGGCGGCGTGGTGGACGTCGGACCGGGCAGGCTCGGTGGTTCGTCGGACGGGGTGGCCGCCCGACTCCGATGGCCAGATTCAGCTGGCCGGAACTGCCTGCGCCACGGCGATCTCGGCGGCACCGGCGCCCAGGCAGGTGGACGCGTGTTCCTGTGACCCCGCATCGAGGAGCTGCCACGCCTCGGAGGCGGTCAGGAACCCGCCTCCGCCGGAGATGCGATCGCCGGGCGCCACCGCGCGGCCATCCGGGAGCCGCACATTCTGGCCCGAGAGGACAGAGCCGGCCGGCCAGACAAGAGGCTTGCCTTCGAGTTGGTAGCAGCCGCTCGGTGAGAGCGTCACAGTCCCTTCGACTTTCGCCGCCATCTGATATGGCATGGCCTGCACCGTGAGCAGGATTGCTGGCGGCGTGGGTGCAGTGCAACCGCCCAGTATGAGCACGCCGATGAGTGCGGTGGCGACGCGACACGACTGGTCGCGGTAGCCCACCTTCCGATTCTTCACGAGGTCGCCACCACGATGGGCAGCCCGCCGAAACCGTCCATCGACATAGAGATGAGTCGCTTCTGGTCTCCAGTGCATCCGCTCACCAAACCGACGCCCTTCGAGCCGGAGTAGACCGGGCCGCCGCTGTCGCCACCGATGCAGAACTGAGTCGTGCCGCTGTCAATCGCCAGATACCGCGGAGTTGAGTTCGGCACCCATCCTGCTGGTTCAGTTCTTGAGTTGAGTACCCCACAGCCGTATCCGGTCGTGGCGCCGAATTTGCAGTAAGTTCCACCCAACACGAGGCTGAGCCGCGCCGTCGTGCCGGTAATGCTCCGGTAGTACGGCGTCGAGTCGTAAGTGCCGTCGGTCACCCAATTACGCAACGTCCCGGAAGAGGCCGTGTACCACTGAACATCGGATGAACCGGTCTTCCATTCGAACGTGAACGGAAGACCGATCCCGGCCGTGGCCTGGCTGTTTCCGCAGTGGGCGGCGGTGGTGGTTCCCCTCGCCCCTGTCCTGGTGTTGCGAACGGTGAACCCCAGGGTGCAACTACTGCCTGTCCTGCCACCGTAGATGTCGACGGCGGGCACCGCGGTCAGCCCGCGGTCGACGCGGACCTCAACAACGCCTTTGTTTGCGTCAGTGCTGCGACCGGCCGTCAGAATGGTCAGGGCCTGGTCGGCCTCGGATTCTGTCTTCGTGAAGACCTCAACCTTCTGGCGTCGCACATCGATGTGAACTGTCGCCGCACCCAATGTCCCTGAAAGGATCCGATTGAGGGATGCGCCAATCTGTGCGAGTTCCTCTTCGGAGAACTCCTGTTCAGTGAAATCCGTCGCTCGGCGCAGCTGGGTCGGCAATGAAGCCTTCAGCGGCTCAATATCAGTCCCCGGCCTGACGCCAATAGTCAGGCGGGGTGCCCTTCCGGACCCCATCCAGAAGCTGGTGACGCGCGGGTCGGTCGACAATCGGAGGGCCTCTGCCGAGACAGCCTCCTGGAAGTCCAGCGATGCGAGAGCCTCATTCTCGCTGATGCCAAGCTCGGCGGCCACGGCAACTTGATCGGCGGCACTCGGCTCGCCAACCAGGAAGGTTGCGGAGTCGGTTGTATGGCCGGAGTCGGCGTAGCCCATCTCGCTCGGTACGGCTGTCGCAAGCTCTGCGGAACTCAGCCCACTGACGGGAAGTGTGGCATTTGAGTGAATTGGTGCTGCCGCTGCCACAAGGCCGGATGTCAGAAATAAAACGGTGGCAAGAATGGCGCCGGCGAGTTGTCGGAGGAAATGATGCGGAGTGAACATTCTGATGCCTCCTGGTGGGTATTTGCGAGTATATGGAGGCGCAAGGTCGACGGTCAATGAGGTGTGGGCTGAACGAAAGCGAATCGCGACTGTGTGGCCGCTGTGGCGCTACCCGCAGCCGGCGCCCAGGCCAGGTAGCAATATGGGGGGCGCGGAAGGGCCCCAGAGTCGACGAGCCGCGTGAGTCCGCTGGCACGTGAATGCGCCTGTGCGGCTGACGCGTCAGCGCGCGCCGGGGTGGCCGAGCTGCCGCCAGGCCTCGTAGACGGCGATCGCGGCGGCATTGGCCAGGTTCAGCGAGCGCATTCCCGGGCGCATCGGAATCCGCACCGCGGCCGTGATCCGCGGGTCGGCCAGCACCTCGGGGGCTAGGCCGGTCGGCTCGGGGCCGAACAGCAGGACGTCGCCGGGGGAGTAGGTGATGTCGGTGTAGGGGAGTTCGGCGTGCGACGTGAAGGCGAAGACCCGGGCCGGCAGTAGCGCGGCATAGGCGTCCGACAAGGAGTCATGGACGAAAGTAGCCGATTGATCGCGGTAGTCGACGCCAGCGCGGCGCAGCTTGGCGTCGTCCATGTCGAAGCCCAGCGGGCCGGCCAGATGCAGCTCGGCGCCGGTGACCGCAGCCAGTCGCATGGTGGCTCCGGTGTTGTTCGGGATCCGTGGCTCGCAGAACAGGATGCGCAGCGGACGGGTCATGTCGGCCATCTTGTCACTTCACCAGATGCGGGAGTGTCAGAGGCGAGGGCTAGCGTGACGTTCACAACAGCGATTCGGGGGAGTGGTCATTGATGGACTCGGCCTTGTCCGCCTTCCTGGCGAAAGTGCGTCCTGACGCCGAAGCGACGGTGATCGCGCTGGATCATGCCATTCGGGAGTCTGCGGAGCTTGATACTGCGATCAAGTGGGGGAAGCTGACCTACGCCGCCGCAGGCGACTTCCATCACTGGATCTGCGCGATGTCGGTGAGCAAGAAGCAGGTCACGCTCGCCTTCCATTTCGGTGGGCTTCTCCCCGACCCCGAGGGCAGCTTCCGTGAGGGGGCGAGCAAGTTCCTCCGGATGCTGGATTTCGACTCCCCGGCATCAGTCGACATGGCCTTGGTTGCACGGACGATCAGTGATGCCCTGGGTGAGTTGGACTACTTCAAGAAGAATTGGAAGGCGATCTCTGCCGGCGAGCTTCCTCCCGGTCCGCCTGCGGCTGATCACTAGCCGATTCGCCGTCTAGGCCCCGGCGCAGCGCGTTACTGCGGCCATTCCAGGGCGACCCGGCTAGCGAACTCGCGCAGGATGTGGTCGACGGGGTCGAGAAACGACAGCCGTCGGGCGACGAGCTGCAGCGGGTGGCCGAAGTCGTCGGCGGGGACGTCCAGGACGTTCGGGTAGAGCGGATCGCCAACGATCGGCAGGCCGAGCGCGGCCAGTTGCACCCGGAGCTGGTGGGTCTTGCCGGTGGCCGGCGTCAGCCGATAGCTGGCCAGGTGGCCACGCACCTCGTCGAGTTCGATCAGGGTTTCGGCGTTGGGCTCGCCATCGACGAGCTCGGCCTGCAAGCTGCCCCGACGCTTCTCGATCCGGCCGATCTCGCGCCGCGGGAACTCCAGGCTCGGATCGAAGGGTGCCACGGCCAGGTAGGTCTTGTGCACTTTCTGGCTCTGGAAGAGCCCGGCGTAGGCGGCCCGGAACTCGCGGCGAGTGGTCAGCACCAGCACGCCGGCGGTGAGCCGATCCAGGCGGTGCGCCGGGGCTAGTTCGGGCAGCCCGAGGGCTTCTCGGAGCCGGACCAGCACGGTCTCGCGGACGTGCACGCCGCGCGGCGTCGTGGCCAGGAAGTGCGGTTTGTCGACGACGACGATCCGTTCATCGGCGTGCAGGATGTGGATCTCGAAGGGCACCGGTGGCTCGTGGGCCAGCTCCCGGTGGAACCACACCAATGTGTGCGGACGGTACGGCTCCTCGCCGGCGATCGGGCGTCCAGTCTGATCGAAGAACTCGCCGGCGGCCAGCATCCGAGCCGCTGGGGCGTCGTCGGGCAGCCGCTCGCGCAGGAACTCACCCATCGTCGCCCAGCGCGGATTGACGCCGGGCTGGCGATCGGGCGTGCGTAGCCAGGCCGCGTCCAGGCCGCCGCGCTGGGGCAGTGGCGAGCGCGGCATCAGGGCGTCCGCGGGGTCGGGGTCACCGGATCAGGCTACGGGACTGGTCGACGGCTGCTGCGGTACTCGGTGTTGCTAGCTACTGGTACCTAGTGTTACCGTCTACTAGTAGTCAATGACGCAGAGTAGATGGAGTGGCAATGGCCAACCAGATGACCGAGTTGCTCAAGGGCACCCTCGAGGGGATCGTCCTCAGCCTGCTCGCCGAGCGCCCGGCCTACGGCTACGAGATCACCGCGCGACTGCGCGAGCAGGGCTTCACCGACATCGTCGAGGGCACCGTCTATGCGGTCCTGGTCCGCATCGAGCAGCGCGGCTTCGTCGATGTCGAGCGGGTCACCTCGGAGAAGGGCCCGCCGCGCAAGGTCTACTCGCTCAACGCGCGCGGACGCGACCAACTCGACGACTTCTGGACGGCCTGGGGCTTTCTGGCCGGCCGGATCAATCAGCTTCACGAAGGCAAGGAGTAATCATGGCCAACTGGATCGAGATCCTCACCGGATCGCTGGAGCAGAAGAAGCAGTACCGCGAGTACAAGGCGCGGCTGAAGGCGCTCCCGGAGCCGTACGCGACGGCGGCCAAGGCGATCGACCGCTACGTGATGTACTACGGCGGGCTCACCGACGGCGACATCATGGTCCGGTTGCTCACCGACCACATCGAGCTGTGGGAGCGGGCTGCGGCCGATGTGACG
>Ga0268263_1001256_pt1 | contig 23832 bp, 17 predicted proteins | sample Biomet5_FD_190358 | JGI IMG/M metagenome (GOLD analysis project Ga0268263, IMG submission 190358) | Microbial communities from bioreactor (seeded with sewage sludge) at LBNL, California, USA - Biofuel metagenome 5 (SPAdes) (version 4) | ecosystem: Engineered > Bioreactor > Anaerobic >... | reverse complement strand
CGTAGAGCTGCGCGACAAGGACAAGCGGCGCTATCTCGGAGCCGGCGTGGGCAAGGCGGTGGCACACGTGAACGGCGAGTGCGCGAACGTCCTTGTAGGCATGCGCGCCGACAAGCAGCGCGCGATTGACGCGGCCCTCATCGCCGCAGACGGAACGCCCAGCAAGAGCAGGCTTGGCGCGAACGCCATCCTGGGCTGCTCGCTCGCCGTGGCGCGAGCCGCGGCGGAGTCCTCGGGTCTCCCCCTCTACGCCTACCTGGGTGGACCCAACGGCCACGTGCTTCCCACCCCGATGATGAACATCCTCAACGGTGGCGTGCACGCCGACAACAACGTGGACTTCCAGGAGTTCATGATCATGCCCGTCGGTGCCCCCAGCTTTGCCGAGGCGTTGCGCTGGTGCTCCGAGGTCTATCACACGCTCAAGGGCGTACTCAGGGAGTCGGGCCACACCACCGGCGTGGGTGACGAGGGCGGCTTCGCACCCGACCTCAAGACCAACGCAGAGCCCTTCGAATACATTCAGAAGGCCGTCGAGAAGGCCGGCTTCAGGCCAGGCGTCGACTTCATGTACGCCATGGACCCCGCCTCGAGCGAGTTCTACGACTCCGACCGCAAGATCTACCGTCTTGCCGGCGAGGGCCGCGAGCTCACGAGCGACCAGATGATCGACTACTGGGCGGAACTCGTGGAGAAGTACCCCATCATCTCGCTCGAGGACGGGCTGGCCGAGGAGGACTGGGACGGCTGGGTGAAGCTCACCGACCGTCTGGGCGATAAGGTCCAGCTCGTGGGCGATGACCTCTTCGTCACCAATACCCAGCGCCTTGCCAGGGGCATCAGCATGGGCGCAGGCAACGCCATCCTTGTGAAGGTGAACCAGATCGGCAGCCTCACCGAGGCGCTCGACGCCATCGAGATGGCCAAGCGCGCAGGATATGGCGTCATCATAAGCCATCGTTCGGGAGAGACCGAGGACTCCACCATCGCCGACATCGCCGTCGCCACCAACGCCGGCCAGATCAAGAGCGGTGCGCCCTGCAGAAGCGACCGCGTGGCGAAGTACAACCAGCTCCTGCGCATCGAGCGCGACCTAGGCGAGAGCGCGTCGTTCGCAGGAAGGGACGCGTTCCCCAACCTGGCATAGGGTTGCAGGTACGGCCCCGGGAGACGCGGACCTCACAAGGCGGCGCCCCTCTCCCGGGGCCAAACGCACGTCAGACGCCCGCACGCATGCGCGAACGTGATATCCGCGCCCCTTGAGAGATTAGTGTCCGTCGAATTGGATACACTCTCCCTCGGATGGGGCCATGCGACCAAGGGGATGGTGGAGACGGTGGCTGACAAGGCTCAAGAGGTGCCTTCCGGCGGACAGACACAGAACGAGGCACGCACGCGCATGCACGCGCTGTCCACCTGCTCTGCTGACGAGGCATACAAAGCACTCGCAAGCAATGCTGCTGGTCTCAACGCTCAGCAGGTAGAGGTTGCGCGACAGCGCTACGGCTCCAACGTGGTCCACCATGCCAAGCGGGCTTCCGTGCCAAAGCGTCTCGTGAGGTCGTTTGCCGACCCGTTCACGGGCATCCTCATCGTGCTCGCCATCATTTCCCTCGTGACAGACGTCATCCTCGCGGCTCCTGGCGACAAGAACCCTGCCACCGTCATCATCATCGTGACCATGGTCCTCATCTCGGGGCTTCTTCGGTTCTTCCAGGAGGGCCACAGCGACGCCGCCGTCCAGGAACTGCTCGACATGATCAAGGTCACCTGCAGCGTCGAGCGTGCGGAGACGGGCGTGAGCGAGATTCCGCTCGGCGAGCTGGTCGTGGGCGACGTGGTGCACGTAGCCGCAGGCGACATGATCCCCGCCGACCTTCGCGTGGTCGTTTCCAAGGACCTCACCGTGAGCCAGGGCACCCTCACCGGGGAGAGCGTGCCCGTCAACAAGACCGCGGAGGCCGGAAGCGGCGAGGGGTCCCTCACCGACCAGCCCGACCTCGTCTTCATGGGCAGCAACGTCTCATCGGGTGGTGCCACGTGCCTCGTCGTGGCGACGGGCGTCTCCACCATGCTCGGCGAGATGTCCTCTCAGCTCTCCAAGGCACCAGCCAAGACGGCGTTTGCCAAGGGCATCGAGAGTGTCTCGTGGCTTCTCATCCGCTTCATGCTCGTGATGGTACCGGCGGTTCTCCTCATCAACGGCTTCACCAAGGGCGATTGGCTCGAGGCGCTTCTCTTTGCCATCTCCGTCGCCGTGGGTCTCACGCCCGAGATGCTGCCCATGCTGGTCACGACGTGTCTGGCCAAGGGTGCCGTGAGCATGTCGCACAAGAAGGTCATCATCAAGAAGCTCGATGCCATCGAGAACCTCGGCTCCATCGACATCCTCTGCACCGACAAGACGGGTACCCTGACCCAGAACAAGGTCATTCTCGAACGTCACCTCGACCTGGAGGGCAAACCCAGCACGGAGGTGCTGCGCAACGCCTACCTCAACAGCTCGTTCCAGACCGGCCTCAAGAACCTCATGGACCACGCAATCATCGAGGCGTGCGCGCGCGAGACTCCCAACGATGCCAAACTCGACGGCATCGACGAGCGTTTCGAGAAGGTGGACGAGGTCCCCTTCGACTTCAACCGTCGACGCATGAGCGTGCTGGTCCGCGGGGCGGACGGGCACACGCGCCTCATCACCAAGGGTGCCGTCGAGGAGATGCTCAAGGCCTCGACGAGCGCGAAGATCGCAGGCGAGGTCGTCTCCCTCACCGATGACATACGGTCACGCGTCATGAGCGAGGCCCATCGGCTGGCCGATGACGGCATGCGCGTGCTCGCGGTCGCGGAGGTCGACGATCCCGACTACGGCGAGAAGCTCGACGCCGACGACGAGCACGACATGACGCTTCTGGGCTACCTCGCGTTTCTCGACCCGCCCAAGGACTCCTCCGCCGCCGCTCTGCGCTCCCTCGCGGACCATGGCGTCACGACCAAGATCCTGACGGGCGACTCCGACCGTGTGACCTGCTTCATCTGCAGGCAGATCGGGCTTCCCGCCGAGAACCCCCTTCTTGGCAGCGACATCGAGGGAATGGGCGACGCCGAGCTGGCGGAGCGCGCCGAGACGACCACCGTGTTCGCGAAGCTCTCCCCCTCGCAGAAGGCGCGCGTCATCTCCGTGCTCCGCACGAAGGGGCACGCCGTCGGATACATGGGCGACGGCGTGAACGATGCCGCGGCCATGCGGGCGTCCGACGCCGGCATCTCGGTCGACGACGCGGTGGACATCGCCAAGGAGTCAGCCGACATCATCTTGCTCGAGAAGGATCTCGGCGTTCTCGACGCAGGCATCATCGAGGGTCGGCGCACCTACGCCAACATGATCAAGTACATCAAGATGACCGCCAGTTCGAACTTCGGCAACATCTTCTCGGTGCTGGTCGCCTCCGCGTTCCTGCCGTTCCTGCCGATGGCGGCCGTACATCTGCTGCTCCTGAACCTCGTCTACGACCTCTGCTGCACGGCGATTCCCTGGGACAATGTCGATACGGAGTTCATTGCGCGACCACGAAAGTGGGACGCCAGCTCCATCGGCAGGTTCATGGCATGGATGGGACCCACCAGCTCGGTCTTTGACATCATGACCTACGTGATCCTCTTCTTCGTCGTGTGCCCTGCGGTGTGCGGCGGACCCTGGGCCTCACTCGATGTGGCGGGTCAGGTCCTGTTTGTCGCCACGTTCCAGGCAGGTTGGTTCGTCGAGTCCATGTGGACGCAGACCACGGTGATCCACCTCATCCGCACCGAGAAGATTCCCTTCGTCCAAAGTCGGGCATCGGCACCGGTCTTCCTCGGAACCATCCTGGGCGGCATCTTCGTGACGATTCTCCCGTTCACGGGCATCGGCGCAGCACTGGGGCTGGCCTCTCTCCCAGGCTTCTACTTCGGATGGCTCGTGCTGATCATCGGGTGCTACATGCTTCTCGAGACCGTCGTGAAGAAGATCTACATCAAGCGCTATGGCGGGTTGCTCTAGTCCCCCTCGCGTATGAAAGACGCACCCGCACCCATCACGACCAGCCGTGGGAGCATGTCCGACGAGAGTCCTTCGAGATAGGCTCGGCAACTCTTGTCGCACACCCCCACGGCCGTGGCGACATGGTCTGCGGCGCTGACAAGGGCACGCCTGCGCGCGGCCATCGGCAGGGCGAGAACCGCGCGGGATGCGTCCCGCTTCGTGTCATCAGAGCGCATGAGCGCACGTGGGTCGTTCCCGCAGAGGGCGAGGCAGACCGCCCTTTCGGCGACGGGTGCGAGGAGGTTTGCCACGAGCTGCGGCCATTCGGGCAGCTCATCGTCAAGGACCCGCTGGCACGAGACGGCATCGAAACGACCGAGAAGGTCGTTCTCCACCCAGAGTCTTCGCAGGTACTCGTATACGTAGTCAACGCCCAGCAAGCCCTCGTCCACCGGATGAACAAGCTGGTAATCGATGTCGCACGGCATCTCCTGGGCCAGAAGGCTCGGCTCGTAGCTTTCGAAGGAGCGGCCGATGCTTGCGAGCGTATCCCGCATTGACCGCGAGGCAAACAGAGGAGCCGCGACAACGGTACGCTGCCAGAGCTCGCGTGCGGCCGTCATCGTGCGCTCGATTGCGGCAAGGCCGTCCCTGAATGCCTCGAGAAGCTGCCCCTCCGACATCCCCTCGAGGCGCGCGAGCTGCTCGTCTCCCCCCTGCCGACCCACGACGTAGGTCAGCGAGCAGAGCCTGTCGTAGGCCTCCCAGGCGCAGACGGAGGTGCTCGTAGCCCGCTGGGGAGGTTTCGCCACAACAGGCTCGCGGCGCAGCTCCTCCAGCGCAAGCTCGAACGCCAGGCCCACGTCCCCCTGGGTCTCTTCGAACGCGGCAGCGAGAAGCACCGCGCACTCCTCGTCCCCAAACTCGTCTGCCGTATCCTCCTTGAGTCGGTAGAAGGCGCGCTGCAGATCGGAGAGCTGCAGCGCGAGGTCGTCTTGGTCGAGGAACACCGAATTCGCGAGTGCGGTCGACAGCGCCTCGAGGGGGCCCTCCGCAAACTCCACGCGCCCCGTGTCCGCAAGCGCACCGACTCGTTCGTCGTCAAGCAGGGCCAGGTCGTTCGGCGTGAGGGAGAGCCCTGGGATTGCCAGGTCCTCGTTGGCGCACAGCAGTCTCTCATCCATGGGCATCTCCTTTTGATACGTCGTGGGAGATGCTTATTACACCCTCTGGGGGCACTCCGTCAAGTTCCTGGGGGTAACTCTGGCTAGTCGTACTTGTAGAAGCCCTCGCCGGAAGCCCTCCCGAGCTTGCCTGCGTCGATGTAGCTCTTGAGAATCGCCCTCTGCTCCTTGAAGTTGTACGGCATCATCATCTTCCTGAGCAGCGGGTTCACGATGCCGGGCACCTTCTGGTACTGGTCGACGATGTTCAGGGCCGTGGTAAGGCCAACGACGTCGAAGATCTGGAACGGTCCGTCAGGCGCACCGGTGCCGATGGTCCAGGCCTTGTCGATGCTCTCGGGGTCGGAGATGCCGTTGGCATAGAGGTCCAGACCCGAGAGGAGAAACGGGATGAGCATGGAGTTGAGGAGGTAGCCTGCCTTCTCCTTGTTCACGGGCAGGGGAATCATGCGAATCTCCTGCGCGAACTCCATGATTTGGTTGAACGACTCGTTGCTCGTCTTGTCCTGGACCATGACCTCGGCAACGTTCATCTTCCAGATGGAGTTGGCGAAGTGCATCGCGAGGTAGCGGTCGGGACGGCCTGTGTGGCTCGTGAACTGCGAGGGCAGCAGCGACGAGGAGTTGGTGACCACGATGGTCTTCTCGGGCATGAGCGGAGAAAGGCTATCAAAGAACGCGGCCTTCTCATCGGCGACCTCGGCCATGGACTCGATGACGAGATCGGCATCCGCTACGGCCTTTGCCATGTCAAGCTCGAGCTTGAGACCTTCGTAGGCCTTGTTGACCTTCTCGATGCATACAGCGGGATCGAAGGAGCCGAACTCCGCGATTCCCTGGCACCAGGCGGGATCGGCGGCGCTCTTGGCCGCCTTCATGCCCTCGATGGCGCTGAGATAGGATGTCTTGAGCTTGTCGATCTTGGGCTGGCAACGACCGATGGAGCCCTCGCTGCGCAGCCAGATCGTCACATCGAAGCCGCTATACGCCGTCTGAAACGCGATCTGCGAACCGAGGACGCCGCCGCCGGCAACGACCACCTTCTTGATGTTGGACACTCGAGCCTCCCTGCTTGGATTTTCCTGCCGTCTCTCCTGAACAACATGAAAGCATACAGAAGCCCGACGGAAAATGCACCCCTTGCCATGGGCAGCCTTCTCGGATTGAAGATGCCAGCGCATCCGGGTCGGGGATGGGGACGCCCCTATGCATGGATGGCGTCGTAGACGGAATGGGCGACTTCGGCGGGAATGCCCTCGACGGAGGCGATCTCCTCCACGGAGGCAGCACGCAGGCGCTTCAGGGAGCCGAACCTCCGCATGATCGCGCGCTTGCGCTTGGGGCCCACGCCCGGGACCTCGTCGAGCACCGAGACGGTCATCGCCTTGTCACGCAGCTCGCGATGGAAGGTGATGGCAAAGCGGTGGGACTCGTCACGCACCTGCTTGATGAGATAGAGCGAGGCGGAGCCGGACGGCAGCACCACGGGTGTGTCGTCCCACGGGACGAAGACCTCCTCGTCGGCCTTGGCCAGCCCGCATACCGGGATGTCGAGGCCGAGCGTCTCGAGCTGGTTCATGGCAGCCGTGAGCTGAGGCTTTCCACCATCGACCACGAGCAGGTCAGGCCTCGACCCAAAGCGCTCGTCGGCCATGCGCTCGGGTGCGTAGCGCCTGCCGAGGACCTCCTCCATGGAGAGGACGTCATTCGCCTCGTCGAGGTCGGCATGGATCTTGAACCGGCGGTACTGCGCCTTGTCGGGCCGCCCGTTCGAGAAGACCACCATGCTCGCCACCGTGAACCTCCCGTGGAGCGTGGAGACGTCGAAGCACTCGATGCGCATCGGCGGCGAGGCGAGCGCGAGCGCGCTCTCGAGCTGGAGCAGGGCCTGGTTGGTACGGTCGTCGGCATAGCCCGTGCGCACCATGTAGCGCACCAGCGCGTGATGCGCGTTGTCGCAGGCCATGTCGAGGAGGTGGCGCTTCTCGCCGCGCTGCGGATGATGGAGGTGGCAGGCACGGCCGCGCTTCTCGGCGAGCCACTCCCCCATCACGTCGGCATCGGGCAACTCGAGCGTGAGGTCGACCTCGGCAGGCACGTCAGCGGTCTCGTCGTAGTAGCGCTTGACGAAACCGCTCACGAGCTCCTCCTCGGAGACGTCCAACCCCTTGTCGAGGATGAGCTCCACGGAGCGGACCGTGCGGCCCTCCCGGACGACGAAGACGCAGGCAGCCGAGATGGTCTCCTCGCGGTAGATGCCCACGAGGTCCACGTTGACCTCGGCGGAGAACGTGACCTGCTGTCGGTCGTCGAGGGAGACGAGACTCTCGAGCCGCTGCTTGAGCCGACCCGCCCGCTCGAAGTCGAGGTCGGCGGCGGCGGCGTGCATCTGCTCCTCGATCTCGCTCACGATCTGGGAGCGCTGACCCGAGAGGAACCTCTCCACCTGACGCACGTGGGTGGCATACTCCACGGTGTCGACGGCGCCCACGCACACGCCGGGACCACGACCGACGTGGAAGTCGAAGCATGGACGACCCTTGTCGGCGAACACGATGTTGGCGACGGCGACCTCGTCGGGGTTGCGTTCGAGCTCGCGTCGGCAGCGCTTCCACTCCACGCAGGTGGCGGTGCAGATGGGCACCACCTTGCGCAGCGTGTCTATCGTCTCGCGCGCCGCGCGGGCGTCGGTGTAGGGGCCGAAGTAGCGCGTGCCCTTGCGATGCCTCTCGCGGGTGTACTTTATGGCGGGGAAGACGTCACCGTCGGTGATGGCGATGAAGGGGTAGGACTTGTCGTCCTTGAAGTCGACGTTGAAGTAGGGATGGTACTGCGCGATGAGGTTGCGCTCGAGCACGAGCGCCTCGTGCTCGGAGCCCACCACGATGTAGTCGAAGTCGCGCACGACCTGCATCATGAGCGGAATCTTCTCGCGGTCGTCCTGTAGCGTGACGTACTGGCGCAGGCGTGCGCGAAGGTTCTTGGCCTTGCCCACGTAGACGACCTCGTCGTGCGCGTCCTTCCAGAGATAGCAGCCGGGGTTCGTGGGGACCTCGTCCACGCGACGGCGAAGCTCGGGCAGACCCTGTTCGAGGGGCACGACCTCGGAGAGGTCGGGGGTGTATCCGGGGTCGCGGGCGGTCATCTCGTCAGCCCTAGAACGAGGTATCGGTTGGACGGGGATAGTAGCGGGCGAACTTGCGCACCTGGTTCCTCTCCGTGAGCTCCACGTCAAGACGGCGACGAAGGCCCATGTCGGGGGCATAGCGCTGCGGGTCGAACACATGGCCGGCATCCACGAGCGCGCGCACGTCGGCGAGGAGGTCCGGGTCGGCGAGGTAGCGCTCCAGCAGCGAGAAGGGAACGAGCGTGTAGAGTGCCGGCTTATCGGCGACCCGAAGCCCCGTCCCGCATCCGTCGACGAGGTCGGTGACCGCGGCGCGCATGGGGTTCACGCCCGCCGCCGCCATGTAGTAGGAGTTGCGTCCGGCACGCGGGTTGAGCTCGAAGAAGAGCCACCTGCCCGTCTCCGGGTCGCGCTTGACGTCCACCTCGCCGAGACCCGTATAGCCGAACTCGGCCACGAGGGCGCGACACCCTTCCATGAGCTCGGGCTCCACGCGGGCGACCATGGCCACGGAGTTGCCGCGCATGGTGGGTGCGTGATCCTCGAGAAGGGCCTGCGCCGCGCCAAAGGCCTGCATGTCGCCCTTGGATCCCACGTAGAACGTGAGGGCGCCCATGTGCGTGTCATCGCCGGCGATGAGGCGCTGGACGAGAAAGTCCCCCGCGAACCCAGCCTCGCGCAGATCAGACCAGAGCGCGTCGAGCTCGCCCTGGGAGGAGAGGGAGTAGACCTTCCTGAACCCCTGCGAGTAGAGGTGGGTGTAGTCGGCCGACCGCGCGGGCTTGGCAACCACGGGAAACCCGATGGAGGTGGGGGCGATGGCCGCATCTCCCGCGAGGCTCACGACCTCGGTCTCGGGCGTGGGCAGGTCGAGCCTCTCGCAGGCATGCGCGAACGCGACCTTGTCGCAGGAACGGACGAGCGCGTCGTGGGCCGGGATGGGACAGATCACGCTCTCGGGCAGCTGGTCCCTGACGGCATCGAGGGAGAACACGAGGGCATCCGTGGAGGGGACCACGACGAGCCTCTTGGAGGGATTGGCGCGAGCGAGGTCCGAGATCTTCCCGAGAAGCTCGTCAGGCTCTATGGACGAGGTCACCACCAGATCGGAAAAGATGCGCGAATGCTCGATGACGGCAATGAACGCCTGGTTGATGCCTACGGATCTGACACCATACGCCTCATGGAACTCGCGGGCGTAGGCATAGACGGATATGTCTCCGCCGAGGATGACGGGAAGCAGGTCCTCACGCGGGGCGACGGGCCGTGCGGCGGTCGCGCTCTTCTCGGCAGGCATCGCTACCCCGCGTCCTTGTCGGAGCCGCGCTTGGCGACCATGAGCCGCTTTGCCTTCTCGAGCGATGCGTAGAAGAGCGGACGCACCGGCAGGTCGCGGTCGGGCGCGACCGGACGACCACCTTCCTTGCAGAACTTGGTCTTGAACTCGTTGAGCCCCAGGAGCGCGGGCGAGAAGTCCGACCCGATCGCCATGAGGTCGACGTCCTCGCAGCCCAGACGTCCCAGCTCGCAGAGTTCGAAGTAGAGGAGCTTGTCCGTCACATGGAAGCGCATCGTGGCGCTGCTGGAGCCGGCGTAGTAGCGCACGCCACGCGTGCCCGAGATCGTGTCCATCGACCACGTGACGACCTTGCCCTCGGGATCGCGCCCGGCAAAGAGACGGACATGGGCAGGCCCCAGGATGCGCATCATGTCCTCGTAGTCGGACATGGGTGCGGGCTCGAAGCCGTCGCGCTCGCCCGTCTCGCGCATGATGGCGTAGTACTCCGAGAAGTCCGCCGTCGCCTGCTCGGTCTCGTCTGCGCAGGTCACGGGTGCCTCACGCAGGGCCTTGCGCACGTCGCGACGACCGCGCGGCTTCATCTGGGAGAGGATCTCCTCGTCACCGCCGGTGACATCGATCACGACGGTCATGTCATAGGGAATCGTGGAGAGCACGGGCCTGCACTGGGGCGCGTCGGACATGACCGAGAGCCTCACGAAGACGACCTTCCTGTCCCGTGCGCGCACGTAGTCGCGGATGGCGAGAAGCGCCTCGGACTCCTCGTCCGGCGTTGGCGAGGACACCCAGACGGGCGCGTGATGGGCGCGCAGGTAGTGGTAGCCGTGGGTCTCGTAGTCAGCGAACGCGACGAGGGCCACCGTCTCGCCATCGCGCTCGATGCCGGCGCAGCCCCACGACGTGCGACCGGGGATGGTGCTCTCGTAGGTGGCCCACGCCTGCGTCTGTTCGATGGGCAGATTCACGCCGAGACGCACGGCCTCGGCCTCGAACTGGTCAAACGAGAGCTCGGTCAGATTCATGCAATGCGCTCCAATGTCAGGACGTCGAGAACGGCCGACGGCCGCGAGTGTTCATCCCTTGATTTTACGACCCCGGCCGCACGGACGGGTCAGATGCGCCATAGCTACAGAAACGGGTTGGCCATGGAGCGTGGTCACTCGCCCGCGCCGGCATCCGCGACGAGCTCGCGAAAGAAGCAGCTCCTGTGGCCCGTGTGACAGGCCGGGCCCGGCGAGTCCACCTCAACCACGAGCGTATCCGCGTCGCAATCGACGAGCACACGACGCACCTGCTGCATGTTTCCGCTGGTCGCACCCTTGTTCCACAGCTCCTGGCGCGAACGCGACCAGAACCACGACGTCTTGGTCAGAAGCGTGAGGCGCAGGGCCTCCTCGTTCATCCACGCGACCATGAGGACCTCGTTCGTTCCCGTCTGCTGCACGACGGCGGGGATGAGCCCCTGTGCGTCAAACCTCACGTCCGCAGCGGCACGGGCGACACGCTCGACGTTCTCGCCGGCGTAGGCATGCTCTGGTACGACTGTCTGGGACATGGCATCTCCTCATGGATTGCGTCCCCGCACCCTTCCGACGAGGGCACGGTAGCACACTCTGGTGACGATTCGGGCAAGGCCCACGTGGGACTAGAAGTCGAGTCGCACGGGGATGCCCTGGCTCGCCATGTACTCCTTCACCTGACGGATGGTGAAGGTGCCGAAGTGGAAGACGCTCGCGGCGAGGACCGCATCGGCCTCGCCGTCGATGACGCCCTCGGCAAAGTGCTCGAGCGTGCCTACGCCACCCGACGCGATGACCGGAATGGGTACCGCGCGAGCGACCGCACGGGTGAGCGGGATGTCGAAGCCGTCCTTGGTGCCGTCGCGATCCATGCTCGTGAGGAGGATCTCCCCCGCACCGCGGCGGGCGGCCTCCTCGGCCCAGCCCACGGCATCGATCCCCGTGGGAATGCGTCCTCCCGCGAGGTACACCTCCCACCTGTCACCCGGGCCGACATGCTTGGCATCGATGGCGCAGATGACGGCCTGCGAGCCGAACGCCTCGGCCGCCAGCGTGAGGATCGAGGGGTCCTTCACGGCCGCGGAGTTGATGGAGACCTTGTCGGCACCCGCCGCGATCATCGTGCGGCACGAGGCGACGTCGTGGAAGCCGCCGCCGACCGTGTAGGGTATGCGCAGCTCGGCCGCCGCACGCGAGGCGAGGGCGATGGTGGTCGCCCGCTCGTCCGAGGTGGCGGTGATGTCGAGGAAGATGACCTCGTCCGCCCCTTCGCGGTCGTACTTGCTGGCCAGCTCGACGGGATCGCCCGCGTCGCGCAGGTCGACGAAGTTGACGCCCTTGACGACGCGTCCGTTGTTGACGTCCATGCAGGGGATGACGCGCTTGGTGAGCATGGTGACTCCTCTCGGGAACCTGACGGGGACAGGACGAAGCACGGGAAACGACGGGCGAACTCAGGACCCGGCAGCCGCGAGGGCCGCTTCGAGCGTGAGGCTCCCCTCGTAGATGGCGCGCCCCGTGATGCAGCCCTCGATCACGTCGGGTCCGGCCGCCGCAAGGGCGCGAATATCTTCGAGACTCGCGATGCCTCCGCTCGCCACGACCGGAAAGCCGGCCACCCGCGCGATGTGACGGTAGTCATCGACATTGACACCCGTCTGCATGCCGTCGCGGGAGATGTCGGTAAAGACCAGGTGACGGTAGCCGAGTTCGGCGAGGTGCGCCACGAGCTCGTCAGCGGCGACGCACGCTCCCTCGCGCCAGCCGTTGACCTTCACCTGACCGTCTCGTGCGGCGACGTCGGCGACGACGAGGTCGGCGAAGTCGCGCGCGGCGGTGGCGGCGAAGACCGGGTCGCGGACGAGCGCCGTTCCGATGGAGATGCGCCTCACACCGAGCTCGGCGAGTCGCTCCACGGCAGCGATCGAGCGCACTCCCCCGCCGGCGTCGACCGAGATCCCGCCCACGGCGCAGATGCCGCGGATCGCCATCGCGTTCGCGGCGCACGCCTCGGCATCCTCCTCGAAGGTGCCCGAGAGGTCTACCACGTGGATCCACGTGGCCCCGCGTGCAAGGAAGTCCCGCGCCACGGCCACGGGGTCGTCGGAATACACGTCCATCCTCGCGCGGTCTCCCCTGGCGAGACGGACCACGCGACCACCGACGAGATCAATGGCGGGTAGCACGATCACGCGAGACCTCCCACGATGCGAACGTAGTTGGTGAGGATGCCCAACCCCGTCCCAGAGCTCTTCTCGGGATGGAACTGGACGCCATAGACGTTCTCGTGCCACACCGCCGAGGCGAAGCTGCGGACGTAGTGCGTGCGTCCCGCCACATCGGCCGCCTCGACGTCCTCGTCAAGCGCGAACGAGTGCGTGAAGTAGACGTTGGCACCCTGCGCCACGCCTGCGAAGAGTGGGCAGGAGCGACCGCGATCCGTGAGCTCGAGCTGGTCCCAGCCTACGTGCGGGACCTTGAGCCATGAGGATGCGAGGCGCGTCGCCGAACCATGCAGCACGCCCAGGCCGCTCGCCCAGCGGCCGGTGTCGGCGGGATGCACCACGCGCTCGTCCCCCCGCTCGAAGAGAAGCTGCAGACCGAGGCAGATGCCAAGGAAGGGCACGCCGCGGCCGATCACGTCGAGCACCGCCTCGCTCTGTCCCGACTCGTTCATGAAGAGCATCGCGTCCTCGAAGCTGCCCACACCGGGCAGCACGACCCCCGATGCGTCGCGAATGGTCGCGGGGTCGTCGGACGCCTCGGCCGCACCGCCCACGTCAGCGAGACTGCGCACCACCGAGAGGAGGTTTCCCTTGTGGTAGTCGACGACGACGATGCCGCCCGCCATCAGAGCACGCCCTTCGTGGACGGGATGCCCTCGACGCGGGGGTCGCGCTCGACGGCGACGCGCATCGCACGCGCGGCCGCCTTGAACGTGGCCTCGAGTATGTGATGCGCGTTGTCACCCGTGACCTTGCGAAGGTGCAGCGTCATGCCTGCATCACGAGCGAGACCCGCAAAGAACTCATGACCAAGCTCCGTGTCGAAGGAACCCACCTTCTCGGGTCCGATACCGACGTCCCAGAAGAGCTCGCCCCGACCCGAGAAGTCCACGGCCGCCATCACGAGCGCCTCGTCGAGGGGCACGAGCGCATCACCAAAACGGCGGATGCCCACCTTGTCGCCAAGCGCCTCGCGAAGGGCCTGTCCGAGCGCGATGCCCGTATCCTCCACGGTGTGGTGGTCATCCACCCAGGTGTCCCCCTCGACGTGGACCGTCATGTCCACGAGGGAGTGACGGCAGAGGGCCATGAGTATGTGGTCGAAGAAGCCCACACCGGTCTGGATGTCGCCCTTGCCCGTACCGTCGAGGTCGACCGTCACCCGAACGTCCGTCTCGCCCGTCCTGCGCATGACTGTTGCGGTTCTGCCCATGGCTATACCTCCGAGAGAATCGATCGAACGGCTGCGACCACCTCGTCGTTCTCCTCGGGCGTACCCACGGTCAGGCGGATGCAGTCCGCGAGGCCGGGTGTGGAGGAGAAGTCACGCACCAGTATGGAGCACTCGTCGCGCAGGCGCGCACGGACGACCGCCGCGTTCGGCAGGCGCACGAGCAGGAAGTTGGCCGCGCTCGGCCAGGTGCGCACACCAAGCGCGGCAAGGGCGTCAAGCATGCCGGCCAGACGGGAGCGCTCCGAGACGATCCTCGCGATGCTCGGCGCGAACTCGTCGCGCATGCGTACGCCGACGAGGGCGGCCGTCTGCGAGAACACGTTCACCGAGTAGGGCTGGCGCACCGCGGCGAGCGCCGCGACCACCCCGGGGCTGGCGAGGACGTAGCCGAGACGAACCCCGGCCATCTGGAACGCCTTGGAGAACGTGTGCAGGACGGCGAGGTTGTCATAGGTGCCGAGAAGTCCCTCGCAGCTCGCGCCCGTCCCGCCGAACTCGATGTAGGCCTCGTCGGCGAGGACGATCCCAGGGCAGGCCTCGCACACGCGCGCGATGTCCTCGTGCGGGAAGAGGCCGCCCGTGGGGTTGTTGGGTGTGGTCACGATCACGACGTTGGCCGTCCGTGCCGCCTCCACGACGGCGTCCACATCGAGCTCGAAGGTCTCGGGGTCGCGCGCGACACGCACGATGGGCGTGTCGACCAGGCCGGCGTAGAGGTCGTAGACCGAGAAGGTCGGCGGGCAGGTCACGAGGGTGCGGCCGGGTCCGCCAAAGGCGAGGAAGGTGTTGAAGAGCAGCTCGTCACCACCGTTGCCCACGATGACCCGGTCGGGCGTCACGCCATGCCACCCTGCAAGGGCGGCCCGCAGCTCGTCGGACATGGCGAGGGGATAGCGCGCCGTCGGCGTGGCGGCGAGGGCCTCGTCGAGCGCGGCACGCACGGCGGGCGGCATGGGATAGGTGTTCTCGTTCGCCGAGAGGTTGATCCGCGTGGGCCTGAAGGCGGGGTCATAGGGCTCCAGCACTGCGGCGGCGGGCCTCATGAGGGCGCGGACCTCGGGAGGGATGCTCGACGTCATGGCTACTCCCCCCGCAGGCTGGGAACGCCGGGCTTGGCGAGCTCGCGAGGCCAGGCGGTACGCATGGCATCCTCGCAGGCGGCAGCGACGTCGTCGAAGGCATCGTTGCCCCGCTCCACGAGCCTTCGGCGCATCCCCACGGAGAGGGCGTGCGCCCACAGGCCCTCCGCCTGTGCCATGTCCTGCACCGCCGGCGCATCCGCCGCCATTCCCTCGGGCGTGTAGCAGATCACGCTCGAGCGCTTCTGGAAGTCGTAGACGCCGAGGGGGCTGGAGAAACGAGCCGTGCCTCCGGTGGGCAGCGTGTGGTTGGGACCCGCCACGTAGTCGCCGAGGGGCTCCGAGCTCCAGGCACCCACGAAGATGGCGCCGGCGTTGCGCACCTTGCCGAGAAGGCCCATGGCATCGGCGCAGTGGAGCTCGAGGTGCTCGGGCGCCACCACGTTGACGGCCCCTATCGCGGCGTCGAGGGTGTCGGTGACCACGACCACGCCACGGTCGTCGAGCGAGGTTCGCGTAATCTCCTCGCGCGGGCTCTGCACGACGAGTCGCTCGATGGCATCAGCCACGCGCTCGGCGAGCGTGGCATCGCAGGTCACGAGATAGCAGGAGGCCATGGGGTCGTGCTCCGCCTGGGCCATGAGGTCGGCGGCCACCACCACGGGATCGGCGGTGGCATCGGCGAGCACGCAGACCTCGGAGGGGCCCGCGACCATGTCGATCCCGACGTCTCCCGAGACGTGGCGCTTGGCGGCCGCCACGTAGGCGTTGCCCGGCCCCACGATCTTGTCGACGGCAGGGATGGTCTCGGTGCCATAGGCGACGGCACCGATGGCCTGGGCTCCACCCACGGCGTAGACCTCGTCGACGCCCGCGACGGCCGCGGCGGCGAGCGTGTAGGCGCTGAGCGACCCGTCACGCTGCGGCGGCGTGACCATGACCACGCGCGGCACGCCGGCGACCTTTGCCGGGATGGCGTCCATGAGGACCGTCGAGGGGTACTGCGCGCGTCCGCCCGGCACGTAGACGGCGGCGGAGGCCACGGGCGTGACCTTCACGCCCATGATCGTGCCGTCGTCGCGCGTCATGAACCACGACTCCTCGCGCTCCCTCTCGTGGAAGGCGAGTATCTGGTCGTGCGCGCGACGGAGCGAGTCGAGAAAGCCTGTGTCGACCATGTCGAGGGCACCGCGGATCACGGACTCGGGCACGCGGAACGCCTCCGGGCACGCGTGGTCGAACCTCATGCAGTAGGCGCGGACCGCCTCGTCCCCACGACGGCGCACGTCGTCGACGATCGCCCCCGCCGCGTCCATGACGTCGCGGGGCAGGGCGCCCGACCTGTTGAGGTCGGCGGTGGTGAGCGTGCGCCCGCCACTCAGCTTCACGGTTCTCATCGCATCTCCTCACCCGAGACCTCGGCGAGCCGCGCCGCAAGGTCGCGAATCCTCTTGTCGCAGCGATAGGCTGCGGGGCCCGCGAAGAAGCGGGCCGTGCACTCCATGACGTCATCGATGACCACCAGGTCGTTCTCGCGCAGCGTGGAACCGGTGGCGGTGATGTCGACGATGCGGTCGGTCATGCCCACGATGGGTCCGAGCTCGATGTTCCCGTGCAGGGTGACGATGTCCACCTGCTGCCCGATGGAGTCGTAGTAGGCCTGCGTGATGCGCGGGTACTTGGTCGCCACGCGCACGGTGCCTCGCCACGAGTAGTTTCGCTCGGCGAGACCCGCATTGGCGGCCGGCTCGGCCACGATGAACCTGCACCGACCGTAGCGCAGGTCGACGAGCTGCAGGAGGTCGAGACCCGCCTCCACGATGGAGTCCTTGCCGCAGATGCCGCAGTCCGCCCCACCGTGGCCCACGAAGACCGGGGCGTCCTGGGCGCGCACGATCACGTACTCGACGCCGTCCTCCGAGATGATGAGCTTGCGACCGGGGTCGCGCAGACCCTCGACGGGCAGGCCCACCGCCTCGAGCACGCGAATGGTGTCCTTGAGCAGCGATCCCTTGGGCACGGCGATGCGCAGCGGCCGCTCGACCAGACGAACCCCCGGCGTGACCACGCCCGACTCCCCCGGCTCGCCGAGGATCTCCTGCAGCCGTTCGAGCGAGATGGCGAAGCCACAGGCCGCCACATCCGGACGCCCGAGGTTCTTGAGCACGGCATCATAGCGACCACCGGAGGCGAGGCTCGCGGCGATGCCCTCCGCGTATCCCTTGAAGATGATGCCCGTGTAGTAGTCGAAGGAGTTGATGATCGAGAAGTCGAAGGAGACACGACCCTCCTCGAAGAGGTCGTCGAGGTTGCCCACGAGCCTCGCGAGCTCGGTGGTGCCGCGCGCCTCGGGAGTGACCCCTGCGGCGGCGAGAAGCGCATCGATCCTCTCGATGACCTCGACGCCACCGTTGAGTCGTGGCACGACGCGGATGGCACGGGCCGCCGCGGGCGAGAGGCATCCCCCGGCCGAGGCCACGAGTTCGTCGAGCCCCACGAGGTCCGACTCGTGGACGAGGGCAAGGGCACGCTCGCGGAACTCCGCGGAAGGCGCGCATTCGTCGAGAAGCGAGGTGAGGGGCGTCACGGAGCCAAAGACGATGCGCCACGCGGGGACCTCGAGCGTCGAGAGCACCTCGGAGAGAAGGCGCACGACCTCGGTCTCCGACGCCGTTCCCTCGTCACCCACCAGCTCGACGCCGAGCTGGGTGAACTGGCGCGGCTGACCCTTGAGCGACGACTCCTCGCGGACGACCGGTGCGACATAGCGGAAACGCACCGGAAGCTCGTCGGCGCCCACGCGCGTGGCGATGAGGCGGGCGATGGGCAGCGTGAGGTCGGGGCGAAGCGTGAGGAGGCTGCCGTCGACGTCAAAGAGCTGGAAGGGCGAGCCCTTGATGCGACCCCCGCGCTCCAACGCGTCGCGGTCCTCCAGAAGCGGGGTCTCCACGGGCAGGTACCCATGGGCCGAGCAGCAGTCACGCACGGTGCTGGAGATGCGCTCGCGCGCGAGCGCCTCCTGCGGGAGGATGTCACGAAATCCCCTGGGGGTACCTGCTATCACGATGGTTCCCTTCTTCGCGTCGGGACGCCTTGGTCCTTGTCCCCGATGGTGCCGTGTACTTTAGCACACTAAAGTGTCTCTGTGGGCGGCGTCATCGAATCGGCACGAAGCGCCCGGCTACCCCCTGCGCAGGAAGCGGCGGGTCAGCGACTTGATGAGTCGGGCCTCGGGCATCCCGAGCACGAAGGCGAGGCCGTAGGTCACGACGAGGGAGGGCACGCCGGCGAGCACGCAGTAGAGGACGGAGCGCATGGTGGCCCCCGAGCAGTCGCCAAGGGTCATGTTGAGCAGGGAGAGCAGCGCGTAGCCCACGGCGGCGCCGGCGACGCCGATCACGAGCGATCGCACGAGAGACACCAGCGCGGAGCGCAGTCCCAGCGGACCGAGCTTGCGGCGCAGGCTCACGAACATCACGAGGTCGATGGCCACGAAGAAGAAGAACGAGGATGCCGCGACGAAGTTGAGGCCCAGATACCGGGTGAATGCCAGGAGGATGACCACCTGCAGCACGGATCCGAGAACGCTCGCGACCGCATAGAGCACCATCTGGCGCATCGCCGAGACGACCTTCTGGAGGTACATGCAGATGGCGTACACGGGCAGCGCGATGGCGTCGAAGATGAGGTACTGCGCCGTGACCCATATCTGGTCGGAGGTGAAGTTCCCCGCGGCGAGGACCGATATGAGCGGCACCGAGAACACGATGAGGTAGAGCATGAACGGGACCATGAAGAAGAGTATCTGGCTCAGCCCGCTCGAGATGTCCTGCCTGAACTCGGACAGGCTGTGCCTCGCCCAGCTGTCGGAGAGCTCGGTGAACATCGCGGTGGTGATGGGCACGGTCAGGACGGCATAGGGAAGCGTGTACCACAGGCGCGCGTAGTACGAGATGGAGGCGCCCGTGGCCGTGCACGAAAGCGACGAGGAGGACTGCACCGACGTCGTGACGAAGGACGTGAGCATGACGACGAGCGACGGCACGCCGATCTTGACCGTCTCCTTGAGGTTGGGGTCATGGAGGTCGATGCGCCAGTGCAGACGCACGCCATGCCTTCTCAGGGAGGGGATCTGCACGAGCACCTGGATGGCCACGCCCAGGGGGTTGCCCAGGGCGAGCACCACAAGCGCGAGCTGGGGGTTGTTCGGCGCGAGGTAGGCATAGGCGAAGAACGACGCCGTGGTCACGAAGTTGTTGAAGATGGGGGCCGCCGAGCTCCAGAGGTAGTCTCGCTCGGCGTTGAGCACGCCGGAGATGATGGTCGAAAGCGCATAGAGCACGACCTCGATGACGAAGAACCTGAAGAACCAGACCGTGAGGTCGAAGTCGAAGTCGGAGGACGCCGAGAAGGACTGCGTCCACACGAGCTGCGCCGCGAAGACGAAGCCGAGGATCGCCGTCGCGCCCATGATCACGAGGATGATGGACACGAGGTTCGAGGTGTACCTGTCGGCGCCCTCGCGGCCGGCCCTCTTCTTGACCGACATGTACACGGGCAAGAACGCCGTGGTGAGCATGCCTGCCACGACGAGCTCGTAGAGGCTGTTGGGCAGGTTGTTGGCAACCGAGTAGCAGCTCGCCATCACCGTGACGCCGATGGCGTAGGCCTGTCCCCAGGTGCGGAAGAAGCCGGTCAGGCGGCTCACGATGACAAGGGAGCTCATGAGGGCCGCACTACGACCTACCTGGGCGCTTTTCTCGTCACTGCGTGCGGGGCCCTCCTCGGGCGTCTCGACGACAGCATCCCTGCGCATGTGCTTGGGCGCGGACATGTCACATCCCCTCTCGCGTGAGGTCTGCGTAGGTCGCCCCGCAGAAGGCGACGAGGTCGGCAGGGGCGAGCACGAGGCTCAGGCCGCGTCTCCCGCCCGAGATGTGGATGAGGTCGAAGAGCTGGGCGGTCTCGTCGACGATCGTGGGAAAGCGCTTCCTCATGCCTATGGGCGAGCAGCCTCCGCGCACGTAGCCGGTGATGCGCTCGAGGTCGCGCACGTGCATGAGCTCGAGGGACTTCTCACCAGCCGCCGCGGCGGCCCTCTTGAGGTCGAGCTCGGCAGCCACCGGGATGCAGCAGGTCACGTGGTCGCCCGAGGGTGCGACGCAGACGAGCGTCTTGAACGAGGACGCAGGGTCGTCGCCGAGCATCTCGGCGATATGCAGCCCCAGCTCGGAGGAGGTATCCGACTCGTCGACCTCGTAGGTGACGGGCTCGAAGCGGATACCGGCGTCCTCCAGCTCGCGCATGGCGTTGGTCTTGGTGACCCTCCCCCTTCTCGCCATGGCTCTAGGACTCCCTGGCGAGACGGGCGCGGTCACGGTCGAGGACCTGCCTCAGGTACATGCCCGTATAGCTTCCAGGCACCTCGGCGACCTCCTCGGGCGTGCCGTAGGCGACCACGCGTCCGCCCTCGTCGCCGCCTTCGGGACCCATGTCCAGAACGCGGTCGGCCATCTTGATGACGTCGAGGTTGTGCTCGATGACGAGCACGGTGTTACCCGCGTCCACGAGCTTCTCGAGCACGTCGACGAGCTGGCGGACGTCCTCGAAGTGCAGGCCCGTGGTGGGCTCGTCGAGGATGTAGAAGGTACGGCCCGTCTGCGTGCGGTGGAGCTCCTTGGCGAGCTTCACGCGCTGCGCCTCGCCGCCCGAGAGCGTCGTCGCGGGCTGGCCGAGGTGGATGTAGCCGAGTCCCACGTCGCAGAGGGTCTGCAGCTTGTTCTTGATGCGCGGGATGTTGACGAAGAACGCCAGCGCCTCGGTGACGGTCATGTCGAGCACGTCCGAGATGGACCTGTCGTGATAGGTGATCTCGAGCGTCTCGCGATTGTAGCGCCGTCCCTGGCAGACCTCGCAGGGCACGTAGATGTCGGGCAGGAAGTTCATCTCTATCTTGATCTGTCCGTCACCCTTGCAGGCCTCGCAGCGCCCCCCGGACACGTTGAACGAGAAGCGACCCGGAGAGTAGCCGCGCATCCGGCTCTCGGGCAGGGACGCGTAGAGCGCGCGCAGGTCGTCCCAGAGGCCGATGTAGGTGGCAGGGTTCGAGCGGGGCGTGCGCCCGATGGGGCTCTGGTCGATGTCGATGACCTTGTCGATGAGATCGATGCCCTCGATGGTGCGGTAGGCGCCGACCATGCGCTTGGAGCGGTGGACCGCATTGGTGAGCGCTGGAGCGAGCGTGTCGGTGACGAGCGAGCTCTTGCCCGAGCCGGAGACGCCCGTGACCACGGTGAGCGTGCCGAGCTCGATGCTGGCCGTCACGTCCTTCAGGTTGTTGGCCTCGGCACCCGTGATCGTGATACGGCCGCGATCAGGATGGCGGCGCTCGTCCGGCAGCCTGATCTGGCGCGCCCCGGTAAGGTAGGCGCCGGTGAGGGAGTCGGGGTTGGCCGCGATCTGCTCGGGAGTACCCGCTGCGACCACGCGCCCGCCCATCTCGCCCGCGCCAGGACCCATGTCGATGACATAGTCGGCCGCCCTGATCGTGTCCTCGTCGTGCTCGACCACGATGACGGTGTTGCCCTGGTCGCGCAGGTGACGCAGCGTGTCGATGAGACGGTCGTTGTCACGCTGGTGCAGGCCGATGGAGGGCTCGTCGAGGATGTAGAGCACACCCATGAGACCCGCGCCGATCTGCGTGGCAAGGCGGATGCGCTGGGCCTCGCCTCCCGAGAGCGTGGCGGCCGCACGCGAGAGCGTGAGATAGTCGAGACCCACGTTGACCATGAAGCGCAGACGCTCCCTGATCTCCTTGACGATGGGTCCGGCGATGAAGAGCTGACGGCTGTCGAGCGCAAGACCATCGAAGAAGGCGAGGCAGTCACGACACGACATGCCGCAGACCTCGGAGATGTTCTTGTCGCCCACGGTGACGGCGAGATACTCGGGCTTGAGCCTCGCGCCATGGCAGGTGGAGCAGGGGACCTCGCGGATGTACCTCTCGAGGTGCGTCTTCATGGTCTCCGACGTGGTCTCCTGGTACTTGTCGAAGAGTATCTTGCGCACGCCCGAGTACGTGGTGAACCAGTGCGTGCTCCGTCCGTCGCGCGTGACGTAGTCGACGCGGATCTTCGTGGCGCCGAGGCCGTCGAGAAGCACGTCCCGCACCTTCTTGGGAAGGTCGGTCCAGGGCGTCTGGTCTGAGACGCCGAGATGCGTGCAGACCGCCGAGAGGATCTGCGGGTAGTAGTTGGAGTGACCGAAGAGGCTGCCGAAGACGCCGTCGGCGATCGAGAGCGACGGGTCCTCGATCAGGGCGGCGGCATCCACGATCTTGCGGAAGCCGAGACCGTCGCAGTCGGGGCAGGCGCCGTAGGGCGCGTTGAAGGAGAAGTCGCGCGGCTGGAGGTCGGAGATCGAGTGGCCGTGCTCGGGGCACGCGAGGGCGAGCGAGTACTGGAGCAGCTCGCCGGACATGTGCTCGGGGTCGTTCCGATCGGGCAGCAGGTAGACGCCGACCTTGCCGGCGGCAAGCTTGGTGGCCTGCTCCACGGCCTCGGCGATGCGGCCGATCGACCCCTCGCGGATCACGATGCGGTCGACGACGACCTCGACGGTGTGCTTGAGCTTCTTCTCGAGCCTGATGTCCTCGTCGAGGTCACGCACCTCGCCGTCGACGCGGACGCGCGAGAACCCCTCCTTCTTGAGGTCCTCGAAGAGCTTGGCGTACTCGCCCTTCCGACCGAGGACCACGGGTGCGAGCACGAGCGCCCGACGGTCCTGGCCAGCCGCGAGGATCTTGTCGGCAACCTGGTCGGTGGTCTGGCGCTCGATCACGCGACCGCACTCGGGACAGTGTGGGACCCCGACGCGCGCGAAGAGGAGGCGCAGGTAGTCGTAGATCTCGGTGACGGTGCCCACGGTGGAGCGGGGGTTGCGCGACGTGGTCTTCTGGTCGATGGAGACGGCAGGCGAGAGGCCGTCGATCGAGTCGAGGTCGGGCTTGTCCATCTGCCCGAGGAACTGGCGTGCGTAGCTCGAGAGACTCTCGACGTAGCGACGCTGCCCCTCGGCGTAGATCGTGTCGAAGGCGAGGCTCGACTTGCCGGAGCCGGACAGCCCCGTGATCACGACGAGCTTGTCGCGCGGGATGTCGACGTCCACGTCGGCGAGGTTGTGCTCCCGGGCGCCGCGGATGACTATGGAGTCGTTTGCCATACCTGCCTCTTACGGTTTCCAACTGCGATTTTGTACAGTCTTCGAGTGTACCCGAGTAGCTGCGCGCAGCGATTGCGGCGACCTAGAGACCGCACGACGCACACCTTAGACGCCAGGATACTACTCCCCCGCAACGAGCGACGGAAGAGAGCGGACCGCCCAGCCGCCGTCCCGGCCATGGCAGGCCAAGCTCAGCCCCAGCTGCTCGTCCACCTCGTCGGCCATCGACGGGTCCTCCTCTGCGAGGTGCTCGAGGGCGGGCCACGCATCCCTGGAGAGTGAGGCCAGGTACGGCACATCGATCGTCTCGATGCTGCCCGAGAGGTAGCCGTCCACGTCGAACCGAGCCACCCATGCGTCCACGCCGGAGAGCGCGAACACGCACCACAGGGCGAGAAGACACCCCAGCGCCCACCGATAGAGCGC